>Ga0371490_1001893_pt1 | contig 10164 bp, 8 predicted proteins | sample MB2SIPfraction_FD_207959 | JGI IMG/M metagenome (GOLD analysis project Ga0371490, IMG submission 207959) | Lab enriched peat soil microbial communities from McLean, Ithaca, NY, United States - MB28FN SIP fraction | ecosystem: Environmental > Terrestrial > Soil > Wetlands > Peat | place: USA...
GACCGTCTGTTCTTCACGAATCTCGGTCACCACGCACCACCTCCCTTCCGCAAAACTACACTGCACCGGCAGCGCGCTCAAGATGTCTTTGGTTAGTCCGAAGGCGCTAACCGGGGCCCGGACAGGCGGGCCTCGCCCCTCCAAGAACCTGGCAATCCAACCCACCCAGGGCGCGGCAAACCCAGGCCGGCACTGCGGCAGTAGGTCACTGAATCCGCGGAACAAACTGAGCGGAAAAAAACTGCAAATAATGCTAGACAACAAGGCCTTAAACTGTTAATATTAAGACAACACAGACAGCATCCCTGGCGGTGAGTCCCCTCCCACCGCCAACCCCTCTGAGTGCAGGCCCCGAGATACCCAGCTCGGGGCCTTTTACTTTATCCCGCGACATGGCGAGCACGGATGACCTATAAGTACTACGTTAGATCCCCCACAAAGAGGGGTAGCCGGATGCCCCCGCAAAAAAACTTTGAGAAAACACTGGACAAGCAGATCTGAAATTGCTAGTATTAAAACAACACAGACAGCATCCCTGGCGGTGAGTCCCCTCCCACCGCCAACTCTCTGAGTGCAGGCCCCGAGATACCCAGCTCGGGGCCATTAATTTTTTGGGGGCTAGTTTTCGGGACCTATGGGGCCTTGCGCTGCAGGCTCAGCGGGGCCCGCTCGCGATCCAGACCCTCGAAATGGAAGCGCCACTCCACCGGAACCGTCTCCGGCAGGTAGCATTTCCGGTCATCGCAGGCCTGGTACCTTAATGATCCCTTCAGAATCAGCTCGCCCGCGGGAGTCAGCAGCGGCTTCACCGCGTCTTCCTGCCCGAAGATGATTTCCCGCGTGATTCGCACGCGCCCTTGATATACCGGCACCGTCTCGTCGATCGCCTTCAGGTGCAACTTCCGCGCGGCTGGGTACTCGAACGGCTGCGCCTTCGCCGCCGGGCTTTCTTCCAGCTTCCAGTCGATCGGAAGGTAATCCGTGACGCCGGGAGCGTAGACGTGCATCTTGGGCTTGAGATCCAGCTCCAGGCTGAGCACGATATGATGTCCCGGCCGCGCCACGGCCGTGCTGGCCGCGGTAGTCAGGCGAAGGTGGTCGGTCGCCGCGGAGGCGCTGGCCGCATCCGCCACGGCGCCAAACTGCTGCACCAGGATGTCGGAAGCCGATACGCGCTCGCGAATGGTATCCACGAAATATTTGGCGACCACCGTCCCCTTGGCATTCACTACGAACGTTCCGGGGTTCGGAATGCCAAATTGCGGCGTCCCCGGCTTCACCGTCTCGTTCAAAATACCGAAGGCGCGAATGATTTTCGAATCCGGATCGGAGAGCAATGGAAAGGTAATGTGCCTGCGGTCGGCGAAGTTCTTCAATATCTCTACCGAGTCGTAACTGATGGCCGCGAGGCCAAGGCCCTGCTTCCGTATGCGGTCCAGGTTCTGTTCCAGCTCCACGAGCTGGATCTTGCAGTACGGTCACCAGTCCGCGGAACGGTAGAACACCAGCATGGCGCCCTTGGGTCCCATGATGGACTTCAGTGTCTGGGTCCGGCCCGACTGGTCCGGCGCCGAGAAATCGGGCAGCGCGCTGCCCACGGCTGGCCCGGTCTTTATGTTCTGCCCGTACACCGCCGCCACGGCGACCAATGTAAGCCACGAGATTCGACGCATATAGACCCAGGATACCTCAACGTGCCGCGCGCGGATCTGGTTTCACCACCAGCGCCGGGGTTGAGCCACACTTCACCACCTGCAACCCGTTGACCTATCAGTTGGCCGGATATTACGAAGCCGGCGCCTGGCTGGGCGCGGGCTTCTTCACTGCGGGCTTCTTAGCCACGGCTTTCTTGGCTGGTTTGGCCGCGGCTTTCTCAGCCGCCGCCTTCTTCGCCCTGAACTCAGCCCACCGCTTTCTCGTAGCTTCGGCAATGCGCTCGCGGGCGGCGGGACTCATGTTCCGTTTCTTCGCGGGCGCCTCTTTGGCCTTGTGGTATTCGGCCCACCGCTTCCGCTGCGCTCGCGCAATCCGCCTTCTTGCGGCCGCGCTCAACGGGCGCTTACCACCGCGAGCAGCCGGCGCTGCCTCGGCAGGTGCGGCGCTGGCGGGCGCCTCGCCTTTCAGCTTGCCACGAAGCTCGGCCATCTTCGCATTAATTTGGTCAAGCTGGTGCTGATAGCCCACCAGCGCCGCTTGAAGAGTCTCGGAATCCAGATGTGCAGGCATAAACAACTGATTATACGCCTAAGTGACTCGCCGTGGGTAAGTGGGTTAGTAACTACGGCCTCGATGGTCCCGCTGCGATCTCTTGCTCGAGCGCCGCCAGCCGGTACCGCTCCGCCAGCACGCCGGCATCCGCGGCAGCCTCGAATTCCCTGGTCCTCAAGTCGGTTGCCATCTTCCGCAACTGCCGGACATAATCGCTCGCTCTCCTCTTGCCGGCTTCGTCTAAACCAGCCGCGGCGTCTTCGACCTCGGAAATCCGTTCCTTCTCAAACTGGTCGATGGCCGCCACCAGCTTGCTCCGCTCTTCCACTGCGGCCGGCCCGCGGGCGGCAAAGAACGCCCGATTCTGGCGGAGCAGCGCGGCCATGTCGGCGTGCACCTTGCCCACCACTCCGCTCCAGCTTTCCATCTGCGGATTCGCCTGCTCCGCCGGTCGCTGAAAGGCGCTGGGCTTGGCCATGCTTGGAGAATCGTAGATGGCGTTAAATACCAGCTTGTAGGCGCCGTGCGATTGCCCGCGCCACTGCGGCTTGAAGCCAAACAGATAGATTCGCCCATCGCCTTGGAAGACTTCGAGCGCGGCGGCTTTTCCCTGAATGCGTTCGGGGTGCAGCAGGTAACCGCTCTCCAGCGGATTCCGTTCCCTGGGATAAGTTGCCAGAACCGCGCCCCGAAAACCGCTCTTCTGCTCGAACGCCGGTCCCCGCTCGAACATCACAATCGGCTCGCGCGGCATTCCCCAAAGCGCCGGATGCGCCAGGTCGCGCAGCTCTACTCGAAGAAGCGATCCCGAGCAGTAAAACTGGTCGTTACCGAGGCCGCTCAGAATATTCGCGACCGGCAAATGCAGCTCATCGATGGCCATCAGCGAGGCATTGTTGAATGCGATCAGAGTGCCTCCTCCATCCACGAAAGAGCGCAAGGCGTCCACGCCCGCCGCGCCCACGCCGCCGGCGTACTCTCCGGGAATCGAACCCGGCGCATAACCGTCCATGATCGACCGCGGCATGGCATCCGGGATGATGATCGCATCCAGCCGCTCCCGCAAGTGCCCGGCCTGAATGTCGCCATTGCGCAGTGTAATGGGCGCGAAACCATAATCCTCGAGAATCCATCGGGTCCAACCCTCGTCGATGTCCGGAACCCAGGAGCGGTACAGGCCGACGCGCGGCTTTTTGGTGGAGACTGCGTCCTGGGGTGGTTTGGCGGCGGCCACGGCGTTCACGGAATACTTGCGCGCGATGTCCGCCAGGCGCTCCCGATCGATACCGGAGACCACCATGGCGCCCGCTTCCCCGTCGCTCTTGGCAAAACCGGCCTGTGCGCCGGCCAAGAGGGCCTCGTTGAGGGCCTTGAAACTGGCGTTGGTGCGATGGCCGATTACGTAGGCCGCGCCGGTTCCCTGAACGCCGCCTTCGGGAGGCGTCACTTCCTTGATCGGTTCAAGGCCGGCGCGCTGTTCCGGGGTCACTGGCTTCAGCACGGCCGCCACTTCCACCCCCATCTGCATGGGGAGGGTCCAGCCCGCCACATCGTAGGGCCGGATGGGCGGCCCATTGGGGGACTCGCGCAAATCCGGGTAATGCTGCGGCTCGAACAGTTCTTTCACCAACGGAGCGAATGGCTGGTCCATCAGAACCACCCACGCGTTCCGGTACTCGCGGCCATTGGCTGCGAATGGCTGCGCGGCCTTGTGCACCTCGATGCCGTTGATGAGCAGCTTTTCCACCAGGATGGCGGCCGTGGGCAGGTCGCGCTGCTCCCGCGGGATCACGTAGGCAAATGGCGGCTCGTTGCGGAATCGCTCGATGTTATCGCGGCCGGCCTGGAACCGGTTATAGAGCAGCACTTCGCGGTATTTCGCCGCTGTGTCCAGTACCGCCATCGAGCCGCCCAGCATATAGCGCACGGCATCCCCCAGGCGCCACCAGCCGCCTTTCCAGGGGCTGTTGTAGAACACCTCCGAGCGCAAGGGCTGGCGATCCCTCGGAAAGTCCTCGACCGTGTAGAAGTGCGGTGTCGCATAGCGATACAAGGCGGTTTCCGTGAAGAAAGAGATGCTATTCCGGAAAATGCCGGTGAAGTCCTGGAACCCCGGATACCAGTTGTCGAAACCCACCCGGTGGACCGCGCCGGGCATCTGGTGCTCGTCCAGATACGCGCCCATGTTGATGCCCAGCACATTTAGCCAGCGCATCATCAGAGGATGAATATTGGAGGAGATCGGCTCGGTGAAAGGCGGGATGAAAATCCGCGCGGGGAACGGCGCGGTCTGATGATGGCAGTAAAAGACCACCGGGGCCCACTCCAGCTCCGCGCGGGTAACTTCTCGCGATTCGAGCATGTTGTTCATGTAGCCGTCCCGGTTGTTGTCGTGGCCCACATACTCTTGAAACAGATCCGGCAAGGGGCTCACCTCATAGGGCGTGCCCAGGTTCTTCCGGTACCAGGCGACTATCTCATTCTGGCCGTCCGGGTTGAGCGTCGGCCATAACATGACGATCACGTTGTCCAGGATGGCGTCGATCTCCGGATCGCCCTCGGTGGCCACCAGTTTGTAAGCCAGCAGAATGGACTGCTGCGCGCCGGCCACTTCGCTCGAGTGCATGCCGCCATCGATGTGCACGATGGCCTTCGCTTGACGGGCCAGCGCATGGGCGGCTTCGTCGGTCAGTCCGCGAGCCTGGGCCAGCCGCTGGGAGATGGACTTGTACTGGTCCAACTGGGCCAGGTTCCGGGGCGAAGAGATCAGCGCGATCTCCCACTCCAGGCCGCGTGTTGTCTTGCCCACGGAAATGATCTTGATCCGGTTGGAACTCGCGGCCAGACGGTGGAAATACTCCCGCGAGTCGTCGTAGCTGGCAAGGTAGAAATCATCGCCGGGCTTATGGCCGAGCACCGATTCCGGCGTGGGAACGGTTTGAGCCGCGGCCGGGCGCGGCGCGAACAGCAGGATGACAGCCGCCAGGACCGAGGCGCGGATAACGGACTTTAAGAACATGCTTCAAATGGTAGCCGGACGGTTTGCCGGATGTAAAGACCGCAGAACCCCACGTTGCTGCCAGCGGCAACTGACCCTCAGGCGATCAGCGCCACCGGCGACCGATCGCTGTGCCAGCCTTCGAGACTTTGGTCGGTGATGCCGGTGCTGCCCATGCACAGATTGACCCGGTCCGCGGACGGCGTGTCTTCCAGGTGGCCCAGGCGCCACTCGACCAAGTAGAGCAGGTGCGCCAGAGGAGAAGCGCTTCCTTCCGGCTGATGATGGTAACGGATGGCAGTCACATGCCTGGCGGGCAATCTCCAGTGCGCGGTAATGTCCCCGCCGGCCTTTCCATGGTCGCACCCGATGAGGAGGTTCTCGGCAAACACTGGCGGGCATCCATGATCGAGCAGCCCCCGCACCCTGGCGGAATCGAATAGATTGAACTGGTCGATCAGCAGCTTTCCGACGTCGTGCAGCAGCCCGCACAGAAAAGCCTCCTCCTGGTCGATCGCCTGCGCCCGGGCCGCAAGGTGGTGCGCCAGTTCCGCCGCTTCCAGGGCATGCTGCAGCAGCGGCTGCATGGATGGCCGCATGAAAAACGGCCGGAAGAGCGTGGCCAGAATGATCTTGCGAGTAGTCAGGTAGCCCATGCGCATGACCGCGCTGCGAATCGTGGCTACCTCCGGGTACCCCATGAATAATGGCGAGTTGGCAACCCGCACCAGGTTCCCGGCGATCACTGGATCGGCCGCTGCGATTCTTTCGATCTGCCCGGCGGTGGATTCCGCCTGGTCCAGAAGTTGCAGAATGCGAAAGGCAGCCTGCGGAAAGACCGGCAGCGGTGACTTGGCGAAAGCCTTGACTTCCGTTTCCCGCGCCACGTTCTCGAGCGCCCTCACGGGGCCCATGCTCCACGAATTCTCTTGCGCCAAGCGGCGCAGCTCGACGACGATTTCCGCCGTCGAACGCGGCTGGGTGGGGCGGAGCTCGTAAAGCTCGTCAAAGCGATTCGCGATATGGATGATCTCGGCCAACTGCCGGAGATGTTTCGGGGCATCTGCCGCGTGATTAAACGTGCGCAGCAATGCGGGGACCAGCGACTCCTCGTCCGCTACGTCGGGAAGAGCTTCAACCGGCGAATGGTGCAACAGCGCCGCCGACTCGACACTCATCTTCACCGGAGCCGCCAGAAACAACTGGTGGGCGATGCACTGTGCCACCGCCGCGACTCGCTGGCAGTGACCGAGCAGACCTATGTCGGTTGGCACGTGCGCACTGAGCTCCGGTGACATCGTTTCTTCCTATATCGGAAGGTTTCCCAGGTTCTTCTCTACTGTCTTTGGTTAACAGCGAGCGGGGCCTACCCCTTTTCCGGCATGACCATCAACACCACGCGCGAGGGGTGTGCGCGATCGTGATACACCGTCTGGCTGGCCTTGATGAGCCGTGTCTCATCGGCAATCGGCGCGCCCGTGTCGGGGTTGCGGTCGAACCGCGGAAAGTTGCCGCTCGAAATCTCCACGCGGATTCGATGGCCCTTCAAAAACACGTTGCTGGTCACGCCCGCGTCCACCGCCACCATGTAGATTTCGCCGACTTGCGCCAGCTCCGGCCTCTCCAGGGAGTTGCGGTACCGCAGCCGCAAAATCCCGTCCGTCAGGTTGCGCGCGTAGCCGTTCGGAAACACGTCCACCAGCTTCGCCGTGAAGTCCGTATCCTTCGCGCTGGTCGAGACGTAGAGCACCACCTTGACCGGCCCGATGGCTTCCACGTCTCTCTTCAGCGGCCTGCTGGTGTATACCAGCACATCCGCCCGCCGCTCCACCGGGCGCTGGTCCATGGGCCCCCACGGCAACACCCGCGGATTGCAGCACACCGCGCCGCCGCGCGTCGGCGCCGGGTCGCGCGGATCGAACACATAGTGGTCCCGGGAGCCATGCCGTGCCGGCCTGTCGCTCAGGGCGCCGTCGCCCTCCAGCGTGTTGGCGCGGCCGCTGCCGTCCAGGTAGAGGTTCCGCGCGCGCGCCTCCTCGGGCGGCCACTCGCGCTCCTCGCGCCATCGGTTGGCGCCCATCACGAAGATCTGCGCCGGCGGCTTGGAAACCAGCGGCGTGTCCTTCCCCATCAGCCACTGGTCGAACCACTCCAGTTGCAGCGAGCGCATCGGCACCGAGGCCTGAGGTCCGAAATCCACGCCCGCAAACTGATACGACATGTTGTGCGGCCATGGCCCTACCACAATCCGGTTCAGCCCCTTGGTCTTGTGCAGCGCCGCGTATGCCTCCAGATCGCTCTGGGCGAAGTTGTCGTACCACCCCCCCACCGAAAATACGGGGATGCGGATTTTCTGAATCTGCTCTTTGGTGCTGATCGCGCGCCAAAACGAATCGAATGCCGGATGGTCCATCGCCTCCCGGTACATCTCCGACACCCTGCCGGTGGCCGCCACGTCCGCCGTGCGCAGCGGCAGGTGCAGCACAAACTTGCTGAAATCCGGGTGATAACCCGGCACCTTCAGGTTCTCCGACATCCACTCCAGCCGGTTTCCCAGCTTCATGGCGCCGCCCGTCGAGTAGAACCGGTCGCGGTAGTCGTCGTACCCCGAAACCACCGGGAAGATGGCCTTAAGGTGCGGATTTTCGAGCACCGCTACTTTCCACTGCACGATCCCCAGGTACGACCCGCCCATCATGCCGATCTTGCCGTCCGACCACGGCTGCCGCGCGATCCAGTTCAACGTGTCATCGCCGTCCGCCGGCTCCTGTTCGAGCGGCTGGAACGATCCCTCCGATTCGTAGCGCCCGCGCACGTCCTCCACCATCACCGCGTAGCCATGGTCCACGAAGGCCTGGTAATTCGACGTGATATCGGCGCCCTTCCCGTACGGCGTGCGCACCAGAATCGTAGGCACTCGGGCATGCTCGGAGGGCAGAAAAACGTTGGCCGACAGGTGCACTCCGTCGCGCATCGGCACCGGCACGTGCAGTTGCCTGACCGCAGGCTTCTGCGCCCAGGCCAAGGCCACGCAAGCCAGGCAGAAAATCAGCAGATGTGGGGCAGGATGCCATCCTGCGCGGCGGTTGGTAACCGCCGCCGTTCCGAAGGGCCGATTACCAATCGGCCCGCAGCTTACCAAGCTGGCCCACATGTGCAGCACTCGCACAACAAATCCCAATACTGTTTCCCGATTAGCTCCACCCGATGGTGCACCCCAACATGCCTGGCTCCCCGTTGGCCGATGGCGGCGCCCACCTCAGACATAGATGTTAGCAAAATCATATGTTGGCGCAAGGACTCCCGCTCCGCCACGCCGGGCGCGATACGCAGGCAGGCGTCCTCGGGAAACCGCGCACATTCCGACGCGTCCGTCACCATGACCGGCTTGCCGATGCCCATCAGCCGGATGGTGATCCCCGAGGTCTCCCCCGCCCCCGGATAGCGCAAGTTGATGCACGCATCCACCGCCGCAGCCGCCAGCCAGAACTCGCGCTTTTCGAGATATCCCAACCGGACCACGCCGGCCGCGCTCATGAGTGGTTCGACCGCCCGTTCCAGGTCCGTCGAGACGAATTGTCCCGCCACCAGCAGCGCCGTCCGCGGGTTCCCTCGATGCAGGTCCGCGAACGCTTCCAGCACCGCGGGCAGCCGCTTGGATTCCCGCAGATATCCGAACACCCCGAACAGGAAGGTCCCCGGTTCGACGCCCAGCCGCCGCCGGTACCGCGCAACCTGCTCTTCCCCAGCCGGCACCGGCGCTTGAAAGAGATGGGGTATCTCCACCACCCGCGCTTCCGGCGCGTGTTCCTTCACCGCCCGCGCCGCCGCCGGATTATGCACCACCACCGCGCGTGCCCGCTCCGCCACCCGCCGTAACAACGCGTACCGGAAGTACCGGCTGTCCGTCGCCGACGCCGCGCGCCCGCGCCACAACTCCCGCGCCAGCCCGCGGTTCCACTCGCCGTAGTTGTAAACGAACTCCTCTATATAGGTTGGTTCGTCCAATTGTCCCAGCAGAAAATGGTGCAACACGGCATCGTGCAGCGTCACCACACCGGGCCGCTCCAATGCGCGCCGGTAGATCTCCGCGTGCAGCCCGTTATTGCCCAGGTGGTAGAGCGCCGCGTCGCAGGGCCCAGGGGGCACCCCCGGCGCCATCTTCACGCGCCCGTGCCGCCGCAACTCGGCCACGAGCGCCGCCGCATAATCCGCCACGCCCGTCCGCGCCGGTGGCATCGGAGCATAAAACCCGACCGTCACGCCTTCCGTTCCCCGAACAGCGCCGTCCCCACCCGCACGCACGTAGCGCCTTCTTCGATGGCCGCCTCCAGATCGTGTGACATCCCCATCGAAAGCCGCCGCAGCCCATGCCGCTCCGCCAGTTCCCGCAGCCGCTGGAAGTAAGGCCGGGACGCTTCCGGGTCTTCCGTCCACGGCGGCATAGTCATCAAGCCGAGCAATCGCAGGTTCCCGCACCCGCGCACGGCTTCGATCAGCTCCCCCAGCGCCGCCGGGTCCGCCCCGCTCTTGGATTCTTCTTCCGAAACTTTTACTTCCAGCATGACCTCCAGCGCGCGCCCCGTGTCGTTCAAACGCCGCGCCAGCTTGGGCGAATCCACCGTCTGGATCACCTGGAACAACTCCGCGGCCTTGTTAGACTTGTTGGACTGCAAATGCCCAATCAGGTGAAAGCGCGCTTCTGTTAAATCCGCAACCTCCGGCGCCTTGCGCTCGAACTCCTGAACGTAGTTCTCGCCGAACTCCCGCAGCCCCAGTTCGTAGCCTTCGCGTATCACCTTCGCCGGAAACATCTTAGTCACCGCCAGCAGGGTGATCTCCGCCGGATCGCGCCGCGCACGCTCCGCCGCCCGCGCCATGCGCTCCCGTACTGCGGCCAGCCTCTCCCGCAAGGTGCCCATTGCCGGTTGCACGCTTCAGTATACCGGGACTCCGGG
>Ga0371490_1001895_pt1 | contig 10154 bp, 8 predicted proteins | sample MB2SIPfraction_FD_207959 | JGI IMG/M metagenome (GOLD analysis project Ga0371490, IMG submission 207959) | Lab enriched peat soil microbial communities from McLean, Ithaca, NY, United States - MB28FN SIP fraction | ecosystem: Environmental > Terrestrial > Soil > Wetlands > Peat | place: USA...
GAATCTCTACCAGCAAATCGGACTGCTACTCGGCAACGCCGTCTGAACAACATCCCAAAAACAAACCCCACCAAAATGATGGGGTTCGTCAGCAGTCTGAAGGCGCATGGAAAAGTTCCATGCGCCTTGGGCATTGTGAATACTGCGCAGCTAGCCATCGATTCTCTTGGCGCGTTCCTCGGCCAGATAGTTGAGCCACTCGGCCATCCCGGCGCCGGTCTTCGCGGAGGTCTCGAAGATTCTTATCCCCGGACGAATTTCGTGAATATTGCCCAACGCAGTTGCTCGATCAAAGCCGCAGGGCTCGGCAATGTCGATCTTGGTGATCACTGCGGCGTCGGCGGAGTTGAACAAAGTTGGGTACTTGAGAGGCTTGTCTTCGCCTTCGGTCACACTCAACAGGGCCACGCGAACCTTCTCGCCCAGATCGTAGCTGGAGGGGCAGACCAGGTTGCCGACGTTCTCGATGAACAGGTAATCGAGCTGGTCGAGTTCCACACCCTCCCAGCCGTCCAGATGTTTGCCGATCATCTCGGCGTCCAGATGGCAGATGCCGTGGGTGTTGATCTGGCGCACCGGCGCACCGCTGGCGGCAAGGCGCCGTGCATCGTTGTCGGTTTCCAGATCGCCGACCAGCGCTGCGGCGCGTGCCCCTGAGAGCTTCAACTCGCGCAGGGTGCGCTCCAGGAAGGCGGTCTTGCCCGTGCCCGGGCTCGAAACCAGATTCAGCACCAGCACGCCGGCCTCGGTGTAGCGCGCGCGCAGCCCGGCGGCCAGTTCGTCGTTCTTCTTCAGAATTCCACGCCGCAATTCGACAATCCGCGTCGTCATTGTTCTCCTCGTCGTGCCCGATCTCGCATTTGCTCTTCCGAACTCTGCTCCATGCAATGGTCATCGATCTCAATCGATTCGATCTCCAGTTCCTTGCCCTGGCGGAGGTCGGCTGCCGGCTCGCCACAGCGCGGGCAGCGGAAGCTCTGCACGCCTTCCAGCTCCACATCGTCGTTGCAGCGGGCGCAGTGGACCACGACAGGAATGCTGGTGACTATAAGTGCTGCTCCGGCCAGGGGCGTGCCTTCCACGGTCAGCTCCCAGCAGAAGCGGAGCGAGTCTTCCACGACGTCCGAGAGCGCACCAAGGCGCAGACGGACCTCCTTCACGGTCGAACCGGGATAGTTGGCCGCCGTCTCGGTGACGGCTTCCACAATGCTGGCGGCGATGGACAGTTCGTGCATGGTTTTCCTGGGCCGTGCCGTGGCCCTCTACCTATACAGGATGGCACAGTTGGGGCATCTGCGGTTCCGGCCACTGCATGCAGAGGAGTTCGCGCCCTCCCTGCGAAACTCCGATCCGTTTTTGTGGGCGCGGGAGCCAAGGTGAGTTGGGTATTGATCCGGCCCAAATGTAGGAGACGTTCCTGGGTGCCCCACCCTCGCCGCGCCTTTGTTTTTGCGGCTAGGGTGGGATCAGTAAGTCTTACCTCAAAGGGTCGGATCAATAAGCGCGACAGGACTGGGCACCACGGGGAGGTTTCGGACTTCATCCTCGCGCGACAGATCCCCAAGCAGCCCAAACGCAATCAATTCGCATCCCATCCCGGGAGAGGGGAATCCAACGGGTATGAGCATGGAGAAGGCAACATTCGGCGCGGGATGCTTCTGGGGGGTGGAAGCTGCATTTGCCGCCCTTCCCGGCGTGGTGAGCACGGCGGTCGGCTATGAGGGCGGGCAGCTGGACAATCCCACCTACAAGGACGTGTGTACCGACAAAACGGGCCACGCCGAGGTGGTGGAGCTGAGCTTCGATCCGCGACAGATCAGCTATGACCAACTGCTGGATGCCTTCTTTGCCCTGCACGACCCCACCACGCTGAATCGGCAGGGACCGGACTGGGGGACGCAGTATCGCTCGGTGATCTTCTGCCATTCGGCCGAGCAGGCGGCTACGGCACACGCCAAGATCGAGCAACTGACCCACGAAGGCCACTACCAGCCGAAGAGAATCGTCACCAAGGTGGAGACGGCGCAAACCTTTTGGCCGGCTGAGGAGTATCACCAGCGTTACATTGAGAAGAACGGCTACCGTTGCCACATCTAGCCCCTCTTGCCAGGTAAGGAAAGCAGGCCGTTGGGCCAGGGTGCACGGAGAACAGATTCGATTGGAAACAACTCGTCCCACCGTAGAACCGCAGGGAGATTCCAGCGGTTCCGGTGGGACGAGTTGCGTTTGGTCCTGCAATGGGATGGGTGCGGGCGGACGAGGTCTCCGACCATTTGATCTTGAATCATTCACGGGTGCCCCCGGTCTCATTTCGAGACCGGGGAGCCGAGAGGCCAAAGAACACATTCATGCGGTCAGAGCCCTAGCTCTCCGGGGTGGGAGCCGGTGCAGACTCGGCAGAAGCGGGCAGCGCGTCGGCCGCTCCCGGCTCGTCGATCCACAGGCAGACGAGCCACCAGATGAGCACCACAATGTAGATCGCGCTGTTGGCGTTGTTCAGCTTGTCGCGCAGGCCGAGCAGGCGGAAGTACTCGTCCTGGGTATGCGGAATGGTATGCGTGGCGATGGCCTGCCAGATCCCAGAGATGGCCAGCTCGCAGGCGCCCAGCGTGCCGGCGCCAATCAGCAGCAACTGGCGATGGCTGCGCCAGCCCGCGCCCAGGCTGCGGCCCACAAAAGCCGCCAGGATGGCCAGCTCGACGGCCAGACCGCTGGTGAGCATGTCGCCGCGCTGGGCCACCAGCTGCATCATGCGCAGGGCCACCAGCAGACCGCTGCCGGTAAAGGTCTTCCAGCCAGGCCACGGACCCCATACCACCACCATGGTGACGGCAAGGATCAGCACCACGCCGCCGCCGATCAGCTTTGTCTTGCGGGAGGCATTCTTGAAGGTCTTCAGGGCCAGTTCCGTCACAAATGCCAGATTGGCCAGCGCCACCAGGACGGCCAGACTCAGGAACAGCAGGTTGCCGGCCACCGGCGAAAGGCGCTGAAAGAGCAGACGGCTGGCCAGCCAGCGGAAGGTGACCAGGACGGTGCAGAGCGTGAAGAGCGGAAACAAGCGGGCACGATCCCGTCCGAGCAGAACCACCAACAGAACCAGTTGGGCGGCAAAGGTCAGCATCCAGATGGTCTGAGCAGCATTAAAAGCAAAATTCCAGTGCATTCGATCCTATCTCCGGCAGCGCAGAGGTGCGCGCCAGCTTCCAGTTTAATCGGCCCGGGCCGGCCGGCGGCGTTGCTGCCATAATGCTTCTATGCTTGTGCTTGCCTCCGCATCTCCCCGTCGCAGCGAACTGCTGACCCAGGCCGGCTTTACCTTTGCGGTTCATCCGGCCCACATTGCCGAGGATCTCCAGCCCGGCGAGGAGCCGGTTGCCTACGTAACGCGGCTGGCGCGGGAAAAGGCGGAGCACATCTACCGCCAGCTGGTGCCCACAATGGGGCCCAGGCTGGTGGTGCTGGGCGCCGATACCACGGTGACGCTGGACAACCACATTCTGGGCAAGCCCGAGGACGCAACCGATGCCGCGCGCATGCTCGCCCTGCTCAGTGGGCGCGACCACCAGGTCATCACCGGGGTGGCAGTGGTAACAGCCGAAGGCGCAAGCGTGGCAGCGGAAGTTACCCGCGTCTGGTTCGACTCTCCCACCGAAGCGGAGATTGCCAGCTACATTGCCAGCGGCGAACCGATGGATAAAGCCGGTGCCTACGGCATACAGGGCCGGGCCGCGCGCTGGATTCCGCGGGTTGAAGGTTGTTACTTCAACGTGATGGGTCTGCCCATTGCGCGAGTGGCGCGGATGTTGACGGCCGCGGGCATGGTCAACGGCGCATAGGTTACCAGGACAGGCGCGAAGCTTTCCCTGCGGGAAACGGAAGCGCGGTTTTTCGAAAGTTACTGGGGTTAACGTAACTCCTGCATCTCAAAGCCAGAGAATCCCACCCAGCGCACTGCGCGGCGCGTTAGACTGTTTGGGTTTCTCATTCCAGTATTTTGAGGTTGCGAGTATGCGGGCCAGATCTGCTCGATTCCTGGTGCTGGTTGTTACCCTCCTTCTACCGGTTTTGCTTCGTGCGCAGTTCATCCCGCCCACGCCGGAAGAGCTGAAGATGACGGACGATCCCAAGTCGCCCGGCGCAGCTGCTGTCTACCTGAATTACTCCGAAGACGACAACGATCCAATGCACTATCAGGCGATCTATGCCCGTATCAAGATTCTTACCGAAAAGGGCAAAGAGCTGAGCGTCGTCAATCTGCCGTTTCTAAGCAATGACTTCAAGATCACCGACATCAAGGCGCGCACCATTCACGCCGATGGCACGGTGATTCCGCTGGAAGTCAAGCCGGAAGAACTTCTCTCGTCCAAGACCACGGACAAGACGATTTCACACAAGGTCTTCACGCTGCCCAAGGTGGAAGTGGGCAGCATCATCGAGTATCGCTATGAGATCCGTTACGACGATGATCGGGTATCGTCGCCGATGTGGGAGATCCAACGCGAGTATTTCGTTCACAAGGCGCACTACTCGTTCATTCCCTTCCCGAATTTCCAGCCAGGCTCAAGAGCGCAGACCACCAGCCGTTACATCGCCGATTCCAAGGGCCGCGTTGCGAACAGCCTGATCTGGTGGATGAATCTGCCCAAGGGCGTGACGATCAAGACCGATGTGGGCGGCCACTATGCGGTGGATCTGGAAGATGTTCCGGCGATTCCGGATGAGCCGTGGATGCCGCCCATCCGGAGTGTTTTGTACAAGGTGTTCTTCTACTACATGCCGTCGTTTACCGCGCAGGAGTTCTGGATGGACTCGGCCAAGGACTGGGTCAAGGAGAACGAGCACTTTGCTGAAGTTTCCAGCGGATTGCGCGAGGCGGTGAGCCAGATTGTGAGCCCGACAGACCCCGATCTGGAGAAGGCGCGCAAGATCTACAAGGCGGTGCAGGCGCTGGATAACACCGACTACTCGCGCAAGAAGAGCGAGAGCGAGATGAAGGCGCTCAAGATCAAAGAGGCCAAACATGCCGAGGATGTGTGGAAGCAGAAGAGCGGCGACAGCGAGGACATTGCTCTGCTCTATCTGGCCATGCTGCGTGCGGCAGGTTTGAAGGCTTATGCGGTGAAGGTGGTGGATCGTGATCGCGGCGTCTTCGATCCCAGCTTTATGTCCCTGGGCCAGCTGGACGATACGCTGGTGGACCTGCAGATTGGGACGGAGCTGAATCTGCTCGATCCGGGAGAGAGGATGTGTCCGTTCCGTACGGTGAGCTGGCGGCACTCCGGTGTACGCGGCCTGGCGGAGAACGATGCAGGCCCATCGATTGTGACCCTGCCGGAGCAGGGTTACAAGGACAACTTGACCAACCGCCGCGCCATGCTGACCCTGGATGCCCACGGCGGCATCACCGGGACCTTGCAATACACCCTGACTGGCCAGGAAGCGCTGCGCTGGCGCCAAGAGGCGCTGCGCAACGATGTGGAGGAGCTGAAGAAGCGTTTTGACCGCATGCTGGAGTCGGATGTGCCGCAGGGCGTGGAGGCCCACGTGGATCACTTCCTGGCCCTGGACAATCCGGATGCCAACCTGATCGCGATGATCAAGGTGCAGGGCAAGCTGGGAACCGCCACCGCCAAGCGTCTGCTGCTTCCGGGCCAGTTTTTTGAGGCGCGTGGCCAGCAGCCCTTTGTGGACCAGCCGCATCGCGAGCAGCCGGTGGACATGCAGTACGGCTTGCAGGAGGCCGATCAGGTCGATTACACGCTGCCGGCCGGCTATACCGTTGAGGGCGGGCCGCAGGTAGCCAACATCTCCTGGACGGGGCATGCGGTGTACATCGTCAAGACCGCATCGCAGCAGCCGGGAAGCTTCACCGTTGCCCGCCGCTTGGCGCGGGCCTTCAGCCAGGTCAAGCCGGGAGAGTATCAGGATCTGCGCGGCTTCTACCAGAAGGTAGCCGCGGCCGATCAGCAGCAGATTGTGCTGGCCGCGCCGGTGCAGGGCGGCAACTGATGCGCGGTGGTTCTGTCTCACTGGTTCTTGTCGCATTTCTCCTGGGGCCTCTGGCAGCAGAGGCCAAGGAGAAAAAGATGCCTGCCCCCGACTGGGCGGTGACCGCGGCCCAAACGCCCACGCCCGCCGATGTGGGCGATGCGCCGGCCGTGGTGCTCTTCGACGAGTACACCATCACCGTCGATGCCCAGAATCGCGCCACCGAGCAGGAGCGCTTTGCGGTGCGCATTTTGCAGCCGCAGGGCCGCCGCTACGGAGCTTGCGCCCTCACCTACGACAACAACGCCAAGCAGAATACCTTCCATGTGTGGACCATCGCCGCGGACGGCCGCCAGTTCCAGGCTATGGACGACGACTTCAGCGAAGAAGGCGATTCCGCCTATGCGGAGATGCAATCCGATGACCGGACGCGGATCGTGAAGCCCCTGGCCGCCGATCCGGGCGCGGTGGTGGCCTGCGAAACCCAGCAGCCGCTGCGTCCCTACATGAGCTTTGAGAACTGGGATATCCAAGCATCGATTCCGATTGTGCACGAAGCGCTGGATCTGATTCTGCCGCCCGGCGGCCATTACGCCGAGTCGTGGCACAAATACCCGCCGTTGCAGCCGGTGGAGGTGGGGCCCGACCACCTGCGCTGGTCCATCGAGAACATGCCGCGGCTAACCTTGGAGAACCTGCATGCGGTGCCCGAATGGGGATCGCTGGCGGCGCGCATGGCGGTCTTCTGGGGCGATATGGCGGTGAAAGGCAGCGACGCGCAGTGGCGTGCCCTGGGCAAATGGGGTCAGCAGTTGCAGGAGCACCGCACCGAACCAACCCCGGAGATCGCGGCCAGGGTCCAGGAACTGGTGGCTGGCGCGCCGGACCTGTATACCAAGCTGAGCCGCATTACCAGCTACATCCAGAAGAACGTGCGCTACTTCATTGTGGTGCGCGGCATCGGCGGCTGGCAGTCGCATTACGCGTCTGACATCTACCAGCGCCACTACGGCGATTGCAAGGACAAGACCACCCTGCTCATCGCCATGCTGAAGGTCATCGGCGTCCAGGGCTACTACTTCCACGTGGACTCGCGGCGGGGCGTGATCGATCCGGATGCGCCTTCGCTCAGCGGCAATCACATGATCACGGCCATCGAGTTGCCGGCCGGCACGATGGATGGGCGGCTGTCGGCGCGCGTGAAAACTCCGGAAGGCAAGGAGCTGCTGATCTTCGATCCCACCGACGAGGAGACCCCTGTGGGGCTGATCCGCGAGGAGCTGCAGGGCGCCTGGGGCAACATCTTCGACGGCGACCAGAGCGTGGTGCTGCAGATGCCCGTACTGCGTCCGGAGACCGCGGGGATGGAACGCAAAGGCGCCTTCACCGTGAGCGCGGATGGAACCCTGGCGGGCGACATTGTGGAGAACTTCACCGGCGATCAGGCCGGCAACGAACGCCACCTGTTGAAGGATAACGACGCCAAAGAGCTGAATCGCCGGCTGGAGACCAGTATCGGTTCACGGTTGCCGGGGATGGTTCTGAAGGGCTATGCGTTCCACAACGCCGCCGATCTGGACAAACCGGTGGAGCTGGATCTGCACCTGAGCGTGCCCACCTACGCGCACCCGGCGGGGCCGCTGCTGCTGCTGCGCGCGCGGGTAATCGGCAGCGACGTGGCCCACGTCCCCGAGGTGATGGAAGGCAAGCCGCGCCGCTTCGCCATCGAGCTGGGCAACCCCGGCCGCTGGCATAACAGCTACGACATTGTGCTGCCGGAGGGCTACAAGGTCGACGAAACGCCCGACCCGGTGAAGCTGGATGTGGGCTTTGCCAGCTACGCCACGGCGGTGACCGTAGAGTCCGGCAAGGTGCACTATGAAAGCGAATACGTGGTGCGCGCAGTGGAGATTCCGCCCGCCAAAGCGGCCGACTTCCGCCGCCTGGAAGAGACCATCCTCAACGGCGAAGATGGGACCGTGGTGCTGAAGAAGCAGTAGCGCGGCGAAGGTCGCAAAGCATGGATCCGGAGCCATTTGCTGGCCCTCCGTCCGGGTGGTTCCTGGGGATGGAAGGAATATTGCTTCACAAATTGTGCATTCATTGGCCTATACTTCCATGAGGAAGCCCGCGATTCCACACGCCCGCTCCAATAACCGTATGGCCCAAGTCTCCCGCAAACGCGCTGTTGAAATGCCCATCATCCCGGATCGCCTCTACTTCAAGATTGGCGATGTGGCGAAGATCTGCGGCGTTGAGACCTACGTTCTGCGCTTCTGGGAGACGCAGTTTCCGCAACTGAAGCCGAACAAGAGCGGCACGGGGCAACGGCTCTATCGCCGCCGCGATGTGGAACTGGCGCTGGAGATCAAGCGGCTGGTGCACCAGGAGGGCTTTACCCTGGCTGGTGCCCGCCAGACGCTGGAGCAGGGCGGGCATCGCCGCGAGTCGGAGCCCGTGCTGGTGGCTCCGGTCAAAGCCGTTGAGCCGCGCGGGATGGCAGTGGAGAAGACGCCCGATTCGGTGGTGGCCGCCATCGGCCGGGCCCGCGCCGAGTTGCGGGAGCTCTCCACGCTTCTGGCCAACCCGGTGGCCAAGCCGCCGCGCCGCCGCGCCAAGGTCACCACGATTCCGGTATCCGGGTCCCTGTTTCCCTGCTAATCCTGAGCCAGAAATACGTAGCCTAAAATCCGCTGTCATCTTTGTGTTCGCGCGAAGCGCGTCCGCTGCATGCAATGCCGCGTCTGCTGCATGCAATGCTGGTGAGTCGAAGGATCTGTGGTTGTTCTGGAGCTCAGTCCACAGAAGTGTGGAGTCCGGTAGACGGATTTCCGATAGATTTCGCTAGAATCTCTAGAATTTGTATTACTCTTAGAGGCGGTCAATCTAGTGTCCTGAGCAAGGAATACGCAGCCCAAGATCGGCTGCCATCCTTGTATCTGCGCGCAGCGCGTCTGCTGCATGCAATGCCGCGAAGCGGGTCTGCCGCACCGCAGGTGCCTGCATGCAATGCTGGTGAGTCGAAGGATTTGCGGCTGCTCTTCAGCCAACTTCTGCCTCACCACACGGGTGTCCGGAGTCTAAAGTTCGCATGATAAAAAGCACTGTCATTCTGAGCGAACGGGGCCCCGGGCGTACTCTTCAGCCTGGGGGTGGTGAGTCGAAGAATCTGCGGTTGCTCTTTGCAATTTACGATAAGAACTTCTGCCTCACCACACTAGATACTTCTTTGTATGCTGCCCTGAAAGGACGTTCTGCCTTGTCTTCCATAGATTGAATACTTCGATTGGGGATGATCGACTATGTATTGCCGTGATTGTGGATCCAATCAATTTAGAAGCTCTTCGTTCCGCACCATCGATCTTTTCTGGCTTCTTGGCTTGAAGAGTCCGGTCCGGTGTCGGAAATGCAATCTGCGCACGCATGTGAACCTGATTGCGGCGTTCAATATCCGGCAAGCCGACAGATTGCGTCACCTTCAGCATCAGCGCGATTCAGCAGCAAAACACAGCGATGCGCATCCGGCAGGTCAAAGCTGAACGGGGCGGATGAGGTTTGGCTGTGGCGCGACCCAGGTCAGATGCCGCGCGCCGCGAAGCTGTGCCTCGCTCCCCTCGCAGGCTAAATCCGTGCCTTCCGCTTTCACTCCAGACACAATTGGGTGCTCGTAGTCGAGCATTGCACGCAGCAGCGCAAGAAGGATTGAACGGAAGGAAGAGAAGAATGGTCGGGACGGGCAGATTCGAACTGCCGACCCCTCGCACCCCAAGCGGGAAAAGACCAACCTATTACGAATCAATAAGATGCAGATTTTCCTCCAATCCTGAACCCCTGCGGAGGAATATCGTGCTATCCCGATTTGAGCAGTTCATCAAAGAGCGCAAGTACCTGACAAACGTCACGCCAGCCACTATCGAGTGGTATACACATGCCTTCAAATGGCTAGATACTGATTCACCAACCCAAGACGATCTGAGGGCGGCAGTCCTGAAAATGCGGGAAAAGGGATTGAAGGCCACGGGCTGCAATAGCGCCCTTCGTGCTCTCAATTCCTACTGCCACTGGGTCAGCATGGGACCGGACGTGAAATGCGGTCCTGCGTGTAAACATCCGAAAATCGCTCAACTGAAAGAGCCACAGTGCATATTGCCGACATTCTCCGA
>Ga0371490_1001896_pt1 | contig 10150 bp, 8 predicted proteins | sample MB2SIPfraction_FD_207959 | JGI IMG/M metagenome (GOLD analysis project Ga0371490, IMG submission 207959) | Lab enriched peat soil microbial communities from McLean, Ithaca, NY, United States - MB28FN SIP fraction | ecosystem: Environmental > Terrestrial > Soil > Wetlands > Peat | place: USA...
TCATTGCCCTTCTTGCCGCAGCAGGATTGGCCGCGCCAGCGCTTGCCCAAACCGCTTCCAAGCCGCCGGAAGCACTGGCGCGCGTCCGCACCAGCTTCGAGCTTATCGTCCACGCGCCATACGCCGTAGCGGCGCCATTGTTTGGAGCCAACGGCGAACGCGCATGGGCGGGTGTAGAGTGGGATCCAAAATTCATCCATCCGCAACCGCCTAGCGACCTGGAGGGAGCGGTGTTCACGGTGAGCGATGGGCCGTTGACGAAGGTATGGGTCACCACTCTTTTCGATCTGGAGGCGCGGCGCATTCAGTATGTGTATTTCCTGCCGGGGTTGCTGGTGACCCTCATTGATGTGCGCTTCAAGCTCATCGACGCCGGAACGACCCAGGTGAATGTGGTTTACACACGCACCGCGCTCACGCCGCGGGGCAATGTGCGTGTGGTCAGGATGAGCGAAGACGACAGAAAAGCCGGTCATGAGTGGCAGGAGGCCATCGACAATTATCTCGCCAAGTGAAAACCGGCCATCGACTTTGTAGCCGATGGCCGGAATAATGAAGGGATTTGAAGTAGGCGAGTACAAACGCCTGCCCAAACGGGTATTTTCACAGCCGTCACGCGGTGGCGAAGACCGGTTCTTCTTCCTGCTCGGCAGCGGCCGCGTCGGCGGTGAGGCTGAGCAAAGACGCGACCACATCGGCGGCGCCATAGGATGTGCGGCCAGGCGCGAGGAACTGCGCGACGGTATTCAGATCGTCGCCCACGGTAATCAGCGGCGGCTCGACAGACTGGTCCCTGCGCACCTGCGCATGGCCGATGTTGGCCAGCAGTGCGTTGCAAAGGCACTTGCGCCCTACCGTGTCCTCGACCTTGCCTCCCTTGGCTACATAATTGGCCACCGGCTCGGCGGAGCAGCGGTAGCCGATCTTGCCGTCCGGCGTGGCGTAGGACTCGCGCAGCAAGCCGATGTCGCAGACCCTGGTCCGCGCCGCGGCTACCTCCGGATCGGAGTATGAGCCTTGCAACAGCGCCACCTTGAAGGGGAATCCAGTGGGCGAGGCCACCGGATCGGTGAAGACCTCTCCGGTGCCGGTGGCGGCCTGGGCGATTAGTGAATTCTTTAAATCGGGACGCAGTCCGGACTCCCGCGAAAATGCAAATGCGGTGCCCACCTGCACACCGGCGGCGCCCTGCTCCAGCGCATAGCGCACACTCTTTGCGTTGCCGTAACCGCCGGCCAGCCAGAAGGGCACGCCCAGCGCGCGCAATCCCGCAAGGTCTACCATGTCGCGTTCGCCATAGACAGGCTCACCTGCGGCGTTGAGCAGCAGCTTGCCGCGTGGCGGGGCATTGTGTCCGCCGGCCGTGGGGCCTTCGATGACCAGCCCGTCGACGCGCCCGCTGGCCCGGCGCAGCATGGTGGTGGCCAGGGTGTTGGAGCTGACGATGGCCAAAAAGCGCGGCCGGTCGAGAATTGGAAGCGGTCCTTCGATGTAATCGGCAGGGTCGAAGCTCATGGCCGTGTCAGCATCCTGGGCCGCGCCTGTAACCGCCAACCGGTACTCGGCCGGATGATGCACCGCAAAGGCGTCGAGGACGCCGGGAATGTGCAGCGGAATGCCCGCGCCCATGAGCACGTAGCCCACGCCGGCCAGCATCGCGCCGTAAATCGAGGAGAGGTGCGGCATCTGCACCTTCTCAAGAAAATTGATGCCCACGGGATTCTTGTGGCCATCGCGCGCCAGATAGACCTCGACGAAGTTACTCACAATGCACAGTTCGACCACCTTGCGCAGATCGCGGCGCTGGTGCATGGGCGGGAGCGGATAAGGCTTTCCCACGGTCTTTCCGCCGGGGATGTAGTACTCCTCCCAGATGCGTTGTGCCATCTCGGGAAAGGGGAAGGCATCGAGGCCGCGGCGCATGTGCCCGCCGGGGTCGCCATCGGCGAGGCGGCGGACAAAGAGCGAATCGAGCGCTGTGCCGGAGACCACGCCGAGCTGACCGAGTTTGGAGACGGCATTGGCGAGGCGCCAGTTTGAAACGCCCACCCCCATTCCGCCTTGAATGATCTTGGGAAACTGCATCATCTATGAATTGTTTCACAGATCGGGCTGAATCCATATATTTCTCTGGAAGGAGACACAAAAAAAGAACTGCGAGTGAGCAATATGGCACATAAAATGCCAAATTGAGACGCTATCAGAGCATATGTTATAGATTCTCGCGCAGGAAGCTGATCACGTGATCGGCCTGGACGACGCCCACCATGCGGCCCTGAACGTCGACAACGGCCAGGGCATGGAGGTTGTACTTGTCGAATAGCTCGGCCAGTTCGTTCTGGTGCAGGCCGATGGGGCAGGAGAGGACGCGGGCTTCGGTCAGCGTGGAGAGGCGCGTCTCCGGCGAGGCCATGACCAGCCGGGCGAGAGGGATGGCTCCGCGCAGCGCACGGTGCTCGTCAAGTAGATAAATTTCTGTGACGCTCTCCAGATCGCCGTCAAAGGTGCGCAACTCATCAACGGCCTGGGCCACTGTCGCATCGTTGCCCAGGGCAACAAAGTCGGTGGTCATGCAGCCGGCGGCGGAGTTCTCGTCAAACTCGAGCAGCTCCTCGACCTCCTGCCGCTCCTCCGGCTCCATCTCCTCGAGAATTGCGTCGGACTGCTCCTCGGGCAGTTCGGCCAGCAGGTCAGCGGCGGCGCCGGGGTCCATCTCCTCGACGATGTCGGCGATCTTCTCATCGCCGAGCTTTTCCAACAGCGACTTTTGCAGGCGGGGCTCAACCTCTTCGAGGGTTTCGGCAGCCACCTCTTCGTCCAGCGAGGTGAAGATAACCTCGCGCTCGGCGGGAGCCAGGTCTTCGAGAATATCGGCCAGGTCGGAGGGGTGCATCTCACCCAGGCGCTCGTATTCGATGCGCAGCTTGACGCGGCGGGCGGGATCGACCTCGATGACATCGACAAACTCCCAGGGGATGCCGCGGAAGGCGAACTTGCGCGAAAACTTTTCCAGCGTGGCGCGGGGCAGCAGGCCCTTGAAGACGCGGCGAAATGCGCCGCGCAGGCCCACCTCGACCTCGGCGACGCGCAACAGGTGCGCCGCGCCCTGGCCCATCCACTCCAGATCGACGTCGTTGACGCGCACCACCTTGCGGCCGTGAATATCGATGATCTGGCGGTCGATAAGGTCCTGGCGCAGATAGAGGTAATTGCCCTGGTCCTCCAGCGGCACCATGGCGCCGGCGGAGCGCAGCTCGAGCGTGCCGGCAGGTGTCTCCATCACATCCTGCGAGGGCACGATGCACAACCCGTCGCGGGTCTTGAGCACCAGTCCGGCCACCTTGCCGGCATCCTCGCCGGTGGCCACGGCAATGTCCTTGAGCCGCCCGCGCAGGTGGCCGTGGGAATCGGTCACCGGGGTGCCGAGCAGCGCCGTCAGGCTGATGCGGGCTGTGGTACGGGGGCGCATGAGGTGAGTGTATCGCTTTGGGGGGGAACTGCGCCTGTGGATGCAACCGTGTGGGCAATAGAGTTGGCTTATATGTACTGAAACGGCTCAATTTCTTTCTCGTCAAAATCATGTCAATGATTGACATTTCATTCTTCCGGACATAAGCTATTTACAAGGGATTCGGCTGCCAGCCGGAGGAGATACTCATGGATCAGATGAACGTCTCGATCACCGACCACCTTGCGGGGTATGTGCGGGCCAGGGTCAAGAGCGGACGCTACAACAATGCCAGCGAGGTGGTGCGCGAGGCTCTCAGGCGCATGGAGGAAGCAGATCAGCGCGCCCTGCGCATCTCCGCTCCCACCGTCGAAGACGTGCTGACCGATTTCACCGCCAACCAGACTGAGGCCATTCGCCGGCGCGTCCGGGAAAGCATTGGCGAGATCGAACGGGGCGAATACTCCGTGTACGAAGGCCGCGCCGGCCTTGGCAAACTCTCTGCCGGGGTAAAGGCCAGGGGACGCCGGTTGCTTGCTGAAGCTGTGGAAAAATAATGCGATTCCACGTCTCGAAAACAGCCGAACGGGAACTTGATGAGATTTTTGTTTACTGGGCCCGCCGCGCCGGCCTTGATGTTGCGGACAGGCTTGTAGACTCCATTGAGGAACGCTTCGCCTTGTTAGGCGACTATCCATTGATTGGTCGAAGGTGCGACGAAATTGCATCTGATGTCTTTCGTTTTCTGGCAGGTGATTATCTGATTTATTACCGCAAGAGGCGAGGCGTTCTTTCTATTCTTCACGTCCTTCATGGAGCGCAAGACCAGGTGCATGCGTTCAGAAACAATTGACAGCGATTTGCCTCGGGAAGATCGGGATGGCACGCCGGGATAACCAAACTCCCGGAAATTCATCTTCATCATCGCTCGCGACGCTCCGGAGATTCTTCCCGTTTGCCACGGGCGGAGTTGGCTGTCACAATGACAAAATCAGTTCAACGCTGTCTGTGAGCCCAGCGAAAGCGCGGCAGGTTCTTCAGAAGGGATGTTCCCTGAGGAGTAACGGGGCCTGCGAGTGACTGAAGTAAGTGCAATAGCGCGCCGCCACTTGATACAATCTTTTCCAGCCTTGATGCTGCCTTCAGACTGCTGAACGCAGCGGACAAAATGCATCCGGAAACGTTCCGGAGAGGATGGAGACATAGCCGGTGAGCGGAGCGGGGACAGAACGGCTGAGTCTTCGGCTGAATTCGACCATGGAGAGCGTCACCGCGATCGAGGCAGCGGCGGAGAAGCTGGCCGCCGAGGCAGGGCTGGACGAGGACGAACGCTTCCACGTAACCATGGCGGCGCGCGAGGCCGCTGTCAACGCCCTACTGCACGGCAACGAATCCGACCCCGCCAAGCGGATCGACGCCAGCTTTGAAAACACCGGCGCGGCGCTGGTGATTACCATCGCCGACCAGGGCAAGGGGCTGGACCCGGCAACGCTTCCCGACCCGCTGGCCCCGGAAAACCTGTTGCGCGGCGCGGGGCGCGGCATCTTCCTCATCCGCGCCTTCATGGATGAGGTACACTTCAGGCAACTGCATCCCGGAACCGAGCTGACGCTGGTCAAGCATCTGGCGGCGGCAGGCGGAATCGCATAGAGTCAAGTTAGGACGGCGGATGGGGGCAATCGCTTCCCGCCGTGGGCACAGGGCACACCGGGAGTTTTCCACCGCCCGGAGCGCCCCAGTTCTATTACCGTAATATCAACAAGGAGGAATATCCGTGGCATTGACAATTGCTTCCCGAGAAGTGGACGGGGTCGTCATTTTGGACCTTAGCGGGCGAATCACCCTGGGCGAGGGCAGCGTGCAACTGCGCGACGCCATTCGCGGCCTGATCGGCAAGGGAAAGAAAAACATCCTGCTCAACCTGGGAGAGGTCAACTACATCGACAGCTCGGGGCTGGGCGAACTGGTGAGCGCCTTTACCACCGCCAAGAATCAGCAGGCCGAGGTCAAGCTGCTGAAGCTGACCCGGAAGGTGCACGATCTGCTGCAGTTGACCAAGCTGGTCACCGTATTCGACATCAAGGACGACGAGGCCAGCGCCATCGCTTCGTTCAAGTAGACCAGCGGGGTTGACGTTGAGAACAGTCTATTTTTAGAGCGCTTCCAACCGCTCAACTCAAAAAGAATCATCAAAAAACTCTGCCCGCCTGCACAGGCAGGCGGGCAGAGAATCGTGTCTCCTACCTTGCCTTCTTTTTGGCCGCCTTCCCGGTTTTATTCACCGGTTTACTTCGCTTGGTGCTGGCCTTCACTGTCGCCAGCAGCGGAATCAGTTTGCTGGCGATCGGCGACCCAAGCCCGGTGCAGGCGTCCCACCCTGGCCCGGCAGAAAACGCCCCATTGTTGCCCTGGGTAATGTCGTTGAACGCCGAGGCAGCCTTTGCCGCGTAGAGCGCCGGCTGGATGAACCCCACCTGCGTACCAAGTTGCTGGTTGGCCACCGCCACCAGGCCGGCCCACAGCGGAGCTACCGCGCTGGTCCCGCCGATCACGGTCGTTTCGCCGTCCACGCGAATCGTGTAGCCGGTCATGGGGTCGGCGTCGCCGGACACGTCCGGCACACCGCGCCCGCCCGTGCTGACGCTCGGCGCCGGGACGTGCGCGTTCGCCTGCCAACTGGGCAAAGCAAATACGTTGCTCACGCCGCCGCCGGTCGCGCCTTCCTTGTTGGCCAACTCGTTCCACACCACCTCGGAGACGATGGTCGCGCCGTTGGCGTCGAGCTTCGTCCCCCCGCACGCCAGCACGTGCGGGCTGGAGGCTGGAAAGTCGACATTATTGCCTTTCCCTCCGTCCGTCGACCCGTTGTCGCCCGCCGCAACGGTAATCGTGACTCCCAGCGCGGCAGCCGACTGGCAAGCCGCGTCAATCGCCTTCATCGTCTGCTGCGTCCAGGTCGATTCCGGCCCGCCCCAGCTAATGGAGATCACGCTCGGCTTGTTGGTCGTATCGTGCACCGCGGTGGTGATGGCGTCGATAAAACCTTGGCTCGTGTTGGGCGTAAAGTAAATCGCGACCTTCGCCCCCGGAGCCACGGAAGCGGCCACTTCAATGTCCAGCATCACCTCTCCGTCGGCACTGTTGGCGCTCGACGGAGCGTTCTTGCCGCCGTTCACGCTGACGGCGGTAATGCCCGGCGCGGGGAGCCCAAGCGTCTTGAAGTAGGCGGTCAGATCGGTCTGCCGGTACCCCCCGCCGAGCTCGATGATCCCGATGGTCTGGCCGGCTCCGCTGGCTTTGGCGGGGAACTTGTACGCCTGGGCGACTTGAGGCGGGGTGTAGCTGCTGGGCGCGGCTGCTGAGGCGGCATGGACACGAAAGTGCGGCTGTGCCTGGGGACGGTTGTCCAGCCCCAGCACAGCCTCCACTACGCCCGTCAGCGATGCCGGCAAATGAATCGCGCCCTCGCGCACCCGGTACTCCGCTCCATTGATGGTCTTCTGTTCCAGCACCACGCCAAACGCCTTTTGAATCTCCGCGGCGGTGCCGGTCAACTGCACCGTGCGCCGCGCAGCCGCAGTGGGATCGGGCTCGACCTTGAGGTGGAACTCACGGGCAAAGGTCCGAATCTTCTTGATTGCCGCTGGGTCGGCGGAGTGGTGTTTCTTGAACTGAGCGCGGCTCACGCGAACCGGCCCGCTCATCCGGCCACCCCGAAGGTTGATCTTCAGTGGCTCTTTGCGTTTCACGATGACCGACACGGTCATCTTCGTCTTGGCTGGTGTAGCCTTCAGCCGGACGGCTTCGGGAGCTGCGGCTTTCTCGCTCCCGGGGAGAACGATGCGCGCCTGCTCCGCAACCTGCGGAGGCTTGACCGACATAGCTTGAGGAGGCTTAACGGACATCGCTTGCGGAGGCTTAACGGACATCGCTTGCGGAGGTTTGACCGACATTGCTTGCGGAGGTTTGACTGACATTGCTTGCGGAGGCTTAACGGACATCGCTTGCGGCGGCTTAACAGACATCGCTTGGGGAGGCTTGACCGACATTGCTTGCGGAGGCTTAACTGACATCGCCTGGGGAGGCTTAACGGACCGGGATTTAATGCGTGGGGATTTTGCCATGATTGACCTCTTCTTTCTCGTCCAGGTCTCGATTTCCGAGATTTGGACTTATTAACTCAGAATATAACGTGTATTTTTGCAGCGGGATACAGTAATCTGCGCCCAACGGAGTTATTTCATCGGTCATGCGCTCAACCCAACGACCGGCTCAGCGCCCTGAAAAAGAAGATTTCCGCTTGTCCGGTTCATCAGTGGATATAGTTCGTGCAGAGGCTTCCAGCTCTCAAAAGAGGTTCCGCCGTGGCAAATCGCCTTCGCGTCCCGTTGCTGATTCTTCTTTGGCTAGGTATTGGAGCCTGGACGCAGACCCAGTCAGCCGCAGCCCAACCTGCGCTCGCGCGGACCGGAGGCGCGGCGCGCATCAGCCTTGGCCAGTCCGCCGTCCCGCTCTACGGGCCGTGGAAATTTACCGTCGGCGACTCGCCCGTTGATCCGTTGACCCGCGAGCCGCTCTGGGCACAGCCGGGCTTTGACGACTCAAAGTGGGAGACCGTGGACCTCACGCCGAGGAACGGGACCTTCGACCCGGTGGGCGGATACACCGGATACGTTCCCGGCTGGACGGCCAAGGGGCACCCCGGGTACTGGGGGTACGCCTGGTATCGCATCCGCGTGATTCTGGAGACGCGCCCTGGAGCTAAGCTGGCCCTGGCCGGGCCGCCTGACGTGGACGATATCTACCAAGTCTTCGACAACGGTACTCTGGTGGGCAGCTTCGGAGATTTCTCCGGCAGACAGCCTGTGACCTTCTACGCGCAGCCGATGATGTTTTCGCTGCCGCAACCGGCAGGCGGAAACTCTGGCTCATCCACGCGGCTCCTGGCTTTCAGAGTATGGATGGAGCCTGAGGCCCTGGCGAACTTGGCGGATGCGGGAGGCTTCCACACCGCGCCGGTGCTGGGTGAAGCCGGAGCTGTGACAGCAGGGTATAAGTTGCGCTGGCTGGAACTGGTCCGCGCGTACCTACCCTCCGCCATCGAAGCACATCTGTATGCCCTGTTGGCCATGGTGGTCTTCAGCCTGATTCTCTTTGACCGCTCCGACCGGGTCTATCTCTGGATGGGTACTGTCTTCCTGCTCCAGGCGGCCTCTTACGCACTGACAGCTTTCGATGTCTGGACACAGCACCAGAGCATCTGGGCCGACAGCCTGTTAACGTCCGGTATATTAACTCCGCTGATCTACGCCGGATGGGTAATGGTCTGGTGGGTGTGGTTCGGACGGAAACGGCCTGCTTGGCTTCCACGTGCAGCTGCCGGGCTGGCTCTGCTGTTCATGATCTCCAACATGATTGGCAAAGATCTCTTTTATAATTTCGTCCCCCATCCGGTTGCCGCTGCTTTCCACATCGTTTCCCTGATTGTCCGGCTGCTCTTTCTGGCTCTGTTTGTGTGGATCATAGCCCAGGCCATCCGCAGCCGAGGGCTGGAGGGCTGGCTGGTATTGCCCGCCATCCTGCTGTTGGGGATCGGAATGTTTGGCGGCGAACTTGCCGTTCTGCATATCCGGGTGGTTTGGTTTCCCTTGGGCGTGGGCATCAACCTTCCCCACAGCGCGAGTCTGCTCCTGGTGGCGACAGTGGCTCTGCTGCTGTTGCGCCGGTTGCTGCTTTCGGTTCGCATGCAACGGCTGATGGAGCTAGACGTGAAGCAGGCGCGGGAGATGCAGCAGATGATTCTGCCCGAGGCGCGGACTACGCTGCCGGGGTTGGTGATCGAGAGCGAATACCGGCCGGCGAGGGAGGTGGGCGGCGACTTTTTCCAGATCATTCCCCGTCCCGCCGACGGCAGCCTGCTGATTGTGGCTGGCGATGTGACCGGCAAGGGCCTCAAGGCGGGCATGACGGTGGCGCTGCTGGTGGGGGCCATCCGCAGCACGGCGGAAACCAGTACCGATCCGGAATATCTGCTGGGAGTGCTCAACCGGCGGCTACTGGGACGCGGCGATGCCCAGGCTACCTGCCTCGCGCTCAACATAGCCAGGGATGGCAAGGTTACGCTGGCCAACGCCGGGCATCTGCCTCCTTACCTGAACGGGGAGCCGGTCGCCATGGAGGGCGCACTGCCACTGGGGATGATGCGGGAGGCGATCTTCCCTGTCCTGTGCTTCAAACTGGAGGAAGCCGACCGGCTGGTGCTGATTTCAGACGGAATTGTGGAGGCCGCGGACGCCGAGGGGCGCCTCTTCGGCTTTGAGCGGACACACGATCTGCTGCGAACGGCACTCAGCGCCGCGGAGTTGGCGGGCGTGGCGCAGAAGTTTGGGCAGCAGGACGATATCAGCGTGATCTCCGTAACCCGGGCCGCCGCGCCGGAGCCTGCTCTTGTATAAGAGCAATCCCCGGCTCTCTAGGCTGCATCTGGATCGCTTCGAGATTCATGAAGGCAATCCTACTGAATTGGGGGAGGAGCACAATGGACTGCCGTTATGGAACCGTGATGACGACCTTGCCGCGCGCGTGGCCCTGCTCCAGATACCGGATCGCGCTGGCCGTTTCTTCGAGGGCATAGCTTCTGTCGAGAACCGGAACGATCTTCCCGACTCGCAGGAGATCTGCCAGGAAGTTCAGGTCGGCGGT
>Ga0371490_1001899_pt1 | contig 10131 bp, 8 predicted proteins | sample MB2SIPfraction_FD_207959 | JGI IMG/M metagenome (GOLD analysis project Ga0371490, IMG submission 207959) | Lab enriched peat soil microbial communities from McLean, Ithaca, NY, United States - MB28FN SIP fraction | ecosystem: Environmental > Terrestrial > Soil > Wetlands > Peat | place: USA...
CAAATGCTGTTGGATGAGGCCGAGGCGACCAAGGATTTGCCCCGCGCCGCGCGGCTGGGCGAGACCTCCGGCAAAATGAAGCAGTTTGCCACCTGGTTTACCCACGGCGTAGCGGGCGGAGCCAAACTGAGGGCGGCCATCTACCATGCGCGGACCGGGGCCGAGGTGCTCGCCCAGGTGGACACGTTCTTCACCTCCCAGCTTGCGGCAGGCACGGAGCCGGACGCAACGCCGGAAGACACGCCAGCGACAGATTACCCTGAAGATATGCCGGTCTGCGATTGAAGCGGAGTGCATCGGAGGTGCGTATGGCGGCGGATTACGTCCAGATGGCACGAGAGCTCGATCAGTTCTATAACTTCGCGGGCAAGGTGGTCGTATTCGTTGGAGCGGGCGCCAAGCAACTCCTGGACGTGAGCCGCATACCAAAGAGGACGATTGCCATCGACCAGGACGTTGAGGCCCTTCAGCAACTGAGGCAGCAAGTCGAGGCCCAGCATCTGGAGAGTGCCGTGGAGATCATTCACTCTGATTTCAACGACATCACCTCACGGGGCGACGTCGTGTACTTCGAGTTTTGCCTGCACGAGATGCCCGACCCGGCAAAAGCGCTCGCTCATGCCAAGTCCCTGGCGCCTGATATCGTCGTCATTGACCATGCGCCGGGCTCGGAGTGGGCTTATCTGGGCGCCGAGGAAGACAAAGTGGTTCGCAGCACGCAGGCCATGGAGCGTTTCGGTATGCGCGACCGCCAGTTCTTCAGCACCGAACAGCATTTCACGTATTATGCCGAGCTGCTGGCAAAGATCTCTCCGCAAGGTCCGCTGGCGGTGGAGCGGGCAGCGCGATTTGTGAATGTCTCCGGCATTGCCATCCCGATGGATTACGGACTGACCCTGCTGTAACTTCAGCCGCGCTCCACCGCCAGCGCCACGGCGTTGCCGCCGCCCAGGCACAGAGCGGCGATGCCCCTGTTTTTGCCCAGCCGCTTCAAGGCGTAGAGCAGCGTGACCAGCACGCGCGCTCCGCTGGCCCCGATGGGGTGGCCGATAGCCACCGCGCCTCCCTGCACGTTGACCTTCTCCGGGTCGAGGCCCAGTTCGCGATTCACCGCCAGCGCCTGCACACTGAAGGCCTCGTTCAACTCGAACAAATCCACGTTGTCCAGCGGCCAGCCCGCCTTTGCCGCCACTTTGCGCACGGCTTCGATGGGCGCCAGTCCGAACCACTCCGGCTCGCCGCCGCTGGTGGCCTGGGCGCGAATCACGGCCAGAGGCGCCAAGCCCAGCTCCCGAGCCCGCTCGGCGCTGGTAATCACCAGGGCCGCAGCGCCGTCGCTCACGCCGGGAGAGTTGCCGGCGGTCACCGTGCCGCCTTCCTGAAAGGCCGGCTTGAGCCGGGAGAGGATTTCTACGGTCGTCTCGGGGCGGACCGGCTCGTCAGCGGCAAAGATCGTTGGCCCCGCGCCTTTTTTGGCCGACGGAATCTCCACCGTCAGAATCTCGTCTCGAAAGAAACCCTGCGCCGTGGCCAAGGCGGCGCGGCGGTGCGATTCGGCCGCAAAGGCGTCCTGCTCCTCGCGGCTGATGCCGTATTTGGCCGCGATCTTCTCCGCCCCCACGCCCATGTGGAAGTTGTTGTAGGCATCCCACAGGCCGTCCTGGATCATGGAGTCCACCAGCGCGCCGTTTCCCATGCGATAGCCGGACCTGGCCTGGGGCAGCAGGTAGGGCGTGTTGGTCATCGACTCCATGCCGCCGGCCACCACCATCTCCGCGTTCTCCGTCTGGATGGCCTGCGCGGCCAGGGCCACGGCCTTCAGGCTAGAACCGCAGACCTTGTTGATGGTCAGCGCGGCAACCTGATTCGATAATCCGCCGTAGAGCGCCGCCTGGCGCGCGGGGTTCTGGCCCAGGCCGGCCTGCAAAACGCAGCCCATGATGCACTCGTCAATCTGCGAGATGCCTCCGGCGCTTCGAGCTGATTCGACCCCGGCGCGGCGTACCGCCTCGCGCACTGCCAGAGCCCCCAGGCGCGAAGCGGAAAAGCTCTGCAGCGAGCCCTGGAACCGGCCCACGGGAATGCGCGCGGCTGAAACAATCACAACTTCCTTCATATCGGGTCTCCCAGACAGCTCCGGCGGTGCGCAGAGCAGCGCTGCTCCCGTTGCCAACCGGGACATGCTAGCGCATCCATGCCATGGACCGCCAGTCGCGCCCAGTGTCAGTCGTCCACCGGCTTTCGCCGACCCACGGGGGATGAAACCTTTGATGGGCAATGCCGCCGCCAACTCGCCAACTTGCCATCTCCGCGAAGCGGACGCTAACTTGCTGAATTGATTCCCACAATCTTCGCAGTACCTTCCAGCGAATTGTTCAAATCCCGGCTCAATAGCATCCCTTATTCTTTTTAGAGAGCGGCTCAGCCGGTCAATAGCGCCACAAAGCCAAGTAGGCAATCACGCAGAAGCCAAGAAAAGCCAGCATGAACACCGACAAAACCACCCAGAGTACGGTGTGGTGGCTGATGGGTGGAGGGCCGGACGCCGATGAAGCTTCAACTTTGCGATGCGCCACCAGGCGCGCCATCTCGATGCTGATGTTGTCTTTGCCGCCTGTCGCCAGGGCCAGCTCCAGCAGACCATGCGCGGAAGATTCCAGCGTCCGGCCGGGGGCATTCACCATCCTCTCGATATCCAGATCGGAAACGAATCCCCACAGGCCGTCGGAACAGAGCAGCAGCGTGTCGCCGAGAGCCAGCGGATGCTGCTCGATGTCGATCTCCACCTCGGATTGATGGCCCAGGCTACGGGTCAACACCGAGGATTCGGGATGGTTGATAGCCTCTTCCGGTGTAATCAGGTTGTGGCTGAGCAAAGCCTGCACGGCGGAGTGATCGGTGGTGAGACGGTGCAGGCGGCCGGCGCGCACCAGGTAAGCGCGGCTGTCGCCAATGTGGCCAATCCAGGCGCAGGTTCCGGAGGCTCGCTGTTGCACCACGGCCACCACCACCGTGGAGCCCATGCGCTGATTGGGCGAGCCGGGCGTACTGGCCGCCGCCAGAATTTGCGCATTGGCGCGCGCCGCCGCGCCACGGATGGCGTTGTCCACTGGGTAGTCGCGCGGCAGGGCCGCCAGGTGCAAGTAAAAATTCTCCACCACCATCCGCGATGCAATGGCCCCACCGGTATATCCCCCAATGCCGTCGGCCACCATCAGCAGGTCGCCCAGGGCGATGCTCACATGGAGGATGGCGTCCTGATTCTCTTCGCGCAGGATTCCGCGGTCGCATTCCTCGGCAAATAGGATGATTGGCTGCCCAGAGACTGGTTTCTCACTCATACCCGAACCTCACATACAGGAACGAACCCGCGCTTTACGTGAAGCGCGAACGCGTGCAGAAACAATGCAAGCCTCCTGTGAAGAAACCTTCCGCCAATCCAGCAGAAAGTTTGACCCAGCAGGCTGGCCAGGTTCATGCCATGATGCTCAAACCGTACCTTGTAGTTTTTGGTCCGGCCGGCGCCGGGCTTCTTTCAACTTCTTGTTCTCTAGCCAGCCGGCCTGGCACTCTGGGGGAGAAAAACAAGAAATACCGAGATCAGACACACTGTAACACGGAAACTTCCTTCCTGGGCAGGGAAGTGCATGCCAACACCTGCCCACAGTGGCCGGCGCGGGGAAGAAGCCGCACGCGCGGGAAAAACGATGGTAACGCCGAAGCTTAGATTTACTGGCGTTTCGGGAAGAAAGAGGGGGTACCCCCCATAAGCGCTAAGATAACGATTCGAACTGCGGTCTTCGTTTGCGGCTTGGCTCGCTCAAGGCGGCAGCCAATTGATTCCAGCTATGCAGGACGGCTTGAAGGGGCGGAGAGGGCGCGATGGCTGCAAGTATCTGGTGGAAGGCAAATTGAAATTCACGCTATGTGCTGGGTGTGCGCGGTTTCCGACAGCAGGTAGCCCCAGGGGGAAATGGAGCTTCCTATATGCGCCAGTTTCTGCCTCAGCAAGGCTACCAAGAGTTTTCCGTACAACCAGGCGCGACTGCTCTGGTCATCATGTTTCGGCACATGCCCGATCTGTGCAATGGATTTCATTCGTTTGAAGGTCAGTTCCACTTGCCAAAGCAGCCGATACGCTTCTAAGACTTGTTCGGTGCTGGCTGCCGAGGTGGGAAGAGAGGTGAAGACCAGCACATATTCGGCGTATAGCCGAGTTTCCGGGCCCACGCTCTTTCCGCTTTGCTGTTTTATATCCAGTCGGCGCAGGGCTCGCGCAATCGCTTCCTGGCTCTTGCGAATCGCGCAGACCCGCCCGGCGATCTCCGCCTCACCCCAACGAACCATAGGGGCCATTCAGCCACCTGTCCTGCGGTGCGCATTTTAGTCAATGGCTTGAGCAGTGAATACGGCTTGCCTGACTCATCCCACAAGGGAAGCGCGTGGGGATTCAGGCGCACGCATACATCTGCCTGTTGCTGGACCACGGCCGCAATCCCGGCGGGATGACAGTAGCCCGCATCGGCCAGCACCAATTCGTTCGCCTCAAAGCGAAAACGCCCAACCCGCTCTGCGCTATCTGCGCCCTGAGTCGAGGTGAGATCGAAACCATCGCACTCCAACGTGGGCAAGCGCAAGCTGCCGTGAATTCGCCACTGGCTTCCCGTCTGGCCAGGTTCTTTGACCACCGTGGCGTCAAGCAATCGCATGGCACAGCCATCAAAACTGGGCAAAAACTCAACTCCGCTATCCTTCCACAACTGCTGACACAACAGTCTCAGCCAACTGTCGGAATCCCGCAAACGATTCAACAATGTGACATCGGAGACGTCAGCAATGCCTGCTAACTTAGCCTGTACCGCAGTTTCTCGCAGTGACCATCCGCAGCCAACATGCTTCAACAGCGTGCGCAGCAATGCTTCCCACGACGGAAAGCCGCGCAACCGTCTCACCGCCCCGCTACTTCTGCCCACCTGTTCCCATCCAGCTACCCCCCAGGGGTATAAATTATTCCCCAAACCCTTGCAGATTATTTGTAAACTCTTTGGAATCAACACGGCTTGAAAAATGTGCAGCCCATATTTTCCCACATCGTGAGATTTAACCTCTGATAATCACTGGGAAAAGCCGTTTTTTCGCCGGTTGGACCACCTTTCAAATCATCACCATGAGTGGAATGCCCGTGAATCACCGCCGCCATTTAAACTGGAATTCCATGATTCCCACGCTGGCCTGGACTCCGGAAGGCGTCCGTTTTCTCGATCAGACGCGGCTCCCCCTTGAGGAGTGCTATGTTCTCGCCGCGACTTACGAGCAGGTGGCCGACTCCATCGTCACCATGGTGGTGCGCGGCGCGCCGGCTATCGGCGTCTCGGCGGCTTACGGCGTTGCGCTGGGTGCGCTGCGGACCAAGGCCGCCACCACGGCAGAGTTTGCGCCGGAGTTCGACCGCATCTGCGCGCGTCTGGCCGCAACCCGGCCCACGGCGGTGAATTTGTTCTGGGCCATCGACCGCATGAAGCGGCTCTTCGCGGCACTGCGTGCGGCGGACTTTCCGATCGCCACAGTCAGGGAAAGGCTGCTGTCCGAAGCGCACGCCATGTACGAGGAAGACATTGCCGCCTGCAAGGCGATGGGCCGATTCGGCGCGGCGCTGATGCCGCAAGAGGGCGGCGTGCTCACGCACTGCAACGCCGGTGCTCTGGCGACCTGCGGCTACGGAACCGCTCTGGGCGTCATCCGCTCGGCGGTCGAGCAAGGCAAGCAGATTCACGTCTTCGCCGACGAGACGCGGCCGTTTCTGCAAGGCGCGCGCCTCACAGCCTGGGAACTGATGGCCGACCACATTCCCACCACGGTCATCTGCGACAACATGGCCGCCAGCCTGATGCGCGCTGGGCACATTCAAGCCGTGGTGGTCGGCGCGGATCGCATCGTCGCCAACGGCGACGCGGCCAACAAGATCGGCACTTACAACGTGGCGATTCTGGCGCATGAGCACGGCATTCCGTTCTATGTCGCCGCGCCCTGGTCCACCATCGACCTGGCCACGGCGACCGGCGACTCCATCCCCATCGAGGAGCGGCCCGCGGCAGAAGTCACCCACCACGGCGGCAAGCAGCTTACTCCCAACGGCGTAGGCATCCGCAACCCTGCCTTCGACGTGACCCCGGCCAAATACATCGCCGCCATCATCACCGAACGCGGTGTACTGCGCGCGCCGTTCGGCGAGTCGCTCAAGGCGATGGAGCCGGTAGCCAGGTAAGTGGAACCATGAAGTACCCAAATTCCAGATCCCGAAAACGGGATTTCGGGTGCCCGGATTTATCAACTCAGACCTGGGCACCTGCCTAGTTACTGACCCGGCAAGGCAACAGGGAGTATATTGGTTCGTAGCCGGGAAAACATGAAGGAAATCCAGAGGATTCCCGCCTGTTCTCTCCGCTTTCCTGAAGCGTGGGCAACCACAATCCAGTAACCATATTCCTCATCCCCAAAAGGAGGGATCATGCCCGATAAGAAACCGTCTGGCCTCTCAGACAATTCTCTTGGTGCAATCGCCTACATCACCGTTGTCCCGGCGCTCTTTTTCCTGGCCATTGCACCCTACAACAAGAAGCCCTACGTGCGCTTCCACGCCTGGCAGTCCACCATACTCTTCGCGATCGTGTTCATCGTCACCATCGCGCTGAGCTATATCCCGATTTTTTCGCTCCTCCTGGGAGTTGTTTATTGGGGTCTCTGCACACTGGTCTTGATTGTCTGGGCCCTCATTTCGATCTGGTGCGCGATCAGTGCGTTGAACGGCAAGCGGCTCAAGCTCCCCTTGATCGGCGCCTGGTCTGAGCGGCAGGCCAACAAGTAAGCCGCCGGCACGGTCCGGCTATTTGCAACGGCCTCTGTTCTGTACAGAGGCCGTTTTCGCTCACTCCTCCTGGCCATGGTCAGTTAGGCATATATTTTGCGCTTATTCTGGGAAGCGTCGACTATCGTTGGGATCAGGATGGTGGGCGCGGCCCACTTGATATATACTTCCACTTGTGTTAATCTCCCACTATGCTGGCCTTTGCCGTTCTGAAAAATACCGACTTTAAGCTGATCTCCGAGTACGCGCAGCCCGACGCAAAAAAGCGTCTGTCGCTGGGTGAGTCCCTCGGCGGCGCAACGGCCTACAACGTCTACCGCAATCCCCTCGGTCAGCTCATCCTCGATCCGGTCAAGGCCGTTCCCGCCTCGGAGATGTGGCTCTATGAGAACCCGGAGGCCCTGGCCAGCGTGAAACAGGGCTTGCGGGATTCGGCTGAGGAGAAGAGCGTCTATCGCGGCTCGTTTGCCAAACACGCTCGGGAATAGGCCGCGCGTGAGCATGGAACGGAAGCTCAAATTCACGCCCACGGCAGACAAGCAGATGACGGCGCTGGAAAACTCGCCGGCCCATGCCGCGCTACTTGCGCAGGTACGGAAGGCTCTCGGTTGCCTGGAACTCGACCCGCATCATCCTGGCCTGCATACGCACGAGTTTATGTCGCTGACGGGCGTGCATGGCGAGAAGGTCTTCGAGGCCTACGCGCAAATCAACACTCCCGGCGCTTACCGCATCTTCTGGCACTATGGCCCCGATGAAATCAAGGGCAAGAAGCGAACTCCCGTGATCACCATCGTTGCGATCACGCGGCATCCATAGCAGTTGCATCGAAACCCTTCCATCCTCCGCGAAATTCATCTCGGAAAGCCTGCGAACAGATTTGTATAACAAGCATTCTTCTATTCAGGCACGAGGTCTTTCCTGAATCGCGGGTAATTCGGAAGCATGCGATTTCGTCCATTCGTGCACGCGTGGTGGTTTACACTGCGGTGGAACGGCGCTGCACGCCAAAAACGTGCGGCTTATCGCGGTGTACGTGCATTGCCCCCGGAGGATTTCATCTTGACTCGTACAAAAGCTCTCTTGCTCTGCGGCTTGGTTGCCGTTCCCTTTACCGCTCTTCCGCTGGCTGGCCAGGCGCCGGCGCAGACTCTAGCGAAGCCTCTGACGGTGGAGGCAATCTTCGGGCATGGACCGCTGATTGGAACACAGCCGGAGGGGCTGGCCTGGTCTCAGGACGGCAAGCACCTCACCTTTATGGTGGCCGGCGAGCTGTCGGAGATGGAGCCCGGCTCGGAGGATGCGTATGTGATAGCGAATCGCGCCAAGCTGGCTTCGTTCAGCGGGGCCAGCGCATCGGAGACCGACCGCGACCATCGCGAGCGCTACAAGATGGCCAGCTACCTTTGGGCTCCGGATTCGGAGCACCTGCTCTTCGACGCAAACGGCCGGTTGTGGCTCTATGACCTGCGCACCCGCGCAGGCGTGGAGGTGGGCTCGACGGGCGCGGCTTCGGGTGACGATCCCAAGTTCTCGCCGGACGGCGAATTGGTCTCGTTCATTCGCGACCACGGACTGGCGGTAGTGCGGCTGAAGGTGCCGGGAACACCGATGACGATGGTGGCTCCCGCGCCCAATAAAACGACCCTCAACGGCGAGGTGGACTGGGTCTACGAAGAAGAGCTGAACGTGCGCAGCAACTACTTCTGGTCGCCGGACTCGAAGAAGCTGGCCTATCTGGAGATGAACGAGGCCGAGGTGCCGGAGTATCCGATTACCGATTGGATTCCGACGCACGCCACGGTAGACGTGCAGCGCTATCCGCAGCCGGGCGACCGCAATCCCCGGGTGCGCGTGGGGGTGGTGAGTGCCAGAGACCCGGACGGCGGCAAGACGGTGTGGGTGAGCCTGCCGATACGCGCCGGGCAGGATTACATTCCGCGCTTTGGCTGGGTGGATGCGAAGACGCTGTGGATCGAGATGCTGACCCGCGATCAGAAGCATCGCGACCTCTGGTTCGCCGACGCCGGGACGGGGCAGGCGCGCGCCGTGCTGCAACTTGCCGACGATAAGTTCTGCAACGACAAGTACGACGTTTGGGTGGGCCGCGGAAGCATCGTGCTGACCCACTGGGGCGGCGGGCACAACCATCTGTATCTCTACAGCTACGACAAGACTGACACGACGAAGACCACGGCCAAGCTGGAACGGCAACTCACGCAAGGCGATTTCGAGGTCAACGAGGTCTACCGCGTGGACACCGCGGGCAAGCTGGTGGACTACGCCTCGAACGAGGGAAGCATGCTCGATCAGCAGTTGTGGCAGGTCAACTTTGCGGGCAATCGGAAGCTGTTGAGCGCGGGCGCTGGCACCCACGTGGGCAACTTTGCGCCGGTGGGCAACGCGTTTGTGGAGCGGCAATCGTCGCGCATGGAGCCACCCACGCTCAGGTTGTGCGCGGATGTCGGCAAGTGCGACGTGCTCTGGGTGACGCGCGCGCTGGAGCCTTACCACTTGCGTGCGCCGGAGCAGTTGGAGGTGAAGGCTCACGACGGGACGACGCTCTACGCCACGCTGCTGCTGCCCGAGGGGGCGGCAGGCGCGGCGAGCGTCCCACTGATTGTGAATCCCTACGGCGGACCCGTCGTGCAAATGGTGGTCAACCGCTGGAGCGACAACCTGCTCTTCGACGAGCTTCTGGCGCAGCATGGCTTTGCGGTGTTGCACGCCGACAATCGCGGCATGGGCGGACGGGGGCGCGCCTTTGCCCAGGCCGCCTGGCATAACTCCGGCGCGGTGCAGTTAGAGGATCAACTGACCGTGGTGGACGCGGCGCTGGCTCGGTATCCGCAACTGGACCCCAAGCGGTTGGGCTGGTGGGGATGGAGTTGGGGCGGGTATTTTACCCTCTACGCCATGACGCACTCCGACCGCTTCCGCGCAGGGGTTGCGGTGGCGCCGGTGACCGACTGGCGCAACTACGACTCGGTTTACACCGAGCGCACCATGGGCCAGCCGGCGGGGTTTGCCGCGGGGTACAAGGAGTTTTCGGTGGTCAACTCGGCAGCCAATCTGAAAGGGCGGCTGCTGCTGGCGCACGGCACCGGCGACGACAACGTGCACATGGAGAACACCGTGCAGTTTGTGCAGAAGATGATCGAGGCTGGCATTCCCTACGATTTGCAGATCTATCCGCGCAAGACGCATTCGATTACCGGGACGGATGTGCGGCAGCATCTATACAATCGCATCCTGGCGCACTTTGA
>Ga0371490_1001902_pt1 | contig 10113 bp, 8 predicted proteins | sample MB2SIPfraction_FD_207959 | JGI IMG/M metagenome (GOLD analysis project Ga0371490, IMG submission 207959) | Lab enriched peat soil microbial communities from McLean, Ithaca, NY, United States - MB28FN SIP fraction | ecosystem: Environmental > Terrestrial > Soil > Wetlands > Peat | place: USA...
GACCGTAAAGATTTTATAAGGGGCCTCAGCGAAATATCCCACAGTGTGATACGTTACCGACCTGCACGACCTGTATAACTCTAGGAGCTGAATCGCGACAGCGCTTCGCGCGCCACCCCTGCAACCGCCTGAGCAAGCAGGCGCGACACATTCAGGGATTCCGGTCTCTCCAGCCGTACACCTAGCCGGGCGGCGAACTCGTGGAAGAGTCGATCCACATCGTACAGAATCTCCACGTGATCGCAGAGAAATCCTATCGGCTGCAGAATCAGACTTTTGACGCCTTCCTTCGCCAGCGATTCCAGGGTTTCCTCGACCCTTGGACCGATCCATGGGCCGCCGGAGGCTCCCTGGCTCTGGAAGGCAAACCACCAGCGGGGAATCTCCGGAAGCAGAGCTGCTACGGCCTCCGCCGTGGCCTTGGCATCCTCAACGTAGGTATCCGGAAGGCTCTTGCCATCGGCTGGAGTCTGAACCGTACGGCAAGGAACGCTGTGGGCGGTAAACAGAACCGGAACCGGCACGCCCACCTGCTGACTCAACCTATGCAACGCAGGACGTAGCCGTTCGGCAAAGGCCTCAGCCAACAAAGGGTTACGCGCCCATCCCTCAGTGAAGTCGAGTTTCAGATCGCCCGCTTCCACCTCTACGGCCTTGCGGTATAGCCCCACGCTGGTTCGGGAGTTCTGCGGAGCCAGGCAAACGACAGCTGCCTGCTCCACCCCATCGGCCTTCATTTGCCGCACTACATCGGCAATGTAAGGGTGCCAGTTACGCATGCCGACGTAGACAGGAACCGCCTCACCCGTTCGAGCGAGTTCGGCAGCGACCATCCTGCCCTGCTCCATTGTGATCTCGGTCAGCGGACTGTGACCAATCAGCGTATAGCGGTGCTGAATCTCACGCACCACAGCCTCCGGCAGCGGACGGCCACCGGTCACATTGCGCAGATACTCCGGAATCTGGTCCACAGATTCCGGAGTGCCATGGGCCAGGAGCAGAACCGCCTGCTTAGCCACGCGCGGCCTCCGCGTTGGTCTTCAGGCTGATCTCGCGCACCATCTTGACTACCGCCTGCACATGCTCGACCGGCGTGTTGGGGACAATGCCGTGGCCAAGGTTGAAGATGTGTCCCGGTCGGCCTGCGGCCAGAGTCAGAATCTCGCGCACGCGGGACTCAATCACCTCAAGAGGCGCGAAGAGGGTAATCGGATCGAGATTGCCCTGCACTGCGTGGCCTGAACCAACCGCCTGCCAGCCTTCGTTGAGCGGCTGGCGCCAATCCAGACCGATAACGTCGGCTCCAGTTTTAGCCATCTCGTTGAGCAGGCCAGCTGTCTCCACGCCAAAGTAGATCACCGGCACGCCCATCTCCTGCACGGCGCGTACCAGGCGCTTGGAAGCAGCAAAGGCGTACTCGCGATAGTCGGTCAGCGAGAGCGAGCCCACCCAGCTATCAAAGATCTGGATGACGTCCGCTCCGGCCTGGACCTGCAAACGGCAGTACGCCGTGAGTACGGTGACCAGCTTGTCCAGAAGGCTGTTCCAGGCAATGGGATCGCCATACATGAGCTTCTTGGTCTCAATGTAGTTCTTGGAGCCGCCGCCTTCGATCATGTAGCTGGCCAGGGTATAGGGCGCGCCACAGAAACCGATGATTCCCAGTTTGTCGCGGAAATGGCCGGCGACCTTTTCAATCGCTTTGGCCACGTACGCCAGATCGTCGGCGCGGTCGGTGCGCAGCGCCTGCACATCGGCAGCCGAGCGAACGGGCTTGTGCACCACCGGACCCTCGCCAGCCTGGAACTCGAAGGGCAGGCCCATGGGTTCCAGCGGCAGCAACAGATCGGCAAAGATGATGGCCGCATCGACGCCCAGTTTTTCAGCAGCGGTAATGGTCACTTCGGCAGCCAGATCGGGCTGCTTGCAGATCTCCACCAAGGTGTGGTGCTTGCGCACGTCGCGGTATTCCTGCATGTATCGGCCAGCCTGGCGGAGGAACCACACCGGGGTGCGGTCAACGGGCTTGCGCAGACAGGCGCGCACAAAGCGCCCTCCATCCAGGATGTTGTCAGAGGCGGCCAAGCTAGCGGCCGCGGGAAGGTTGTTCAGATCCATATCTACCGATTGTACGGTTCGATTCCGCCCTCTGCCGACCAGTTTTTCCTCTGCCCAAAAACTGCTCCGGGACGTTTCATGGGATGCAAATAAGCACCGTCCAATTTCAGTAGCGCTATCAAAGACTTCCGTGTAGGATGTTGATTGGGCACAGCTTAAACGCTTTATTGTGCCTGGCTAATGATCCTGTTCCGGCCATACCATATGGAGCCCCTCATTGCCCGGAACAGAAGAGCTTGGCTCTGAAAGGGACTCTCCATGCGTCGCATCGTCTTCTGCCGCCTGATCGTCACGATAGCGACCGTTCTGCTGCCTTGCCTGGCAGCCGTTGCCGAAGATGCCTTCACCCTCACGAGCTCTGACTTTCAACCTGGAGGCTCGGTGCCGGCACGCTTCAGTTGCGATGCCGCCGGCGACTCGCCAGCGCTCCATTGGACCGCGCCGCCCAAGGGTACGCACAGCTTCGCTCTGGTCGTCCGCGATCCCGATGCGCCCCGCGGTACCTTCATCCACTGGGTGCTGTACAACCTTCCGGCTCCCGCCCGCAGCCTTCCCCGGAAGCTGGCCACAGCCGCTCTGTTGCCCGACGGCTCGCGCCAAGGCGTGAACAGCGCGCGGAGCACGGGCTACATCGGTCCCTGTCCGCCTCCTGGCCCCGCGCATCACTACATCTTCACGCTCTACGCGCTGGATACCGAAGCTCCCCTCCCACCGGGTGCGACCGAGCACGAGCTGATGCAGGCCATCCAGGGCCATGTGCGCGCAACTGCGGAGCTGACAGGGCTCTACCAGCACTGAGCAAGAGAACCATCCAAAGTCAGCAGGACGCGTTACCTGTGAGTAGGTGCGCGTAATCGTGCAAAGTAATTGGATTGTTCTTATGATCTGTGCATGAGTGATATCGCCGCTGCCCTAAACCACCTGCTTTCGGACGTCATCCTGCCCAACCTCAAGGCAGTCCAGACCAACCAGGCCGAACAGATTGCGGCCAACGACCGGATCGAAGAAGAAATCTCCGAGCTGCAACTACAGATTCGCTCCGAGTTCGCGCATCTGCAGGCCCAGCTGACGGCCTCCCGTGCGGAGATTGCTGCACTGTACGCCATGCTCAAGTCGGCACAGGCACAGGGAACGGTGGTGTCGCCTACAGTGAGCACCAGCATCAACTAGGTCGATTCACTGAAGCACCAGGAACATTTCAGGCGGCCGCAGAACGCGGCCGCCTGTTCTTTTTACCTTTCTTTTTACCTATTGATCCAGCCCTTTGAGATGAGACTAACCCATCCCACCCTAGCCGCAAAAACAAAGGCGCGGCGAGGGTGGGGCACCCGAGAATGTCCTACCCATTTGGGCCGGATCAATAAAATTGAGTCCCCAACCGGAGCCGAAGGCCCAGAAAAATTAGCGCCAGCGGAAGATCTTCAGGCTCACGGCAAACGGCACCACGCACCAGGCCAGCAAAATCGCCACCTGACCCATCATCTGTCCCAGGCCAAGCCCCTCCAGCATGTTGCCCCGCAAGGCGTCGATGGCCGCCGTCAAGGGCAGCGCCCGCACCAGCGGCAACACCGCCGCAGGGAAACGCGAGGCGGAAAAGAAGACTCCGGAGAGAATCCACATGGGAAACATGACCAGGTTCATCAGCCCGCTGACCGCTTCCAGCGTCCGCGCCCTTGAGGCCACCAGCAGGCCCAGCACCGAAAAGGCCACCGAGGTGACCACGCAGAGCGCTGCCAGCTGCCAGAAGCTGCCGCGGAAGGGAACACCAAAGGCCAGGCGGGCGAAGCCGAGCAGAGCCGCAACCTCCAGCACCAGCATGGCCAGCCGCGAGAGCAGAAACGAGGCCAGAAACTGCCAGCGCGACATGGGGGAGGCCACCATGCGCTTGAGCAGCTTCTTCTGGCGCATGTCGACGATGGAAAAGCCCAGGCCCCACATGGCCGAGCCCATCAGATTCATGCCCAGCAGCCCCGGCACCACGAAGTCGATGTAGCGGGCGCCGACCTCATGCACCAGACGGTCGCGCGTGGCTAATGGATCGTGTCGGCCAGCCGCGACCTGAAGGGCATAGTCGGCCGCACGGCGCGCTGTGCGACCGTCGGGATTGGTGTTGTCGTAGTCGTAGCGCACATCACCTGCCTCGGCAACCGCAACCAGGACTACGCGGCCGGTGGCCAGCGCGTGTTGTCCTTCGGCCTCGCTCAACGTCTGCGCGCGCAGCTCACCGGTTGCGTTGAGCGCCTGCGCCATCTGCGGCGTGGTCGCGCCCACCGGCAACACATCGGCAGGGCGATTGCGGAAGGCGATGCCCAGGCCTCCAGCCAGCAGGATGGGAAAAATAAAAATCCAGAAGATCGCCTCCGGCTCGCGCAGCATCAGGCGGAAACGCGCCCTGGTGAGTTGAAAGAGACTGCTCCGGTCGAGGGACTCTCTCCACTTATTCATCACGCAAGTTCCTCCCCGTCAGCTTCACAAACACATCTTCGAGCGTGGCCGAGTGGGTACGGAACTCGCTCAGGTGCACGCCTTCTTCCTCCAGCACGGCAAAGATCCGTGGAGTGGTGCGATGCAGTTCGCTCACTGCCAGCCGATGTACGCAGCCCATCTCCGCATGCTCGCGCACGCCATCAATGGCTTTGAGCTTCTCCGTCAATCTTTCAGCGTTCGCGGTGGGCGTAGCACCCAGTTCCACAATCTCCTCACCGCCTGCCAGCGCGATCAACTCCTTCGGCGTGCCCTCGGCTATCTTGCGGCCGTGGTCCATGATGGCTACGCGATCGCAGAGCCGTTCCGCTTCTTCCATGTAGTGGGTGGTCAGGATGATGGTCCGGCCCGAGCGCTTGAGCTCCTCAACCAGATCCCAGAGGTGACGCCGGGCCTGCGGATCGAGGCCGGTTGTGGGCTCATCCAGAAAGACCAGTTCCGGATCTCCGGCCAGCGCCAGAGCCATGGCGAGCCGCTGCTTCTGGCCGCCACTCAGTCCGCCGACACGAGCTTTGCGCTTCTCGTCGAGCTCCACCAGAGCAATCAGCTCGTTCTCCGCCAGCCCGTGCCGGTAGAAGCTGCGGAAGAGACGCACCGTCTCTTCCACCGTCAGCTTATCGGTAAATTGCGTCTCCTGGAGCTGAATCCCGATGCGCTGGCGCAACTGGTTGGCTGCATTCTTCCACTCCAGCCCCAGCAGCTGCACTACGCCGGAGTCGGCTTCCGTGAGCCCTTCGCAAATCTCGATGGTGGTTGTCTTCCCTGCACCGTTCGGCCCGAGCAAGCCCAGACACTGGCCGCGGCCAGCCACCAAATCCAATCCATCCACTGCCTGCACATCACCGAAGCGCTTCCGAAGCCCTTCGATGCGCAATGCGTATTCGTTCCCAGCCATGCATCCAGCCTAAACTCTGGCGGTAGAAAGCGGGGAATCCAAAGCAAAAGAAAAGGCCCCGAGAGCTCGGAGCCTTTTCTGCTTGCAGTTGAAGCCATTCCGCAAAGTCTGCTGCATGCAATGCCTGCATGCAATGCTGCAATGCCTTACTTCGCGTGGCGCTTCTGGTGCCACACCCAGGCCGTGCGGACGATCTCGTCCAGCTCGGTGTAACGCGGCTTCCAACCCAGCTCGGCAATGGCCTTCTCGGAGCTGGCCACCAGCACGGCCGGGTCGCCGGGACGACGTGGGCATATCTCGGCGGGAATTGGATGGCCGGTTACGCGGCGGGCCGACTCAATCACCTCGCGCACGCTGAAGCCCTTGCCATTGCCCAGGTTGTAGATCAGCCGGCTCTGCTTGTCCAGGGCATCGAGCGCCAGCAGATGTGCATCGGCCAGATCCGAGACGTGGATGTAATCGCGAATACAGGTGCCGTCGGGGGTCGGGTAGTCTTCGCCGAAGACCTTGATAGCCGCACGGCGCCCGAGCGCGACATCGAGAATCAGAGGAATCAGATGCGACTCCGGCTCATGCGCTTCGCCGCGCGTGATCCCTTCCGCTCCCTCCGGCGCACCGGCCACGTTGAAATACCGCAACGAGGAGCAACGCAGGCCGTGGATGCGGTTCAGCCAGCCCAGCATGTGCTCCACCAGCAGCTTTGACTCGCCATAGGCATTGGTCGGCAGCAGCTTGGCATCTTCACGGATTGGCACCACCTCGGGCTCGCCGTAAACGGCGGCCGTCGAGGAAAAGACCAGCTTGTTCACGCCGCAGGCCAGCATGGCTTCCAGCAGGGCCAGCGTCGAAGCGGTGTTGTTGCGGAAGAAGATCTCGGGAACCTTCATCGACTCGCCAGCCTCGATCAGCGCGGCAAAGTGGAGAACGCCGTCAAAGGGCCTGCCGATGTTTTTGGCTTCATTGAAAATGTTTTCAATTTTACCCCGGTCTGCCAGCTCACCTTCCACAAACTTCACGCCTGCAGGCAGCAGATCCAGCCGCCCGTGGCTCAAATTGTCGTAGACCACCGCTTCGTGGCCCTTGGAAGCCAGCAGCCCGGCGACTGTGCCTCCAATGTATCCTGCTCCGCCCGTGACCAGTACCTTCACAAATACACAGTCCTTTCCAAAACAGTCTCAGTACCCCTGAGTGTATTACAGAACGGTGGGTTTGCAGGAAGTCGCCCCGCGTTTCCCGCACCTGTGCCGCCCAGCTCTACCACCCTCCTGCTGCACTCCGCCAGAGAGCCTGCTCCCTGCCTTCAGCAACAGCTGATGCAGCCCCGGTCTAAGTAAATTCTCATTAGCTGCAAGCTCACATCTGCACACTTCGCGTCTCAAAATTCACTCGTTTTCCCACTCAGGGTCTCTGAATCGAGCAGCTTAACTGAATTGTCCCAGTCCACATCACATATCGCAATTCCACCGTTCATGTGCAACCCCAGTTCTGCCGATCTCCTCACTGTGATCAGACCGTGAGTCTGAGGCACCTCTGAAACCAGCGCGCGCCCCCTCCGCTGTTCAGCAAAGCATGTCTGCGCGTCGGTCCCGAGTGTCTCAGCCTCCGGCACCCGGCGCATTCCATTTGGAATACGCCGAGCGAGGTTCATTCAAGATGTCGACAGAGGAAAAGCGAGCGGAGGCGCGGTTTGGGCTGTTGCCTGAGCCGGAGCGGAATACGGGATCGCTAGTGACCAGCGCGGCGATCAACGGCGTGATTCTGCTGGCGGTGTTGTATGTGGGAGCGATGGCGCATCATGCGCTGGCGGTGCACCGCTATGAGCAGACGCAGCTGATCGTGCCGGTGAGCGAGCCGCCCAAGCCCAAGGTGAAGATCGAGCCGCCCAAGGAGCTGCCGCCGCCTCCGGAGCTGCCCAAGGTGGTGTACGACGCGCCCAAGATTGTGGCGCCGGCCGCGCCCAAGCCCGAGCCCAAGCCCATCCAGATGGAAGCCAAGCTGGAGACGCCGGCCCTCAAACAGGCCAAGCCGAACGTGATTCTGGCGCCCCAGCCCAAGGCGGCGCTGACCGCGGCCATGCCGGCGCAGAACGCCAGCGTGAAGGCCTCGACCGCGCCCGTGCATCTGGGCCAGACCTTTGGCGCCACACCCAACCCCAACGGCACGCGGCCGGCCACCATTGCGGCCATTGGTAACCCCTACGGCGGGATGCAGGGCCCGGCCGTGGCTCCGCATGGAGTGGTGGGATCGACCGGGATCGGCAACGGGCTCCGCTCCGGCTCCAACTCGGGCGTGGTGGGCCGCGTGGCTTCGGCCGGCATTCCCGGTGCCACCAACACCAACAACCAGCCGGTGGGCCGGGTAGCCTCGGCCGGCATCCCGACTGTGCAGAAGGCCGCGGTGGTGCAGCAGACGGTGGCCCAGCCGGTCGGCACCAGCATCGAGATTCTCTCCAAGCCGGCCGTGCAGTATACGGCCGAGGCCCGGCAGATGAAGGTGCAGGGCGACGTGGTGCTGCGGGTGATCTTCCGCGCCTCCGGCCAGGTGGCCGTGGAGAGCGTAGTGCGCGGCCTGGGCCATGGACTGGACGAGGAGGCCCGGCGCGTGGCCCAGCAGATCCGCTTCCGCCCCGCCACCAGAAACGGCCAGCCGGTGGACACGACGACCAACATTACGATTACCTTCCAGCTGGCGTGAACGGGAAGGGAATAGGGAACAAGGGAACAAGGGAACGAGGGGCTAGGAGCTAGCGGCTAGCTGCAGCTGGCGTAACATCGAGCTAGACACTCTGCAACCGACAGAGTGCGGCAACCGCCGGGGAGGCGGGCAACAGAACGGAGCCGGAAGCACCGGTCCGGACCATTGAACGAAGCAAGGAGCTTTCCATGACGTTGCGCACATTGCCCCTGATCACTCTCTGCCTTTTGTTGGGAGTGGGCTCGGCAGAGGCCAAAAAACAGCCCAAGTACGAGCAGGGCCACCAGCTGACGGCCGAGCAGGCTGCCCTGGTGGAACGGGCCGTGGGCCGGGAAAAGGTTCTGATCAAGAACATCCAGCAGCGCACCCCGCTGGTGGAGACCTACATTCAGGACACGCGGCCGGATGTGAAGCTCTATCAGGTGCCGGTCTCCGACTCCTACACGCTGAGCCGCGTGGACTTTGGCAAGACCTTCTTCGACAAGACCTATGAGCCGCGCACGGCCGCCGAGCGGGCCGCCGGACAGGGCGAGAAAAAGGGCGGCAAGCTGGGCTTCTTCAAGAACTCGCTCACCTCGATTACCGGGCTGACCAAGCTGCTGGGCCTGGAACGGTTCACCTACTCCGAGACCGGCTTCATGCAGATGATGTTCCTGGACCCCAGCGGCTTCGACCAGCAGCACTACGTGTTCAGCTTTGTGCGCCGCGAGTTTCTGGGCTCGGTGCGCACCTGGGTCTTCGACGTGCACCCCAAGAACGATGTGAAGGGCATGGGCCGCTTCTACGGCCGCATCTGGGTGGAGGACAAGGACGGCAACGTGGTGCGTTTCAACGGCACCTACACCGGCCCCACCTCGGCCGACAGCTCCAAGTATTATTTCCACTTCGACAGCTGGCGGATGAACGTGCAGCCGGGCATCTGGCTGCCGGTGGCCGTCTACGTGGAAGAGACCCAGCGCATCGAGGGCACCAAGAGCGTGGGCCTGAAGGCCCAGACCCACTTCTGGGGCTACTCGCTGAAGCTGCCCACCCGCGACGACGAGAGCATCACGGTGAAGGTGGACGACGCGGTGGACAAGAGCGACGACTCGGGCGACGTGGGCCCGCTGCAGGCCTCGCGCATGTGGATCACCCAGGCCGAGAACAACGTGATCGACCGGTTGGTGGAAGCCGGCCTGGTGGCACCACTCAACCAGGTTGGCTACGAGACCAAAGTACTGGACCAGATCGTAGTGAACCTGGTGGTGCCCAACAACCTGGCCTTTACCGATCAACTGCATACCCGTATTTTGCTTACCAACACGGTGGAAGTGACCACGGTGGGCAACACCATCCTGATCTCCAAGGGGTTGATCGACTCGCTGCCCAGCGAAGAAGCCATCGCCTCGGTGGTGGCCATGGAGCTGGCGCACATCGCCATGGGCCACCACATCGACACCCGCTACGCCTTCAACGACCGGCTGCTCTTCCCCGACGAAGCCAGCTTCCAGCGCATCGATATGTACCACTCCGACCACGACAACCTGGAGGCGGCCAAGAAGGCCATGGAGTACCTGAACGCGTCGATGTACAAGGAGAAGCTGCCCTCGGCCGCGCTCTACTACGCGCAACTGGTGGACCGCGCCAAGGTGCTGAAGCAGCTGAACGCGCCCAAGCTGGGCGATTCGCTGCTGAAGCCGGACGGCACGCCCTGGATGACGGAGCTGTGGCGGATGGCGCCCAAGCTCGACTGGGACGACCTGACCCAGACCGCGGCCCTGCCCCTGGGCAGCTGGCTCAAGACCGATCCCTGGGACGACAAGGTGTACATGCTGAACGCCAAGCGCTACGCCCCCATGAACGCGCGCGACAAGATGCCGTTTGAGGTAACGCCCATCTTCTACAAGCTGCAGCGCTACGACACCACCGCCAACCAGCCGCCC
>Ga0371490_1001903_pt1 | contig 10112 bp, 8 predicted proteins | sample MB2SIPfraction_FD_207959 | JGI IMG/M metagenome (GOLD analysis project Ga0371490, IMG submission 207959) | Lab enriched peat soil microbial communities from McLean, Ithaca, NY, United States - MB28FN SIP fraction | ecosystem: Environmental > Terrestrial > Soil > Wetlands > Peat | place: USA...
TAATCCATGGCACCAGATTTGGCAAGAGGTCACCGGCAGCATGCACGATCACCAGCACAGCAAAATTCTTGGTTCGCATCCACAAAATACCAAGAAATAGCCCGGAAAGCGATGTCAAGACGATCGAGTATCCGACGGCCATCAGGAGCGAAGGATGCGCGCCAAGAGCTTCCTGCGTGGCTGCCGTACGCAGATAGAAGCCCGGCGCATGGACCAATCCGAAGAGCAGGGCTGCCACAACCAAGCCACCCCACGGGGACCGCAACATCGCCGCCAGCCGTTCTTGCAGCAGAACGCGAAAGAAAAACTCCTCGACAACTCCAACTTCGACGATCAGCCACGCGAAGCTCAGCGGGGCAGCGACCGCCAAGATCCACACCGGCAACTGCGCTTCCCGAATGTCGTGCAGGCCGCGCCCCAGAAACGATTGCATGAGGAGAACCGCCGCCGACATCCATAATGCCGGCCGGAGCGCTCGCCAATCGAGTGAAATGGGAATGAGTTCGGCGATCTTGTAGTTTCCCACCGCCATGAGGATCGCCGCGGGAACGACAACAAACACCATGAGCTTCACGCCCAGGACCGCAACCGAGCGCCACGGCTCCGCGCTGATGTGCGAGATCCGGCTGAACCCCAATACCAGCAACCATGCGACCACCGCCAGGTACGCCAACAAAAAGGCGGCCTCGATTCTGGGGCGGTGAACGACATACGGCAGCGCTGTCACGCGACGCGTAGTCAGCAGGGCGAGCGCCGGAAAGATTACCCCAAGAATCACCAGGGCGGCCAGCGCCTCGCCGATCTCGAACCCCTCGAAGGTTCGCAACAACACCAGCATGGCTGTCCAGAGCGCGAAGTAAGCGCCCAGGTACGCTCTCGCACGCATGGATGAAACGGATATCTCCATCCCCTCCCCATACGCATCTTGCCGAACACAGGTTCCATTGGAACCTAGATTACCCTGTTGCGTAACCGGCCGGAGCTGTTGTGGGAGGGCAGCAGACAATCCGCAAATCGATCTGTCTCCTGCGCCCTGCTGCCTAGCCGCATTGACCCGGCGCCTCAATTCCAGTAGACTTAGAAATTGCGAGGGATGCGGCTCGAGTTGCATTCTAAACCGCATCATTCCCCCTGAAATCAGGGCTCAGAGATAAAGGATAAGCAATGGCCAACCATGTATCGTCGCTGAAGCGCGCCCGCCAGACCATCACCCGCAGCGCGGTGAACCGCGCCAGCCGCAGCCGAGTGCGCACCAGCCTGCGGAGCTTGCGCGAGGCGCTGGTGAAGGGCGACGTGAAGGCCGCCCAGGAGCAGTATCGCGAGACCGTCTCCACCCTCGACAAGAGCGTGCAGAAGAGGATTTTGCACAACAACACCGTCTCCCGCTACAAGAGCCGCCTGAACGCGCGGCTGAAGGCTCTGGTTCTGGCCAAGGCGTAGCAAGGCGAGAGCCTTTGAGATTTAAGAAGCAGCCGGAGCGATCCGGCTGCTTTTGTTTTTTTGGGGGAGTGCGGAGTTTAGAGCATTTTTACAGGATGGTGTAGAGTGCAGCGTGGACCAGGAGGTCCACACAACAGCCGGCCGGGAGGCCGGCGCTACAGGTTCGCGACCCATCGGCACTGTACAAGCAATCGGGAATTTACTCTACACCAACAGGCAAACTGCTCTATTGGCCCTTCCAGACGGGCGGGCGTTTTTCCAGGAAGGCCTGTGCCCCTTCGTTCTTGTCGGCGGTGGCGCAGAGGCCGCCGAAGCGGACAGACTCCCGGAGCAGGGCAAGGTCGAGCGGCAGGTCGAAGCCCTCATCGACGCCGCGCAGGGTTTCCGCCACGGCAAGGGGGGCGTTGGCGGCAATCTCTTGCGCCAGGGCCTCGGCGCGCCGCATCAGCTCGGCCACGGGAAGGACTTCATCGACCAAGCCGATGCGCAGGGCCTCGCGCGCGTCGATGATGGCGCCAGTGAGGAGCAGTTTGAGCCCCTCGCTGCGGCCCACAAGGCGGGTCAGGCGCTGCGAGCCGCCGTAGCCGGCCATGACGCCCAGCTTGACCTCCGGCTGGCCCAAGCGGGCATCGTCAGCGGCCAGGCGCAGGGTGCAGGCCATGGCCAGCTCGCAGCCGCCCCCCAGGGCAAAGCCCTGGATGCAGGCGATAACCGGCTTGCCCAGGGTTTCTATACGGCGCAAAACTCCTTGTCCGCGGAGGGAATAGGCGCGGCCCTCTTCGGGGGTGAGCGCGACTAGTTCACGGATGTCAGCCCCGGCTACAAAGGCGCGTTCGCCCGCGCCGGCGAGGAGAATGACGCGAATTTCGGGGTCGGAGGCCAGCTCCTCAAAGGCTTCTGCAAGCTCGGCGAGGGTCTCGGCGTTGAGGGCGTTGAGAACTTTGGGGCGGTCGATGGTGACGACGGCCAGCGGAGGGCGTTTTACGAGGCGAAGATTCGTGAAATCCATGCGAGAGAAAGGGTAGCAGAAAACGGTATAGGACGGCTTGGGGAAGATGGCAGACCCCAGAATATGGAGCGGCCGGACGGCATGAGGTTTCCGCCCAGCGTTTGCGGAACCGGAACGGGCAGTAGTACCTTAAAGCGCATGATGCTTTCTTCTATCTCGATTCAATTCAGGCACTCCAACCTGGTCAACGCGGGCAAGATCTTCCGGTTTTTGCCGTTCATCGTCTTTGCCGTTTGCGCGGCTCTGAGCCTGTCTGTTTGCGCTTCGGCCAGAGAGGCAAAGGGCTTTGCGGCGGCGACGCTGGTGGAGGCGGCGGATTACCTTCCCTGCCGCAATGGATGCTCGGAGCACGCCGAGCCGGCCAGCGCCTTCTGCTTCAGGCAGGGCGATATGGTTGTGGTCGGGGACGGCAGAAGCTTCCTGCACGAGAAGAAGTTCTCCGGCCTGGAAGATCTTGCGGGGAAGCAGGCGCAGATTCGATTCAGCCGGCGATTTGTGTGGGTCAGGCAGCCCGATGGCCCGGCGATGAAGCTGGAGCGCGGGTCGACCTACGAGAACTTCAGGGATGCGGGATGCATCCGCGCGGTGCGCAAGCCGATTATCGATGCCGCCTACGCTCATAAGCGGCCTGCCAGGGTTTCCGCCACCGCCTTTGCACTGGCTGGCTCAGGCAAGGGCGATCTGTATCTCTGGTTTCAGTGCGACCTGAATCCCGAAAAGTCCGTGATCGCCTGCCTTAGGTGGTATCGCAACGGCGATCCCTACGGCAAGGATTGGTACTGCGCGCGCACAGTGGAGGGAGCGCTGGTGGCGGCGGAGTTTGAAGTCGATCAGTTGCTCAGCCAGGAAGGCAGGCTGGTGCTGAAGTCGGGAGCCGTGGTGCAGCAGGACCACCGGGGTAGAACCAACGACGTGCTTGACCGGCCCAATGAGGCTTGCAGGTAGGGCTTGTTTGCAACGCAAGAGCCGCACGGCTGCTTTTCAGGTTACATAGGCGCGCGACAGGGCGCATGACGTGACTGACTATGCGCTTTTGAAATCCTAGAACAGTTATCCAATTTGTGTAGAGTGCGTCGTGGACCGGGAGGTCCACGCTACAGCCGGCCAGGAGGCCGGCGCTACCTGCTCTTTCAGCGACCTGCAACCTTGCAGTCAAACTGGAGATCCACTCAATACCAACAGGCAAAATGCTCTATCCGCGTTATGATGAGAAACAGAAACTTTCTTGCAGGACATTCCTCGTCAAGAACACATTACCAATCGACAGCAGGGGCAAATGAAGGAAACAGGAACCAGAAGGGTCGAGCTGTTTGACACAAGTCTTCGGGACGGAATGCAACAGCCAAACATCGAGATTTCGTTGCCGAATGCGGTCAACCTTCTAGAGCGCATGGCTGAATTCGGCGTCCGGTATGCCGAAATCGGCTTTGCCGGCGCAAACCGGTTTGTGGGAGATTTGGCAAGCGCTCTCGATTCTGTTGATACCAGGGCCATGAAACTGGCATTGTTCGGCAGAACGCGCGGACGCGGCGCCAAGGTCCAGGAATGGCCCGACGTGCAATTCATGGTCGCTCATAAAAAGCGCGTTCCTGTCGCCGTCATTGTAGTCAAATCCAGATTGCTGGATGTGAGAAGGTCACTGGAGGTTTCGCCGGAAGAAAACCTGCTGATGGCCTATGAAACCGTTGCGTGTCTTCACGAGCACGGTCTTGAAGTGATCGTAGACCTGGAGCACGCCATGGATGCCGCGTGCGGCCGCGACGAATACGGCAACGAGTGCGACGCCGATTCGAGCCAGCGCAGCCTGGACTACTTTAACCAGTTGACGGAGCAGTGCGTTCGCCAGAAGGTCAGCCGGTTGGTTGTTTGCGACACCACCGGCGGCGCCAGCCCTGAAGAGGTCGCCCAGGTCATTGGCGGCCTCACGCACAGTTACCCCGCCGCAAAAATCGGATTTCACGGCCACACCGATCGTGGTCTTGGAGTTGCCAATACCCGCGCCGCCATTCTTGCCGGCGCCGCGCAAATCCAAGGCACCCTTCTGGGAACGGGTGAACGCTGCGGCAACGTGAACCTGACCACCGTGATCGGCGGCATGCAACTTAGAGGCGAAGCAGAGTTCGTCGCGACCGAATCGCTCGCCAAGCTGACCAGCCTGGCGCATTCGGCGTACGCGGCCTTTGGATTTGAGCCACCGCATGGCGCTCCTATTGTTGGCCCCGGCGCTTTTGGCACCTGGGCCGGAATGCACGGCAGCAGCGAGGGGAAAAACCCGGGAGCTTACCTGTGGTGCGATCCTGCCAAAGTGGGCGCCAAACCGTTCATCGGGGTCAATAGTCAGTCGGGAAGAGCCAACATCGTTCTGCTGTCTAAGGATTTGGGGATTCCTTTGAACTCCCAACAGGCGCAGACTTTGATGGACGCCAACCAGGCGATGATGGAGGGCGGCGGCTTTACGGTGAGTGAAATTTCGTTCCGGCTGGCCTGCATGAGGGTGCTCAATACCCTGCGCAATCGCTTCAGCATCAAAAGCTGGAGAGTCCTGGACGAATCCGACGAAACGAAGAACCGCTACGTTCAGGCCTCGATGTTATTGACCATGGGCGACTCCACCGTGACGGTGACGCGGGCAGAGGGCGCCGGTCCGGTGGACGCGCTGACCAAAGCCATGCGGAGCGAATTGGAAAAGTGGTACCCGGCCATCGCGCAGATGCATTTGGGCACGTTCAGCGTCGAAGCCCTTGACGTATCCGCCCATGACACGGCGGCCTACGTCCGCGTCACTGTCAGCTTCCACGCAGACGGCCACGAACCGTGGAAGACCGCGGGGGTGAGTAGCGATTTGAACCAGGCGGCGCTGATGGCCATTGTGGATGGCTTCCATTATTGGCTGCTGGAATGCCCGGAATGAATGAGTATGATTGATCGGGAACCGGAGAAATAGCAGTGCCAAAACATAAACGCGACTACACCATCAGCAGTGGAAATGTCTTTGCCGATCTCGGTCTGCCAAATCCTGAGGAGGCGCTTGCCAAAGCCGAGCTAGCCCACAAGATCATTCTGCTGATTCGGAAGAGAGGGCTTACCCAGATTCAGGCCGCCAAAGTTCTGGGAGTGGACCAACCCAAGGTCTCCGCGCTCATCCGTGGGAATCTAACCGACTTCTCTATAGAACGATTGATGCGCTTTTTGCTGCGGCTTGGGCAGGACATCAGAATCACGGTGCAAGCGAGTCCTCGCAGGCGGTCGCAAGCGCGTGTTCTGGTGGCGTAAGGAATTGTCTCTATATCGCCGGGACTGGGAAGCAATAGTAACAAGCTACTTGCCGATCAGCCCACGGGCGATGGCGTCCAACATACCGTTGAGGAAGTTGATGGACTCGGGAGCGGAGTAGCGGCGTCCGATCTCCAGGGCCTCGTTGATGACGATGGGGAAGGGCGTTCCCTTGAAGCCCAGCATCTCGCCCACCGCCATGCGCAGCAGGTTGCGGTCCACGGCGGGCATGCGCTCCAGACGCCAGTGTTTGGAGTTGGCGATGAGCAGCTCGTCGATCTGCTCCTGGCGCTCGATGGCAGTGCGGAAGAGTTCCTCGGCAAAGCCGCGGACTTCCGGCTCGACCTCATCGGCGGCCTTCCAGAAGTTGGCGCGTACCTGGTCGGGCGTCTGCTTGCCGATCTCCGCCTGATATAGCATCTGCATGGCCAGCGCGCGCGATTTGCGCCGCCCCGACCCATGATGCGGTCCGGCGGTCACGCAGAACCGCCTTGCTTCAACTTGCGGGTGAGACTGACCATCTCGATGGCGGCGATGGCAGCCTCGAAGCCCTTGTTTCCGGCTTTGATGCCGGCGCGGTTGAGCGCCTGCTCCAGCGTCTCACAGGTAAGCACGCCAAAGCTGTGGGAAATGCCGGTCTCCTGCTGCGATTGTCCGAGGCCGCGCGCCACTTCGTTGTAGATGGCCTCGTAGTGGGCGGTCTCGCCGCGCAATAAACAACCAAGAGGAATGATGGCGTCGACACGGCCTGCGTTTGCCAGGGCGCGGGCAGCAGCGGGAATCTCCCACGCGCCGGGAACGCGTACCACTTCAATGTCGGCCCGCTTTGCGCCGCTGCGCAGCAGGGCGTCGAGCGCGCCTTCCAGCAGCCGCTCGGTGATGACCGCATTCCAGCGAGCGACGACGACGGCGAACTTCATTCCGGCGGCGGAGAGATCGCCCTCGACGGCTACCGGCTTGCCGCGCTGCGGATCGGTCCACGCCCAAAATGAAAACGAAAATCCCGGCTCCGGCTCGACAGTGAAGAGGCGCGATTTCCAGTGGGTTTCCGTGATGGAGGAGAGGCGCGCGTCGGCTTCGGGACCAGTCTGATCCTGGGGCTTTTGCGCGCGCAGCCAGGCAGCCGCGGCCTGATGCACGGCGTCCAGGGCGGTCACCTCCACCAGCACGCCGGCGGTGGAGGGAAACTGGCCGTCAACAAATTCGAGATTGCCCAGCGGCGCCAGGAATGATGCGCCGCGGCTATTTTCTTCTTCCCACCCCTTGCCGGGCGCAAATCCCAGCGCGGAAAAGAAGTTCGCCAGCCGGTCATAGGCTGCCCGGCTGCCGGTGGGACGAAGAAAGGAAATTCCCTTGATCATGCTTTGATTCTATCGTGCACCACCTGCGGGGACTGGCCGTCCAGGCGGACGGCGCTTGCGCGCCATGGGGTTCGAGGGTTCCCACCCATGCCCAGAAACAAAGCGCATGGATGGGGCACGGGGCATTTATGGGACAGATCGACAAAGAAGGCCGGCGCGCGGCCGGCCTTTCTGCTTGCTGCTGAATACGCCACGCGCTATGTGGTGGAGCGGGGCTTGACGGCTATGGCCGTGGCCGGAACGATGGCGGTGGCGGGGCTTGGACCCGAATAAGCGCAGCCGAGGTCGGTGCCACCAGAGGAAACGGGTGTGCAGGCCGGCAAGTAGGGGCTGATCTGCTGGGTGTCCGGGTTCACCTGGTTTTGGGGGCTCGCCGTCAGGTTGTAGATGACGTCGGGAACGCTGATGTAGTGAATCATGTTGTCCCCCGCGGTGGAGACGAAGAAGAGCTTGCTGTCCGGGGTAAAGGCGCCTACCAGGGGGGCTGTGATCGACGAAGCTGCGCTTCCACCCAGCGTTACATAACCCACCGTGCCCGGTTGGCAAGTAGGGGGGGTACTGCCAGTGCCGGGCACGCAAATCCCCGGCACGTAGAAAGGCAGCTTGGCGCCGGTGGTGGCGCCGGAAGTGGGCGGGTCATAGGTGATGAAGGCCAAGGTGGACGTCGGCGAGGGCACCACCTGGTGGATGGCAGCGGCGTTGGCGGTGATAGCTGGCGGCTGGGTCAATGTGGTTTGGAGGACCAGCGGCGAGAGCGTATCGCCGAGCAGGAGCGGATAATTGGGATTGGGCGCCCCACCGATGGTTTCCGGAGGCAGGCAATTCAATGCGGGGATGGTGACTCCGATATCGGACAAGGTGATGTTGCTGCCGGTGGCCGGTGTGCCGGAAGTCGACGCGCCGAGGATGTGTTGGCCATCGGTGGTGGCGGCCAGAACATCAGTCTGCGCAGCCACAGTATTGTCCGGAGTTGGCCCCTGCGGATAGAAGCTCATGTTGGCGTAGTTGCCCACCGTGCCGGAAGGGCACCAGGTGTGGGCCACGGTGGAGCTTCCGCTGAGAAACGCGCCCACGCTGGGAATAGTAATTGCCACGCTCTGCGCGCCCGTGGAGGGTGAGGGGCAGTTGGGGCCGGCGACGGAACAGGGCAACGGGTAGGTTGTCCAGCCGGTGTTCGCGTTGTAGACGTAGAGCGCGTCGGTGTGGCCGGTGATGCCTGCCGCGATGTTTGCCGGCGTGAGGTTCTGCGCCGCGCTGTCGACGATATAGAGCGTGTTCGAGTCAGGGGTCCATGCAGCGGCCGTGCCCATGCCGCCAAAGGTCGTGGAGCTGCCGCTGGAGATGCTGTAGATGTAGAAGAGCTGGCGCACCTGATCGTTGATGAGCAACTGCGAGTTGCTCGGCGATACGGCCAGCACCACGCCGGGAACGGCGGTGGATTGCGTGGTGAGCGTGTTGCTCGCGGTGCTTAAAGCCATCAACTCATGGGAGGAGCCGAAGTAAAGATTGGTGCCCAGCTGGTCCATCACCATCGAGGTGGGCACGTAGGGCAGGCGCACCGTGGAGCCGACCGTGCCGGTGAGCAACTCGACGGAGACGACGTACTGCGACTGGCCAGGAGCCGAGAACCAGACGTAGTCGCTGGCCGTGCCGGGCGTGGTGACGGTAACCGGGTTGGAGGAGACAGGCAGGCCTGTGCCGTAGACGCCGATCTCGTTGATGGGGGCAGGATTGCAACCGGGCGGCTGGCAGATGGCATAGATCGATGCCACGCCGGGGAAGGAGGTGGTGATGGAGCCGGCGCCGCCTATCGAGATGTCGATCGGGTCGGTGGACTGATAGGTCAGGGTGAGCCCGGTGATAGGGTTCCCCTTGGTGTCAGTGATGGTGGTGGTCAGGTTTTGCGTGACACCCTGGGTGATGGTGCCCGCGGTACTGCCGTTGGCCAGGGTGACGGAGACGGATGCCGGCGGGCAGGTGGTGAAGTAGCCGGCCGAAGAGCCCGAGCCGGCGACTGAGGCAGTAATGGCGGTAGTGCCTGGCTGCAGGGCCGTTATGGTCACCTGGTTTGTGGCCGTGTTGGTGTTCGTGGAGGCGATGGTGGAGTTGCCCACCGAGTAGCTGAGCGCGCCAATGGAGGCCGTGCAGTTAGGGACAGAGGTCACGCCGGCAGGCAGCGGACAGGCAAAGTTGCTGGTCACCGAAGAGGGCGCGCAGAGCAGAACCTGCTGGTTGCTGGCGTTCGCGTAGCAAGCCTGCGCGTCCAACGTAGCTTGGACGCCCTGCGAGAAGCACTGCTGCGCGGTTCCAGTCACGGGGGTGGTGACAAGGCTGACGGAGGTCACCTGTGCGTGCACATAGACCTCCACCGGATTGGAGGTCACCGACTGGGCGGAGGCCGTGACGTAGGCTATGCCGTAAGGCAGGCCGCCGGTCGAGGGCAAGGGACTCGGCGGGTTGCAGATGGTGTAATCGGCGATGCCGCCGCCCGAGTTCCGGTTCCAGGTTCCGGCGCAGATGCTGCCGGTCGGCGATATGTCCACCAACCGGTTATTGGTGGTGCCGTAGGTAAATGTGCTAGCGCTAGCCGAGGCGCCCTTGCAGGTTACGGCCTGAGGCGCTCCCACCTGGCGCGTCTGCCCGAAGGCCATGGAGATGCCCGTGGTCACCGGTTGCACCGTGATTGTGTCCACATCTGTGATCTTCATCCCGTAGCCCAGGCCATTGCAGTAGTTAGCGCCCGGGTTACGGGAGCAGCCGGAGATCGAAATCCCGGCTGGAATGGCCAGGCACAATAAGCAAACAAGCGTCAAGAACCGCCGCATGAATCCTCCCCGCCCCGCCTTGTCGAGCCGCGGAACGGTCACTCCCGAAACCATCGGAAAAATTGGGTTATAGCAAATTTCCCACTCGCCGCCACCCGCGTTTGCCGGTAACGAGCGGCTCTTTCTTCCGCGGTCCCCAGCGACAGGTTAAGTCGTTGGGGTGGAAGTAAGGCCCTCTTGCGGCACTTGAAAGGCGACGAAAAT
>Ga0371490_1001904_pt1 | contig 10111 bp, 8 predicted proteins | sample MB2SIPfraction_FD_207959 | JGI IMG/M metagenome (GOLD analysis project Ga0371490, IMG submission 207959) | Lab enriched peat soil microbial communities from McLean, Ithaca, NY, United States - MB28FN SIP fraction | ecosystem: Environmental > Terrestrial > Soil > Wetlands > Peat | place: USA...
CTTCCTTCAGACCCCGCCTCGCGGCGACGCCCTTGCGCTTTGCTATGACTTCACCTCCATCAGGTCGTCAAAGGGACTTTCACCCTCAAGCTGTCGAACATGCTCGGCACACTCGCGGTAGGGACGGCGGTTACCCACCGCCCCCCGCGCAGATCCGTACGAGCGGGACTACCGCATACGGCTCCTGCCTAAGGTCGTGACGTATGAAACCGCTCCTCCGGGTACGGATGAAGCTTTTGACAGTGCGGTACATAGCGGTGGACAAGCCTATTGAAGCGCTCCCAGGACAACCGGTGTCGCTGGCTCCGCCGAAGCAGAGCGTGCCGCCAGGCGCGGCACACCTCACTGCGGAAGCCCTCCAGCCGTCCGAGATTACTTGGGACCCCGTGGTAGTTGAAATAGCCCTGCACCACGCGGTTCAGCCACTTGCCGACCTCCGGGACGGGTTCGTGCCGTCGCCGCAGCAAAGTGGCCCGAATGGCCGTCAACGTCGCCCGCATGCGCTTCTTCACCGTGAGGCGAACGACCTGGAACCGACCTTGTCGGTTGGTCCCACAGCAATGCGTGAATCCTAGGAAGTCGAACGTCTCCGGATGACCCTGGCCCCGATTTCGACGGTTCTCGACGGCGAATCGACCAAACTCGATCAGCCGCGTCTTGTCAGGGTGCAGTGCCAGTCCGAATTTCGCGAGCCGCTCCTGCAGGTCATGCAGAAACTCCCGTGCCGTCTTCTCCCTCTGGAATCCCAACACGCTGTCGTCGGCATAGCGAACGATGATGACATCACCGCCGGTCACGTGCTGCTTGCGCCAGTGGTGAGCCCAGAGATCGAGCACGTAATGCAGGTAGATGTTCGCTAAAAGCGGCGAAATCACGGCGCCTTGGGGAGTCCCCCTTTCGGCTGCCACCCTGCGTCCGTCCTCGATCACTCCCGCCTTGAGCCATTTACGAATGAGCGAAAACATCCGCCGATCCGCTATCCGGTGCTCCAGGAATCGAAGCATCCAACCATGATCAATTTCGTCGAAAAATGATCGAATGTCTCCGTCCAAGATCCAATTCACCTTCCGGCTCTTGATCCCGACCACGAGCGCGTCCAGGGCATCATGCTGCCCACGCCCGCGCCGAAACCCGTACGAGAATCCGAGGAAATCCGCTTCATAGATCGCGCTCAGGACGGTGACAACCGCCTGTTGCACGATCTTGTCCTCCAACGAGGCAATGCCCAGCGGGCGTTGCCGGCCATCGGCTTTGGGAATATACACGCGGCGCGATGGCTGGGCGCGATACGCACCGGTGTGAATCTCCCGATGCAGCACCTGCACCCGCTGATGAAGGGATCCCTTGTACTCCCGCCACGTCACGCCGTCCACACCTGCCGCCGCCTGGTGCTGGAGAGCATGAAAGCTTGCTTCCAATAGCGATGGCGTAATGTGGTGCAGCAGTGCCGTGAACCGCAGCCGCCCATCCCGGCGAGCTGCCTGACGTACACCTTCAAGACCCATCGACGCACGACTAGTCCGGCTCTGTGTCCGGGGTGCGGGGATCTTGTCGGCGTTTCCTTTGGCTACGCCCCTTCCCTCTGCCACCTCCGCAGGGTCAAACCCTTTGTTTGGCGGCTTCTTCGGTAGTATAGGCGTATCCGACTTCTCCTCCGCGTGGATGGCGGGATTGCGGCTACTAGCCTTCCCCGCCCCGCCCGCACCTTCCGATACGGGCACAGAGGAGACCTCCCAGCTTCTGTGCAAGAGACTTCCCGACATGCTCGGGGCCTCCGACCGCGCGGGATCGTCACAGGACTTGCGATTAGCGCCCTGCTCCGTGTTGCCTTCCGTCTCGGATAACAACGTCGGCATCCCGGACTCCTGATTTCGCGGCTCAATACTCGGCCTGTCGGTTTCCCCTGTCAACGCTTCGGCTGCGCCCTCACGAGCGCCTCCGCATGACTCAGGGCCAGAGCGATTCGCCACTTCTTCTCTGTATCGAACTTTCATCGACTATCTCCTGCCAGCTTGGCTGGCGCACTATCCGTCCGGTGAACCCACCTTCCGCGGATGAAGTTCCTGCCTGATAATCCCCACGACAGTTGATCTGTGAGACTACATGCGCGGAGCGCGCATCTGTTAGCCCAAGGCGGAGGTGTGGGATGAGGAGCAACGGAAAGGGTGATGTGGAGAAGGCACGATATTGGCAGAGGACGATCAGCGAGGCGGCACGGAGCGGGATGTCGATTCGAGCCTTTTGCCGCCAGCGGCGGTTGCGGGAGAGTCAGTTTTACTGGTGGCAGCACAAGCTCCGGGCCACTCGGCAGGTCGGGACGACGCCCAAGGCGGGCGGCCATGGGAGACCGGCCAGCTTCGCTCTGGTGAGCGACGAAGCCGGAGAGACGGATGCCGGGATCGAGCTGGTCCTGGGTGACGGAAGGAAGCTGCGCATCCGCCAAGGTGTGGATGAGGCGACGTTGCGCTCGGTCCTGGCCGCCCTGGAGCTGGCGCGATGCTGAGTTTTCCGGCGGCGATCAAGGTGTACCTGTGCACGATCCCGTGTGACATGCGTCGTTCCTTCGACGGATTATCGATGATGGCCGAGCATGTGATCGGATGTAACCCTTACGCTGGCCACCTGTTGGTGTTCTCGAACCGGCGAACGGATCGGGTGAAGATTTTGTATTGGGACCGGGACGGCTGGGCGATCTGGTACAAGCGATTAGAGGCGGGAACGTTTCAGTTTCCCTTTGCCGAGACCGGACGGAAGGAGATTGCGGCCTGGGAACTGGCCGTGCTGTTGGAGGGGATCGACCTGAGCCGTGGTCGGAGGCGGAAGCGCTATAGCTTGCCCGAGGCAACCCCGTCGGCAGCCGTGCCGGAGGCGGAGAGAAAATAATTTGCTCCGAGGGTCATTTTTTTGTTGACAGGCTCCGATAGACATGATATGTCTATCGGCATGATGGATTTGACCCGAGTTCAACGGCGCATTGCTCGGCTCCAGCGGCAACTGCTGGAACTGGGACCCCTGCATCCGGGTAGCATCACCGAACAGTACAATGTGTGTGGCCAGCCGGGCTGCCGCTGCAAGGACCCGAAGAAGCCTCAGAAGCATGGGCCGTATTACCAGTTGAGCTTCACCTGGCAGGGCAAGGGTAGCACGCGTTTCCTCCGGCCCGAACAGGTCGAGCCGATGCGCCAGAAGGTGACGAGCTACAAGCGGCTGCGGGAACTGGTCAAGGAGTGGGTGGCTTTGGAGATTGAGCGGGAACGGGCAGAGCGGGAGAAGGAGAAGCGCGCCGGTGGAGATTGATCCGAAGCAGTTACCGGAGGACCCCGCGGCCTTGCGGCAGATGGTGATTGGGCTGCTGCAGGAAGCCGAGCAGCGGGAGCGGAAGCTGCGACAACTGCAGCATTGGGTGGAGCATTTGCTGCGGGCACGCTACGGGCCGCGGCGCGAGCGAGTAGATGAGCATCAGTTATTCCTGTTTGCGGCTGCGATCCTGGCCCAAGGCGGGCAGACCCCACCCACCTCCGGTGAAGGTAAGACACCGCCGTCGGACTCGCCGTCGCCATCCCCACGCTCAGGGCATGGCCGGGGGACGCTGCCGAAATCCCTACGGCGGCAGCGCGTCGTTTATGATCTCGGAGAAGATCAACGGCAGTGTCCGGAGTGCCAGGAAAAGTTGAAGCGGATTGGTGAAGAAGTCAGCGAGCGGCTGGAGTACGTGCCCGCTTCGCTTGTGGTGATCGAAGAAGTCTGCCAGAAATACGCCTGCCCGAAGGGATGCACCGTGGTGACGGCGGAAAAGCCCATGGCGCCGATCGAGAAAGGGTTACCAGGGCCGGGGTTGCTGGCCCAAGTGGCGGTCAGCAAGTATGGGGATCATCTGCCCTTGCACCGACAGGAAGAGATCTTCCAACGGCAGGGTGTGGACTTGTCGCGCCAGACGATGTGCGGCTGGATGCGCGAATGCGCCGATCTGGTGAGCCCGCTCTACGAGCTGATGAAACAGCGGGTGTTGGATTCCAAAGCGCTTCAGACCGACGACACGCCCGTCCCGGTGCTGGACCCGGACTTGCCGCGCACCCGCACGGGTCGGATCTGGACGTATGTGGGGGATGAGGAGCATCCGTACACGGTTTATGACTATACGCCCAACCGCAGCCGCGACGGGCCGGAGGAGTTCCTGAAGGAGTTCCGGGGATATCTGCAGGCCGACGCGTACTCCGGCTACGATCATTTCTATCAAGAGCCTGAGCGCGGCATTGTCGAAGTCGCATGCTGGGCGCACTCGAGAAGGCGCTTTTTTGAAGCGCAGTCCTCGGACTTGATGCGCTCCGCGGTGATGCTCGCCTATATCCGCTTGCTTTATGACGTCGAGCGCGAAGCCCGCGACCAAAAGCTGAAGGGCGAGGCCCGAGGGACGCTGCGGCGGGCGAAATCAAAACCGATCCTGGACGACATCCGCGCTTATCTCGAGCGAGAGCACCCGCAAGTGCTGCCAAAGAGTCCCGAGGGAGAGGCCATTGCCTACACGTTGTCGAATTGGAACGCCCTGACTCGCTACTGCGACGACGGCGATCTGGAGATCGACAACAACGGCGCCGAGCGCAGCCTGCGTGGTATCGCCGTCGGTCGCCGCAACTGGACGTTCTATGGCAGCGATGACGGCGGCCGCACCGCCGCCGTGCTCAGCAGTCTCATCGCGACCTGCAAGCGACTCGGCATCGATCCCTTCGCCTACCTTCGCGACCTCTTCGAACGCATCAGCTCGCACCCACAGGGGCAGCTCACTGAGCTACTTCCCGACCAGTGGAGAGCGGCCCGCGTGGCAAGCTCCATCTTCTGAACCTCTGAACTTCCGGGGGATTCGAAGGACCACCGCAGTTTGCTCATCGTCTGTCGCGTGGCTCTTGCACCCAAGTTCGTGGTGTAGAGCGGCTCTGCACGCATCAACTTCGCTCGTGGTAAAATCTGGCGAAGTCTTCGCCTAGTCAACAGATGAGGCGGGAGGCAGCAATGACACTCCGCAAAACGCTGACGCTTCTTGTACCAGTGATGAGCTTGGTCATTGCCCCGCTGACCTGGGCGCAGCAGAAGCCGAGACTCAAAACGCCGGGCGCGAGTCAGGCGCTCCTCGCCGCCCCGCTCGCGGCGAAGCATCCTGAGCCAGCGAGCGCAAAGAAGCCCATAAACCAAATCCAGGTTTTCACCCTCCTCGCAGGCCACGTGCCGAGCCACCGTATCGCCTCGCTGGTCCAGGAATGTGGTATCGACTTTGAGCCCACCGATGACTACCTTCGGGAAGTCCGTTTGGCTGGGGGGGAGGACGAACTTATTGGCGGCCTCAAGAATGCCAAAGCAACGAAACCCGTAGACGTGGCCCCTGAACTCCAAGCGCAGCAAGCGGAAGTCCTGAAATATGCGGTGCTGGGGGCGCAATCCTTGCGGCAGAAACAATATGCCCACGCCCAGACTCAGTTTCGCAAGGCGGTGCGCCTAGACCCTCAGAACGCGGAATTGCATCTGGCGCTCAGCACGGCTTTCAATGGCAAGGGCAAATGGGATAGCGCGATTGCGGAAGAACGTGAAGCGGTGCGCCTCGACCCGACCCTTGCGCAAGCGCACGTGGCACTCGCAATCGACCTAATGAACAGGCACATCCGTGATGGGGTTATCACGGAAGCGCGCGAAGCGGTGCGGCTCGACCCTGAGAACGAAAATGCGCACGTCGCGCTTGGCATCGTGCTTCAGTTGACTGGGGACTTGGACGGTGAGATCGCAGAACAGCGTGAGGCACTTCGCTTGAACCCTAACGACTCCGCTGCTCATTACGATCTCGGGTTTGCTCTTCTGCAAAAAGGCGATCGACAGGCTGCCTTGCAGGAATACCATGCGGCTTGCCAACTCAGGCCCAACAACCCAATCTACCGCCACGCTTACCAGCACCTGCTGCGGCAGGTTAAACCTTGACAAGGCCGACGCGCTTTCCCTCCCCCGTTCGCTTGACGGTTCCTTTTGGCCTCAACCCCAATCGAGGAAGATGGGTTCACCGGCTTTCAATTACCCACAAATTGGGCTTGCGGGTTTATGGCTGCTTCGACCTCCTTCGCGGTAATGCGGGACGGGATGTCCAGGGCGCCTCGGCGAGAGCTTTACGCAGGAGTGTCGCTAGGTCTCTCTGAAATCTCCGGTAACTACGGATGCGCCGTATGCATTCCTGAGCCATTTCCCTGCTGATGGTCTTCGTCGTCCTTTTTCCTCCGATAAACCCAGTCCATCGATAGTAGGTGCCGTGCAGACGGGGACGGCTGAGCTTGCACGCGCAACGAGCTTTTCCACAGCAGCTTCTTGCAGTGGAAATACTTCCCGGAAGAATCGGCCACTCGAATTTAATCGCCTTTTTCATCGTGATATCCTAATGTAATATTACATTAGGATTGGCACCGGGTCAATTCACAATGAGGGAGGCGCGCTTCATGACATCATGGCTGGACGGTGAACTGGAGAAATCCCGATTTCTGGACGCACGTCTGGGAAAACGCTTCAGGATCCTGCTGGAACGGCTTTCCAAGAGAATGGGCGAAACCATTCCTATGGCCTGCCAGGACTGGGCCAGCACGAAGGCCGCTTACAGGTTCTTCTCCAATCAGAGGGTCAGCGAGCGGGAGATTCTTGCGGGCCATTTCCAGGCGACGCGGGATCGCTTCCGAGTAACGGAGGGATGGGTTCTGGTGCTGCACGACACAACAGAATTCTCTTTTCAGAGAGAAGATTCTCTAGCAATAGGAGTTACTAAGAGGGTGAACAGTGGCAAGGACCCGGCAGGCCGCCTGCGCATGCACACCGTGTGTGGCCTCCTGATGCATTCCAGCCTCGTGGTCACAACGGAGGGCCTGCCGCTAGGACTCGCGGCCGTGAAGTTCTGGACGAGAAAGAAGTTCAAGGGGTGCAACGCGCTCAAAAAGAAGATAAATCCGACGCGGGTTCCTATCGAAGAGAAGGAAAGCGTCCGCTGGCTGGAGAACCTAAAGCAGGCAACCACGCTCTTGAATGAACCTGAGCGCTGCGTCCATATTGGGGATCGGGAAAGCGACATCTATGAACTCTTCTGCGCCGCGCAGGAAGCTGAAACTCATTTCCTGGTACGGACCTGTGTGGATCGTCTGGCCGAAGATGGGACGCGCACGATCTCGCAGGAAATGGAGGAGGTGTCATTAAAAGGTTTACATCGAATCGAGGTGAGAGACCAGCAGGGAAACCGGTCGGAAGTCACCTTGGAGATTCGATACCGCCGTATCCGGGTCCTTCCTCCGATCGGAAAACAGAAACGGTACCCCGAACTGATGCTGACGGTGATCTACGCGCAAGAGCTAGGGACGCCCAAAGATCGGGAGCCGATCGATTGGAAACTCCTCACGGATCTCCCCGTCCGTTCTCGGGCGGAGGCCATCCAGAAACTGGTCTGGTATGCGTCGCGCTGGAAGGTCGAAACCTATCACAAGATCTTGAAGTCTGGCTGCAAGGCAGAGGAATCTCGGCTGCGGACAGCGGATCGGCTGGTGAACCTGATCTCGGTCTTCTGCGTTCTGAGCTGGAGGCTTTTCTGGATGACCATGCTCAACCGTTCGGTTGCGGGAATGCCGGCAGGCCATGTGTTTTCAGAAACCGAGCGCCAATTGCTTGATCATCTTATTCCAGATCGCCAATTGGAGCGCGCCGTGAAGCGGTCGCTGTCCTTCTACATCAGCAAACTGGCCAGGCTTGGCGGCTATCTTGCTCGCAGCGGTGACCCTCCACCGGGTAATAGAGTCATGTGGCGCGGACTCTCCCGTCTCACCGACATCGAGCTTGGGTTCAATGCGGCCAAACTTGTGGGTAATTGAAAGGTTCACCGGACGCTTACGCTGCTCTACTGCCTGGAGGAGATCTTCGCGCGCCAAGGATTCGAGATTCCGCGTGCCACGCAGTCGGTCTCGGCGACGTGGCGGATCTCGCCGAGCCCTTGTACCGGCGCATGGCGGAGCGCGTGCGGCAGTCGCACGAGGTGGCTACCGACGACACCGTGCTGCCCATGCTCAGCGCGGGCAAGACCCAGCCGGCGCGCATGTGGGTGTATGTGGGTGATGCCGCGCATCCCTACAATGTCTTCGATTTCACCTTACGCCGCAGCCGCGACGGGGTGCAACAGTTTCTGAAAGATTACACCCAGGTTCTGCTCGCCGACGCTTACGGCGGCTACAACGGCGTGGTGGTGGGCAACGGCCTGACCCTCGCGGGGTGCTGGTCGCATGCCCGGAGGAAGGTGATCGAGGCCGAAAGCACGGCACCGGAGATCGCCCGCCAAGTCGTCGCCCTGCTGCGCCGACTGTTCGCGCTGGAACAGCAGGCCAAAGAGCTTTCCTTCGAGGAGCGTCTCGCATTGCGTCAGACGCAATCGGCGCCGCTGCTGGCCGAACTGCATTACCAACTGCTCGGGTGGAAAGAGCAACTGCTACCCAAGCATCCCATGGCCGAGGCGGTGAACTCTACGCTCGGCCAGTGGACCGAGCTGAATGTCTTTTGTTCTGATGGCGCGGTGCCCATCGATAACAACGTCAGCGAACGCGAGATGAAACGCGTGGTGCTCAATCGGGAAAACTCCTTATTCGTTGGCAACCCGTGCGGCGGCCGCACTGCTGCCATCCTCGCCAGCCTCACGTCCACCTGTCGCCGGCATGATGTCGGTCCGCAACTCTACCTCACCCAACTCCTCATGAACCTGCCTGCCTGGCCCGCGCGCGACCTCGACGACTCGCTCCCCGACCACTGGAAACTCCACTACGCCGCCAGTCTGGCCACCCTCAACCCTCAGGATTGAGCCTCCCTCTATGACAACCTCGGTCCCCCAGCAGACCCTGTGCTCTGCATAGCGCTCACGAACTTTCAAGGGCAACTCTTCCGGATTCGCGAGGGGGACGAGGCCGACTTTGTGCCATTCCCCGTGCGCGATTTGTTCGGCGGATTTGCTGAGAGCCATTCCACCCAGAGGGAGTTGCTTTTCGGACGCGACATATCCTTTGCCGCCCTGCGCAAAGTAGAACATTCTCCAGGTGCCTAGATCTCCATCCCAAACAACGCAAGGGTCACCGACAACAGAGCCGTCAAACTGAGTGTGGGCTCCACGGGCAAGCACACACCTTGCGTCAATCTCCCGCTTTTGCTCGATGCAATTGCATCCAACTACCTTTTTTGCCTAGGCAAGAGACAGGCTTGCTGAAGTGTTGATTCCGACGGCAAGCGCAAATGTCATTTGCAGGGAAGTCCGACGTCTCATTCGGTCATCCCTGGGTCGTTTTAGCATTCGTTTATGTAAGCGGCTCCACTCTGGCTAACCTTGCCATGGCCCACAGATTAACCGAACCTCAGTCTACAACAGTCCTGGAGGAAGTTAATGGGTGGGCCATCCTACCGCGGGTTCGTCTGCTCAAGACGCTCAGCCTCCTTACTTTCGCGTGCTGCATGCTGTCCCTGACCCAGTGAAGTATAGACTTCTGCCAAAAGCCCGTGGACTTCAGGTAGAAACGGATTCAGCGCGGCCGCCTCCTTCAGGAAAACCAAGCTCTGGGTGTACCTCTTTGCCAACAATTCCCTTTGCCCAAGACCTAACGACACTTTGAAAAGCAGCTCCTTGGTTTCTGCATTTTGGGGGTTGAGGCCGTGGGCGTGTTTAAGCACCCGGAAAGAAAGCTCGTCCTCTTCCAAGCCATACAAGGTCGCTCCCAGCAATGCATTCGCGCTAAAGAGATCGGGTTGCAAGGCCACGGCTTTCTCCAACGGCACACGTGCCTCGCGATACCGCCGAAGACGAAAATACGAGAGACCCAATAGGTATTGTATGTCGACCGATTCCGGGTCCAGCCGGGCAGCTAAGTGGAGAGGCTCCACCGCCCGGTCGTAGTACCCATGGCTACCATAGAGAACGCCGAGTCTGAGGAGGCTACTCTCGTCAGTAGGATCAAGTAGCCGCTGGCACGTTGTTTGAGCGTTTGCAAGAGGCTGCATTGCCAAGTCACGTCCGCAATCTGACACAAGCCCAGCTACCTCATTGAGACGCTGGTGCAATCGCGCGGCAAGATCGGAT
>Ga0371490_1001905_pt1 | contig 10107 bp, 4 predicted proteins | sample MB2SIPfraction_FD_207959 | JGI IMG/M metagenome (GOLD analysis project Ga0371490, IMG submission 207959) | Lab enriched peat soil microbial communities from McLean, Ithaca, NY, United States - MB28FN SIP fraction | ecosystem: Environmental > Terrestrial > Soil > Wetlands > Peat | place: USA...
GACCGTGGTCCGGTGAGCGATTCCCTTCCCATGGCCGGTCTCACGCTGCTGCTGAGCCGCACGCCTGAACAGCAGGCCGCCTTCGACGCCTACGTCCAGAGCGAGTACGAATCGGGCTCACCCAACTTTCACCATTGGCTCACCCCCGCCCAGATCGGCCAGCTTTACGGCCCCTCGCAGTCTGACATTGCCACAATCTCAGCCTGGCTTACCAGCAAAGGGTTCACGGTTACCCATGTGGCTCTGGACCGCATGTCCATCGGCTTCAGCGGCACGGCCGGCCAGGTGACAAATGCCTTCCATACCGAGATTCATCAACTTTCGGTGAATGGCAAGGCCCACATCGCCAACATGAGCGACCCGCAGATTCCCGCGGCCATCTCGCCCGTGGTTTCAGGCCTCAAGGGATTGCACAACTTCCTGCCGCATCCGCTGCACCATGACGGAGCCCTTGTCCATTTCAACCCGCAGGCGGGCAAATGGCAACTGCCGACCGTTTCCTCGACGGATTCCGCGACGGGCAAAACGAACAAGCCGGTTCCGGCGACACGTCTTCATCCTGAATTCGGCATCAACGTGCCCGCGGATCCGACGACCGGCTCCAGCGCATACCTCGAAGAAGATGTGACGCCCTACGACTTCGCGACCATCTATAACGTGCTGCCGCTGTGGAACGCCGGCACGCCGATCAATGGAACCGGGCAGACGATAGCGATTGACGGAACCAGCGACATTAATCTCGGCGATGTGACCACTTACCGTACCGCCTTTGGATTGCCCGCAGGCCAGACAGTAGAAGAGGTGAAGGGCGCCAACGGAATCGACCCCGGACCCTGCACCAACACCACCGGCGCCTGTGGAATCGGGGATCTAGAAGAAAACACGCTCGACGTGGAAGTGTCGGGAGGCGTTGCCCCCGGCGCCCAGATTGTGCTGGTCACCTCGGGCTACAACAGCCAGACCAATCCGACCAACGACCCCATCTTCGAAGGCGCGCAGTACGTCATCGAAAACCATAACAACGTGGGTTCGACCGAAGAGAACGTGAAGCTGATTGCGTCCGCCAGCATTCTAAGCCTGAGCTATGGCCTGTGCGAGTTGGGCATGGGCACATCGAGTAACGTTGCGTACTACGACCTCTGGCAATCGGCTGCGGCAGAAGGCATCTCGGTCTTTGTGGCCACGGGCGACTCCGGCTCGCCGGCCTGCGACGACGGCGGAGATTCCAATGGCAATCCCTATTCCGCGCAATATGGACTCTCAGTAAACGGCCTCGCTTCAACCCCGTTCGACACCGCGGTCGGCGGCACGGATTTTGAGTGGTGCAAGCCAACCATCGATTCCAGCGGCAATATACATGGCTGCCCGGCGACGAGTTCCGCGGCCTCGCCTTACTGGAATGCCAACAACAACACGACCAATGGCGAGAGCGCCACGGGGTACGTTCCTGAGATACCCTGGAACGACACCTGCGAGAACCCGATCTGGGCAAACTATCTGATTAGCTTTGCCAACAACCTGACACCCTACAGTATTTCTTCATCGGCGAATCCCGATGCCGTATGCAACTGGGTCGAGAACAACTGGTACAACGTTGACATTTACTTTCAGCAGCAGTACGGCTTCCAGGAGGTTCTTGCTTCGTATGTAGATACTGTCGGGGGCAGCGGCGGCCAGAGCAACTGCGTTGTGAACACTGAGGACACCGATCCCAGCGATCCCACGTGCTCCAGCGCCAGCACCGTCAGCACTGCGAACGGCACGGTAACGCTCGAGAACGACGGCTGGCCTGTCCCCTCGTGGCAATCCGGCGTAACGGGGACGAGCAGCCTTACTTCCCGGGCAATCCCCGATGTGAGCTTCTTTGCAGGAGACGGCTCGCTCGGCAGCGCCACGCTGATCTGCGTTTCGACGCTGGGCAGTTGCGTGACCTCGTCGACCGTCGGCACCAACCCGGTAACCATTGAGCCCACGGCACAGGAGGTAGGTGGAACCTCGGTGGCTACGCCCGAGATGGCCGGTGTAATGGCCCTCATCAATCAGAAGGCGGGAGCGGCGCAGGGGCTGCCGAATCAGCAACTCTACCAGATCGCGGCAACGCAGAGCTATGCCAACTGCAGCGCCGAAACGGTGAAGAACACGAGCACAAGCTGCTACTTCCAGAGCATCGACGAGGGCACCAATGCCATGCCCTGCAGCCTGGGAACTGCAGGCGCCGAGGGCGGCGCAATTTACGAGGGCAACGGAAACTGGGATGACCAGGCCCAGCCCTACACGGGCCTGGTTTCTCCCAATTGTGTGGCTCTCAATTCGGGAGATGTGATCGGCACGCTGGTGAGCTCCGGCACTACCCAGGCTTACAACGCGACGGCCGGTTACAACATGGCCACCGGCCTGGGGTCGCTAAACGTCGCTAATGTCGTTAACGCGTGGGTTTCCGACGCGGGCACAAACACGGCAACCATGAGCATCACCACCACACCCGCAGCCGGCACCGGGGGCACGATCTCCCTGGGCTCGGGTGTCAGCCTGGTGATTGCAGTGACGATGACCGGTGGCAGCGGCACGCCGACCGGCACCATTACGGCTGCAGGCATAAACGGAACGCTCTCGAGCAGCGGCGCGGTAACGATCACCATTCCGGCCGGAAGCCTGGCGCCCGGCACTGACACGGTGACGGTTAACTACAGCGGCGACCCAACCTACGCCCCCACCAGCCAAACCCTGACCGTGAATGCCGCGGCGGCAGTAGCGACGGTCAACGTGTCAGCCCCGGCGTCCGACAATATTGTCGACTCGGTAATCGTATCGGTAGGCGTGTCCGGACCGGGTCCGACCCCGACCGGGACTGTGACCTTGTCCGGCGGCTCGTACAGCTCGACGGCTACTAAACTTTCGGCCAACGGCGCGGCCAGCTTCACCATCCCCGCCGGCGACCTGCCGGGCAGCGCCGCAGGCACCACCGACACCCTGACCGCGAGCTATAGCGGCGACAGCAACTATGGTTCGGCCACGGGGACCACGACAATCGTCATGGTCAGCACAACCGCCCTGACGCCGACCATCAAAGTGACTGCGAGTCCGACCGGCGGCATCGATACCAGCCAGCCCCTGACCTTGAACGTAACGGTGAGCGGAAGCGGCACACTCCCGACCGGAACCGTAACCGTGACTTCGAGCGCGGCTACGAGCGGCAGTACACTCGCGAGCGGAATATCTGCGCAGCTCGCTGGGGGTTTGACCACTATCAGTGTTCCCGCCAACAACTTGAACGCCGGAACTGACTCCTTGTCCGTCGCCTACCCCGGCGACAGCGTCTACGCGGCCGGCTCGGGGTCGGTCAGCGTGACGGTGACGCAGTCTACCTTCAGTCTGTCAGCCTCAACACCCTCGCCTGCATCGGTCTCGCCGGGAACCCCGGCAACCTCGACCATCACCGGCAACACGAGCACCACCGATTACACCGGCACGGTGACGCTGAGTAATTGCACCATAACCGTCTCACCCACCAACGCCGTCAACCTGCCCACGTGCTCGGTGAGCGGAACGATCACCTATGCCAACGGCACGCCGACTAGTTCCACCAACCCGGCGCCCACCGCGACCGTGATCACCTACGCGAACCAATCGTCGATGCTTGACACCCATCCGTTCAAGATCCTTTACGGCGCGGGTGGAACGGCGCTTGCCTTCCTGGTCTTCCTCGGCATTCCGGCGCGGCGCAAGAGCTGGAGGGCGCTGCTGGGCGCACTTGTGCTGCTTGCCGGGCTGGGAACGCTCTCAGCCTGCGGCGGAGGAGGCGGAGGGAACAACGTTAACACCGCAACCAGCCCTGGCAGCTACACCTTCCAGGTGACCGGCACCGGCAACGATCCGGCCAAGGTCTCCGTACCCGTCACGTTCTCGTTGACCGTGAACTAACTCCAATCTCTCTCAACAGCATTGGGCCCTTCCCGCCGGGAAGGGCCCCTTTTTGCAGCGCGATAATCTCGCGCCAGAAAAGGACCGTAACGGGCGCCGGCATGACGCCAGAATTCGAGTTTTGTCATCGCGCTGCGAGGGCGGGTATGCGCAGCGTGACGCGAGTTCCGCGTCCGAGTTCGCTGCTGATCTCCGCGCTGCCGCCGTGAAGCGTCAGAATGCTCTGCACGATAGCCAGGCCCAATCCGGTGCTGCCCGAGTTCTGCGAGCGTGATGGATCGACGCGGAAGAAGCGATCGAATACTCTGGGCAGCGCCTCGGCGGGAATGCCGGCGCCGGTGTCGGAGACCTCGATGCGAATCGCGCCGCCCTCGTTCGTGGCCGCCAGCGTCACGGTCCCTCCCGGCGGCGTATGGGCAATGGCGTTCGAGACCAGGTTGATCACCGCACGCAGCATCAGCGAGCGATCCAGTTCCGCGTTGAGCGGCTCGGCCCCATCGTTCACCACAAGCGATATTCCTGCGTCGGCCGCAGAAGCTTCGTAGTAGTCGCGGACCGTGGCGAGCAACTCGCCGATCTTCACGTTCTCGCGATGCAACTCGGTCAAGGGGCTCTCCGCGCGGGCCAGAAACATGAGATCGCCGATCAGTTCGGAAAGCCGGACTGCTTCTTCCAGTGAAGACTCCAGCACGTCGCGGTACTCGTCGGCCGTCCGTGAGCGGGCGAGAGCCACTTCGGCTTCTCCGCGGATATTGTTGACCGGCGTGCGCAAATCGTGCGCGATGTCGGCCGTGAACCTGGATATGCGCTCGAAGGATTCTTCAAGCCGCTCCAGCATTTCATTGAAGGTCCCGGCCAGCGACGCAAGTTCCGACGGATAACCTTCCGACTCGATCCGTTCGCGCAGATTCGTCGACGTGATTCTGCGCGCGGTTGCGGCGATCTCCTCGACGGGCCGAATGCCGTGCCGCGCAATCCGGTATCCCACCAGCGGGACGAGAACCGACGTGGCCAGCAGAATGCCCCAGAACCACAGCCGATAGCGCGCCAGCAGCTCCTCTTCCTGCGAGACGTCGATGGCGATTTGAACCGTATCGCTGTGAGTCGGCGGCATGCCGACGGCAACCGTAGCGCTGGTGACCCGGAATGGTTGCCCATGTCTGCCCGCCATCGCAATCGAACGCTCGAAACGGCCGCGGGTCCGGCTCGCGAGCTCCGCAAGATCCAACTTTTCGGCCATGCCGGGCGTAGTCATGATCGGCACGCCATGTTCATCGAGGAGACGAATGTAGAACTGCTGGTACCGGCGGGCCTCAGACTCAAGCTCAATCTCTTCGCGCAGCCCATCCTCGTCGTCCGGCCGTTCCCGCAGCATGGTGCGCAGCACGTTCAGCTTGTCGGCAAGGAACAGCTCTGTGCTTCGGTCCAGTTCCGTCCGCAGGACGACGTAGAGACTCGCCGTGGCCAGGATTACCAGCAACAGGCCCGCCAGCGAGTAAGCCGCCGACAGCCGGAACGCGAGGGTCCTGCGCGGGGGCAGCGCAGCCCAGGCGCTACGACTCGGGTTCGAAGACATAACCGGCGCCACGCACCGTGTGAATCAGTTTTACGGGGAAGGGGTCGTCCACCTTGCTGCGCAACCGGCGGACATTGACATCCACGACGTTCGTATCGCTGTCGAAGTTCATATCCCACACCGACTCGGCGATCAGCGTGCGCGACAGCACTTCGCCGGCGCGCCGCGCCAGCAGGGTCAACAACAGGAACTCCTTTGAAGTGAGGTCGAGCTTCTGGCCGGCACGCGTCGCACGGTGGCGCAGCAGATCGATCTCCAGGTCGGCCCAGCGCAGGGTCTCCTGCGGGCGCGGAGTTGAGCGGCGCAACAGCGAGCGCACCCGGGCCAGGAGTTCGGAGAATGCGAACGGTTTTACGAGGTAGTCATCGGCTCCCAACTCGAACCCGCGCACGCGTTCGTGCACGGCGTCGCGCGCCGTAAGCATCAGTACCAGCGCCTTCTGTTTGGTCTCGCGCAGGCGCGTCAGCACCTGCCATCCCTCCAGACCGGGAAGCATAACATCCAGAACGATGAGGTCGAAGTCGACTTCCACCGCCAGGTGCAGGCCTTCCAGACCGTCGGATGCGACGTCGACCACGTAACCGGCTTCGCTCAGTCCCTTCTTCAGGAACTTGGCGGTCTTCACTTCGTCTTCAATAACCAGGATTTTCATGATTGTGCATCCTAGAATGTGAATCGTGCGGAAAACTGCAGCACTCGCGGAGGACCGTTCGGGCTGATCTCCTGCAATGTGCCAAAGTTGCCGGGACCCGAGTTGGGTACCAGGTAGCAGGTCTGATTCGGCGACGCGCCGTCGCCGCAGTTGCTGCCGATGGGGTTGTATTCAAGCTGGTTGATGCCGTCGCCGTTCTGCACGTAGTAGTTGGCGTGGTTGAGCAGATTGAAAGCCTGCACCTGAATCTGCAGATCTTTGCCTTCCTTCACCGCGAAATCCCGCGCCAGAGCTGCGTCGATTCGCTGCAGCCACGGACCGTAGAAGGAATTCAACCCGATGCCCGGCACCGGTCCGGCGCCGTTGATGCCTCCCGCGGTGTTCGCCGTGTCCTGGTTGAAGGCTGTGTCGTTCAGATTGTCGTTGGCCCCGTCGCAATTGCTGAAGGACACGGTGGAGCTGGTGCAGGCCGGACTAAGCAGTGCGGCGTAGGGCCTCCCGGATGAGAACTCCATCACCGTGCTGAGGGTCCAATCAGCAAACAGCGCGTGCGCCACGCTGCCGCTCGCGAATCGCTTGAGCGCAGGCTGGTACAAAGCCGCCACCGTGACCCGGTTTCGCTCATCAAGCAGCGAGGGGGCATGGGTGTTGCTGAAGTCGAACTGGTTGTTGAAGTCCATGCCATCGCGCATCATGCTTTTGGCCCAGGTGTAGGAGGTCTGCAGCGAGAGGCCGCGCCCAACCCGCCGCTGGAGCGTTGCAAACAGCGAGTTGTAATCGTTCTGTCCGGAACTGATGAGCTCGAGGATCTGGCCCAGGCTGCTGCTTACGAGGCCATCGGTGAGCAGTCCGTTGTCCATATTCGGCAGGGTGATCGTTGTTCCCGGACAGGGCGCGGCTGTGGCATTGGCGCCGCAGATCACATAGGTGGTTGTGCCCTGCAAGGGCATCAGGTTCAGGTCGTACGCGCTGCCTGAAAACAGGTGGACGCCATGATTCCACATGGTGCCGATGCTGAAGGTGGTGTTGGGTAGAATCTCGGTTTCAACCTGCAGGCTGGCCTGCAGGATGTACGGCACCCGGAGCTGGGGCGAAACCAGGGAGATGTCGGGCGACGCCCCGAAGAGTGGGGAATTGCCGGGAAGAATCGAAGGGAAGGTTGGCGCTTGTTGGTCAGGTGCGCCTGAAGATGGGGTGTAACTGGCATCGACCTCGGACTGCTGTGAAGCGAGCCCGTTGGCGATAACCGCGTTGCGGTAGTTGAGCCCGTTCATGTTGGTATAGAAGTCGCCGAATCCGCCACGCACCACGGTTTTCGAATCCGGCTGCCACGCAAATCCAAAGCGCGGCCCCAGGCGCTGGAACTGGTTGGGATATTGCCCGGTAAGCGGGAAGGCCGGATTCTCGACAGGCTGTGGGTAGACCTGAAAGTCCTCGCGCAAGCCCAGCTCCAGCGTCAGTCGCGGCAATGCTCTAAAGGTGTCCTGAATGTAGAAGCCGTAGTAAGGGACGGCAAAAGAAAAGGTCGGGGTTCCCGCAGCCTGGCTGAAATTGGAGTATTCTCCCAGCGCAAAAGCTTCGAGGTTGGGGAATTCATAAAGGCCGAGCGGCGATCCGAAGTCGACAGCCTCGTTGGGGTCGGCGCCGCCGTCGTCGGTGTCCGCATCCCATGAGCGGTTCCAATCGAAACCGAGTTGCAGCATGTGCTTGCCGATCACGTAGTCGATCCGGTCGGAGAATGAGTACTGCTTTTCAAAAACCCTGCCGATGGAAAATGCCGCGTTACCCATAGTGAAGGCGGCGGGACTATCCAGAATGACCGTCGGCGTGTTCGGCGCCAGCCCGGTGGGCGTTGCAATTTCGTTGTCCTGCGAAGTGCCTGCGTGGAACTCGTTCAGTAGTCTTGTTGAGAACGTGTGGGTCCAGCCGGCGGTTGCTCCAAAGGTGTGCACATAGGCGTTGGCCAATGTCTGCGTGCCATAGTTGCCTACGGTGGGGTCGATGATGACGCCGCCGGGCGAGTTAAACCGGTTCACATTCAAAGAGAGAAAAAGACTGTCGCGGGAGTTCGCTTGAAAGTCCAGCCGCGGCGTCACCACCAGGTCGTTGCCCTTCCTGGATTTGGTGCCGAGATTGGAGTTCAACGCATTGATGGCGTTCGACACCTGCTGCAGGTAGACGGGATTGGACGGATCAGGCGCGGCGTCGGCGCCGGGAATAGGCAAGGGACCGTTTGGCGCGGGAAGCGTGGTCCCGGCAGGAAGGCCGAAGTTCGCAGCCAAGAACGAACCAAGATTCGACGGGTCGGTGGCTAATGCGGAATTAATTACGGGAATGGGGAAGTTCCGCAGTTGCTGCTCGTAATCCAGGAAGAACCACAAACGGTCGCGCCGGACCGGCCCGCCCAGGCCCGCGCCGAATTGCTGCAAAGCGTCTTCGGGCTTCGGATTGCCGGCAGCTTTATCGAGAGCGTCGTTGGCGCCGGTTGCGGAGTTGCGGTTGTAGTAAAACGCGCTGCCGTGGTAGACATTGCTCCCCGAGCGTGTGACCGCATTCACAAAGCCGGCCCCGCCTCCATAGATCGCCGAGTAAGGGCTGACTGAGACCTGGAATTCCTGGATCGCATCCTCGCCGTAGAGGTATGGGATTCGATTTCGACCCACAATGTCGGAGAAGTAATTGTTGGTTGCATTGGTGCCGTCCACGGTAAATGCGGTAGAGCCATTTCCGTTGGCATAGCCCGAGTCCTCGCCGCCCTGCTGTCCGGCCACGCTCACCAGGCCGGTATCGCCGTCGTAGCTGGTATTGGGCGTCAGCACCATGAAGTTGGTGTATTTCCGGCCGTTGAGCGGCAGTTCATCAGTAAATGACCGCTCCATCACTGTGCTCGCAGAGGATTCCTCGGGGCGAAGCAGCGGTGTGGCGCCGGTTACTTTGACAGTGTCGCTGCCCGCTCCCACTTGGAGCTTGATGTCCTGCGAGGTCGTATTGCCAACTCGCACCCGCACCAAGGCTTGCACGTCGCGAAAACCCTGGAGACTTGCGGTGACGGAATACGATCCGGGCATCAGCACCGGAAGCCGATAAAGCCCCGCATGGTTTGTCTGGGCAGTTTGTTGCACGCCGGTTGCGAGATTCGTCACTTGAACTTGCGCTCCCGGAACTACCGCACCGCTCTGGTCGGTGATGCGTCCGTCGAGCGCACCCGTCAGAACCGCGCTCTGCGCAGCCAGGAGAACGGTGCTCGAAAGCAGGAATAATATGGCGCAGGACGGAAGGCAGACTGCCCATAAGCACTTCGGCGCCGAAAAGCGCAATGCTGAATGAAACTCCCGATCATTCGTGGGGAAGAACATTCTAAGTGTGTCCTTTCGAATTAGTCTGGTCGCTGCAAGGTAAAGTTGTTGTCGTCAATGCCACGCCCGGCGAATCGAACTGCCCGCTGGTTGCTGCCTCCGGAGGGCAACTCGGTTTCGCGCCGCAGTTAGGTCGAGCTCTGTACCGCCCTGATGTGTGTCTCTGCCAGCAGCCGGCCAGAGGAATCGGTGACCGTGCCAGTCAGCCCGCTGCGGTCCACTTGCGCAAAAGAGATCCCGGTAAGAAAAAACACCGCGCTGAATCCGATCGAAACGCGAAAACTTTGAAGCACAGAAGAACTCCTGGCCAACAGACCCTGCTTCATCTCGCAATGCATGGCTCCCCCAATGAAGAACTGATTCCCGAGCGAACACGGAGATTCCGCGTCATGCCGCCGCTCGGTGCGTGCATCGGAATCGCAATCTGGAGGTTTAAGTTGTGACAGTTGGAGGCAAATGTCTTCGTTCCCGTCTGCAGGCGGAGTACCGCATCGGCTTCTCCCGCAGCGGGCTTTCAAACGTGTTGCCGCGTGTGTGTGGTTCGATTGCGCTCAATAGCGTCCACGCGTAAGCACGATTCGCAAGGAGGCCCGACTATCCTG
>Ga0371490_1001906_pt1 | contig 10106 bp, 9 predicted proteins | sample MB2SIPfraction_FD_207959 | JGI IMG/M metagenome (GOLD analysis project Ga0371490, IMG submission 207959) | Lab enriched peat soil microbial communities from McLean, Ithaca, NY, United States - MB28FN SIP fraction | ecosystem: Environmental > Terrestrial > Soil > Wetlands > Peat | place: USA...
GCGTTTCTAATCGCACTTCTTTCTATCGGCGCCGATACCGCCGAAGGCCGCTACTTCATCCTTCTCCACACCTTGTTTGCAGCCTGGCTTTTTGTCTCCGTCTATCGAACCTGGAGCGATTTTCGCGAAGGGCGGCGCGGGTGGGTGCGCCTCAGCGCAATTCTGCTTGCGGCGGGGTACCTTTTCGTTCTGCTGCCCCGATCGGACTGGCGCTACGCGCGGCGCTCGAATTCGATCAGCCCGCAGAATTTCGAGTACATGCAGACCGCGCAGTCGATCAACCGGACCATAACCGGCGGGAGTCCGGTAATCGTGGGCATGTACCCCTACTTTTACACGGTCAGCACTGGGGCCCAAGCCCTCGCCATTCCTGAATCCGACGATGGGTATCTGCTCGAGTACATGAAGAAGTACCACGCGAGGTTCATTTTTTTGAGCGAAGAGGAACGGGCATTCTGGAGACCTTCGTGGAAGTCCGAGAACACGCTTCCGCGCGGCATTCGCTTGGTGTACGCCCCATTGCGCGGGTACTATGTGTACCAAAAGGACTGACCTGGGATGGCATTCCCGAATGTTATTGTGCCAAGATAAGGTCGTGAGCCCGAGCCGCGATAGGGGAAGACGGGGTCTGTTCCGATGATCGATGCCACGACTCTGTGCGCCGTGACAATCGGCGAGGGTGCGCTGGTTGGGGGTGGGGCAGTTGTGACAGAGGATGTGCCGGCCGGCGTTCCAGCGGGCATCGTCGTCGGCGGCCGGCATGAGAGGTGGCAGACCGCATGAGCGGGCGGGGCGCCGCGCTGGTTTTGGCGAGCGCGCTGCTGACCGCGGGCGCCAACCTCCAGATGCGTGCCGGGGTCCGCAATGCCGGCGGGCTCACGCTCCAGTTCCACGCTCTAGCGGCCCAGTTCGGCGCTCTCGCCCGGCAACCCTTGTTTGTCGGCGGAGTCTTGCTGTACGGCGTGGCCGCGGTACTTTGGTTCGCGGTGATCGGCATCGAAGATTTGAGCTCGAGCTACCCCGTACTGGTCAGTGCCGTCTTCGTCCTGGTCACGGGCGGAGCCGCGATCTTCTTTCAGGAGCGCATCACCGCTCAGAAGATCGCCGGCATACTGATTATCCTCGCGGGCATTGCGGTAGTGGCCCGCGCCTGAAGGAGTCGAAACCTTGATTGGCTTTGGAGTGATCGGATACGGCTACTGGGGACCAAACCTGACCCGCAATATCGCCGAAACCAAGGGAGCCGCGATCATCGCCGTGAGCGAACTGCGGCCGGAGCGCCTCGCGATGGCGAAAACCCGCTATCCCGCCATTACCGCGACCCCGGACCATTCGGAGCTGATAGACGATCCCCGCGTCGATGTAGTAGTGATTTCGACGCCCGTGCACACGCATTTCCGCCTGGCTATGCAGGCGCTTCAAGCCGGCAAGCACGTAGTCGTCGAGAAGCCCCTCACCGCCAGCTCCGAAGAAGCCCTGCGGCTGATCGAAGCCGCCCAGGCGCACCGCCTTCAGATCATGGTGGACCATACCTTCATCTACGCGGGCGCGGTTCGTAAGATCAAGGAACTGGTCGATAACGGCAGCCTCGGCAAAATCCAGTACTACGATTCCGTGCGCGTGAACCTCGGCCTGTTCCAGCCGGACGTCAACGTCATCTGGGACCTCGCCGTGCACGACCTTTCGATCATGGATTACGTGCTGAGCGCGCGGCCGGCCGCCGTCTCGGCTACCGGTCTGGCACACGTGGAGGGACGGCCGGAAAACATCGCCTATGTCACGATGTTCTTCGAACAGCCATTGATCGCTCACATTCATGTGAACTGGCTTTCTCCGGTCAAGGTGCGCAGCACCCTGATCGGCGGCAGCGATAAGATGATCGTTTACGACGATCTCGAGTTGCTGGAAAAAGTGAAAGTATACGACCGCGGCATTACTGTAGCGCCGAATTCCGAAAGCTTTTATCAGGCACTGGTAGGGTACCGCGTGGGCGACCTGTGGGCGCCCAAGCTGGATGGAACCGAGAGCCTGAGCGTGGAGTTTCAGCATTACGTTCACTGCCTGGAAACCGGCGAACGGCCCCGAACCGACGCCCAGGCCGGTTTGCAGGTGGTACGAATTCTGGAGGCGGCTACACTCTCCATGAAGGACCGCGGCCGTTTGGTTGAGCTCCAAGCGAAAGGCGTCGCCGCATGATTCCACTCGTCGATCTGAAAGCCCAATATCACAGCATCAAAGCCGAAATTGACGCGGCCGTCGCCGGCGTCCTCGAAAGCAGCGCGTTTATTCTGGGCCGCGAAGTGGCCGCTTTCGAAGAAGAATTCGCGGCCTATAGCGGCGCGCGGATGGGAATCGGCGTCAACTCCGGAACCAGCGCCTTGCACCTGGCGTTGCTGGCCGCCGGCATTGGTCCGGGCGACGAAGTCGTCACCACGCCCTTTACGTTCGTCGCCACGGTCGCCGCGATCCGCTACGCCGGCGCCCGCCCCGCGTTCGCCGATATCGATCCGCGATCGTACAACATCGATCCCCCGAAGATCGAAGCCGCCATCACGCCGCAAACCAAAGCCATCATGCCGGTCCACCTCTATGGGCAAACGGCGGACATGGACCCGATCCTGGAAATCGCCCGCCGGCGAAACCTGCTGGTGATTGAGGATGCGGCCCAAGCGCACGGCGCGGAGTACAAAGGACGCCGCGCCGGCAGCATGGGCGACCTGGCCTGCTTCAGCTTCTATCCCGGCAAGAACCTGGGGGCTTACGGCGAAGGCGGGATGGTGGTCACCGCCAATCCCGACTATGCGCGGACCATCCGCATGCTTCGGGATTGGGGGACCGAAAAGAAGTACTACCACGTGCTGAAGGGCTTCAACTATCGTATGGAGGGCATGCAGGGCGCAATTCTTCGCGTCAAGCTGAAACATCTCGAGGCGTGGACCCAGGCCCGGCAAGCCCACGCGGCGGCCTATACGGCGGCCTTGAAAGACGCCGGCGTGACTACCCCCACGGTGATGCCGTACGCCCGCCACGTCTTCCACGTTTACGCCATCATGAGCGAGCGGCGCGACGCGATCCAGCGCGGGCTGAACGCGCGCGACGTCCAGTGCGGCATCCACTACCCGTTTCCGATATACGAGCTGCCGGCCCACGCCGACCTGGGTTACAAGCACGGTGATTTTCCCGAAGCCGAGCGCGCTGCATCGCGCCAGCTCAGCCTGCCTATGTATCCGGAACTACGCCCCGAACAGATCGAGACCGTGGCTGCAATCGTCGGGGAGTGCGCCGATGCGGGGTAAAGACAAACCTCCCGCTCGCGTTCTCAAGGCGGTCCACGGCCAGACTGTAGTCGAACCGGACCCAGCACATGAGATTGCGCTCAGCGAACGTCTCAAACAGGAGTACGGTCGAGAGGGCCTGATCGAACTCTATGGCCGGTTTTCGGTTGGCGAGGGCCGGTTCGATGCCATGATGCGCCGCATTATTTTGCGCGCCCTGGCTCGGCGTTTCGGAAATGGCGTAACCATCCGGCCGGGTGTGGGCTTTCTGCATCCGGAGACGTTTGAAATCGGCGACGGCGTCTTCGTCGGTGCGCAATCGTACTTGCAAGGGCGATTCGATGGCAGTTTTGTTATCGGCGCCATGACCTGGATTGGGCCGCAAAGCTATTTCGACGGCCGCGATCTCGTGTTGGGGGCCTATGTTGGCTGGGGACCTGGCGCGAAGGTTCTGGGGTCGCAGCACACCGGAATCCCCGTCGGCTCGCCCGTGATTCAGACCGACCTGGAAGTTCGGCCGGTTCGGGTGGAAGACTGGTCGGATATTGGTACCAACAGCACTTTGCTCCCGGGAGTCACGGTCGGCAAGGGCAGCATTGTCGCCGCGGGGGCCGTGGTGGTGGAGGATATCGCGCCATTTTCGATTGTACGAGGCGTGCCCGCTCGTTTTCTTCGATGGCGGCACGACAAGCCAACACCGGACCCAGCCCGCATTAGAGAAAATCATGCCGGGCGTCACTCTTAGCGTCGTAATCCCCGTCTACAACGAGGGAAACGGCATTTACCTCCTCGTTCAGCGGTTAACCGCCTGCCTGGCCGGAGTGGACGTCCCCTGGGAAGTGATTCTCGTGGATGACCATTCGGTCGACGACACTCCCGTTGTACTCAAGCGTGTCTGCTCGGAGACTCCCGGGGTCCACTCGCTGCGCCTCTCACGAAATTCCGGCAGCCATATCGCCATCCTTGCCGGCCTCGAACACGCCCGGGGCGAGTGCTCCGTTTTCATGGCCGCCGATCTCCAGGACCCCCCCGAACTGATCCCGAAAATGCTCAACCTGTGGACACAGGGGTACAAGACCGTTTGGGCGGTGCGCGCCGGCCGTGAAGGCATCTCCCTCCTGGATCGAGCCTTCTCGCGGAGTTTCTACTGGTTGCTCAATCGTTTTGGAGAAGTCAAGACGCCGCCTGATGGCTCCGATTTCGCCCTGGTCGACCGTTGTGTCATCGATGCGGTCAGCCAGTCGATCGGCGCCAATCCCAGCCTCTTTCTCGAGATCGCTAAGGTCGGTTTCCTGCAAGCCGACGTGCCTTATGTCAAGGAAGCTCGCCGGTTCGGCGCCACCAAGTGGAATGCGCGCAAGAAGCTGAAGCTTTTCGCCGATACGTTCGTTTCCTTCTCCTACGCTCCCATGCGGGCCATGTCGTACCTGGGGGTAGCGGCGAGCGCACTCGGCTTCCTGTACGCCGCTTACGTCTTCGCCATGCGCCTTCTGGTTGGCCATACCATTCAAGGCTACGCCTCGCTGATGGTGGCGGTCCTTGTCATTGGCGGGCTCCAGATGGTCATGCTCGGGGTGCTGGGAGAATACCTCTGGCGCACGCTTGACGAAGCGCGTCATCGCCCGAAGTACTTCATCGAAGAATCCTCCGGGAATCTGCCATCCAGGGAGAAATCGTGAATCGTCTCCTCATCACCGGCGGCGCGGGATTCATCGGCACGCATCTGGCCGAACGGCTCGCACCCGGCAATGAAATCGTTCTGTTCGATAATCTCCGGCGGGATTCGTTGCGGTCGGCTCCCGGTTTGCGTGAGAACCCCCGCGTCCGCCTGGTCACGGGCGACGTGCTGGATCCAGCCGCTGTTGAACGAGCCGTCGCGGGCGCGGACGCCGTTCTGCACCTCGCTGCCATAGCCGGTGTCGACAGCTACTACCAGGAATCCCTGCGCACGCTCCAGGTGAACATCCTGGGGACCGTCAACCTGCTTGAGGCGGCGGTGCGAAACAAGGTCGGGCACTTCATCGATTTCTCCACCAGCGAAGTCTTCGGAGCCGACGCCATGTGGGTGGAGGAAACATCTCCGCATGGCATCGGCCCGGTATCGGATCGGCGGTGGGTTTACGCCACCAGCAAACTGGCCAGCGAACATTTCACGCTTCGCTTCGGCGAGCAATACGGCTTCGCCTGCACATGCGTCCGGCCGTTCAACATTTACGGACCCAGGCAAACCGGAGAAGGCGCAATCGGCAACTTCTGCCGCGCGGCGCTGGCGGGCAAGCCCCTGGCCATCTATAACGACGGTTCTCCGATTCGGGCATGGTGCTACGTGTCCGATATGGTGGACGCCGTCGAAGCCATCCTTCAGGCGCCCGAAGCCGCAGCAGGGCAGGTCTTCAACATCGGGAATCCGCGTGAGGTCGAGACCACGCTGGGACTGGCGCGTCGCGTCGCCCGGTTGATCCCCGGGACCACGCTTCAGACCCGCCGGGTCGAACGCGCCGAGGTCCGCGCTCGCGTGCCGTCCATCGAAAAAGCGCGCCGCGTCCTGGGGTACGAGCCGAAAATCGACCTGGAAGAAGGCCTCCAGCGAACCATCGAGTGGTATCGGGGACAATTCAACGAGAGCGAGGCGAATCCGCAATGAACGTAGTCGTGGTCGGCGCCGGCAAGATGGGCCTGCCGCTGGCCTGCCAGTTCGCGCATAACGGTGCGTGCGTCACCGTATGCGATATCAGAGAGCGCGCGGTGGACGCGATCAACCGCGACGAATACCCGATTGATGAGCCGGGGGTTCCTGAATTACTGTCCGAGGCGGTCGGTATGGGGCGGCTGAAAGCCTCGACGGATACCTCCGCGGCTGCCAGCCAGGCTGAAGCGATTATCGTCCTCGTCCCCGTACTGCTCACCTCCGAGAACGATGCGGACCTTTCCATAGTCGAATCGGTTTCCGGCCAAATCGCCTCCGGCCTGCGCGCCGGCGCCATGGTTTCATACGAAACCACGCTGCCCGTTGGAACGACGCGCCGGCTAGCCGCGATTCTTAGCTCGAACGGTCTGGCGGCCGGCCGGGATTTCGACCTCGTGTACTCTCCGGAGCGCGTCAAGAGCCAGTTGGTCCTCCATCATCTCACCCGGAACGCCAAGGTGGTCGGCGGCTTCACGCCCCAAGCCGCCGAACGCGCGGCCGCGTTCTACGGGCGTTACCTGGGGGCGCCGGTCATCAATGTGGGCTCGCTCGAGGCGGCGGAGATGGTCAAGTTGGCCGGCATGGTGTACCGGGACGTCAACATCGCGGTGGCTAATGAGATCGCGCGGTACGCAGAGGCGACAGGCGTGGATCTGCACGCCATCGTGCCCGCCATTAACTCCGACGGGGAAGCCGCTTTGCTCGATCCCGGTATCGGAGTGGGCGGACATTGCGCGCCCATCTATCCCTACTTCATGATCCGGGACGCGGAGCGGCGCATGGTGGATACCGCGCTCACCAGGCTGGCCCGCGCTACAAATGACGGGCAGGCGGCCTGGTGCATCGAGCGTCTCGAACGGATCTGGATGCCGCTGAAAGACCGCGATGTCCTGATCCTTGGCCTGGGCTTTCGACCGCAGGTAAAGGAACATATCTGTTCCAGCTCGTTCCTGATCGGCGCGGAACTGCGGAAACGCGGCGCTCATCCCTTACTGCACGACCCGCTGTACTCCGATGATGAGATTCGCGGGCACGGTTTCGCTCCATTTCGCCTGGACGCCCCCGAACTACCCCCGGCCATGGTTCTGAGCACCGCGCACGAGGTTTATGCGAAGCTCGATTTTCACGATCTTGCGAGGCGCGGCCTGCGCGCGGCAGTCGATGGCCGGGCGTTGTGGCAGCCGGATGAGGTGCGCTCCGCCGGGATTGCGTACATCGGGGTGGGCCGGCCGTGATTCCCGTCGCCAAGCCCTGGATCGGCGAAGAGGAGACGCGGGCGGCGGCGCGGGCCATCCTGTCCGGCTGGGTTGCCCAGGGCCCCGAAGTCGCCGCCTTCGAGCGGGAATTTGCGGCCTGCACCGGCGCGCCGTTCGCCTGCGCGGTTTCCAGTGGAACCTCAGCCCTGCACCTAGCGCTGCTGGCCGCGGGCGTGGGACCCGGCCATGAGGTGATCACGGTCAGCCATTCCTTTATCGCCACGGCTAACAGCATACGATACTGCGGCGCAAAGCCGGCCTTTTGCGATATCGAGCCGCACTCGTTTAATCTCGACCCCGCCCGGGTAGAACGGTTGATCACTCCTCGAACGCGCGCCATTTTGTGCGTCCATCAGATAGGCATGCCCTGCGATATGAAGCGGATTCTCGAGATTGCCGCGCGACATTCCTTGCGGGTGGTGGAAGACGCTGCCTGCGCCATCGGCAGCGAGATTCTCCGGGACGGCCGCTGGGAAAATATCGGTAAGCCGTACGGCGATGCCGCTTGCTTTTCGTTTCACCCGCGGAAGCTCCTCACCACCGGCGACGGCGGCATGATTACCACCGCCAATCCAGAATGGGATCGGCAGTTTCGCCTTTGGCGCCAGCACGGGATGAGCGTCCCTGGCACCGTGCGGCACGGATCGGCTCGCGTGATATTCGAGAGCTACCCCACGCTGGGCTTCAACTACCGTCTTACGGATATTCAAGCCGCGGTCGGCCGCGAGCAACTGCGGCGTCTGCCGGAGATCCTGGAACGCCGGCGGTTCCTGGCGGAGCGCTACCGCGGTCTTCTGGCTGCCATTCCGGGCCTGGACCCTCCCAATGAGCCCGCATGGGCGCGCACGAACTGGCAGAGCTACTGCGTGCGTCTGCCGGATGGCTGCGACCAACGCCAGGTCATGCAGGCCATGCTCGATCAAGGAGTCAGTGCCCGCCGCGGGGTACAGTGCGCCCACCGGGAAGCGGCCTATCCGCGCGATGCCTGGAATTGCGCCTGCCAGGAACCTGCGTGCGTCTGCCTTACCGAAAGCGAGCGCGCGCAGGACCGCTCGGTGATTCTTCCGCTCTTTCACCAAATGACAGAGGCTGAGCAGGATGTCGTCGCGGATGCGCTGCGGCGCGCCATTTGCGATTGAGCCCGAGTGTGAGGGAGCCTTTTCGGCTTCCATGAGAATGCCCGATACGCTTTGGCTCTCGCGGGAACTTACCCGCCTCTGCTTTCCCACCTTTAGTCCCGGGCGCCGGCTTTGTCTCCGCGGTTATGGCTCCTGCGTGAATTGTATCTGACTGCTGGCCAGCACGGCTCCGGACTGGGAGAGATATTCGAGTTTCGCCGGGACGTCCCCCTGCCCGTAGGCCGTTATAGCGCACGGCGAAGAGGTGCATTCGACGGGTAGGTCCGTTCCGTCTGCCGCTGTGGTCGTCACCCGAGCCGTCACGGCGCCGGGAACCGCCGCTAGGTTCAGGGCGACGTAAAACATCTGCCCCACTGGCGCCTGCGGGCCGCCCAGCCGGTATGCCGGCCAAGCCGACAAGCCGGGATAGCCCCACATCTGCCCGAACCACTTAGGTGCTGCCCCTGATGGCGGGGTTCCCGACACGTTTACTTGGCCATTGTCGAAGGCCTGCAAGTAAGAGCCGTCTGACGAACACAGAGCAGAACCTACAGGGCACGTACTCGGCTTAGCCCACATCGCGTTGTACAGCAGGTCCGCGAACGACTTCAGGCTGGTGTCCTGGCTGTACGCATAAGCCCTTGCGATTCCGCCAACTGCTTCCGCGCTTTCCACGCGCGCCTCATCCGCGTCGAGGTCGTCCGTGCAAGGGTTATTCCCCTCGGGAATCGGCAGTTGTTGGCAATTGACGTAACCGGCTGCGTAGTACACCGACTTCGTGGCCGCCCGATACCCATTATTCATGATCCACCGGGCCGCATCCACACTGTAACTATGGGCCAACGCCGCAGTAGCGGGATAGCTGGTGGCGATGGACTTTGCCGCCAGGTCGAAAGCCTCAGCCAGTAGCCCTTCCATGTAGGGCAAAGCGCCGTACCCCACTATGGGCAGTATCGCGTTTGTTCCCAGCACCCACCCGTGCGTTCCCGTAGTCCCTTTATAGGGGCGGTCCAGAGTCAGATGCGTGCTATCCACATAAGCAGGGTTGTAGTAGGTCGAATCCCCGCCGGCGTTACTCATGGGCTGCGCCGTAGAGTTCAAAAACCACATGGCCACGAGCATTCCTCCGGAACTTGCGAATTCGGAAGCCGTCCAGGAGGTTCCGTTCCCCACCACCGCAGTTGAGCCATTGGTCAGCGTGACCGACGTAACGGTCGGGTACCAGGATTCGTAATCCCCGTAGAAATCGCGCCAACTGCCGTCTGAGAACCTGGCCGTTGTAAAGAAGTTCGAGATTGTAGAGTTCATCCAGCCTTGGCACGTGCTCGCGTACGCCGAGTCTATATCATACAGAGCGCAATAGGCGACGGACGCCAGCCCATAAGCCGCCTCGCGCACGTCCCACAAGGCTGGCAATACACTTGCAGTGTAACCGCTGAATCCATAATAGCCGTAATAAAGAAACATCTTCTCCAGCCCGATCCACATATCCGGCCGCCCGTCCAGCGCCCGCAGCACCAAACCCATCACCGAAGACGAGCGGTTGGGCCAGTTTCCGTGGGTCGAATTGGGAGTATACACGTAGCTCTCGCCGCGATCCGTCTCCGGGCATTCCCAGAACCGGTCTGCCAGTTTGCGAGCCGCGTTCAGATAGTCCACGATCCCGCTGCGATAGTACAGGGCGTAGAAAGCCGCCACGTTGTCGTAGTAATTCGCCGGCGCGATATTGTATGCCCACGTTCCATAGTTCGAGTTGTCGCTATAGCTTAAG
>Ga0371490_1001909_pt1 | contig 10098 bp, 4 predicted proteins | sample MB2SIPfraction_FD_207959 | JGI IMG/M metagenome (GOLD analysis project Ga0371490, IMG submission 207959) | Lab enriched peat soil microbial communities from McLean, Ithaca, NY, United States - MB28FN SIP fraction | ecosystem: Environmental > Terrestrial > Soil > Wetlands > Peat | place: USA...
GTGCCGTAAACGACGAAGAGGCTGATGGTGTAGTAGTTGTAGCTCTGCTCCAGATACCAGCCGTTGCCCGCGTGATACGATGCGACCCACTGCAGGTGGCTTTTCAGCAGATCGTCGTCGATGCCGTATCCGTTTTTCTTAAGGAACGAGAGCGCGCAGATGTTGAAGAGCCGCCAATTGTTCTGCGTGGTGCGGTGATGGGCCCACTTGGAAATTGTGACGGCCATTTCATTGCGCTGTTTTTCGGTCAGGTAGGGCCACAAAACATCGGGCATCAGCAACAGCGTCTTGGCCAAGCCGCCGAACTCGCAGGTGAACTGATAGGTAGCGTCCGGCAGATCCTCGGGCATGGGTAAGCTGTTCACATGCCCCGGCGTCATCGCATTGTAGAACTGATTGGCGTAGTAATCGCGCAGCTTTATGCCGCCGATGCTGACCTCGGGATCCACGTGGATCAGCGGGGCCGCCAGATTGAAGGTCCTCTCCAGCGCCTCGAACTCGTTGGAGCGATGGCGCCATTCCGGTGCATTCGGCTGCGGATACGACTTGCCCGGCACCTGCGGAAACACGATGGGCGCGTCAAACGACTTCACGTGCCGGAATGCCCGTTGCAGCACATACTTGGCGCATTCGATGTAGTGTTTCCTGGTCATCCCGGTCATTGGGCTCAGATTCCAATCGGGATTTCCTACTTCAAAAGCATTTTTCATCATCGTCTCGATTGGTTCGCATTCCTGGTCCTCTTGCATTTTGTTGCAAGGTCATACGATCATGAGGTACAGCGCCCACTGTGCGAAAGATCAACGCCAGCCGGAATAGGTCTCGTCCGCTCACAACTGCGACCCTTCCGCGCGAGTCGAATAAATTACGACTCATGAATAAATCCCCATATCTGATGATAATCTCTGGCCGTTTTTCAGTGAAAACCATGGTCCCTAGGATTGAGCGATGATTCTACCCCCCCACGCCCATCCAAGAAAATATACCATGTTACACGATCCTACGCTCGCTGGGCGACCCGTCAAGGCCGGTCCCTGCGAAACCCAAGCAATATCTTCGATGAACGAACAATCTTCAGCAAACGGACGGCTATTCAGGTAATTTCAACAAGCCGGTGATGGTGAAGCCGGCTGCGGATTTGGCTTCGGTCTCCTGGGGTTGGGCGCCGCCCAGGCTCAGCGTGTATTTGCCGGGCAGGATGGAGCGGGTACCCTGATCGTCTACGCTCGACAGCGAGCGGGGATCGAGGGTGAGCGTGATTTGCCTGCTTCCGCCAGCGGGGAGGTTGACACGCTCAAATCCAACCAGGGAGTGAATGGGGCCATCGGGCTGCGGGGTCTTGAGGTAGGCTTCGACCACCTCGTCGCCGGCGACTCTGCCCACGTTGGTGACGGTAACGGTTGCCGTCAAAGGGTCGCCGGCCTTGAGCGGCTCGGCGGAGAGCTTAACCGGGCCGTACTTGAAGGTGGAGTAGCTGAGGCCGTAGCCGAAGCCCCACAGAGGCTTCCCGGCAAAATAGCGGTAGGTGCGGGCACCCGTTGCGCCGTGAAGGGCGTAATCGGTGAAGGCGGGCAGGCCGTCGAGGGAGGCGTAGAAGGTGATGGGCAGGCGTCCGGCGGGGTTGTTGAGGCCGGCCAGGGTGCGGGCAATGGCCTCGCCGCCAGCAACGCCGGGATACCAGGCTTCGAGGATGGCATCGGCGTGCTGGTTGGCCCAGTTGAGGGCCACGGCGCTGCCGCTTTGCAAGACCACGATGAGCGGCTTGCCGGTGGCGGCCACGGCTTCCAGGAGTTTTTGCTGGGGCGCGGGCAGGTCGATGCTGGTGCGGTCGCCACCGTAGAAGCCGTCGATCTGGATGCGCATCTCCTCGCTTTCAAGCTGCGGCGAGAGGCCGACAAAGGCCACCACCACGTCGGCTTCCCTGGCGCGGGCCACGGCTTCATCGAGTTGGGCCTGGGCAGGGGCTTCCCACCTGAGGGTGACGCCGCCGCCGGATGTGTCGCCGGCATGGGAGTACTCCAGGCGGAAATCATGCGGCTTGGCGTCGGTGAACTCCACCGCGATGGAGGGAGCTTTGGGGAATTGCTCGACCGGCGGAGCAGTGGGCGATGCGCCGGGAATGATATGGAAGTTGCCCAACGCCGAAATATCGTTACCCTGGCGCAAGCTGCCCTCGCCCAGCACCTTGCCGTCGAAGATGAAGCGGTAGCTCTCGACCGGCGAATAGGGGTGGCTCATGCCGGGCTCGACGGAAAAGACGTAGTGGCCGGGGGCGGGCACGGTGATCGTGCCGGACCAGCGGACGGAGTAGTCGTGCGTGGCCAATTGAGGCACCGGAAACGCGTTCTCCCAGTCAGCCTGGACTTCGGGTTGGGTGATGGTGGCCACCGGACGACCGGTCCAATCGGGAGTGGCGAAGAACTCGGTTTTGAGGCCTTTGCTGAGGCCGAATGCGCTTCGAGGAACGGGTACGCCGACGCCGACAGCCAGCGTGGAGCCCTGCGCGTAGAGGATGGGCGAGCTCTTGAACTGCTTCAACATGCCGTCCAGAGGCGTAACCGGATTGACCGGCGTGCCGACGTAGTTGCCCAGGATGGAAGGCAACAGGTCGGCGGTGGGGCCGATGACGGCGATGTGGCCGGGCGTGCTTTTGAGAGGCAGCACGCCAGAATTTTTCAGCAGCACGATGCTCTCTTCGGCGGCGCGGAGGGAGGCCTGGCGGTTGAGCTGGGAGGCGACGACGGTGGCAGGAATGCTATCCAGCGGATTGGAACCTTGCGGGTCAAAGAGCCCAAGCTGAAAGCGCGCGGTGTAGAGCCGCTCGGCTGCCTGGGTGACCAGGTCCTCAGTGACCAGGCCCTGACGGACTGCATCGGCCAGGGTGTTGAAGCCGGGGGTCCACATACTGCACGAGAGATCGGTGCCTGCCTCAAGCGCCATGGCGGCGGAGTGGGTGATGTCGGGGGTCTTCTTGTGTCCCAGGTTCACATCCACAATGGCGCCGCAGTCGGAGACGACGAAGCCCTTGAAGCCCCAGGCGTCGCGCAGATGCTCTTTGAGCAGCATTTTATTGGTGCAGGCGGGCCAGCCGTCGATGGAGCTGTAGGCGCACATGACCGACTGCACGTGGCCTTCGATGACGGTGGCGCGGAAGGCGGGTAGATAGGTCTCTTCCAGATCGCGCGGCGAGAGGTTGACGTTGAAACTGTGGCGCAGCGTCTCAGGCCCGCTGTGCACGGCAAAGTGCTTGCTGGTGGCCACGGCGCGCAGGTGATTGAGGTCCGCGCCCTGCACGCCGCCGATAAATGCCACGCCCATCCGGGAGGTGAGGAAGGGGTCTTCCCCGTAGGTTTCCTGGCCGCGGCCCCAGCGGGGATCGCGGAAGATGTTGATGTTAGGAGACCAGAAGGTCAGCCCATAGAAGATGCGGTGGTTACCCTCGCGCTGGGCCTGGTTGTACTTGGCGCGGCCCTCGGTGGAGATGGTATTTCCCATGACGTGGAGCATGCCGGGATCCCAGGTGGCGGCCATGCCGATGGCCTGGGGAAAGACGGTCGAGTTGCCCGCGCGGGCCACGCCGTGCAGAGCCTCGTTCCAGGTCTGGTAGTCGGGAATGCCAAGGCGGGGAATCGCCGTGGCCCAGTCCTCAAGCTGGCTGGCCTTTTCATCCAGGGTCATGCGGCCAACCAGGGCGTGAGCGCGCTCCGCCGGAGAGAGCTTGGTGTCCAGCCAGGCGTCCTGCTGCGCGGAGGCGCAGAGGGCGAAGAGAGCGAAAACGATAGAGACAACAGAAAGCCAGCGGCGAGACGGCATGATTGAATCTCCTCCCGGATTTTGCCCATCCTCCCGGCATTTGCTGTGAGCCGGGTTTACGTTTGGAACTCTACTAGTGTAGATGCGTGACTGGCCAGCCCCGTATCGGTGTGGCGTTGGGAGTTCACATTTGGACACTTTTTGGAGAGAAAAACGTGCGCATATAGGCACAGGAAAATCTGTAATAAACAGGTAGAAAAAGGCGGTTTTTGAGGGGCAAATGATCAACTTGACCTGCTCTAGACCTAGTCTAGTTGGGTGAAGATAAAGCGAAAACCACCTGCGGTAGGGCCAGCGGCCCCTTCGACTACGCTCAGGGCAGGCTTTCGGCGGAGCGGCAAGGATGGCTACGGGTTGCCCGACAAAGGCTTCCGACTAGCCGACATATCGGTAGTGATCTGGCGGACGATCGTGAGTTTCAATCCCCGGTCCCCAAAAGCGAGGTACCGGACTCCCTACCTTTTGTCAACGGTCAAGCAGTAGGGACTCGGCTGCCGGTCAGGGGGCCGAGGCGCCACTGTGTCATGCGGCCCTGCGCTGTGCATCGTAGAGGGTCCGGGTGGTGAGCATGGAGATGAGAGTTTTGAGCCAGCGGTCGGCCATGCCGCGCAAGGCTCTTCCATGCGAGTGTCCGCAGGCACGCATGGCGGCGTAACGCTTCTTGCTTTGAGGATCGAAGACGACGCTAACCCGCGCCCAGTGGTAGAGAGCGTTACGCAACCGCTCGTTGATGCCGCGGCGCATGAGCACGATTTTCTTTTTGCCGCTCTGGCGGGTGATGGGCGCGGCTCCGCTGTAGCAGCGCAGGGCGTGGTAATCTCGATCCGCGATGGCTTGTGAGGCCTCGCTGAGCGCGCGTGGCGGCGATTTTTCTTCCCAGTCCCGGCAAGGAGAGAAGGATAGCGGCGTCACGATGCTCGTGTTGTCCCTCTGGCGGCGTGGCCAGTTCGTCCAGCATGGCGTTGATACGGCGGCCCAAGTCGGTGCGTTGCTGATGAAGGAGCCGCAGCCGCGGCAACAGCAACAGGGCGTGTTCGGCGGCAGCTTCAGCGGCGCCGGGCGCCAGGGTGAGTTGCCTGGTTTTCAGCACTGCGCGCACCTCGGCGGCCGTGATGCGGCGGATGCGATGTTGCTGGAGCAGGCGGGCAATTTTTGCTTCCGACAGTTTGGCCGCTCGGGCTGGTAAAGGAGCCAGTTCAAACAGGGCCCACAGCCAAGATTCATCAGCCGATTCGCACAGTTGGAGCAGTTGCGGGAAGAAGCGATGGAACTGTTCGCGCAGGCGGTTGACGGTGCGGTTCTGCTCCTGGGCCAGTTCGTCATCCAGACGCGACAACTCGCGCAGCCGGATCATGGCCGGCTCGTCGAGCTTCACCGCTCGAAAGCAGTGCATGTCGGTGCGCAGTGCATCGGCCAGAACGAAGGCGTCGCGGCGATCATCCTTGGCGCCGGCCGGCGAGTAGCGATCGCGGAACCGGTCGAGCTGCTTTGGGTTGATGGAGAACACGGTGAAGCCGTGCTCCAGCAGCGTTTCAACGATGGCTCCGCGCGGGATCTCGATGGCTGCGGCCAACAGCAAAGGAGAATCGGATGTATGTTGTCGAAGCCATGCGGCCAATTCCGCCAGACTGTCGCCGCGGTGTTCGATCCATCGTTCGGCCATGATCTGGCCATCGCGGCCGATCAAGCAAACGCGGTGCTTGTCCGAGCCCCAGTCGATACCGGCAAAGAACTGAAAAACGCTGTCCAATGGACACCTCCAGCTTGAATTCCTCGACTTGCCGTGTCGAACATCAACCCCTGTACTGGCGCTCCGTTGCCGGGCGCAAACTCCCTACGGGATTTTCGCCACGGGCCACCGAATCAGGGCGCGAGTCCGGTCCAGGCGCTCACACGACGCAGTGGCACCTTGGCGCTCCTGACCGGTAGCCGAGTCCCTACTGCTTAACACAAAAAGTAGGTGAGTTCAAAGGTACAGGGGCACCCATGATTGTGGTGGGGATTGCACCCGGAGACCGGGGCCACCCGCCGAATCCGCTGGCTCAAGGAAGACGCTGAATGCTACCCTGTTGATAGCGTGATCTGTTCGTCTTCATCCCGCCCACCTGCAAATCTGTGGAGAATCGCGCACTGCTGCTCCCTTGGATTCAGATGGGCTGGACAAAATATTTAATCGCTTCAAGTTGTGATTCTAAAAGTGGCCCCGTAGCTCAGGTGGATAGAGCAGCAGTTTCCTAAACTGCGTGTCGGAAGTTCGAGTCTTCCCGGGGTCACCATTCCTTGCTCGTTGCGGCCCGATAAAACTTATTTGTGATCAGACAAACTTCTTTGCTCCGCTCGTTTTGACTCCGCCGCGCCGCGCCGTCTATAAAAGTTGATGGCATGGAATTCCGTTCCATGCCGTACCGGCTGCCCCGGCAAAGGGCAGCTGAACCCACCACGGCAATCGCCAGGATGCTCGGGAAGGCGGTGAAACTCCGCCACTGCCCCGCAACTGTGAGCGCCCCGGCCCCGCGGCCCGTTCTATAGGCCAGGGCAGGGAACCAGCCAGGGTCTTTCCGCCGTCGCGGAGGCCCTTTTTGAACCACTGCACGGTGAGCCCATTGGGCGCGCCTGTGGGAAGGTGGCTGGAAGAGCGCAAGTCAGGAGACCGGTCCTCGCGCCCTCAACCCACTTGCGTTCCGAGGGGAACGAAGGAGCCTATATGCCTGTTTCCGAGTCAAAATTCTCTTGCTGCTTCCACGCTCAACTCACGCGCGCGTTGCCCCGCGTGTTCGCTCTCATTCTGCTCGCCACTGTGGCCTCTCTCTGCCCGGCAGCGTCCATCCGCGGCGTGGTCACGGACCCTACGGGCGCCAAAGTCACCGGCGCCAGCGTGATTCTGATCAATAACGGCAAGGCCGTTGGCGCCACCGTCTCCACGGCCGACGGCAGTTTTCAGATACTCACCGGCGTCGAAGGGCGATTTTTTCTGCTCATATCTGCCAAGGGCTTTCGCCAGTTGGAGACACCCAGCTTCTACGCCGGCCGGCTCGACTTTATCGAGCGCAGCATGGTGCTGGAGCCGGAGTGGGTGCGCGAGTCCATCGTGGTCACGGCCACCGGAACCCCCACGCCGCAGCCGCAGACCAGCGAAGCCACCAGCGTCCTCGGTCCGCTCGATCTGGCTCAGCGCGGCGACCTGGTGAGCGCACTGCGCCTGATGCCGGGAACAGTGGTGGTGCAGGAAGGCCAGTTTGGCGCGCAGACCTCGCTCTTCATTCGCGGTGGCAACTCCAACGCCAACAAAATCCTCCTGGACGGCGTTGATATAACCGATACTGGCGGTCAATTCGACTTTGGCCCGCTCTCGACCACGGCCGTGGAGCGAGTCGAGGTTTTTCGCGGCCCCGACTCCAGCCTTTATGGCGCCGGTGCGGGAAGCGGCGTGGTGAGCTTGACCACCCCGCGCGGGACAACCAATTTTCCTTCCATTCTCTATGAGGGCAATGCCGGCAACCTGACCGCATCGCGCCAAGAGCTGGAAGCGGCCGGCGCGCGCAACAAGCTGGATTACCTGGGCGCCTTCAGTTGGTTTCAGACCGCTAATAATCTGCCCAATGACGAGTACCACGTGGCTACCACATCGGCCAACGTTGGCTGGCAGCCCACCGGGAACACGCAGATCAGAGCCACGCTGCACTATGGTGTCGATGCCACCGGCGTTCCCAACGCATGGGACTTCTATCACGTCGCCGACAACGCCACCGAGAAGGACCAGGATTTGTTTGTGAGCGCCTCCGTCGAAAACCAGATCACACCGTCGTTTCATAACACGGTGCGCTACGGTGCGACCCGCAAGCGCGAGCAATACACGCTGTGGCAGACCTCGGGCGAATATCAGACTTACAGCAACTATTGCTACGGCCCCGCTACCCTGGGCAACACTGTCACTATCACAGGAGCGAACGGCTACTCTGCCACGGGGCAGGCAGTGCTGGATTGCGTTCCTTCTACGTCAGGACCGCATGAAAGCCAAAACGTGAACAGCCGTGACCAGCTTGATTATCAGGGCGATTACCGGTTCACACCGCATCTGACCGCGCTGATCGGCTTTCATTACGAGAATGAGCGTGGCTCCGAGCCCGGAAATAACCTCTACTACCCGCCGTTGTCGCCCACCAACTACAACTATCATGCTTCCACGCATGGGGACTTCAAAAACCGTATTTTCTATACACTGAGCGGCAGCGTGGAGAAATACTCGCTCTTTGGAACACAGACCTCGCCCCGCGCGGGAGTTTCGTACTATGCCGTCCGCCCACGCAAGGGAATCTTCAGCGGCACACGGATCTTAGGCAACTATGGCGATGGTGTGCGCGAACCTAAACTGACCGATGAGGCTGGTTCTCTCTACGACTTTCTCCAACAATACGGAGGGCAATCGACCATCCAGCAGTACAACATCTCGCGCCTGGCCGCGCCCACCACGCGCACGTACGAAGGCGGAGTGGAGCAGAGATTCATGAGCGATCACCTGATCTTGCGCGCCAGTTACTTCCATAATGAATTTGGAAAGGAGATCGAATACGTTGGCCTGGACCTGGTTCCGCAGCTTCTGCCCAATCTCTCCCCTGCCCAGCAGCAATCTTTGGAAAACTTCCTGCAGACGAACTTTGCTTACGAATTGACGCTGAACTCAGAGGCATTTCGCGCCCAGGGCGTAGAGACCACCGTGGAGAGCGGAATAGGCAAAAACATCTTCTTCCGCGGAGGCTACACCTACCTCGATGCGGTGGTGCAGCGCTCCTTTACCAACGACGACGTGGCTCTGCTCGGGCCCATTCCCACTTTTACCAATGGGATTCCCATCGGGCCTTACGCACCGCTGGTGGGTGCGCGGCCCTTCCGCCGCCCACCGCACACGGGTTTTTTCACCGCCAGCTACGCTCGCAAGAGCCTCACGTCCAGCTTGACCTCTGCCTTTGCCAGCCGCAGCGACGACTCCACCTATCTGGACGGCGCCGACGCCAACGATGACACCGCACTGCTCCTACCCAACCGCAATCTGGACTGGGGCTACGCCAGGCTGGATCTGGGCGCAAGCTATAAGTTGCGCTCATGGCTCAACGTTTATGGCCAGACGCAAAACCTCGTCAACAGCCAACACATCGCCCCCATCGGCTATCCCAGTTTGCCTTTCAACTACCGCGCCGGCCTGCGCGTGGAGTGGACCAGGGCCGGCAACCACTGAGGGTTGTTATTTACATTCCAGGGCGCGATTGACGACGGCGGGATTCGCATGAATTTCGCCGCCTTTGCGCCCATTTCTGCCCAAGTTTCGGACGTGTTTTCCACGTTGCTCGTGAAAATAGCCTCGGGGTATACTGTGTTCCCCTTGGGGATGTATGCGTTGTCGCCGCGAATTATTTTGTAGAGTGGAAGCGCGATGACGCGGAGACCGGGGGCGGCATGCGGACTGATTGCAGGCCGCAGATGAGGCAGCAATTGCGCTGGCGGAGATAAGCGGACACCCGAAAGACCGACTAGCGCTGGGAAATTCATTGAGGCGGCATAAGCCGTTGCACACTGGCGGTAGTGTCAGTGTCGTGCTGTTCAGGCCTAACCCGTGAGAGGGCATGAGAAAAGAGTGTTTCGATTTGTCGCCGGGCTGTGATGGCACCCTATCTGCTTCTGGGAGAACGCTGTGGCCCGGTCACAGCACGGATCGCAGACTCCCTGAACCGGTAAGTATTCGCTTTTTACAATGCATTCATCTCGGTCTAGTATGTTTTTCTCCATGGGGAAGTTTGCCACCGCAGCGCCCCCTGGAGTGGCCAAGCACCCGCGAGAGATAAGAGGACCAAAGGTGCAAGAAGTTTCTTATGCTCAACGCGCTACGCGTTGCGACTGTCGTTCACCAAGGAGCGCTGCCGATCACCAGCCCAGCGCATTCTCAACACCAGCAGTATTTTGGAGAGCCATCATGACCATGAATCGAATACGTCAGAGCTTTCTCTGCCTGATGATCCTCACTCTGGCCGTGTGTTTGGGCACAGTTACCCTGAACGCGCAGACTTCCACCGAAGGCTCCATTGCCGGGACAGTTACGGATCCCGCCGGAGCCGTTGTCCCCAATGTTGCCATCACCATCCACAACATGGGAACCAACGCCGAAATCAAGCTCATCTCCGACGCCAGCGGCTTTTTCAAAGCCCCGTTGCTGGAGCCCGGCACCTATAAGGTGACCTTTGCCGCCCCCGGCTTTGCCACCTATCATGCCGACAACGTGATTGTCCAGGTTGG
>Ga0371490_1001910_pt1 | contig 10095 bp, 9 predicted proteins | sample MB2SIPfraction_FD_207959 | JGI IMG/M metagenome (GOLD analysis project Ga0371490, IMG submission 207959) | Lab enriched peat soil microbial communities from McLean, Ithaca, NY, United States - MB28FN SIP fraction | ecosystem: Environmental > Terrestrial > Soil > Wetlands > Peat | place: USA...
AACCTTTCTTCGAGAATCCGGAGACATTCCTCCTCGCTGAGGCCCGGGGACTGGTCCCGGATGCCTGCGACCGTGATCGAGCACGCGTAACCGAAAAGCTCCTCGCCTGCGAGCAGCTTCTCCTCCGGTGGCATTTGGCGGGCCTCGGCCACCCGCTCGCGGTAGAGTTCTTCCGCGAGCCTTCTGATTTGGGGGTCAGCGGAGCCTGATTGGTTCTCAAACGCAGTGGTCTCTCTGTCACTCATGTTCGTAAGCTACTCGCAAGATGGTGAGGTAACAACCCTGCCCTCTCAGTTGCTTTCTCGAGAACGGCGTCCTGATCATATCGGATAGTGCCGTTTGGTCTCTTCCAGCACCTCGTCATGCGGTGTCGGCTCATACTCGTAGTCGTCCGGCGCCACGTAATCCTTGCGCATCGGGTAATCCTTGAACCCATCCCACATGAGGATGCGCCGCAGATCCGGGTGTCCCTCGAAGGTGATGCCAAAGAGGTCGTAGGCCTCCCGCTCCTGAAACTCGGCGCCGCGCCAAACCGGCGTCAGCGAAGGCACCCGCGCGTTGTCGGTGCGATTCGCCGTGCGCAGGCGCAAGATAAGCGGCCCCTGCTTCAATTCCATCGAGTACAGATGATAGACGACTTCGAGGTAGCCGAGCTTCTTGTGTTCCGTCGTCTGCTCAATCTCCCGGTCCACCCCGTCAATGACCTGCTTCACCTTCCGCTTTTCCTGGACCACGGTGTCGAGCCAGTCCACGCCCGTCACGTTCGAAGTGTAGTCGAGCCGCAAGGAGGCATCTTCGCGCAGGAACCTCGCGACCGCCAGAGCATGGGCGTTATCCACCAGCAGCGAGGGCTGCCCGGCGGTGCTGCCGTTAGGCACAATCTCGACACTTGCTCCCTGCACCGCGGCTTCGATGCGGGTCTTGATTTGCTCCAACGTCTCCACAATGAGCTCCAATCGTTATGTGGACCTAACCAATGTGGGCGGCTGCCAAACGCCCGGGTTACTTGGCGGCTCCAGATCATGCTCTCCGTACTCGGGCACCGGGAATTCGCTCGGGGCTTCCGCGACCAGGTGCCGGGGCCGCCGCGCGCCGATCAAAACCTGCGCGTCTATCTTCTGCTGCAGCGTCATCAATGCATGGATCAGCGCCTCCGGGCGCGGCGGGCAGCCGGGAATGTGCACGTCCACGGGAATGTAGCGGTCAATGCCTTTGAGCACATTGTAACCCTGCTTGAACGGCCCGCCGGAGATCGCGCAGGCGCCCATCGCGATCACATATTTCGGCTCCGGCATTTGGTTGTAAAGCCGCACCACCTGCGGCGCCATCTTCTTGGTCACTGTGCCCGCCACGATCATCAGGTCCGCCTGGCGCGGTGAGGGCCGGAACACCTCGGCGCCGAACCGCGCCAGGTCATACCGGGCCATGGACGCCGCCATCATTTCTATGGCGCAGCACGCCAAGCCAAACCCCAGCGGCCAGAGCGAATTCTTCCGCCCCCAATTGTAGAGGTCTTCCAGGGTTGTCGTGAAGATCCCCTGCTTGCTCAACTCGCTGCGCAGTCCTTCGTCCATAGGGGAATGGAGCAATGGAGTGTTGGAGTATTGGAGCGATGGGATTGGCTTCCCTGCATCACTCCATTACTCCAGCACTCCAGCACTCCGTTCGTTCGACTCACTTCCACGTCAGCACCCCTTTCTGCCACGCCCAGAACAGGCCCTCGACCAGCAGCAGCAGAAAGACCAGCATCGCCACAAAAGCCCCGGCGCTCAGGCCCCCAAAGGCCACCGCAAACGGCAGCACAAAGATGGTCTCCACATCGAAAATCAGGAAGATGATCGCATACAGGTAATACTCCGCCTTGAACTGCACCCACGCGTCGCCTTTGGATTCCAGCCCGCACTCGTATATGGCATTCTTGACCGGCCCGGGCTTGCGCGGCGAAAACCTCTTCGCCCAAAGCCAACCCAATCCCAGCGGCGCCAGCGCAAAGACCACCGCCGCGATCAGCAGGAGAACCATGAACAAGTACGGGCTGTATTCAACAGACATAGCTCAGCTTCATTACCTTTTCTACATGCCACCGTACCCGCTGTGATTTCAGCCGTCAAGCAATGCAGATTTGACTCATGCACGCAACCGGCCGATAACGACTGCGTCGCGACCGTCAAGGTTGCCGCTACCGGGAGGAGGCGCCGTAGATGATTGGCGAACGGACGTACGGTCAGGGCGCTCGCAGCGCGGCCTGCACGCCCGCAGCCCCGCCGGAGACGAGTCAGGAACCTCATGGGATGTGGAACCGACGTGGAACCGATGCGAAACCGATATGCAACCGAACAACAACCGAACAGGAACCGACCCCCGCGCTGCCAGCAGGCGAGCCGCACGCTCGTTCCGCGCCCACCCTTGCTAAGGGCTCCACCGTCGTGCACGTGGCTGTACAGCCTACCGGGCGGGCGACCTTCCAGCCGGCGGGCGATGGATTTCAGACGCTGGGGTGGTTCGGTCGAAGATGGTGGGCACGCGCCTGTGACGAGTGAAAGCAGCGCTATCGGAGTGGGGGCGCGAAGCCTACTTGGGATCGTGGCGGCGGAGCCCGACCGAGTGGGCGATTTCGTCGAACTCCTCGTGGCTCACGTCCTCCAATTGCTTGCCTTTGGCGGCGAGCTTCTCGTTAATCTTAATGGCTTTCTCGGTCATGACTTCGTGGGTCTCTTCTGAACCGCCCGCGAGAACGAAATTGGGCCCGGTCGTGAGCCGCTTGTGGCCATCCGAATCCAGGCCGACGCCCAGCATCCACGCCTTGCGTCGCGGCTTCTTCTTTTTCGCATTCGCCATGCCGCAAGCCTAGGGTCTGCGCCAACGGGGGTCAATCCACATCATCCGCCCGGCACCGTCAATTGCTTGCCATTATCGCCCCGCCCCAGTTTGAGCAGGAAGGGCACCGACCTCTTGGCCCATTCCGCGGGCGAGGGATACCCCGAAGCCGAGCCGCCAAAGCAGCTCTGCAGCATCTCGGTGTTGATGATACCCGGATTCAGCGCCACCGCCGCCATCCCCGACGGCAACTCCTGCGCGAAGGCCTGCGTCAGCCCCTCGACAGCCCACTTGGTGGCGCAGTACGGCGCCACCTCCGCGTCCGTGGACCGGCCCCACCCGGAACTGAAGTTCACGATGACACCGCTCTTGCGCTTAACCATCGCCGGCACAAAGTGGCGGATGACGTTGACGATGCCTTTGATATTGACATCAATGACCTGTGAAAACTCGCGCTCCGGGACCTCCCAGAGCCGGGCGTTCCGGTTGATGACCCCGGCATTGTTAAGCACGAGATCAGGCGGCCCGCAGACGCCGAGCACCCTGTCCGCCCACGCCTTCACCTGGTCATCCGAGGCCACATCCATCACTGAGAAATCGTGCGGTGGGCCGAGCTGGCGGCGGAGTGCCTCGATGCCTTTCTGCGATCGGCCGCACCCCAGGACGCTATGCCCCTTCCGGGCAAATTCGTCCACCATCGCCCGGCCCAGACCCCGGGTTGCCCCTGTAATTACGACAATCATAACCGAGGCGTGCTGGGCATTACGTGGTGCGTGACTCCTCAGTGGGTCAGCGCATAGACCGCGATGTTAAGCGCCAGCTTCTGGCCGTCCTCGGGACTCACACCCTTGCCGGCGTTGCACGTGTTGTTGGCGCTGAACGCGCAGCAAAGGCCGTCTTCGCACATCACCGCCACCAGGTTCCCTTCGTAGAAGATACCTTCGAGCTGTATGTCGCGCGGCTCGTGCAGGCAGCGGATGCGATCAATCTTGTAAAAGGAGCGGTAGATCAGGTGATCGTAGGGAATTGGTTTCACCTTCTCATTGGGAAAGACCAGGCTGAACTCTCGCCGCCAGGCCTTCGGGAAACCCGGACTGGTGCAGCAGCCGGAGGCAAACATGAACCCGCCGTGGCTGAGATATTTACGCAGGTTCGCCAGCTCCAGCTCGCTGAGCACGAAATCATTGTGCCCATTCATGAACAGGAAAGGCGTCTCGAACAGTTCCGGATCGGTCAGCCGGACTTTGCGCTCCTCCTGCACCTTGATCGTCGAGGCGCGGGACACCAACTGCATCAGCTCCTGCCCTACCCCGCTGCAGTCGTTGCCGTCACTGGAGCTATACCGCACGCGGCCCATGAAGAACGTAGCTTGCTTGTCTTCGGTGCTTTGGCCAAAAGCGGCAAGAGCGGCGACGATGGAGCATAGACAGAACGAGAGTATGAAGCCGTTATGCGGCCTCGACCTTTCCAGCGGACTCCGATTCCCAAATCCGAAGACCGATGACCGAAGACCGAAAGAAATCCGAAGGACGAAGACCGAAGCCACTTTCGCTTGTGCCACCGCGTTAGCAGTTTCGCCCGAAGCCTCACCGCCTGCCAGCCCCAACTCCCGAGGAAACCTCGTCGCAGAGCCGCCGTTTGGCCCTTTCGGAATTCGCACTTCGGTCTTCCTTCGGCCTTCGGCCTTCGGGTTTCGGATTTCTCCCCTCCCGCGCTTATCGGATGCAAGCGTCGAAAAGCCAAGTTTCGTGATCATAATGCTCCTTCCTCTAAGCCAGCCCCCAGCGCTTGCGCAGCAGCCACTCGCTGCCCAGACAACCGAGCACCAGCGTCAGGAGCCAGCCGTTCACCCCGGCGGGACGGCGCATTTGTTTGCCATGCCGAACCTGTTCGAGCTTGGCCTTGATCTGCGCCACCAGGTTGCCCGCATCGCGGCAGTCCTCGACTTTCACCGCCAGCCCGTCGCTGATGGACGCCCACTGCTGCAAGGTCTCCATGTTGCGGGCCGTGTCTTGAAACTCAACGTTCAAGTCTCGAATCTCAATCGGGCGCGTGGCGATAGGCACTTTCATCAGGTCCGAGACCATCACCGTATAGATGTCCGGCTTGTCTGCGCGGAACCGGAAGTCCACCGGGCGGGCCGTCTCCAGCTCCACGGTCTCCTCATGCAGCAGCCGCTTCTGCCCGTCCTCGACCCGCACCAGGAATTTCCGGTTGGTATCGGTAATGTTCTTCGGATTGGGCTGCTTCTCCAGGATGACCTGCACGTCCATTTGCGGATGCAATTCCTGATCGGCCAGGTGGATGGAAACATCCTGCCGGCCCACCTCACTGAGGAAGCGAAAAAGCTGCCGCCAGAAGCGGTCGAACTGCTGTGGCTCCGCATCCTTGGCCAGCCGCCAGCGCCAGAAATTCTGGATGCCGACCACCGCCGACAGGCCCGCGCCGTACCGCTGCGCCGCCATCAGGATGCGACGGCCTTGCGGCCCCTCGTCCGTTTGATGCACCACCCAAACTTGGGCGCCGGGCTTGGCCGCATCCACACGCCCATACTGGGTGAACGTCGGCAACTGCGCCCACGCTTCCCGCATCGCGCGGCCTTCGGCGATTTGAAAGACCGGATGCTGCAAGGCCTCTTCGGTCAGCTCCAGCCGAAAGGGCCGGTCCAGCCCCTGCACCCCGCGGTTGCTGGAGAAGACCACCGGCAACAACTGCTCCAGCCGGCTGCTCTGCCACGAACTATCAAATGTCGCTGGCCCGCCAATCATCAGCACGCCACCCCCCAGCTCGCCGCAAAACCGCGCCAGCACTTCCTGCTGCGCGGGCGTCAGGTCCGCCGGGCGCAGGTTCGACAGCACCACCACCCGGAAAGGGGCCAGCTCCTCGAGCGACGTCGGGAACCCGTTCACCAATTCCCCGGCGCTCTCGACATTCTGCCGAAATACCGACTGCTTCGACGTTCGGGTCAGCCCGGTCATCTTGATGGTCTGATCGTTGCGCAGCGCCAGGCTGATAAACTTGTAGTCCCACGTCAGCGCGCCCTGGATATAGAGCACGCGCAACTCCTTTTCATCCGACACACGCACCGAGGTGTTCGCCAGCAGGTTGACGCACTTCAAGCCCGGCAGATCGGGCGGCAGCAACTGCACGGCGTAGCTATGGACCCCCTCTTTCTCCTCGGTCGCCGGAAAGCTCTCCAGCCAGTTACGCGAGCCCTTGCCTGGCACCACCGTCTTCTTCTGCTGCATTTTCCCGTCGCGGAACAGCAGCAAATCGAACGCGGGCATGTCCTCCGGGTTCACCATCTCAAGCTGCGCCGAAATATTAAAGCCGGTCTTGGTTGAGACGACGGTAGGTGCCTCCACGTCACGCAAAGAAAGCGTCCGCACTCCCTGGTCGCTGCCGAAGCCCACCCCAATGAACGGCACGTGCGCATCCATCAACGCCGTCAGCGCGCGTGTGTTGTCCCCGCTCTCGTTCACGATGCCGTCCGTCAAAGTAATGACTGCCAGCGGCGGCTGCGCCCCCTCGCCCAACGCCTGGGCCACGGCGCCGCCCAGGTTTGTGCGCTTGCCATTGGGCGTCGCCGAGCTCAGCTTCGCCCCATCCGCCGGCTCGGCGCTCTGGTCGAAAAGCATCGCCCGCACCGGCAGGCCGGCGGCCCGGAGCGCCGGCAGCAGCCTCTCACGCAGGAAACCCAGCGCCTGCTGATAGCGGGTTGAGTCCCGCTCCTCAAGCGACATGCTCTCGCTGCGATCCATCAGCACCATGACCGATCGCGTCGCCGACACCGGCGGCTCCCGCGTCACCCACACCGGCCGCGCCGCCAGGAAAACCAGGGCCAGCAGCGCGACGCCCCGCAATGCGCCCAGCGCGCCAATGCGTGAGCCAACCACCCCGCGCCGTCTCTGCCGCCATACAGCGAACGCCAGCGCACCCCCAAGCGGCAACGCAAAGAGCCAACCCGCAGGGAATTCAAATAAGATGGCGGCGGTCATTTCTCCGAGAGCTTCTCGAAATACTTCTGGATGCGGCCCCGATACGCCGGCGGCAGCCGCGTCGGATCAATGTTGGTGACTTCGGGTTTATCCTGCTTCCGCTCTACCTGGGCGGAGGTTTCGATGGAGAAATGCTGCAGTTCACTGATCAGGTTTCTCAGGTCCTCCACGTCAATCGGCTTCTCGGCTTTCAGCATCTGGTCCAGTTTCGACAAGAGCTGGGTGCCGCGATCGGTGTCCCCGTACTGGCTGCGCACGCCCGCGCGCAGGTTCCCCAATGCTTCCTGGCCCTGCTTGCCCTGGTTCTCCGGTGAGAGCTGCCGATTCTCCTCAAGCTGCTTAAGCAGGCTCTCCAGCTCGGACATGCCGGTGTTAAAGCTCTCCTGTTCCCCGGGCTTCAGCGAATCCTGCTGCCGCGCCATCTGCATCGCCTTCGGCTCGCTTTCCTCGAAGGCCTTGCTCACTTTACCCAAGGCATCCCTGGCGTCCCCCGCCCGCTCCCGCTTGTTAGGCTCCTCCTGCGCCAGTTGCACACGCGCCAGCTTGGAATCCAAATCCACTTTGTTCGGCCCGCTCAAGGCCGTCCGCAGCGGCGGGCCAAACGCGTCCCGCGTCGGCTCCTGCTCGGCGACCTTCTTAAGCTCGTTGAGCGTCTCGCGCGACTCGCTCGCTGTCCGATCCACCTCCGCGTCCGAAACTTGCCCGCCCGTGTCCGGCTTGGCGTACTTGTCAAAGGTCTGGATCTGCTTGTCGAGCATCTGCTTCAACTTGTAGGCATCCGCAAGCTGCTGCCCCGCCGTCTCGCCCTTCATGGCCTCGGCGAGTTTCTCCATCTGCTGCGTCGCCTGTTGCGTGGCGGCGCGCGCGTCCGTGCCCCCCCTCTTCAACGAGTCCGCCGCTTTGTTCATGGCCTCCTGCGTTTGCTGCGCCTCGGCCTGCGTTCCTTTGAAGGGGCGCGGGTGCAGTTGTTCGAAATCGGCCAGCGACTTCTGCAACTGCCGCTCCTGGTCCCCGAGCCTCGCGTAGTCAGTGCGCGGCGTGGTTCGGGTCGCCTGCTCCACCGTCCTTTGTTGCTGCAGCGTCTTCTCCACAAACTGCTGTGCGGCCTTGGCCTCGTTGCGAAACTCGGCCATCTCGCTCAGCTTCTTCTCGTTCAGCGTCTTCAGCGTGTCCGCCGTCGGGCCCACGTCTTCCTTTTCCGAGTTCTCGGCGAACGCGTCCGGGTTGTCACTCACCGCCTTCTGGAACATCTTCCGCGCGGCGATCAACTCCGCCAGCGCACGGCGCTCGCGGTTCTGCGCCTCGTTCATGACATTGTCCGCCAGCAGCTTGCTGGCCCGGTCCAGCGACTTCTCGGCCTTGCCGAGGTTATCCAGGGCCTCGCCGATCGGTTTGTTCTCCATCCGGCCCGCCATTTGGGCGTAGAGATGCTGCGCCGAGGCTCCCAGGTCCGCTTCGGCCTCGGACAGCTTCTTCCGGTCCTGCGCCTGAAGGTTCTCCTGCGCCGGCGGATTCTGAAGGTGCTGGTGCGTCTGCCGGATGATGTGCTGCTGCCGGCTGATCAGCGCGGAAAGGCCACTGAGGCTCTCGTACGCTTCCCCGTTCTCGCCGCCGGGCATCTTCAGAATGTCCTCGCGGAACGGGCGGACCTCGAGGAAATAGACGTCAGAGGCGAACGAGTTCTCCTTCTCGGTATTGGCCTTAGCGTAATAGGTCATCACGTCCCAGTCCGAAAGGCGCAACTCGTCCAGATATACCGTAGGTTGATAGACCGCATAACGGGGCTCGGCCGGCGGGGGCAGCTCGTGAGGTGTCTCCTCCGCTCCATTGATGGTGGAAAACCAGCTCACCTTCTTGAGCGCCTCGTTGGCGCCCGCTTCGATCTGGAGAGGCACTACATCTACCTTCGTGACCCGAAGGTCGCCGCCCGGGTCCGTGATGCGGACTTCGCCCCAAGCCTGGCTCTGCTCGACGTTGTTGGTGGCCGGCAAGCTCAAATCCAGGGGCTTTTCGACCTGCACGGTTGGAGTCGCTTTGGCCTTCTCGGCGGCCAGCAACCGGCTCCACGGAGCGTAAAGCTGATAGACCAGGACTGTGATTCCCAGCGCCACAATGAAGCCCAGCATATACTCGAGGGCGCGGCTGGCCGGGAACGGTGTCGGCGGCGCCTTTGCCTCCAGCACCTGCTTGGTTTGCCGCGCGATGCGAAGCGCGAAGGAGTGCGCCTGCGAATCCCGCGGGCGGCGTTCGAGGAAGAGCAGCGTGTTCAGCCGGTCCAGTAACCGCGGGTTCACCCGCTCCAGCGCCGCCGCCAGCCAGCTCCGCTCCGGCGCGCCGGCCAGGACGCTGATGAGAATGACGGCCCACGCGATAAAGCCGGCCAGACCTAGTAGTACGAAGAAAGTGGTTGCCAGGGACGTACTGGTGACCCAGCCGAGGATCACCGCCCCGCCGAACAGCAACACCAGCAGGCACAGGATAACGCCCAGGAGAAAGCTGTGCTGGAGGAATCTCAGCCATTTCCAGCGGAACTCCGCTTGATTCAGGCTAGTCTCGACTACTGTGAATCGAAAACTCATGCTCGCTCCCGTTTGATCTCGGCCAGCGCCATCTCCAGCATCAACGCCGCCAGGCCTCCCACCACCATCCACCACCACCAATGCTGTTGCAAGATGCCGCTCAGGCTCAGTTTCTCGCGCGCCGCCGTGGCGACGGCCTTGCCGCTGCTCGGCGGCAGATTCACCCGCCACGTCGTCAGCGCCTCAGGAGCATCCACATACGCCAGTTGCGATTCCTTGGGTGAAGGGTTCACGCTGAACAGTTTCTCTACCTGGTCGCTGTCATCGTAGGTCAGCGCATAGACGCCGGGCTGGTCCGGCATTCGCACCTGGGCCCTTCCCTGCTCTACCGGAGCGCGGGACAGCACCTTCCGCTCGTCTCGCATCACAGCCTCCCGCACCGTTGAGCCGACTGGCAACTGTATCTTGCCAATCTCGCCCGGCTCGAAGGTCGTTGGCGTCGGATCTTCGGCCCGCGCGGTCTGCAGCGTCAGGTCCAGGAACGGTATGAACGTCTGGTCCACCGGCCAGGAGGTGTGCTCCCGGTCCAGCCCGAAGGCCGCCACAAACAGTTTGCCCGGAAACTTCGTCCCCTGGAAAAACAGCCCGGCGCCCTTTTCCGAGAAGATCAGCGGCAGCGCCTGGCTGCCCTTGAGCTGCGCATACTTCAACACCTTGATCTCCATCAGGCTGCCATAGTCCGGCGACAGAAACGGATGGAA
>Ga0371490_1001914_pt1 | contig 10077 bp, 8 predicted proteins | sample MB2SIPfraction_FD_207959 | JGI IMG/M metagenome (GOLD analysis project Ga0371490, IMG submission 207959) | Lab enriched peat soil microbial communities from McLean, Ithaca, NY, United States - MB28FN SIP fraction | ecosystem: Environmental > Terrestrial > Soil > Wetlands > Peat | place: USA...
TAACAACATCAAGGCGAACTTCGTTCAAGCTGTTTTTTCGTTTGCTGCGATGACCCCCTTGTAGGAAGGAAGATCGACGTACAGTTCTTCCTTGAGCGGGTTACGCTTGGTCTTTGCGATGTAATAAACCTCGTAAATCGCCACGCCGATATTGAACGCCAGAGCGAGTGCGCTTACCAGGAAGAGGGCTGCGGGCCGATGCGAAGAACGAACCGCAAATTTCGAAGTGTCGATGAAAGACGGGAATGTCATGGCAAACATGCACCAGATCCCGAGGGTCTGAGCGCGGTGCTGTAGCCAAGCGCCTTTCTTCAGGACGAAAGCAGGGATGGTACAGGAAATAAGGAGGGCGAGTCCACAGTAGAAGGAGTGGTCCGGCAGGCAATTGTAAGTGTATGCGTAGTTCCATAGATCGTAAGCAATGATCCAGAACCAGAGCTGATCGGGCCAGATCATGTCCTTGCTCTTTCCCTTGCCTGCATAGATGCCCATCCAGCCCGTGATGGTCACGATATTGAGAAGGCCGGCGATGCCGTTCATGATGTTCCAGGAGCCGCCGACGATCATGATGTTGTCCACGACACCGTGGAACGAGAAGCATTGGAAGTCCCGCACCACTGCTTCGAGGATGTTGAAGGAAAGGATCGCCGGCGGAAAACCCAGCGCGATCTTGTTTTTCTGGAGGGCCGGAATATAGCGGATGGCCATGAATCCGACGCAGCCTGCAAGGGATGAGTAGACCTTGGCCTGGTGGAACCAATCGTTCATGCTAGTGCCAGGGCCGGCGGTATGCGGCCACAGCACGAAAGTCAGGACGGTAGGGAGCACGATGAACATCGCAATCCCCGTCCACTTGTTTGCGCGTCCAATCTCGTTCAGCAGTATAAGTCCGCCTAAAACGACGAACCACATGAGCATACAGTACCAAGGCACAGCTTCGTAGAAGAACATTCGTACCCATCCTTAGCTTTAGGCTGCTTTTTCCTCGTAACAACCGAAGGACGATAATCCAAGCCGGCGCAAACGTAGCATCGGCACCTTTAGCGGGTCAATCAATATCGACATATATGTCGCAATAATCAAAGAATCTGTAACGCTCTCGACAAATATGGAAAATATTCAGAACTCTTCGACCACGTATACAGCTTCACTTAATTTATTTCGCTGGACAAACTAATTACTACGTAAAACCCACGGAGTGCTTGTTATTACACCTGTTAACGAGTCTCAAGCTCGTCTGAATGAGCTGCGAGTCACTCCTGAGACAGGCGTTTCCGCTTGCTACAAATACCAAGGGATCGCATGACATTTATTATTGACATGTATGTCGATATCGCCCTAGACTGTGCCTGCGTTTAAGACTGTTACGAAGACGGCCATGGATACATACAAAATTCTCAAGATCAAGAAAAGCGTCTATGAAAGCAATGCCCAGGAGGCTCAGCGGCTCAGGGGCAAACTGAAGGAAGACGGGGTGTTTCTTTTAAACCTCATGTCATCCCCAGGCTCGGGTAAAACCGCGACTCTTGTGCGAACCATCGCGGCACTTAAAAACGAGTTGCGAATTGGTGTGCTTGAGGCCGACATCGACTCGGATGTCGATGCCAGGACCGTGTTGAATGCCGGCGCTAAAGCAATTCAGCTTCACACCGGCGGCATGTGTCACCTGGACGCCGGCATGACGGGGCAGGGTCTCGTGGGTCTGGGGACGGAAGGGCTGGACCTCGTTTTTCTGGAGAACGTGGGGAATCTCATTTGCACCGCGAGCTTTGATACGGGCGCGGTGAAGAATGCGATGATCCTCTCCGTGCCGGAAGGGGACGACAAACCGCTGAAGTATCCGCATATGTTCGAAGTTGTCGAGGTCGTGTTAGTCAATAAGATCGATGCCATCTCCTTCTTTGACTTCGACCTTGAAGTGTTTCGTCAGCGGGTTGCGCGATTGAATCCGAAGGCGAAGATCATACCGATTTCTGCCAAGACTGGTGATGGAATTGGTGATTGGACCGACTGGATTCGCTACGAAGTCCGTCGATGGAAGTCTCGCGAGGAGGAATAGAAAATGGCAGACAAACCGAAGGTACTTGCGTTGGCGAATAAGATCGCAGCCGGGGTAACGGGCGGCCTCATGCGGGTGACAACAAAGGATCCCGAATACAGGATTCTCGAGCCGGTGACCAGCGATGAAGAAGCGGAGATCGCGCTCCATCTCGAAGTCCGCAAACCGATGAGCCTAGCTGAGATCGCCAGGCGCGCCCAGCGCACGCCCGAAGAGGTCGAGCGCATTCTCTTCAAGATGGCCGTCGACGGATCGGTGAAGTTCGAGCATGTAGGAAATGAAGACAAATATTATCTCGAACTCTTCGTCCCCGGCGTTATGGAGTACATGGTTGCCAACAAGGAGAATGTTGCCAAATATCCTGTGATCGCCGAGTGCTTCGAGGAATACACGCGAAAAGTTGGCGCACTCATGATCGGAAATCTTCCTGTGGGCATGGGAGTGATGCGTGTCATTCCCATCGGCAGCTCCATCAGTGGTGACTCAAAACGCGCCTCCTACGAGGAGATTGAGAATATCCTAAACAAGCACACGCGCTTTGCGGTTGCCGATTGCGTCTGCCGCGTTACCATGCGCGCAAAGGGCCAGGGCTGCGGCCACACCTACAAGGACATCTGCCTCATGGTCGGCATCTCGGCCGAGTACTACATTCGCACGGGCCGGGGCAAGGAGATCACCCGCGAGGAGGCTTTTGCGGTGATTGAGCAGGCGGAGAAGGAGGGGCTTGTCCACGAGATCCCAAACCTCAACGGTCCGGGCAATGCGCTGGCCATATGCAACTGTTGTGGTTGCTCCTGCTTCGGCCTGCGAAACGCAAATTATTACAGGAACCCGGACTTTTCGCGCTCCAACTACGTGGCCGTCGTCGACAAGACGAAGTGCGTGGCCTGCGGCGAATGTGTCGAGAACTGCCAGGTCAATTCGCTGACTCTGGGCGATAACATCTGCAAGCCAGCCGCCTTCGCCGCACCGAAGAAGGAGAAGGACACTCCCCGCGATACGGTTTGGGGACCGGATAAGTGGAACCCCGACTGGAAGCATCGTCAGGTGGTGGACGCCGCCGGGACGAGCCCCTGCAAGACCGAGTGCCCGGCTCATATCGCCGTTCAGGGCTACATCAAGATGGCATCCCAGGGGCGTTACCGCGAGGCCCTCGAACTGATCAAGAAGGAAAATCCCTTCCCCGCCGTCTGTGGACGCATCTGTCCGCGGAACTGCGAGTCGGCATGCACGCGCTCCGGTCTCGACGAGCCGCTGGCAATTGATGAGATTAAGAAGTTCATCGCCGACCAGGACCTGAACTCGGCGCACCGCTATGTTCCCGAGAAGATACACGACAGGCCCGAGCGCATCGCCGTCATCGGAGCCGGGCCTGGGGGACTCTCCTGCGCCTATTTCCTTGCCGTCGATGGCTATAAGGTCACGGTCTTTGAAAAGCAAGCCAAGCTTGGCGGCATGCTCACCCTTGGCGTTCCCTCCTTCAAACTCGAAAAGAAGCTCGTTGAGTCCGAAATCGAGGTGCTCAGGGAGCTCGGCGTGGAGTTTAAGACCGGGGTTGAGGTGGGCAAGGATCTCAGCCTGGATGATCTGCGCCACCAGGGCTTCAAGGCCTTCTATCTTGCCATCGGCGCACAGAGCGGACGCAAGCTCGGGATTGAGGGCGAGGACGCCAAGGGCGTGCTGACCGGCGTGGATTTCCTGCGCAAGGTGAACCTCGGTGAAGCCGTAAAACTGGACGGACCGGTCGTCGTCATCGGCGGTGGCAATGTCGCCATCGATGTCGCGCGCACGGCAGTTCGCGTTGGCGCAGCCAGCGTGCAGATGCTCTGCCTGGAGAGCCGAAAGGAAATGCCCGCTCTCGCGGAAGAGATCGAAGAGGCGCTCTCCGAGGGCATCGGCATCGACAATTCCTGGGGTCCGAAGCGCTTCATCGTCGAGGATGGAAGGGTCGTCGGCGTCGAGTTCCAGCGCTGTACGTCGGTCTTCGATGAGAACAAGAGATTCAATCCCAAGTTTGATCCGAACGAGACGAAGATGGTGAAGGCTTCCTGCGTACTCACCTCGGTGGGTCAAGGCATCGACTGGGGCTCACTCATCGCGGGCAGTGCCATCGAAATCAATCCGAACAACACGGTGAAAGCAGATCCGCTAACCTTCCAGACCGGCGCAAGCGATGTCTTTGCCGGCGGCGATGCTCTCATTGGCCCGAAGTTTGTCATCGATGCGATCGCCTTGGGCAAGCAGGGCTCCATCTCGATTCACCGCTACGTTCAGGGCGACAACCTGAGCCTGGGACGCGAGCGCGAGTACCACGCGCTCGACATGGCAAACCTCAAGCTGGAGGGCTATGATCTCCTGCCACGGCAGCGCCCACTTCATGTCGATGGCGAACAGTCCAGGAAGAGCTTTGCTGACTTGCGAACCACCTTTACCGAGGAGCAGATCAGGCAGGAAACCCGGCGCTGCCTCGGCTGCGGTGCGGTTGTAGTGGATGAATACCAGTGCGTAGGCTGCGGACAGTGCACCATAAAATGTAAGTTCGGGGCTATAACACTCGAGCGCAGGTACAACGCTCCCGGCGTCGCCTTGGACGAGATGAAACCCCATGTCATCAAGCACGCAATAAAGAGACAGGGAAAGATAGCGGTCAAGGCGGTCAAATCCTTGTTCAGCGGAGATTGACGTGCATGAATTGGGAGTTGTGATCGAAGTCGTCAAGACGGTTGACGACTTCGCTAAACAAAACAACGTGGTGCAGATACAGACATTGGTCCTGCAGATAGGCGAATTGTCGTCGATGATTCCGAAGTATATCGAAGACTGTTTCCCCATGGCCGTCGAGGGCACGATACTGCAGAACTCGAAACTGGAGATCGAGATACTGCCGGGTAATGCAATCTGCGCGGGCTGCGGCAAGGTCTTCAACTTGCTTCAGAATGAAAACATCTGTCCCAGCTGTGCAGGCAAGAACTGGACAATCATCAGCGGAATGGAGTTCGTGATCAAAGAGATTGTCGCCTGTTGAAGCAAGATAACGGCTATTCGCATAGCGTGTACAAAACGCAGATGGATGCACAGGAGAAATTCCTTGACGCCATCAAGGTCAAGACGTCATCCGTTTCGGGTAACTTGGGTTGATTCTTAGGCTGAAGATGCCGGTTCCCCTGGCTGGGGTTCCGCTAAGTGATTGAAGGATTTGGTGGACCTGGTCGGGTTCGAACCGACGACCTCTTCCATGCCATGGAAGCGCGCTCCCAACTGCGCCACAGGCCCTCTCGGGTGGGTATCGCAATCGCTTGCGACCTTTTCATTTTCAATGAGCGGAGGGGAGAAAGTCAAATCGCCTCCTGTGGGTAACTCGGTGTGCCGTATACTGCTTGCACCATGAGCCAACTGCGAGTTGAGATCGAGCGGCTCTTCGCCCTCGGTATGGATGCCAGGAACCAGCCTGGCGCGATGGATACCTTTCTTGATTTTCGCCAGGCGCTCTCGCGTGGAGAGCTGCGCGCGGCGGAAAAGCGCGGTGGGCGCTGGCAGTCCAACGCCTGGGTCAAGCAGGGAATCCTGCTGGGTTTTCGCCTGGGCGTGAATGAAGAGACCAGCGCCGGCGACAGCTTCACATTTGTGGACAAGAACACCTACCCGGTGCGGCAATTTATCGCCGCCGACGGCGTGCGCATCGTCCCCGGCGGCAGCACCGTGCGCGAGGGAGCGTATCTGGCGCCGGGTGTCATCTGCATGCCTCCGATGTATGTGAACGTAGGCGCCTATGTGGACGAAGGAACGATGGTGGATTCGCATGCGCTGGTGGGCAGTTGTGCGCAGATTGGCAAGCGCGTGCATCTGAGCGCGGCATCGCAAGTAGGTGGCGTTCTGGAGCCAATCAACGCCACGCCTGTGGTGATTGAAGACGACGTGCTGGTGGGCGGAAACTGCGGCATCTACGAAGGCACGCAGGTGCTGCGGCGCGCGGTGCTGGGTTCGGGAGTGATCTTGACGCGCTCGACGCCGCTGTTTGACACCGTGCGCGGAGAGATTCTGCGCGCGACGGATGACGCGCCACTGACCGTGCCCGAGGGCGCGGTGGTGGTGGCCGGTGCCAGGGCCATCCGCAAGGGCAAGGCCGCCGAGTGGGGACTGAGCGTGTACACGCCGGTCATCATCAAATATCGCGACGATAAGACCGACAAGGGCGTGGAGCTGGAAGACCTGCTGCGCTAGCCGTATGCGGCGCCAACGCGGAGAGCCGATGGCCGAGCACACATCAAAACAGAAAGCGGCACGGACGGCGCTGCTTGCAGCGCTGGCGCTGTTTGCGCTGGCGGCCGTAGTGTCGACTTTAGGGCACTGGACGCATGTGGATGGCTTCGGCATCGGTCCCATGCCGACGGTATCTGTTGCAGCCTGGAGCGCAGCATTGCGCTGGGCGGGGCTGTTGGCGCTGGTAGCGTACGCTTTTGCGAGGCGCTCACTGACCACGTGGATCTTTGTCTGCATGGCTATAGGTGGAGAGCTGGGCTACGATGCTCCGCACTTTGCGCTGCAACTGCGCGTGGTCAGCCTGATCTTCCTGCGCCTCATCAAGACCATCATTGCGCCCTTGCTGTTTGCCACGCTGGTCAGCGGCATTGCCGGGCACGCCAACCTGAAGCAGGTGGGCCGCATGGGGTGGAAAGCCATCCTGTATTTTGAGGTGCTGACCACGGTTGCGCTGGCCATTGGACTGGGCGCCATTCATCTGTCACGCGCCGGAGTGGGGATTCATCTTGCAGCGGTCGCCGGTGAGGCCCTGCCCACGCAGCGGCTGACCCTGGTAGAGACTCTTCTGCACATCTTTCCGGAGAACATTGCCAAGAGCGTGGCCGAGGGACAGGTGTTGCAGGTGGTGGTCTTCGCCGTGCTGTTTGGGCTGGCGCTGGCGATGGTGAGAGAAGATCGGCGGAGACCGATGCTCGCATTTGTCGAATCGCTGTCAGAGGTGATGTTCAAGTTCACCAAGATTGTGATGTATTTTGCGCCGCTGGGCGCGGGTGCGGCCCTGGCCTACACGGTGGCCAGCACAGGGCTGGGAGTGCTGGTCAATCTGGCGCGACTGCTGGTGACGTTGTATGCCGCGCTTGCGGTATTCATCTTCGGCGTACTGCTGCCGGTGGCGTGGCTGGCGGGGGTTCCGTTGCGGCGCTTCATCAAGGCCGCTGCCGAGCCGGTGACGCTGGCCTTTGCAACATCGAGCAGCGAGGCCGCACTGCCGGTGGCCATGGAGCGCATGGAGGAGATGGGCGTGGCGCGTCAGGTGGTGGCCTTCGTCATGCCAACTGGCTACAGCTTTAACCTGGATGGCAGCACCCTGTACCTTTCGCTGACGGCGATCTTTGTGGCGCAGGCCGCGGGCGTGCAACTGGGGCTGGGGCGTGAGCTGCTGCTGATGCTGACCCTGATGCTGACGAGCAAAGGCGTGGCCGGTGTATCGCGCGCATCGCTGGTGATTTTGCTGGGAACGGTGGGCAGCTTTGGACTGCCCGTGGAGCCGGTCTTTTTACTGCTGGGCGTGGACCAGTTGATGGACATGGGCCGCACCGCTGTGAACGTGCTGGGCAACTGCCTGGCCACGGTGGTGGTGGCGCGCTGGGAAGGCGAACTGCGAGAGGAGTCCTCGCCGGTGTGATTTATCCGCGCAACTTTTACTGGGGGATCGGGTCTATACCGGCAACTCCCGCCGCGTTTGATTGCTAATGCGGAAGGAACGACGACCCACCGGCTGGGCAGGCCGGTGGGTTTTTTCTTGTGCGCTGAATTTGCGAAAACCTACTGCAACTTCTCGTGGATTGAGGTGCGGTCGCTGATGTATGCGTCTATGGCGCGGGCGAGCGTGCCCTGGGCCTTGAGGATGTACTCGACGGCATCGCGCACGGCGCCCTCGCCGCCGCGATGGTCGGTGATGACTTGAGCTTCGTCCTTCACGTCCTCGCGAGCGTTGGCCACGGCGATGGACAGCCCACAGGCGCGCATCACCGGCAGGTCAATGATATCGTCGCCGACAAAGGCCACCTCTTCGGCTTTCAGCCCCGTCTTCTGTAGAATGTCCCGAAAGGCTTGCAGCTTGTTGGCCGAGCCCTGATAGACATACTCGATCTTCAGGTCGCGGGCACGCAGGCGTACGGTTTCAGAGATGCGCTTGGTGATAAGGCCGAACTGCAGACTTCCCAGGCGCCCCAGCGAAAAGCCGGTGCCGTCGTGAGCGTGGAAGGCTTTGACTTCGACGGCCTCGCCGGGAATGCCGTAACCGCCCTGCTCCAGTTTGACCTCGGTGCCGGGCGGCAGCTTGGCTCCAGGGAGAGGGACGAAGTAGAGCTTTCCGTCGGTCATCACGCCATCTACATCCAGCAACAGGAGCTTGATTTTCTTTGCGCGGACTTTGGACATATCGGGATTGTAGCACCGGACCCCACGGGTTTTGGCACGCACGGGGCGCAGGCTGGATGGGGAACTTCGGGGCTTTGCTGGCACTCGTTTGCTGTGTATTGCTGGCCAGCGCATTGCCGGTTCAGGCGCAGAGCACGACTACGGCGGCCAGAAAGCCCCGCCCTAAAACCACAGCTTCTCATGGTCCCACGGTAGGCCGGGCGCAGATGGAATTGGCGCAGAAGATGACGCGCAGCGCCCACGAGATGTCTTCTACGCTGCCCCTGCCGCAGCGCGTGGCCCTGCTGACGCGCCTGCTGTACACCATGCGCGCAGAGGTGATGGTTACGGAGAAAAAGCAGTGGGCGCAGGAGCTGTTCACAGTGGCGCAGCAGTTGCCGCAGCAGACACCGGCCGATGTGGAGACGCGTAACACGGCGCTGGCCACGGCCGCCGCGCGCCTGTCTGTTTACGATGCTGACCACGCATTGGAGTTGCTGGATGGATTGCCCGCCGTACCAGGGCCGCGCGGCATGGAGACCGACGCGCGCACGATGGCCGCCAGGCTGGTGTTTGCCGAATACCTGCATCACCATCCCGGCGGCTCCGCCATACTGATGGAGCACGCGCGGCGCTGGAGCCTGGCGGGCAGCTATCCCTACGCAGCCAGCGCCGCCATCCTGGCCCGCCTGCGCGGTGATGAAGAGGCCAGCGAGCTGTTCTTCCGCCAGGTGCTGAGCATTTATACCCTGGGTGACGAAGGGCTGTACGGCACGGGTGAGTTTGCCGGGCTGTTGCAGCAGGCGGTCTCCATGGAAGCCATCCTGGCCGATACGGCCGAGGAGGCTGGACGCGCCATCAGCGCGCAGCTAGGCCGCCACTTCGCGGCCGGAGAGATTGTACTGACCGAGGCGCAGGAGGCAATGGTGCTGTCCACGCTGAACAAACTGCGTGTTTCCGCACCCAAGGCCTACGAACAGCTTCGCCTCACATCACCCGCGCTGACCGGGCTGCGTGCGCCGCAGGTGGTGCCTACGCCGCCGCCAGCGCTGGATGCGGAGCTGGAAACGGCCTTCCACGGATTGGGGGAGACCATCCACCTACATCGTGGGCCGCAAGCCACGCAGGCGGCCGTGGCGTCGGCCATACGGCTGGTGAACGCGCGCTACTCAAAGGGTGCATGTGTGGAGTGCGCGGCCCCGGATGTACAGTCTGCGGCACTGGTTTCGCTGGCAGCCTACGCCATCCCGGCGTCCATCGCAGGGCAGCTCAATGCCATTGAGGATCCTTACTGGCGAGCCTACTTTTTAGCCATCGCAGCGCAACAGGTGGGCCAGCCTACTCGTGTGGCAGATCCCGCCGCGCGCAAGCTGCCGGAAAAAGAAGAGTCGGAGCCGGAATAATTTATTTACAGTGACCTTGTGGGCTGGTACAGCCATGCGTGTGCGGTACCATGTTGAATCGGGTTGTGGGGCGATTTCTGTTGTGACTGCTGCGGGCATATCGAGCAGCAACAGGCGCGCGCATCTGGAGCCGTAACCAATCTCTTTTGTCTACCCTGGGAGGCCTGACGTTGAGGCGTTTGTTGCTGGTGCCACCACCACTGCTGCAAGTAA
>Ga0371490_1001917_pt1 | contig 10066 bp, 10 predicted proteins | sample MB2SIPfraction_FD_207959 | JGI IMG/M metagenome (GOLD analysis project Ga0371490, IMG submission 207959) | Lab enriched peat soil microbial communities from McLean, Ithaca, NY, United States - MB28FN SIP fraction | ecosystem: Environmental > Terrestrial > Soil > Wetlands > Peat | place: USA...
ATTTTCCTGCGCCTTGGGGCGGAGCGGTGCGACAATCGGTCAACGCCACGGATAGTGGTGTGCACTTATCTACCACTACGGTTTGGGCACGACAGGCTGGGATGACGAGATGGCTTCCACACACAAGAAGGTAATCGTCCGCAAGATGGACCGCGACAGCGTAAACGGCTACGTGGCCGCCGAGGACTTTCTGGTGGGCAACAAGGTGGAGCTGCTGAACACGGCGGGCAACGTCGTACTGGTGGATCTGGCCGAAATCAAAGCCGTTTACTATGTGCGCGAGTTCAGCGAGGCCAGTACCCTGCCGCGCAAGACCTTCACCACGCGTCCCCGGGTGGAGGGGCTGTGGCTGCGGCTGCGCTTCCGCGATGGTGAGACCCTGGAAGGGTTGATGCCAAACGACTTGTCACTGGTGCGTCCGGAGGGGTACTTCCTGAATCCGCCGGACACGCGGGGGAATGTGCAGAGAATTTTCGCTCCCCGGGCGGCTGTAAGCGAGCTGACGGTGCTGGCCGTAATCGGCTCGGCGGCGGCGAAGCGGCGGAGACAGGTGGCAGCGCAGGTTCCCAGCCTGTTTGGCGAGCTGCCGGTAGAGTAGGCGAACGCAGAATTTTAACTTCCGAGCCGTGAATGATCTTCCATTCCATCTGCTTAATACATTGATGCTCCAGTTATTGCTGCTGTAGGCTAAGCGGAGCATGAAACTCGAACTGATTGCGCAAAAGCTGGGCGCGACGCTGGAGAACGCGTCGTCGGACGTGGAAATTACCGGTGTGGCTACATTGGAAGAGGCCGGCCCCGGGCAACTCACATTCTTAACCAATCCAAAATATGCGGCTCTTGCTCGCACGACGAAGGCGGCGGCGTTGATTGTGAGTCCCGAAGCGGCGGCCGAGGGACGTCCCGTACTGCGACATGCCAATCCCTACCTGGCTTTTGCGCGAGCGCTGGAGTTGTTCTACCAGCCGCCCGCATACAAGCCGGGAATCCATCCCACGGCGGTGATCGATCCCACGGCGAAGATTGGCCCGGGGGCGCACATTGGTCCCTATGTGGTGATTGACGCCGACGTGGAGATTGGCCGCGACGCGGTGCTGCTGGCGCATGTGGTCATCTACCGCGGGGCGAAGATTGGCGACCGCTTTTTTGCCCATGCGAACTCCGTGGTGCGCGAGTTTTGCGAGTTGGGCGATGACGTTCGACTGCAGAATGGCGTGGTGATTGGCGCCGATGGCTTTGGCTTTGCCCGCGACGGTGCAAAGGGCTGGCACAAGATTGTGCAATCGGGCATCACTCGACTGGCAAACCGCGTGGAGGTGCAGGCCAACAGCTGCGTGGACCGCGCCAGCCTGGGCGTGACCGAGGTGGGCGAGGACACAAAGATCGATAACCTGACGCAGATTGGCCACGGCAGCTCGGTGGGCAAGCATACGATGCTGTGCTCGCAGGTGGGGCTGGCGGGCTCGACCAAGGTTGGCGACAACGTGATACTGGCGGGCAAGGTCGGCGTGGCCGGGCATTTGACGATTGGCGATGGCGCGGTGGCGACGGCCCTGAGCGGAATCCCCGGCGATGTACCGGCGGGCGCGACGGTGAGCGGATATCCCGCGATTGACAACCGTCAGTGGCTGCGCGCGGTGGCCGTCTTCCACAAACTGCCGGAGATGGCGCGCACGCTGCGCAAGTTGGCGAAGGGCGACGAGAAGGAATAGCAATGGACGATGGCAGCGGCTTCGGAGTATTGCACGGCGGGCGCGATGAGGCGCATAAGCCAATCTGCGTGCTGCTGCTGGACGACCGCGAAGAGAACCTGCTGATGCGCTCCACCATCCTGCGGCAAAAGGGCTACCGGGTGCTGACCGCAACCAGCGTGGAGTCGGCGCAGACAATCCTCAATGAGATAGACATCGCGGTGCTGGATTATCACCTGGGTGCGGGCAAGTTCGGCACCGAGGTGGCGAAGACCTTGCGCGAGCGGCGTCCCGAGGTGCCGATCATCATCCTGTCCTCGACCCTGGAGCGAAAGTTTGGCGGCATCGCGGACATGCATCTGCTGAAGGGTCACAGCTCGGTGGAAGACCTGCTGGCGGCCTTGCGCAGTTTGGAGGCCAAGCAGCGCGGCAAGCCCGTGGTGGTGGATTCGCGCGATTTTTACTACAGCCGCATTGTGATGGCCATGGGCGACGACATGGTGGTGGAGATTCTGGACCGCGAGGGCAACTGGCAGTATGTGAATGACTACTTTGCCGCGCTGAACAATCAGCGGCGGGCGTGGTACGTGGGAAAGAATCTGTACGATCACTTCCCTGCCATGCGCGATGAGTGGGCGGAGATTGTGCGCACGGTGGCCGAAACGCGGGAGACCTACATCGACCGGCGCAGCCATCACACGCTGCCGCAACTGCCCGAGGAGAGCCAGCATTGGCAGTGGAACGTGCTGGTCTTCCCCCTGAAGTTGCACGACGGGCGCGATGGCGCGGTGCTGAGTGCGCGGCTGATGGAGCGCAAGTGACTCTGGGAGAGTGCGGGATGAAGAAGATTCTGGCAGTTGTGGCGGCCACGCTGCTGATGGTGATTGCCGGCTGCAACTACACTAAGCCAGTGATGTATGTGAACCTGGCGAACAACTCCGGCGAGGCGATCCGCAACGTGGAACTGAAATATCCCACGGGAATCTTCGGGCTGCCGGAGCTGCGCAGCGGGCTGACCAACAGCCGTATGGTGCCCAAAGGCGAACCATGCAGCTTCGCCGTTTTTTTTGAGGATGCGCGCCACGCAGAGCACAAGCAGACTTTTGAGCTGGGCGCAAAGTGTCCCATGGAAGTTGAGTTCAATGTGCAGCCGGGATTCGCCATCAGCGAGCGGACGCTCAAGCAGTAAGTCTAGTCTGGCATCGCGGGCTGGCGGTATTTTTCAGGCAGACCGCTTTCAATGGCCTGACGCACGGCAACGAGCAGCGCGTCTTTATTGGCAAAGTTCTTGGGATCGAGCGGCGCGTGGAAGCGGATGAGCACCTCCATGGCGCGCAGGCGAAGTTTTCCTTTTGGCCAGGCGTCGTGGCTGCCGACGATGGTGATGGGCACCACGGGGACGCCGGCTTCCATGGCGATGTGGAACGGCCCCTTCTTGAACGGCAACAGCTTCCCATCAAGCGAACGAGTGCCTTCCGGGAAGACCAGCAGCCCCAGTCCAGAGTGTAATGTGCTGACCGCCTCGCGAATGCTTTCGATGGCGGCGCGACGATCTGTGCGGTTAACGGCGACAAAACGCGCGCGGCGCATGGCCGTGCCAAAGATGGGGATGCGAAAGAGCTCCTGCTTGGTGAGGATGAAGACGCGGCGGCCGAGCAAGGGCGTGATGACCGGTGGATCAAGGTTGCTGGTGTGGTTGGCCATGAAGATGTAGGTGCCAGCGGGATCAAGCTGCTCGAATCCTTCCACGCACGTGCTGACGCCGGCCAGCCGAAATCCCATGCGGGCGGCCCAGAGGGAGAGGCTCATAAGAAGATCCACGCGCCCGGTGATGAAGAGCACGGGAAAGCCGATGAGCGCGGCGGGGATGGCGAGCAGGACCCACATCACAAAGCAAAAGATGGCGCGTATCATTCAGGCCACCCGGCTTCGCGGACTGCATCACGCCCGTGATTGTCGATGACGTTTCTAGCGGCGGGTGCGGCGTCTTCGCGCTCTCCGCGATAGAAGTACGCGCGGCGGCGGCGCTGCTCTGCCGTGACATTCGGTGCATCTTCGAAGAACCACTCATCGCTCTTGCGGAGGGTGAGCGTGAGATCGACCTCACGCGTTACGCCCGTGTTGCTGACCTTGAGGTGTAAGGGGCGCTGCGCATCGTGACGCTGCAGAATGGAGTGCAGGTCGCCCTGCGGGGTACGGCCATCGGCTTCGAGGATGACATCGCCGGAGAGCAGGTGAGCCTTTGCGGCAGGCGAGCCGTCTTCGACGCGCGTGATGGTGAGCGGCTTGCCCGGCGCGCGTGATGTAATGATGCCGCTGTAAGGCTGCTCGGTTTGGCGGTGTGTCAGTTGCAGTCCGAGGTAGGCGAAGTCGCGCTCGTAGGGAAGGTCCTCGGTGCCGCTGACGTAGCGCGAGAAGAAGTCACGGAAGTCACTGGCGGTGAGGACCTCAAGCGCCAGGCGAATACCCTCGCTATCGTCGAAGTAAAGTCCGCGCTTTGCGTAACGCTGGTTGAGGTACTGCATCAGGTCGCGCAGGCAGCGGCGGCCATTGGTCTGGCGGCGCATCTCAAGATCAATGAGGAAGCCGAGGATTTCTCCCCTGGCATAGTAGGAGACACTGCGCTCGGGACGATGATACTCGGGATACTTATCGAACCAGGTGTCCAGGCTCGATTCCTCGGCGGACTGGGTGCGGTGCGCGGGACGCTGCTCGACGGCGCCGATGTTATTGGCCAGGCGCGTAAGTAAACGCTTCTCGTCGCTGAGTCCGGCGCGGTAGAGAAGAACTTCGGCAACCGAGCTGGTGACGCCTTCGCTGAACCAGAGCACGCGCGAATACTGTTCGCGGGTGTAATCAACCGGCTCCAAGGACTGCGGGCGAATGCGCTTGACGTTCCAGAGGTGAAAGAACTCGTGGGCGCTGACCCCGGCGGCGGCGGTGACGTCCTGCTTCATGCGCTCGAGCGGAACGTCAATGGCCGAGGAGTTGGCGTGCTCCATGCCGCCGCTGCCGCTGCCATGCGCGACGAGATAGAGAAAAGTGTAGTCGTCGTAAGGACGGTCCTGCATCCAGTCCACGCCGGCGGCGGTGATGCGACGCAGCATGTATTGCAGGGCCTGGAGATCAACCTCTGGAGAGTCCACGGCAATGTGGTAGCGCGCGCCATCCTGATCGAAGTTGGCCTCATGCAAACGGCCAAGCAGCGCAGGGGCATCGACGAGATGATCGTAATTGGCGGCCTTGGCCGTGGGCTGGGCGAAAAGTTCCTCCGGCGTAAGTCCGCCGAAGACGCCTCCATCGCGCAGACGCCACGCGGAGGGTACGTCAAGCAGACGCAGGGTTACAGGCGCGGTGCGCTCCTCCGGGCGATAGACAAGAAGCTCAGCCCAGTTGAAGAAGCCATGCTGCGCGTCCAGGCTGATGCCGAAGGGGCCGGGATCGTTGGCAAAAACATCGTAGCTGAAGGTGAGGCAGGGATGATGGGCCGTGCTCTCCACCCGCCAGGTGGATTTGTCGAGCTTGCGAACCGAAGCCTCGCGCGTGGTGCAGCCGTCGCATAGCCACTCAGGAACACCTTCGTAGGCCTCCACGCGCTGAACGTTCACGGCGAAGTCGCGCACCTGGTAGAGAGCGTTCCACACCGGGAGAGCAAAATCAGCGGCAGGCTGGTGAGTGACGGCATCCACGTGCACAATGTGCTCGCTGGCTTTTTTCATCGAGACACCGTAGGCGACACCCTCTGCCGGACACCAGAACTTGGTAGCGTCGTTTGCAATCCCCTGCGCGATGAGCGGCGCGGCGAGCACAACAAAGACAAGCGCAGTGGCGAGCACGCGCATAGCATCCCGCAGAGTCGGCCTCACAGAACACGCTCCCTGAGCGCTGCGGGGAGCTTTTCGTAGATGTTGCCGAAGCCGCCATTGGAGAGCAGGGCAACGACATCACCACTCGTGAGTTGCGGCGCGAGCGCGGTGACGATGGCGTCGACATCGGCGCACTCTTCGGACGGTGTGCCGCGTGCGTTCAACTCGGAGACGACCTCGGCTACGTTAAGCCGCTCCTCTGGCTTGAGCGCGTCGGTGGATTTGAAAAAGACGGCGGCGATGACCGCGCGATCAGCCGAGGCCAACGCAGTGACCAGCTCATGCTGAAAGACATTACGGCGCAGTGTATTCGAGCGCGGCTCCAGCACAGCCCACAGGCGGCGGCCGGGATAGCGCGAGCGCAGTGCCGAAATCGTGGCGGCGATGGCCGTGGGGTGGTGCGCAAAGTCGTCGATGATGGTGACGCCGTCGACTTCGGCGCGAACCTCCAGGCGACGCTTGACCGAGAGAAATCCGGCGAGGGCCGAGGCGCTTTGCTCGGCGGTGATGCCGTAAGTGTGGGCAAGGGCTGCGGCCGCCGTGGCGTTGAGCACGTTGTAATCGCCGTTGAGCGCGAAGTGAAAGTCGCCAAAATGCCGCCCGTCGCGCAGGATCGTCCAACCACTTCCCGAAGGCGAGTGCACGAGATTGGTGATGCGCCAGAAGGAATCCGGGGCGAAGCCGTAACGCTCCACCGGACAAAGGGCGCGGGCGACACAGTCGCTGACGTTCTGGTAACCGTCCCAGGCAATGACGCGGCCGCGGCGCGGAACGAGATTGATGAGGCGCTGAAAGGCGAACTTCACCGCGTCAAGATCGCGATAGATGTCGGCGTGGTCGAACTCGACCGAGGTGAGGATGACGGCGTCGGGAAAGTAGTGCAGAAACTTGGGACCCTTGTCGAAGAAGGCGGTGTCGTACTCGTCGCCTTCAATGATGAACTCCGCGCCAGGAGTGACGGCGAAGCTGGTGCCGAAATTCTCCGCGATGCCGCCGATGAGGAACGACGGATTGCGGCCAGCGGAGCTGAAAATCCAGGCTGCCATGCTGGTGGTTGTGGTTTTGCCATGCGTGCCGGCGATGACCAGCGAGTGGCGGCCGGCAAGAAATTCCTGATGAATCAGCTCGGCCATGCTGACCATGGGCAGGCGATGATCGAGGACGTATTCGAGCTCGGGATTGCCGCGCGAGATGGCGTTGCCGACGACGACAAGGTCGGGCGCGGGCTTAAGATTCTTCTCGCTGAAGGGCTGCATGATGGTGATGCCGAGCCGGGCAAGAAAGTCCGACATGGGCGGATAGGCGGCGGCGTCAGAGCCCTGCACGCGGTGGCCTTGCTGGCGCAGCATTCCGGCCAAAGACGCCATGGCCGTGCCGCAGATGCCGATGAGATGAATGTTGCGGGAAGTGCTCAATGCTACGCGTCCTTATCTGGCATGCGAGCGCACGGCAGCTGGCTCAATTTGCAGGCGCACGCCACCGGCTCCGGCGGCCAGCGCGGCAGGCACGCCAAAGGGCACGGTAAGGTTCGGTGTATCGCCATGGCCCGAGGGGAAACCCATTACCAGCGGCACGCCAAGATCGCCCAGCAGGCGCTCGATGGTCTGCCGCACAGACTCTTCACCCTGCGCGTTGGGAGTGCAGCCGGGCATCTCGCCAAAGATGATGCCGCGCACGTGGTCGAGCTTTCCGGCAGCGGACAGATGCATGATCATGCGATCCACGCGATAGGGCTTCTCGTTGATGTCCTCCATGTAGAGGATGCGGCCCGCGGTCTCAATCTCCCAGGGAGTTCCGAGCGAACTGACGATCACCGAGAGACATCCGCCGATGATGGGGCCCTGCGCCTCTCCACCAACCAGGCACTGTACATTGCTGGCGGCATCAAAGGAGAACTCCAGCGGCAGGCCGCCAAGTGCGGAGAGGAAGGATGCGGCATCGGCACGGCCACTGGCAAAATCGCTGGCGACCATGGGGCCGTGGAAGCCAACCAGACCGGCGCGATCCAGCGCGAGAAGGACGCTGGTGTTGTCACTGTAGCCGACAAAGATTTTTGGTGACTCGCGGAGCATGGCCTGCTGCTCCGGCTGGCAGAGCCAGGGACAAAGATAGTTGGAGCCGTAACCGCCGCGGGCGCATACGATGGCATCGACATCCTCGCGCTGCCAGAGCGCCATGAAGGCCAATGCGCGGGCATCGGCCGAACCGGCAAAGTCGCCGTCGCGCTCCATGTTGATGCACTCCACGGCGCGTCCACTGAGCTGCTGCAATGCGGTACAGCCCTCGCGCAGGAGGCTTTCATCGGCGCGGCTGGCCAGGCCAACGACTCCCAGCTTGCCGCCGGGAGCCAGGGCGTGCGGTCGGAGCGGAGTTGTTTCGGCGTTTGGCATAAATATGATGTTAAACGATTTTCTCCGGCCAGAGGGTTATAGGAAAAATTCCCCACGGCAGATGAGTATCGCGGCACCTTCCAGCAGCAAGGGCCCACCGGGATGCCATTCGACACGCTGGGCGCCGCCAGGGGCAAGAACCAGAAGCTTTTCTGGGGCATGGCGCGTGGCGATGGCCGCCGAGGCCGAGGCCGAAGTGCCGGTGCCGGAGGATTGCGTCTCTCCCGCTCCGCGCTCATAAATACGGATGACCATCTCGTCCTGGGAGCGGAACTGCACCCACTCCACGTTGACGCCCTCGGGAAAAAGATCGGCGCGCGATTGGATGAGCTGCGACTCGCGCTGCCACTCGGCGGGAAATTCCTTAACGAAGATGACGAAGTGGGGATTGCCCATGCTGACCGGCACACCCTCGCGGCGCATGGAGCCGACCTCGACGGCGAAGGGCTGACCGACCTGCGGCTGTCCCATCTCGGTGAGGAAGTCGTAGCGATTGCCGGAGCGGCCGGTGAGGCGGCAGCGTCGCGGGCCAGCGTCGGTGGAGAGGATGAACTCTTCCCCGCCCCGGCTCTCGGCCAGTGTGGCGGCGACGCAGCGCGTGCCATTGCCGCTGAGTTCGGCAAAGCTGCCATCGGCGTTGATAAGCTCGATGTGGGCATCGCAACCCGGGCGCTGGCTGATCCACTCAACACCATCGGCGCCAATGCCGTTGTGGCGGTTGCAGAGCGAGCGCGTGCGGGCCGCCGCGTCCGTGCCCTGATACTCGCGGGCGATGACGAGAAAGTCGTTGCCGTAGGCGCTGGCCTTGACGAAGGGAATGCGCGAGGGGGTGGTCACCGTGTTACTCCTCCTCGCTGCAACTGAAGGCGGTAATCGTGCGTGCGGCCAGCTCGTCGCGGAACCTGGCCTGCAAGACGAGATGCGCGTCGGGCCGTGCATCCAGGATGAATGCGGCCTCGACGCCTGTGTTCTTAGTGGTGAAGCTGACATCCACCAGCTTGGTCTTGTGTGTGGCCTGCACATCTTTGAGCAGACGCGGCAGGTCGGATGGGCTCAGCAGTCCAGCCGTGTAGGCAACAACCACATAACGGCCAAATACGTGCTCCTCCAGCAAGCCGAGGACAAGTAAACCGAAGAGCATGAAGACAGTGGCGACGGTCGCCGGGAAAAGCAATCCACTGCCGGCGCACATGCCAATGGCGGCGACCACGAAGATGGTGGCTGCCGTGGTGACGCCCTGCACGGTGGCTCCCGCGCGGACGATGACACCGCCGCCGATGAAGCCGATGCCGGTGACGATCTGGGCGGCGATGCGCGTGTCCTCCAGCTGACCGGCCATGAGCGCCGAGACGATGGTGAAGAGCGCCGCGCCAAAGCAGATGAACATGTTGGTGCGCAATCCGGCGGGACGATGCTTGAGCTGACGCTCAATGCCAATGAGGCCACCGAATAAAGCAGCCAGGGCCAGACGCAGAGCCACCGAAGCCACGGTGGTGGCCGCCGTGGCATGCTCCACGTGTCCGAGGAGGGTAGAAAGCTCGCTCATCGTGCCTCGCAGTCTGAAATGTTCCGGCCGTGCCGGGACGATTCTACCACTCGAATGCGATGAAAAAGATACAGCAGAAAAGCCGAAGGCCACGGCGCGAACACCGTGGCCTTGGAATGGCTTACCGCAGGTTACCGGGGCGTGCGCGGACCACGGGGCGGTCCACTGCGGCCACGGCGGCGACGGCGCGGATCACCCGCACCGGCAGGTCCACCGGGACGCACATCACTGTGGCTGGGCGGATCGTTCGGCGTGCCGGGATGATTGAAGTTGTCTTCTTCCTCAACTTCACCCGCCGCGCCCTCGAAGCCTCCCTCGAAGGTTACGGCAGCGCCCTCCAGCGAACGTGCGGGACGCGGTTCACGCGGCTCGCGGGCTTCGCGGCGGGCAGGGCGCTCAGAACGCTCGTGGCGTTCATGACGTGCGCCACCACCATCCTCATCCTCGGGAACCGGAGGAACGACGCCGCCTTCAGCTTCGATCTTGGCGCGCTGCTCCTTGAGAATGGCCTTGCGGCTGAGCTTGATGCGATTGCCTTCGACGCTGAGAACCTTGACCAGAACCTGGTCGCCT
>Ga0371490_1001921_pt1 | contig 10052 bp, 8 predicted proteins | sample MB2SIPfraction_FD_207959 | JGI IMG/M metagenome (GOLD analysis project Ga0371490, IMG submission 207959) | Lab enriched peat soil microbial communities from McLean, Ithaca, NY, United States - MB28FN SIP fraction | ecosystem: Environmental > Terrestrial > Soil > Wetlands > Peat | place: USA...
ACATTGGCGTTTACTGTGACCGTACTGCGGTCGTAGGCGCGAGTAAGCGTGTCGGTGAGTTCTAACTTAGCAATATCGCCCGCAGTCGATAAGTTGCTGATGATCGCGGCTTCGCTGGCGAGCGGGTCGTTCTTGGCGTCGGCGGGGAGCAGCGTGATGCCCCAATCCATCGCATTCAAAAGACCGGCGACGCCCGTCGTGGTCAGCACCTGCCAGATGGGATCGCCGCTCACCGGATCGTTGATTGCCGGAAAGGCGTCGATGAGGAAGATTTGTCCATCGTTCGCATTCAAGGCGCTGGCGCTTCCAGTGGGCGAGAAAGTCGCTTGATTCGTGCTGGTTCCCTGGCCGATCTTCATGCGCAGGCGGTTTCCATTGATGGCGATGGGCTGCCCCGCGGCGAGCTGCTGGCCGTCGATAATCTCAAGTTGCTTCTCAAACACCGGCAGCAAAAGAGTGGGATCGAGTTGATAGGAAAACGGCCAAAGCGTCGCCGTCGGCAAGTACGGAGGATCGACCGGAGTGAGCCGGTTACTCTGCACATAGACGGTGGTGTCCCGTGTGTCGGCGACAACAAATTGCAAATAATCACCGCTGGCAACCTCCGTGATGATGCCGGTGGCCGATACTTTCCGGATTAGCTGGTTGAAGGTATCCGCAATGAAGAGATTCCCGGAAGTGTCCACCGAGACTCCGACAGGGCCGTTCAACGAGGCGGAAGTCGCCGGCCCGCCATCGCCGGAGAAGCCCGCTGTGCCATTGCCCGCGACCGTCGTGATGACGCCGCCGGCCGATACCTTCCGGATTCGATTGTTAACGTAGTCCGCGATGAAGAGATTCCCGGAGGTGTCCACAGCGACACCGGAAGGGTTGTCCAACGAGGCGGAAGTTGCTGGCCCGCCATCGCCGGAGAAGCCCCCTGTCGCGCTGCCGGCGACTGTTGTGATGACGCCGCCTGAGACCTTTCGGATCCGATTGTTGCCGGCGTCGGCGATGAAGAGATTCCCGGAAGTATCAACGGCGACACTTTCGGGGTAGTACAACGAGGCAGAAGTCGCCGACCCGCCATCACCGGAGAAGCCCATAGTGCCATTGCCCGCGACCGTCGTGATTACACCGCCGGCCGAGACCTGCCGAATTCGAAAATTAGCGCTGTCCGCGATAAAGAGATTCCCGGCAGCATCCACGGCGACGTCGAAGGGGGAGTTCAAGGCCGCCGAGGTCGCCGGCCCGTTGTCGCCGGAGAAGCCCGCTGTGCCATTGCCCGCGACCGTCGTGACAATGCCGCCAGCCGACACCTTCCGGATTCGATTGTTTGATTCGTCCGCGATGAAGAGATTCCCGGAAGCGTCCACGGCAACGTTGGAGGGGTAGTTCAAGGATGCCGAGGTTGCCGGGCCGTTGTCGCCGGAGAAGCCCGCTGTGCCATTGCCCGCGATCGTCGTCACTCCACCATTGGCCGACAACTTCAGGATTCGATTATTACCGGCGTCCGCGATGAAGAGATTCCCGGAAGCGTCCACGGTTACGGCCAAGGGTTCGTTCAGCGAGGAGCCTTGCGGGTTCCACCATTCGTTGGCCAGCGTCAACTGCGTGGTCTTACCGGTGATGAGGAAAGCGTTCGGCGAGGTCTCTGCCGTAGATGTCACATTGAAGACGGCAGCTATACCAGGGAAGAAGTCATAGACACCGGGATTCAACAGGACAACCCATTGCGGCTCGGCGCTCGGATCCTTACTGGGCGCGAGGCCGGGATACGAGGCATCGAGGTTGATGGCTGGGGGAGTGAAGGCTGCGAGAAAGTTCCAGTCACTGGTCGCGGGCTTTTGCGGATTACTGGCGCCACCAGGCCAACCCACCACGCTCCCGAGACCGCTTCCTGCGACGACCGCCAGCGAACGGGGATCGATGGCTTGAGCTCCAAACAGCGCGACGCGCTTCCGCAACACATAGATGTAGGCTGTCGCATCGTTCGACGTAGGCCACGCTAGCGGCTGGTCCCACACCACCAGAGTCTGTTTCGCTGGCGCATCGATCTGCACCGCGGAAACAAAATGGAAGTCGGCCTGCGCGGCCAAATTCGCCGTTCCGCTCGTGACCTGCTGGTGAAACGCCTGGTTGACGAACAGCAGCGCATCGCCGGGGTTGAGGTTGTTGCTGACGCCGTCGATCCAGATGGAAGTTTGACCGTTATTGAGTCCCCACGGGATCGAAGTCTGGACCGCCATCTGGTTCTGCTTGATTAAAGCGACGATGGCGCTCGAGGTTTCAAAAACCTGCGGCGTTTGGCCGGGACCGGGAACGCTCTGCACTCGCGTGCCCGCGGGAATGGTTACGTTATCGGGCGCGCCCGGCGCGGGGTTGAGCGAGAAGGCAAGGTACGCGGAAGCCGAAACCCCTGGCGATGGCTTGTAACCCACCAGGGCTGCCAGTTCCATGACCGAGCGCTCGTCGATAGCGCAGCGCAGATAGGCTTCGTTGGCGAGGCGTTCCTGATAGAAGGTAAGAATGTCGCAGACCACGGCCCAGGTGTCGAGGAAGGCGATGGAGAAGTCCGAGCTGTCGCGAGTACGCAGCCCTGCCAGCGCGGGCAAATCCGAGTCGGATAGAGAAGCCAACATGCTCGCATAAAACGTCGCATAGCGCCCGATGCGATAAGAGACCGCGGTCAACGCGGGCCGGTTGGTGATGGCCTCGGGCGTCTCCACCTGCACGCCGGCGCAGCAGCCGCAGAGTTGCTCGTCATTCGGCTGGCAGGTACAGCTCATTTGCCACCATCCATGGTGAGCGAAAACTGTCCGAGGTCCAGACGATTGGGATTGTTATCGCAGTGCGCGATCTCCAGCCGTCCCATCTTCAGATATCCCTGCGCGATGCCGTCGACCAGAGGATCGTCCACACCGGATGCGTCCATGCGGCGGAACTTCAGCGGCGTCACCGAGACCACTCCTTCCACGCCTTGGGCCGCTGCTATCAGCGGGCTCAGGTAAATGGTCTCGCCGAAGGTGAAGTTGCTGGGCGCGAGCAAGCCGGGTTGTCCGTTGCACTGGTTGCCGGAGATGAAGAGCTGCAGCAAGGCGTCGCGAACATCGCTGCGGAAGTGACCGGCGGCAACGCAAATCTCGAAGGCGATATCGAGGCCCACCATCACCGCGCCTTCAACCTGCAGATCGGTTCCGGCCATGCGCAGCAGGTTGAGTCCTTGTTTCACGGTGCTGACGAGCGCAGTTGTAGGTTCATTGCCGCCGGTTGCTTCGACGGAGACAAATGCCGTGTACCAACTTCCCGTCCAGCGAAAAGTCCCGCGCGCTTCCTCAACTCCAGAGATCAGCTCCGCCTGATTGCCATAGTCGTCTTCGTTGACACAGCGTTGCTGGGTGTTAAAGGCAAAAGGCGCGGTTTGCTGAATGTGCTGGATGGTCTCTCCGTCCACACCCCCGGCGGCACCCAGTGGATTACGCACCAGCGCGATGAGGGTAGGCTGCGCAAGCACGTGAACCAGCGTGTCGCGGCCGACATTTCCCGCGCTTCCGTTGCCCACGCGGTAGGTGGCGGCAAAGTTTTCTCCCTGGTCCGCAGGCGCTCCATATTGGCCGTCGCCGAAGCGGAGGAAGGTGTTGCCGCTGCTCTCGATCTCCGGCACAAAGTTCGTCTGGTCCGCTGCGCTGGAGAGCAAGTCCTCTTGCGGAGTCCAAGGGTTGCCCGCGCCATCGATCAGGCTGATGACGGGGCGCGCCGTCTGCCCTGTCTCCGCCAGTTGCGAAGCGGGCGCAAGGGGATTGAACACGGGCGCAAAAGTAAGTGGCGACTGCGCCAGTTGCGGAAAATAGCGCGGGCGCGGCGTGTCGACGATGGACTGCGTTCCGCAACTGCAGCTCGACGCGGCGATGGCAGACGCAGGCGGCGGCCCGACCGTTGGCAGTTGCTCGCCGTTCACCCAGCTTCCGTGATCGGCGGGCACGATGTTGCCGCGAGCCACGCTGACGTCGGTGAGCTCGGCTTGAGGCAGAGCAGTGGTGGTGGCAGAGACGCACAGCGGAAAAGGCAACGCGTCGGCTTGATCCCATCGCACGTACGTGATGGGGTCGAGCGTAAGCGGGTCACGGAGGTAGTCGGTGCCACTGTAATTTAGATAATTGACGTAGGTTAGGCGCACAGCCCAGCGGTTCGCGGGATTAGCGTCGCCGGGATCGCCGGTGTCTGGCCCGACTATTTCCTCAAAAATAAGATAGCTGCCCACCGCCAGCGAGGTCAGCGTGCCGGCGAAGGTTGCCTCAGTCGCGCCGGGCGGCAGACAGCAGTTCGCGTCGCTCCAGGTGTAGAAGCTGATCTTGTTCTGCTCCAGCCATAGCATGGCCGGTTGCAGCGTCAAAAATTGCAGGCCAGTGTTCGCGAGCTGTTGCAATGTCTCGGAAGGCGCAGTGGGAGGAATGACCGGTGGCAGCCCCGGCACCAGCGGATACACAGCCGTACCCTGAGGCAAGCCGACTCCATCGGCGTTGGTTTGGAAATAGAGCCAGACGCGGGCATTGGAGCCTTCGTTGACGGAATAATCGACCAGCCGCGCATGACGGCGGGCCGAGATGCGGCTGCGCGCGGTTCTCAGGTAGGCTTCCGTGCCGATGGCGTCCTGCTGGTAACTGATATGGTCGGCGGCATAGGCCATGGCTTCCAGCAGGGCAATGCCGGTGTCGGGAACGTGCGTCTCCTGCCATCCCGGCGCCAGCACGGCGAGGCGGTCGAGCATGGTTTGACGGAAGCTGTCGTAGTCTCGCGCCAGGTAATTGATGTCGGGGGGACTGGCAAGGCTGGGCGGACAGCAGCTGTCGGACAGGCAGTCGCTGTTGGTCGGGCATCCCGCCTTGAACGAGAAGGAAACGCGCGTCAGCGCCGGATCGATATTATCGGGTGGCTGCCAGGTGTCGGCATTCGCGGTGAGGGTCAAGTTGTAGGTCGAAAAGTCGCCTGACTGATTGAGGTTGATGACGAACAGATTGGGATTTTGAGTATTCGGCGGAGTAACGCAGTCGACCGTGACCTGTGCCTTCGACGACGAACCGCCGCTGATGCGAATCTGCGCCGCGTCCAGCGTGACATTGGATGCGGGCTTGAGCAGCCAGAGCAGCAGTTGCTTGCATCCGCAGTCTGTCCCGCTGGCGCCGACCTCAAGGAAGTCGATGCCGTTCAGCGTGGGATGCTGCAGCACCAGAGAGCGCCGATCTTTCTGGGTACAGAAGAAAATCATGCGGTCACTCCAAAGCTGACTTGCTGGGTTTGCTGCCGCTGCGTTTGCAGGATGGTGTATTGCACGACAATGTTCAGCGTCGATTCCTGCACGGTGACTGTTACCGCCTGCACCTTGACCAGATCGGAAAGCCACTGTTGCAGCGAAGCCTGGATGAGCTGTTGCTGTGCGGCCGCCAGAGAATCGTTGAGGCCGGCGAAGACCAGCTGCGCCGTGCCCGTCCCAAAGGTTGGGCGATTCACCCGTTCACCGGCTGAAGTCAGCAAGAGTTGCTCGATCATATCCGCGACATGCGTCGCCAGATCGGTTTGCGCCGTCCATCCGTTCGGGCTGAAGCCATATGGAAACTGAAGGTTCATGTCATACCTATGTCACCGTCACGCGCGTCTGCATAACTACGGGGATTAGCGGCGTGCTCGGTGGCACTCCGATTCCCTCGCCGCCATCAATGACCAGGGGCATGCCATTCGAGGTCACGCGGACGGAGCCTACAATCCATTGGCCGGTTACACACGGCGGAATGGCGGGCGGAATTCCAGGACAACCGGCAACCAGCCATGGATCGGCCAGCAACGCAGTAGGCTGACCGCTAACCATAACCTGCGGATTAGGCACAACGGGCGTTGCTTGACCGCCGTGCGAGCACATCACCGTGGCGCCGACATGCAGCAAAAATCCCGGCATGATCTTCTCCCCTCTCTTCTTCCCTGCTGTAATTCCCTCGCGCTCTAGTTCCCTCGATCCAGGGACGTTCTGATTAAGTCCCTGGGGTCCCCCGTGCACCCCTGTGTACCCTGTGGTTTATGCTTTCTGCTGACACTTGATCAGAGTTTCCCTAAGTCACCTGCAATGCGCCCTCATTGACGGTGATACTCGGTCCGGTCATGACTATGGACGCGCCCTGCCCGTTGTCGATGGTGATCCCCGTGTCGTTGATGGCGATGAACGCTCCGGAGGTCGAGGTGAGAATGATTCCTCCGGTAGGACCGGGCACATCGCTGATGACGACCGTATTCATCTCCACGGTTTGCAGCACAACTTGCTGCGTATCCGGCGGCGCGGCCAGCGCCAGCGCCGGCACTTCGTCCGCGGAACCCCAGTAACAGCCCACCCATATGGGATAGTCCGGGTTCCCTTGCTCGAACTCGACCCACACGCCGGAGCCGACCGCGGGCGTGGCATAGAAGCCGTTCTGAATGCCCGCGAACGGCAGACACGGCATCGCCCACGAACTGGGAATGACGTTGGACACGTCCGCCACCTGCACCATGAGCCGGCCCATCTGCATGGGATCGGTGTTATCCAGCACCGTGGCTCGATACTTACCGAAAAGCTTGTTCATCCAAGTCCTCCCCTATCCCAGAAAGCTAAAAAGCGACCGCGTCTTCTCCTAAAAAGCCACTGCCGGAACCACCGGCACGGTGGAGACCAGGCCGTTGCGCTTCAGCGTAAAACTTTGCTTGTACTGCCCGAGCTTGATGCGATGGGTTGTGCTTTCGACGTAATGCAAGCCATCGAATGCCGTCCCCGCGCCGCGCACGCCCACCAGTCCGCGCGCTTTCAGCGGTTGCCCATAACGCAGCACGTCGAGCGTGCCATCGCCCGAAACTATGTCGGAGGTCTGCGAACTGCGGCTGATCGCGGCCATCAGCGCGTCGGCGGGAGTCAACTTCGCCGTGTCCTTAATCTGCTCGATCTTCTGCGGCAGAGGAATCAGCGCGCCCAGCGGAGGGTCGAGCGGATTGAGCGACGGCATCGGTATCGGTATCGTGGTCTTGGTGATCGGTTCCTGGATGTAGACCAGCGGAGTCACCGACGACTGCGGCTCGTAACGGAAGTTCAGACTCTCCACGTTGGTCCAGGTATCCATATTCACGTTGAGCGCCGGTTGCGGAATGCCGATGCGCACCTGCGGGCCCCAATACGCGGTGTTGGTGCCGGGCGCGGGCCCGGGCTCGATGTAGAAAACGTAGCCGGCATCGTTCGCGAGCTGCTGAATGTAACTGAGATCCGTATCCTTCTGCGAGGGAGTGCGCTCGACTGGTATGGGGACATCGGGCGAGACCACGGGCAGGACAACCGGGATGATGCCAAAGGCGGCATATTTGGCGAGGATGGTGAGAACGCGAAGATCCGGCGTCATGGCGGGATATGGCAGTCCGGAAAAATCCACCAGGTCCATGACTGCGGTGAGATCTTCGCCAATGATGGTCAGCTGGGATGAGCCGCCCATCGCGTCGGGCGTGATCTCGTGATGCTTGATCACGCCGTCGGCGATGACCTGCGGGAGCCCGCCGAGCGTGACCACAAGAATCACGCGCAGCAGGGGAATGGGCGCTCCGCCGGTAAGCATGAAGAGCGTCTGCAACGGAGAGTTATTCGCCAGAGTGAAGGTCAACGAAAAACCGCTCTTGCCCACCGCCGATACCGTCACCTCCGCCGACACCAGGGCATCGATCAACGGCTTTGGCGCCGGCACCGCGACCATGGGGCCGATGAGGATGGTGAGATAGAGCGGACTAGCCATTGCGCGCTCCCGCCGGAATGCCGGAGCCTAGAGGTATCTGAATCGTGGAGCCGGGCTGCGAAACGAGCGCGTCGGGATCCATCGACGTGTTCGAGTCGCAGATGAGCCAATAGAGCGTCGGATCGCCGAGATACTTGGCCGCAAGGTTGTCGATGCGGTCGCCATCCGCCACCGTGTAATTCTGCAGCGACTTGTAGATACTCGCGGACGGAATGATTCGCCGCTGCAAATACTGCACCATGGTGCCGTTGGGAAGCACCAGGCTCTCAACCACCGCTCCGTAGTAGCGGCTGTTGGGGTTTGTCGGACCGCCGTTGCCGGCAGCGGCCAACACCAGAGATTGAATCGCGCTGCTCATAACCCCGTCACGGCGCAAGCGCCGCCAGCGCCTCCTTCGTTGCCTGATAGGTCATGTAGAGCGAGCCGGCCGGATTCTGGAAGCCCACGTCGTTTACGTTGAGCACGCGCATGCCAATCGACACCTTGGCGTGAATGGGGTTCAGCTGTGGATCGAAAAACTCTTCAGTAATGTCGAGGTCGGTGATACGCACCGGCGTGACACGGCTCTTGCTCCACACAAAGAGCGTGAGCGAGGATTCCATCGGCAGAATCTCCAGCGTGCCGGCATAAGTAAGAGCTTCGTTAGTGTTGAGCTCCGAGGTCGATGGATAGACCAGCAGCTCCAGCACCGCCAGTTGTGGCTGAATGCCATAGGCCATCGTGTTGGAATCTCCGGCGGCGAGCAAGTCGCTGGCGTCGATCTCCGCCGTGCACTTGATGGTCTCGATCGGCGGCCCTTTCAAGCGCAGGACCTCCGAGCGATCCGGCTCCTCGCTCACGCTCTGCGGCTTCAGGGAGCGCGTGATCGACTCGGGGTTGTATTGCAGAGCAATGGTCTGCTGCAATGCGCCCGTGTTCGGGTCGACCGCGAGGATGGCGCCTTTGACCAGGCGTGGCGAAACGTTAGGCATGATTGTCCTTGCCTCCAAGATTCGGCTGGAGCTTGACTAGGTTTCCGGCCTGGCTTCGAGTGCCGGTCTTCGGAGCGGATCCGGGAGGAAATCCGCGAAGCAATTCACGGAAGATGGCGCTTGCCGCGCGCTCACCCATTCCTCTAGCATCCAACCCCGAAGGCAGCATTCCGCCGTCGATGCGACGAATGGTTGCGGTCCGCGGCCCGCGAATGAAGCGCGACCAGGGCTCGCCTTGAGCTGCAGCTTGCATCAAAGTGTCAATCCGAGCCTGGAACGCCACAATGAATATGCCCTGTTCGCTGGGGGCAAGGCCTTCCACGTTCAGACGCTTGACGTGCAAGTTCAAACGCTGAGGGTTCAAGCGCGTGCGCGAATTCGCTTCGCCCGGCCCGTCCAACTTCTGCGCCACGTCGTCGCGCGTCGAGGATGGCGCGGCGGCAAGCTGGGTTTTGACAGGCCGCAGAATCATATCCAGCCTCGCGTCTCAGCCGGGGTAAGCGAACGCTCGAGTTTGCCGTATTCGCAGCGCGCGCCTTCAAGAATGTGTTTCATCCCAATCGGTTGTTTCTCTTCGGCCGCCAGGAAAGCGGCTTGCAACGCAATGTTGCGGATCACTCCGCCGGGCACATTGAGCTGGGCCAGCCGCTCGTAGTCGAGTTGCTCCACTGGAGTTCGCGCCGGAAAAATACGCCGCCAGATCACGGCGCGGCGCGCGGCATCCGGAAATTGGAACTGCACGATAAAGCGAATACGGCGCACGAAGGCAGGATCGATCACATGCTTCATGTTGGTCGTAAGGATGGCGACTCCCTGATACGCCTCCATCCGCTGCAACAGGTAGCTGACTTCGAGATTGGCGTAGCGATCGTGGCTGTCGCGCACTTCGGTGCGCTTGCCGAAAAGGGCGTCGGCTTCATCGAAAAGCAGAACGGCGCTGCTCTCTTCCGCGGCATCGAAAATGCGGCGCAGATTCTTTTCCGTCTCGCCGATGTACTTGCTGACCACGGTCGAGAGATCTACCTGAAACAGGTCGAGATCGAGAGTGGCGGCGATGACTTCGGCGGCCATGGTTTTACCCGTGCCGCTGTTGCCGCTGAACAGCGCGGTGACGGCGAGTCCGCGCGCGGAGCGTTCTTCAAATCCCCATTGCCGGTAAACCAGCGCGCGCTCGCGAACGTGGGTAACGATCTGCCGCAGCGTCTGCTTTTGCGGCTCCGGCAGGATGAGGTCGTCCCACTGCGCGCGGGTCTCGATGCGGCGCGCCAGTTGGTCGAGCGAGCGGCGCGACCGCTGGCGGCAGATCTGC
>Ga0371490_1001927_pt1 | contig 10041 bp, 6 predicted proteins | sample MB2SIPfraction_FD_207959 | JGI IMG/M metagenome (GOLD analysis project Ga0371490, IMG submission 207959) | Lab enriched peat soil microbial communities from McLean, Ithaca, NY, United States - MB28FN SIP fraction | ecosystem: Environmental > Terrestrial > Soil > Wetlands > Peat | place: USA...
CCCACTACGCCATGCTCCACGGTCACCAGTTCGCTGAGCGGAACCATGGCTCCATTTGGCGCGGGCAGATGGATGTTCTCCAGCGCCTCGGCTCCGGAGCGGCTGGCGCGCGTGAAGCGCACCTGGACAGGGATGGGTTCGTGCGCGTCCTTGTCGTGCAGCAGGCCGGCCTCGACGCCGGTAGTCGCCACTGCCAGAGCGCGCGCCACGTCGGCCGTGGCGATCCCGCTCTGCGTCGCCTTCGCCGCATCCACGCGGATGGTGTCGTGAGGCTGCGGGTCTTCCACGTACCAATCCGTATCCACAACGCCCGGCGTACTCTGGAAGATGTGCTTGATCTGCTGCGCCACATCTGTCTGGCCCGCGAGATCCGGGCCGTAGACCTCGGCCACCAGTGTTTGAATCACCGGCGGACCCGGCGGGACCTCGGTGACCTGAATGCGCGCGCCGTACTGGCTGCCGATGGCGTCCAGCAGCGGGCGCAGTTTCTTCGCAATTGCGTGGCTCTGCTCGCGGCGCTGCTTCTGCGGGACAAGATTGACTTGAATGTCCGCTTGGTTTGGCATCTGGCGCATGTAATAGTGGCGCACGAGGCCGTTGAAGGTGTACGGCCCCGACGTGCCTGCGTAAAGCTGATAGTTGAGCACGTCGGGCTGGTTGGCCAGAGCGTCGCCGAGCGCCTGCGTTGCGCGCAGAGTTTGTTCGAGTGGAGTCCCGTCGGGCATGTTCACCACCACCTGAATCTCGCTTTTGTTGTCGAAGGGCAGCATCTTCATGCGCACCAGGCCCGTGGGAACCAGTAAGATGGAGAGCAGTAGAAGCGCCAGCACGCCGGCGAAGAACAGCGCCCGGTTGCGTCCCGATTCGATCAGCGGCGTCATCACCTTGCGATAGAGGCGCGTGCGCCAGTTTTCGTGCTCCGGCTCCAGCAGTTGCGCGCCTCCCAGATGACGGCCCAGCAAGCGCATAGCTGCCCACGGCGAAACCACGAAGGCCACCAGCAGCGAAAAGAGCATGGCCGCCGTGGCGCCCACCGGAATCGGCCGCATGTAGGGGCCCATCATCCCGCGCACAAAGGCCATCGGCAACACCGCCGCGATCACGCCGAAGGTGGCAAGAATGGTGGGGTTGCCGACCTCCGCGACGGCTTCGACCGTGACCTGAGAGCAGGAGCGCCCGCGATTTTCTGGCATCCGCAGATGGCGCACGATGTTTTCGACCACCACAATCGCGTCGTCCACCAGAATGCCGATGGAGAAGATGAGCGCAAACAGCGTGACGCGGTTGATCGTGTAGCCGAGGAAGTAGAAGGTGGCCATCGTCAGCGCCAGTGTCACCGGAATCGCCAGCAACACCACGCCCGACTCGCGCCAGCCCAGGAACAGCGCAACCAGAAACGTGACCGAGAGCGTAGCCAGCAGCAGATGCTCCAGTAACTCGTCGCTCTTGGCCTTGGCTGTCTCGCCGTAGTTGCGCGTGACGGTCACATGCACGTCGGCGGGGACGACAGTGCCCTTCATCGCATTAATCTTCTTCAGCACTGCGTTGGCAATGTCGGTGGCGTTGGTGCCCTTGCGCTTGGCCACCGTGACGGTAACCGCAGGATACTGTTCAGCCGCGCCGGCGGCTGCGTGCGTTGTGCCGAACAGCACGTAATTCGCGGGCTCGGCCGCGCCGGCGGCGATCTCGTCGGCCACGTCGCGCAGATAGATGGGCCTGCCCTGATGCACGCCCACCTCAACCTGCTCCAGATCCTTGCTGCTCGCAAACAGATTGCCCGCATCCACGCGGACTTCGCGATTGTTTTCGGCAAAGCTGCCGGTCTGCAGGCTGGCGTTGGCCGCCTGGAGCTGGCCCACGATCTCGAGCGGCGAAAGGCCGTAGCTCGCGAGTTTCGACGCGCTCAGCATCACGCGCATCGTGCGCGGCAACCCGCCGATCACAGTGCTCTCGCTTACGTCAGGCGTCTGCTCGATGCGCTGCTGCATCTCGTCCGCGATGGCGCGCAACTGTTCGCCGCTGGCGTGCTCGCTCCAGAGAGTGACGGAGAGAATTGGTACGTCGTCGATGGAATGCGCGCGAATCAGCGGCTGCGAGACGCCGGGCGGAATGCGATCGAAGTTCGAGTAGAGCTTGCTGTAGACCTTGATGAGCGCGTCTTCCTGCTGTGTGCCCACGAGGAAGCGCACCACCACCAGGCTCTGGCCGGGGCTCGATGTGGAATAGACGTACTCGACGCCCGAAATCTGGTGAACAAGCTCTTCAATGGGATGGGTGACACGCTGCTCGACCTCGGCCGCGCTGGCGCCGGGCATGGCCGTGACGATGTCCAGCATCGGCACCAGAATCTGCGGATCTTCTTCGCGCGGAATGATGGCCACCGCGAAGATGCCCAGCGCCAGCGAAGCAACAATGAAGAGCGGCGTCAGCTTGGAATTCAAAAAGGTCTGCGCCAGCTTGCCGGCAAGACCGAGGTCGTGGGTGTTGTTGGTCTCTGTCATTGTTGAACCTCGGAGCTGTTTTGAATGCGCTTACCGGCCAGATCGCGATCCGCCGGGTTATCGACCAACCTGTCGCCGCCCGCGAGGCCGGAAAGAACTTCCAAGTTCGCGCCCTGCGCTTCACCGAGCGTCACGTAGCGCAGTTGGGCCACGCCGCTGGAATCCAGCACATAAGCGCAGACCAGCGAGCCGCGCATGACGATCGCCGAGCGCGGCGCGACCACCGCCTGCTTTGTGCCCACGGGAATCGCCGCGCTGGCCGCGAGTCCGGCGCGCAATTGCTTCAGCGCGGGCAGTGCGATCTTCACCAGAAAGCTATGCGTCATGGGGTCGGCGGCAGGCACGATCTCGAAGACCGTGCCAGGAAGCGGCTCACTGTTGAGACTATCCACCGTAACCGCGATCTTCGATCCCTTGCGCAGATTCGCGATCGCCGACTCCGCCACCGTTGCCTGCATCTCCAGCGGGCCTCCGCTATCCACTTGCAGCAGCGGCACGCCGGGAGCGGCCATCGCGCCCGGATCGATCGAGCGCGCGGTCACCACGCCCGCAAAGGGTGCCACAATGCGCGTGTAGCCAAGCATTGCGTTCGCGCCCGCATGCCGCGCGCGCATCGCGGCTGTCTGCGCTCGCGCGGCCGATGCCTGCGCCGCCGCTGCTTCCGCTCGCCTCGTCACCTCATCCATCTCCTGCGGACTTACGCTCTTCTGCGCCTCAAGCTGGCGGAAGCGCGCCAGCGTGCTGGCCGCAAGATCGGCGTTCGATTGCGCCGCCGCCTGCTGCTCGCCGGCAGCCTTCATCGCGGCTTCGGCCTGCTCGGCGCTGGCGCGCATCACGGCATCGTCGAGCACGACGAGTGTCTGTCCTGCGCGCACGTTGTCGCCCGGCTCAACCAGCACGCGCGTCACGCGGCCCATCACCTGCGCGGAGAGCGTTGCCGACTCATGTGCCTGCAATGCGCCTGTTGCTCGCACCACTGCAGGAACTTGCAGTTGCTCGGCAGTCACCACCCGCGCCGTTGCCGTTTGCGGCGCTGCTTGCACGGACGGCGCATCCGATTTGCAGCCTGCGATCACCGCCACTGCGATCAAGCTTGTCGAGAACAAAGAAGTGGACCAGGGGAAAAACTTCATTGCAGATCCTCCGCGGCTTCGGGCGTCAGCGTCCCGGTTGCAAACAGCAGTTGGGCGTAGGCGAGAGTGTTGCCGTAGACGGCGCGCCAGTAGTTGGTCTGACTTTCGCGCTCGGCATCCTCGGCGCGCAGCAGGTCGGTGATGGTCGCAAGGCCCGCGTCGTAGCGGTTCTTCACGATGCGCAGGCTTTCGATTGCCTGCTCCACGGCGGCCTTCGCGGTCTCCATCGATTGCGCCGCCACCGCGCGCGCTGTGTGCGCTTGGCTCACCTCCACCAGCACCCGCTGGCGATAGCTCTCCAACTGCGCATCCACGCGGGCCTTGGCCGCCTGCGCGGCAGCCAATTGCGCGCGTTTGGTCATCGGTTGCAGGTCGATGCCGATCTGCACGCCCGCCACCCAGTTGCTTCCGCCGGAGTTCCCGAGCGAGTCGCGATCGTTCTCCCAGTTGCCGTACGCGTTCACGTGCGGCCCCAGAGCGAGCTTTGCCGCGCTGGCCGCGGCTGCCTGTGCGCGGCTTGCCTCGCCCAGCGCGGCCAAGTCGCGGCGGTTCTTTTGCGCCAGCGCAAACTCGTCCGCCAAGGAAGACAGCGGATAGACGCGTGGCTCGATGGGCGCAAGCTCGGTGGCTTCCATCCGCGGCGCGCCGATGGCAAACCGAAGGCGTGCCCACGCCATCTCGCGATCGCCCTCGGCCGCGATCAGCGCCTGCTTGCGCGCGGCCAGATTCACCTCGGCGGCCATCCGGTCCGACTCCACCGCGAGCCCCGCCTTCACATGATCGTTCGCCGACTTCAGCAGCGCCTCGGCCGACTCCACTTCATGCCGCGCCGTCGCCACTTCGCGCTCGGCATAGAGTGCCTGTTGATAGGCCTCCACCACGTCAAACACAATCTTCTGATCCACGGCGCCGGCCTCGTGCGCCGCGCTCTGCTCCATCTTCTTCGCGCCCTCCATGCGGCGTTCCGTGACCAGAGAGTCGAACAGCTGCCAGCCGCCGGAGACATGCGTGGAGAAGTTGCCAATGGAATTGGGACGGTTGAGCGAATCGAGGTCGAAATCGGCCTGCGTAAAGCGCTGTTGCCGCAGCCGCGTGCCGAAGGCGTACACCGGATCGTCGCCACGCGACATGTCCTCGGTAAAGCCGATCTGCGGCAAAAGAGCCGCGCGCGCCTGCTGGGTTCCGGCGTGCGCTTCGGCCACGCCTGCTCGTGCCGCCGCGGCCTCGGGATTCTGCTGGAGCGCCTGCTCAATTGCCTGAGGCAGCGTCAGCGGTTGTTGCGCATGTGCGCCTGCTCTCGCCAAGCTGCAGCAGATCGTCAGCCAGATTGCCTGGGTTCGAATGGATCTCATTTGTTTGGGCTCCTCTTAGCGAGCTTCTGCCCAATGAAAGTCCACAAAAGGGGAATCTGTTACGGCACTGGGAGAAGAATCTTTGGGGCCGCATCGTCAAACCGTTAAGGCTTTGGCCAAAACGAGATGCGGGAGCCGCTTCGCATGGCGTTGTGTCGGCAGTTGTTATACTGGGCTCGTTGTGTACTCTCGCCATGCGCCCAGAACTTGTTGAAGCATCGGACTTGCTCCGCCAGCAGAATCCCGAAAGCATCGAAGCGGCCCTTGGCCTGCTTCAAGGAACCGTCTTTTCCTTCAGCATGAAGATGTGCGGCCACCGGGAAGATGCCGAGGACACGGCGCAGGATGTGCTTTTCAGTTCGCTCAAGCACCTTCAGAAACTGGATAACCCCAGCGCGCTGGCCGCGTGGCTCTACACCGTTGCCAGGAATCGCTGCCGCCGTAAAAGAGGCAAGATGAATGTCTCGGACAGCCATCATGTCTCTCTCGATGAGTTGATGCCTGACAGGGCCGAGTTGCAATTCCTAATGCACGCAGCAGGCAAAAATCCCGAACACGTGGCAATGACAGCGGAAGAACAGAGCCTGCTGCAACAAGCCGTTTTGCGTCTGCCAACATCGCTTAGGCTGGTGTTGGTTTTGCACGACATGGAAGAGCTGAATGCCGGGGAAGTTGCGCGTATTCTCGATCTGAAAGAAGGCACGGTGCGCGTCAGGCTTCATCGCGCCAGGCTCGCTGTGCGTCAGGATCTGACCAACACCGTCCGCGGAATACCGGCAAAGAATGTGTGGTCGCGCGACGGCGGAATTCGCCGTTCGAAAGACTGCCACGAAATCTTTGCCAATCTTTCGGAGTACATCGACGAACGCGTCCAACCCGGCGACTGCGAACAGATGCGCCAGCATATCGATCGCTGTCCGCCTTGCATGGCCTTTCTGGCCGACCTCAAGGCTGCTATTGACCGCTGCCGTTCGCTTTCGGTTCCTTGCGACCCGGCAGTGACCGAACGGATGCGCGCGATGATGACGAAAGAGTACCTACGGCTCGCCGGAATCGACGATCCTCGAAAACTGCGGCAATAGGACAGCGAAGATTAAAGCGAGATCCGGCCCGATTGAATCAGCCACAGCGATCCGGCGGCAACCACGATCCAAAGGAGAATCCCTTGCAGCAGCGGGCGCACGCCAACCTTGCGCAAGGTCTTCGGCGTCATGCCGGTGCCGATGAGAAACAGCGTCACGGTCAGGCCGATTACGCCCAGCCGCCTCAACTCCGGATACACCGGCGCGCCAAGGGGCAGATAGGTGTTGACTACGGCGGCCAGGCAGAAGAAAAGGATGAACCATGGCCATTGCCGGACCGGTGCGTGGCTCTTGCGCGTGGCCGCGGTGCCCACCGACAGCGGAACAATCCACAACGCGCGCGTCAGCTTGACGGTGGTGCCTACGGCCAGTGCCGCAGCGCCGTACCTGGCGGACGCGCCGACCACGGAACTGGTGTCGTGGATCGCCAAAGCGGCCCACAATCCAAACTGATTCTGGGTCAGGTGCAGGGCCGTGCCGATGGGAGGGAAGATGAGCAGGGCCACGGAATTCAGCGTAAACACGGTGCCGAGCGCAACGGCGATCTCCTCTTCGCTGGCCTGGGTAATGGGCGCAATCGCCGCAATGGCGCTGCCACCGCAGATGGCCGTGCCCGCCGAGATCAGGTAAGAAACCTTCTTGCCGACGCCCATCATCCGTCCGAATAGCCAGCCCAGAACAAGCGCTGCGGTGATGCTGACGGCGGTATAGAGGAAGCCGGTGCGCCCCGTCTGAATCACCTGTCCAAGGTTCATGCCAAAGCCAAGCCCCACGACGGAGACCTGCAGCAGCAGCTTGGAAAGCCGCTTGGCGTCCAGGTGATACGGGTGCGCGAAGCTGAAGCCGTAGATGAGTCCGGCAGCCAGTGCAAGCGGCGGAGACAGAACTCCGCTAGCGCTCAGAATTAAGCCTGCAAAGAAGATGTTTTTGTTCACATCTCCAGTCTTTGCCGCATCTTCCACCATGTCCAAGTGGAAATTCCGATAGCCTATAAGTTCTTCTTATCTGTTCCGGATTCTGTGCTGCGCAACACGATCAGGCCGGCTGATCGGCCAGCAGAAAGCGCCGGAACTCCGCCGTCACGCCCTGCAACTCCGCGCCCTGCACGGAAGCCAGGAGAAACGGGCGCGGAATGTGGAGACCCTCGATGGCGACGATCTGGAAGGCTTTGCCGTTGCGGCAGTCCTGCGCCAGCGCCCAACGCGAAACAAAGCCCGCGCCGAGGCCGGCCTCTACCGCCGACTTGATGGCTTCGGTCGAGTCGAGTTCCATGGCGATGTTCAACTCACTCATGCGCACGCCGCGTTTTTCCAGAGCAAGCTCGACGACGCGACGCGTGCCCGAGCCGCGTTCGCGCATGAGCAGCGGCATAGTGGTCAGGTCCTTGCAGGGGACCGAGCCACGCTCGGCCCATTCGTGACCGCGCGGGACGATGAGCAGCAACTCGTCGGCCAGATATGGCTCCACACGGACTTCGCGGCGGCGCGGAGGGCCTTCGACAAGGCCGAGCGCGATGCGGTGTTCGAGCAGCGCGGTAACAATCTCTTCGGTATTTCCGCTGGTCAGTCGAATCTCGACCTGCGGATTCTGGCGGCGGAACTCGCCCAGCCGGTGCGGCAGCGCGTACTGCGCGATGGTTGTGGAAGCACCCAGCACCAGCTCACCGCCAAACTCACCCTTCAGTTCCCGGACGTGATCCTCGGCTTCGGTCGCGAGTGCGTGCAGGCGGTGCGCGTAGTCCAGCAGCAGTGCGCCGGCCTCGGTGAGCGATACCGTTCCACGGCTGCGATCGAACAACTGCACGCCCAGCTCTTCTTCCAGAGCTTTGATCTGCGAACTCACCGCCGGCTGCGTCAGATAGAGTTCCTCGGACGACTTGCGAAAACTCAGATGCGTTGCCACCGATCGGAAAACCACCAGCCGAAAGCTTTCGAGCGATGCCATAAGGCCTTTATAACAGGTGTAAGGGACCGTAGGTGGATGTTTCTCCCTGGAATAATGCCCCAACGGTCTGCTTGTCTGGCAGCATTTGAATTCGGGACATGGCACCTTGCGGTATCGTGAGCTTCAAACAGCAATTAGAGACTGAACCCCTCAGCCTTACACACAACGCTTTGCGAGATAGAATCCAGGAAACGGGTCGTTTTCCATATCTCATGGCGTCCGCATCCGTCTGGTGAATACTCTTATCCAAGTGCACAAATTCCCCCGCCTGCCGTGAAGCTGTAAGCTCCTCCAGTCCGGTCGGGCTGGCATTTGCGAAATCGATGCTGTCCACGATCGAATGCGCCTACATCCGAATGATCAGCTCATAGTTGTGCGTCGCTGGACGCCCAATTATGGAGTCAGCTTCGTGCAGGCAGTCCTCGCGCAATACGCAGCATCTCCCGGAAGTACCGACACAACGAGCCGCGGCGCAAAGAAAAGTAGAATCGAGCGAAGCTGACACGGACCGGTCCTGGCAAGTAGATGTGGGGCTGTGAGTTTACTGATCCGGCCCGCATGGGTGAGACATATTCGTGAGTTGTAACGTCTCAAGAATATGGAGAAGACCGAGGGACATCGACTGCCGCGAGTGGTGTTGAATGAGCGTCGGCGTCGAGCGGTGAAGCTTCGTTTGAGTGGTGCCACGATTGCTGAAACGGTGGCGCAGTGCGAACTGGGCCGTTCTGCGGTGATCCGCGCCCTGCAGGCCTACGAACAGGGTGGCTGGAGCGCCGTAGCGGTTCCGATCGTAGGCCGTCCAGTCGGCTCAGGCCGGCAGTTGACTGAAGAGCAAGAGAAGAAGATTCAGCAACTGATTCAGGACCGGACGCCGGACCAGTTGAAGCTGGTTTACGCATTGTGGACGCGCCAGGTGGTCAGTGAACTAGTGGAAGCTGTCTATGGGGTGCGGCTGACAGTGCGCAACACGGGCAAGTATCTAAAGCGTTGGGGATTCACCCCGCAGCGGCCGTTGAAGAAGGCCTACGAGCAGTCGCCCGAAGCGGTCTCCAAGTGGGTCAATGAGGAGTACCCGAAGATCGCCAAGCGCGCCAAAACAGAAGGCGCCGAGATCCAATGGGGGGACGAAACCGGTCTGCGATCCGATGACGTTCGAGGCCGCGGCTACGCACCGAAGGGGCAGACTCCGGTGGTACTGGCCAATGCCAACCGCGCAAAGCTGAGCGTGATTTCGACGGTGACCAACAAGGGGCAGATGCGCTGGAAGGTCTTCTCGGGGGCGCTCAATGCGCATATCCTGATCGGTTTCATGGAGCGGCTCATCCGCAACCGCGACCAGAAAATATTCCTCGTCCTGGACAACCTGCGGGTACACCATTCCAAGCCAGTGAAGCAGTGGCTGGCTAAGCATGCCGACACGATCGAAGTCTTCTATCTGCCCAGCTACTCACCGGAGTTGAACCCGGACGAGTTGCTCAACTCAGACCTGAAGCAGCGAGTGACCAAGGCGGCTCCGCCGCGCACCAAGACAGCTCTGAGCCGCACTGCCATCGGTGCCCTGCGAAGCATCCAGAAACAGCCAGACCGGATCGAAAGCTACTTCCAGCAAAAAGACGTATCCTATGCCGCGTAGGTCTTACTGTTCAGGACCGGATCAATAGTACTACAGTTGTAGATAGAAGATAATCTGATTCTGCTCTGGGAAGTGACTCTCCAGCGTCATCGATGGAGAAGCGATTATCAGGATGGAAGCGCGAGTTGTTACGGGCGCATGAGCGCATAGCGGGGTTGTTTGCGCGCTCGGAAGCACGCGAGCGCAGTGTTGCCTATCTTCAGGGCTTGTTGAGCCACTGTGTGCGGAAGAACGGCTGGCAGTTGGCCGAGTGGATGGGCGAAGCAGTTCCTTATCGGGTGCAGCATCTTTTGGACCGTGCGCGTTGGGATGCGGATGCGGGGCGGGACGAGCTTCGCAATTATGTACGGGAAGAACTGAGCAGCCCGGATGCTGTTCTGATCGCCGATGAGACGG
>Ga0371490_1001929_pt1 | contig 10031 bp, 14 predicted proteins | sample MB2SIPfraction_FD_207959 | JGI IMG/M metagenome (GOLD analysis project Ga0371490, IMG submission 207959) | Lab enriched peat soil microbial communities from McLean, Ithaca, NY, United States - MB28FN SIP fraction | ecosystem: Environmental > Terrestrial > Soil > Wetlands > Peat | place: USA...
GTGCGGGCGTCCTCGCCCGCACATATCCAGGCGCAATGACTAAATCACACGGTCTTAGCACTAGGGTGGGATACCACCCCGAAACTCTCCGCTCCCATTCAATGTGTCATCCTGAGCGACCCTGACCCTGACCGTAGCGAAGCGGAGGGAGTCGAAGGACCTGCGGTTGCTTTTTTGTGTTTTGAAAACACCGGAGTTCAAGGGGCTATATTACACAGACCGTATCATCCATGAATACTATTCACGTGTTGTGGATGTGATCGAGTATGTGTAACCGTATTTCCAGCCTGCACCTCCTCCAGCACCTTTGTAGCCAGTATTGTGCATGGCTTTCTCCCAATTCCGTGCTTCGTTTTCTGTCGAAAACGTCTTTACTACTGCCCAATCCGACGGATTACCATGATCTTGCTTCCGCTGCTTCGGGTCGTCAGTCAGTCCTGCGTACTTAGCCATGTAGCGCGTGGTAGGTACGTAGGGATGGTCCGCAGCAAATTTGCCTAGTTGCGCCTCAAAGTTAGTCCCATCACCCTGAGTTTGCGCATAACTGTTCTGGGCGTCCTGCATCTGCTGAGCGTTCGGCATCTCGGCTTTGTTGAAAATCTGTTGCTGCTGACCTCGTGACATTGTGTTTTTCCTCTCTGAAAATAGCGGCCAACTTCAGCTTCTAGTTCGGAACTAGAGGCTAAAGATTGATGGCTGCTTTCACAACATTCTTAAAAAATGTCCAAATGAAGGTCGAGCCAACTTGTTTATATATCCCGCAACCCAGTACCTCGCCGACGGGCCGAGAACCTGCGTCCACTATAACGCTAAAACGCCTGGGATCTTGTGCAAAAGAAGGACGAAACAGTACTGATCTGATTAACGCCGGGGTGGGTTCGTACACGAATATGGATGCGTCGGATCCGGGTTCTCGGACCTGGGAATGATCGCTCAGACGTAATCCGACTGCCCGAAATCATGGTGATAGGCCCGGTCTCAGAGTCGTATCCTGCGCACCCCGCTACGGTTTATGCTTCCCATATTGGTCTTGCCCTGTCACAGGGCTGCGGTAGTGCCCATTCTTGTGGTTCGAATTAGTGGAACCAGGGTACTGCCCTCCGTGGGACTCGGTGTGCTTGCCACCACCATAGTTTGGGCGCGACGAGTGCGCGCTATTTGTCCTCGTCGAATGGGAATTATGTGTGCTCGACGAATGCGAACTATGTGTGCTTCTGGAGACGTAGGTGCCCTTAGCGTTGCCGCTCAGCGGCACCAGAAAAGCGAGTAAGCCGAGGATGACAAATTTCGTTAATTTCATCGATCCGCCCCACCCAACGCAATCTTGATTCCAGTATCGCGCAAATGAATGCACAGTGCGCATATAAATTAGTGGTTGAAAATCATGATTGTCCTCTGGTACCGGGTGCCCCAGGTCCCGCATCTGGGACCTGGGATACCACGAACCCCATGCGAGCGAACAGCGAGCAGTTGGCCCCACCGCAGGTGGTGGGGGTATCCGATGTACCAGCTTTGTCGTCACATCAAGACCAACGGTAAACGATGCCAATCTCCGGCTCTCGGCGAGTTGGCTTATTGTTATTTTCACGCCCGCACACATGCCATGGCCTCACCAAAATACATCGCATTTGATGACCTCAAGCTCCCCTTGCTGGAGGATTCCGCCTCCATCCAGGTAGCCATCTCCAAGGTCATGAATGCCTTCGTCAGTGCCCGTATCGATGCGCGCCGCACCGGCCTGCTCCTCTACGCCGTCCAGATCGCCTCGCAGAATATCGATCGCGATTCCGAACGTAAGAATTCCGAAATTGTGCACTCCATGACCGTCACCGATGAAGGCGACGAAATGGCCCCGGAAAAGGAAATCTGCGAACCCGCCGATTGCGCAACCTGCAATCGCCGTGATACATGCGACTACTACGATCCCGAAGAATCACGATGAGCCATGAGAAGCTGTGCCCCGTTCATCGCGGTCCTATCGCGATGAGCGGGCGGGTGCCCCAGATCCCGTTTTTCGGACCTTGTATCTTGGAATGTCCGCCCATGTGCGACAGTAAAGAGAGATGGAAAAACCCGCAACAATCAGCCCGCGCCTCGCGTTTCTCGGTTACGGTGCCTGCTTTATGGCCGGCTGCCTGTGGGGCACCGGCTTCTACTTCAGCCGCCTGGCGCTTAACGAGATGAGCGTCGATTACATGGTGCTCTACCGCATTCTGTTTGGCTGTCTGGGGATGCTGCCGGTGGCGCTGCTCAACAGATGGCGCTTCACCGGCGCGGAATTCAGGTTGCTGCTGATCTCCTCGGCCCTGGGCATTCCCATCACGTGCATCATCCAGTTCCATGGATTGGCGCACACCACGGTTAGCCACGCCTCGCTGATGGTGGGCGCGATGCCGGTGCTGCTCGGCGTGGCCGCGACTCTCTTTGCCGGCGAGCGGCTGGAGCGCATCGGCTGGCTGGCTCTCTGCGGCTCCACGCTGGGCGCGGCGCTGCTCACTCTGGGAGGCAGCCACGGGACGGCCGTGCGCGGCCAGCCCTCGCTGCTGGGCGACCTGTTGGTGCTGGTCTCGCTCCTCTCTGCGCTGGCCTGGATTCTGCTCAGCAAGAAGCTGATGCGAACTCACAGCCCATCGGTCGTTTCGGCTTACACGATCCTTCTCGGCGGCGCCATGCTGCTCCCCTGGGCGCTCGGCCCCTGGCTGTTAAGCCCTTTCACTCATTCCAAGGCAACGCCGCCGCCCTTCGCGGACCTCAGCCTTACCGCCTGGATGGCGCTGGCCATCAGCGGCCTGCTCTGCACCGCCACCACCACGCTCTTGTGGAACTGGGGCATTCACCATGTGCCCGCCTCCCGCGCCGGGGTTTTCCTGAATATCGAGCCTGCCCTCGGCTCCTGGCTGGGCGTCAGGCTGCTCGGCGAGCACCTCGGTCCCTATGCCTGGGCCGGCGGCGGCCTCATTTTGGCCGCGGCCATCACCCTCACCACGCGCGGCCGCGAGACGGAACCGGCCGTTCTCCTGGAATAAGCGTCGGCATTTGCTCTAACATCGGTTGCATGGTCGGCAACAGCTCTTCCATCTCCGGCAGAACAATCCCCCTCGCGGAGCGCAGCCGCCAGCGCGACTTCGTCGAACTGGCCGTCGCTTATGGACTGATTCTGACCGTCATCTGGATGCCTCGCCCGTGGCAAAAGATGCTCTGGTGGGTCGCTGCCGCCGCGATCCTGGCCATCGCCTCGGCGTCGTTCGAGGGCCTGCAAGCCATGGGCCTGCGCCGGGAAAATTTCCTCCGTTCGTTCTGGGTGGTAGGCTCGGCGTCAATGGTTTCCGCCGTGGCCATTGTCCTTGCCGTCTGGCTGCACACACTACATGTTCCCGGCACTCCGGTCCTCTTCATCGAGACCTACGCGGGCTATATCCTCTGGACTTTCGTGCAGCAACTCCTGATGCAGTGCTTCTTCCTGTCGCGTCTGCTGCGCCTGCTTCCCAACCCAAAACTCGCCGCCCTCGTCACCGCATTCATCTTCGCCGTGGCGCATCTGCCCAACCCCATTCTCGTGCCGGTTACTTTGCTTTGGGGTCTGGCCGCCTGCCTGCTCTTTCTTCGCTACCGCAACCTCTATACACTGGCCATCGCGCACGCCATTCTGGGAGTCACGCTCACCATCACGGTTCCCGCAGCGGTGCACCATAACATGCGAGTGGGGCTGGGCTATCTGACATACGGCCACACGCACAAGCCGGCAACCTCAGCGCAGCCATAGCGACCAGATCGCGTCCACCGAGGCATGGGTGATGGCCGAGGCTCCCACCCTCCGCTCCCGCCGCCAGGCCCGCCCATAGAAGACTCCCGCCACGGCGGCCAGCAACACGTAGCGCCAGTTGAACAGCACCGTCCGCTTGTTGAAGTGGGCCAATCCGAAGAGAATCGCCGTCAAAAGCAGCGCGGCAGCGCGCCCCATGCGCCGTTCCAGCAGGTTCTGCAGCCATCCGCGAAAGAAAAGCTCTTCGGGAACGGCAATGAAAAAGAAGGTGAAAACCCATGCCTCGGCAATCGGCATGAGCCCCGGCCATCCCGCATGTAGATGCAGAAACCCCAGGCCAAGCCCCAGTCCCAGCGCTATCGGCGTGTACCAGGCCAGCTCCCGCAAACCGAAGGCCGCATCCCGCAGGCGCAGGCGCAGGTCGAAGCCGGTCCCCTCCAGTTGCCGCAGCGCGATGAAGCCGTAAATTCCGGCGTCCAGCAGCACCTTGTTGAAGATCGCCAAATGGGCCGGCCACGCGCCCTCAAACCAGCGCAGATCTACCGCCAAACCCAGCACGGCCAGAACCAGAAAATCCCGCCAGTTGCCCTGCTGGCTGCTGGGGTCAATTCGCCCCGCCTGCCAAAGCAAACTCGCCACCGCCACCGGCAGCAGTGCATACAACGCCAGCCAGCCCCACTGGAAGACGCCGCCGGCGACGGCCACCAGCAGATAAGGCACGCACAACGCAGCGGGAGACGCCAGTTGCGCCCACAGAGGAAGCGCGCGCACCCGCCCGGCTGCCCATTGCGGAAAGAATGCCGCGGCCAAATACGGCGTAAGCGCAAGCAAGGCGGCAATCGAGTTTGCCGGTGTAATCATGGAGCTCCATTCCATTTTGCACCTTCCTTCTGAATCCTTTTCCGCCGGCGGACCGTTCGACCAACGGAAAGATGCGCCTCGCGGTGGCCGGCAAGCTTCCCGCACCAAGCCGCCCTGCAAACCTTGGTCACGTACGCCGGACGGATTACGGTAACACCTGGCTCAACCTGGCCGATATTTCCGACAGCGATTGATGGAGGCTCATGTGGCCCTTTTAACCTGGAACCATGCCTGCACCGTAGGCGTCAGAGCCATGGACGACCAGCACGGCATCATCATGGATACCATGAACGAGCTTCGCCTAGCGGTGGTGCGCGGTTTGGGCCGGGAACTGGTCAGCGAGGTGCTGGACCGCCTCATTGAGTTCACCCGCATGCACTTCGCCAGCGAGGAGCATCTGATGGAGCAGCATCTCTTTCCCAGCCGGGATGAGCACCGTAGCGAGCACCAGCGCATCCTGGCGCAGATTCTTCAGTCCTCTCATCGCGTGCAACACGGCGAACAGATGCAGATGCGCCCCCTGCTCTGCTTCCTGCGCGAAGCCTATGCCGAGCACATCGAGGGCATGGATCGGGAGTATGGCCCCTGGTTCAATGAGCGCGGCGTGGACTGAAACCTGCGCCCACTGTCCTGTTTTCAGACAGAGGCCGCGCGTCCCATCTAATGAGATTTTCATTAATGCTGATTGCATCTTTGTCGATGAAACTGCTGTAAGACAATCTCCGGCAGAAGAGGAACCATGGCCTTATTAAAGTGGACCAAGAAGTATTCCGTTGGCGTGAAGGCCATGGACGACCAGCACATCAATCTCGTCGAAATCCTGAATGAACTTCATGCCGCAATGTTGAAGGGTCAGGCGCAAAGCGTGGCCGGCTCGCTGTTCAAAAAGCTGACGGACTACGCACTCAAGCACTTTACCGACGAAGAAGCCATGTTGGTGGCGGCCAGATATCCGGGGCTGGCAAAGCACCGCGAAGAGCATCACGAAGAGTCTAGGAAACTCGGAGAATTCGTGGCCCGTTACGAGCAGGGCGACCAGACGATGTACCCTCAACTGCTGCGCTTCCTGGGCAAATGGCTACATGACCATATGCAGGGGGACGACAAGAAATTCACCGCGTGGATGAATGAGCACGGCATCTATTAAGCCACCTGCGTTGCGCCCCCGCGGCTTTTTCTACTCAACTTCTTGCGCAATTGACCGATATTCTCCTTACCGGCAAGTTCCGGCGGGAGGTTGTACATGGCGCTGATGACCTGGAACAAAAGCTTCTCCGTAGGTGTACTGAAAATCGACAGTCAGCACACTGTCCTGTTTACGATTCTGAATGACCTGCACGCCGCGATGATGAACGGCCAGGCGCAGAGCCTGACCGGCCCGATGCTGCACAAGCTGGCGGACTATACCCACACCCACTTCACCGAGGAAGAGGCCATGATGGCGGCCGCCAAGTATCCTGGGCTGGCCGATCACAAGGTCAAGCACCGCGAGCTGGTCAAGCAGGTCGAGGAATACGTCCTCAGCTACGACAAGGGCGAAATCACACTGAATCTGAAGCTGTTGAACTTCCTGCGCGACTGGCTCACCAATCACATTCAAAAGGTGGACATGGCATACAGCGCCTGCCTCATCCAGCACGCCGCGCATTAGAGCAACCCGCGTCCTGGGACCGCGCGATTCCCCGCGCGGATTTCCCCAGACTTCTTTGCTTCCCGGCCTCGGACGGTTGCGCCGGCCAATCTTCAGGAGGAGGACGACTGTGGACTTAACGACCAACAAAGGCGAACTAAGCGTGGGCGTCAAGATGCTCGATTGCGATCACCGGGCGCTCTTCGAAACCATCAAGGAACTTCAGACAATGACGGCCGGCGACGTGGACCCGCGCCGGACCGGCTCGCTTCTGCGCAAGCTGGCGGACTTCACCCTGACTCATTTCGCATTGGAAGAAGGAATGATGGCAGCCACAAAGTTCTCCGGCATGGCCCTACACCGCCTCCATCACCAACGGATCGCGGAACATATGGCTGCGCTTGCTGCCCGTTACAATCGGGACGGCTTGGCCCTGGACAACGAGACGTTGAGCTTAATTTCCGAGTTGCACGCCAATCACGTTCAGCAAGACGACCTGCACTATGGCCTTTGGTTGAACGCGATCGGCAAACCCTAGCTCTCGAAGGAGAGCTGAGCGTGCGCGAAAATGGGCGCCGCCGGCGTCGCCTCCGAGGCCAGTTCGTAGACCAGCCGCTCCAGCACCAGCCGCTTGTCCGGCGGCGAGGAGCGCAACTCCAGATCCGCCCGGGCAATCAGCCGTAGCACCCAAAGCAGCTCGCTGTTACCAGATCCCTGGAATCAGGCGGTAGCGCGTGTGTGCGGCAAACTCAGGGTAGCCCTGAAGATTCTGAATGAGGAAGCGGTCCTCCTCGGCCGTACGCCAGACAGTCAGAACCAGAATCAGAGCCGCCACGGCCATTGCCCACCCGGAGCCCAGCATGAGCGCTGTCGCCGGATACATCAGAATCATGCCCACATACATCGGATGGCGCACGATGCGATAGGGACCGGAAGAAACAACGGCGTGGTTGCGTTCAGACTGAATGCGAACCGTCGCTTCGGCAAAGCGATTCATCGCCATGACCCAGCCAATCAATCCCATCGCCACTACAAAAAGAAGGACACCCGGCAGCGCACACCAAAGCGGCAGCGGCAGCCAGCGGAAACGGACGGCGTCCAAACCGGCCACGGCAACCTGAATATAAGTCAGCGGCAGGAAGATCCTGTAAAACAGTCTGTCGAAGCTTTCCGTCTGCTTGAATTTCGGCTTGGCGCGAACCCTCATCAATCCCGGATTGAAACGGCGAGCCAGCACGCCGATTCCAACGATAGTGAGCACATAGACTGCGAAAGCTGCCCATCCCCGCTTCCAATCCAGACGTCCTGCGCTAGCAAAGAGAATGGATACCCAGAGAAGGATCGGCAACAGCCCTTGAGCGGCCGTCCCGATTCGCACCAAGAAACCCGATGTTGCGTTGGTTTCCGGCAAGGATGCGTTGGAATCTTGCATAATCATCCTTTGGCCGTTCAGGCCTCGAACAATAACGGCGCTTCGGCCCACAGCGGCGCCGCAGGCTTAGGCTCCGAGGCCAGTTCGTAGACCAGCCGCTCCAGCACCAGCCGCTTGTCCGGCGGCGAGGAGCGCAACTCCAGGTCGGCGCGGGCAATCAGCTTCAGCGCCCGCGTCAGCTCGCGGCGGCTCTTGTAGCGTCGTGCCTGGCGGATCAGGTCGTCGGCGGCAAACGGCGGCATCCTGAAGCCCTGCCACAGCGCCTGCCAGATGGCGCGCGAGTCGCGCACGTTCTTTTCCAGAATCACCAGCATCTGCCGGAAGGTTCGCGCCAGCATGTAGAGATGGCCGATGGCCGCGTCCTCGCCGGCGTCCGAGCTGTTCAGCAGGCCCTGCAGCAGCGCCAGCGCGCGCGCCCGGTCGCGGGCGCTGATGGCGTCCGTCAGCTCGTAAAGCGAACGCTGCTTGGCGGCCAGCACCATCGTCTCCACGTCGCCCAGCGTGATGCGCCCCCGTCCCAAAGTGTAGAGCAACAGCTTTTCCAGCTCCGAAGAGATCAGCATCATATCCGCGCCCAGCGCGTCCACCAACTCGCGAGCCGCGTCGGCTTCCACGCGTGCGTCCTGCTCCTGCGCGGTGGCTGCCACCCAGCGCATCGCGTCTTCCTCGTTTACCCGTGCCAGCTCCACCATCCCGCAGTGCTCGCCCAGGGTCTCCGTCAGCCGCTCGAAACGGTTCTTGTCGTCCATCTCCATGCGCCGCGCGTCCGAGGGAATGCTGATGAAGTCGGCTACAAAAATGATCAGCGCCTGCGGGTTGGGCGAGCGGAAATAGCGGTCCAGCGCCGCAAATTCCTCCTTTTTGGCCCCGCGCGTGTAAAGCTGGCGCACATTGCGCACGAAAACCACCTGAAACGGCGCCATTAGCGAGGGCGTCTGTGCGCGGTCCAGCACCTCGAAGATGGAGGTCGAAGCCAAATCTAAATCTGACAGGCAGAAATCCCGCAGATCCGGCGGCACAAAAGCCTTGAGAACGGCCCCGCGGCATCGGTCCAGGAGAAATGTTTCGTCGCCGGCCAGCACGTATCCCGGCTTCAGCGGACCCTTGCCCTCCGCCGCCGCCTCCATCTCCGCCACAAAGCGGCCCACGGCGGTGAAGCCCGCGCCCCAGCGCGCCCCGCTCATCGCTTTGGCCTCTGGCTCATGAGTCTGTCCACCATGCGCCTCCAGAATACCCTTCCCGCCGGGCTATTCCCTATTCCCTGCACTTAAAATCCTTCCAAAATATCGGCCACCAGTTGCCGCGCGAGCTCCCGCGAGAGCCGCTCCATGGCCGCCGGATTCTCCTCGATGAAGCTGGACAGGTCGGTGGTTGACTGGTACTGCTGGCGGTAGACGTAGTTCTTGTTCTCATAATGAACTTTGCCGTCCCGCCCGGTGAGCGTGACCGAAACCACCACGGTGATCAGAAAGCTGGACGACTCCTGCGTCGAGGCATTATAGGTGAGCGGCTCCACCGTCTCCTTCAGAATCGTTCCATGCAGGATCGCGTCCGGGTCACCACTCGCGTACGGCGTCACCCGCAGCCGCGTGCGCGTGGCAAACTCGCGGATCACCGCCTCGGTCATCACCGTCTCGGTGTGATACGACTCCGTATGCGTGGCAAAGACCGGCACGGCGAGCGTGTGCACGCCGGCCGGCAGGTGGGTAGCCGCGCCCAGCGTGTGATATCCGCAACCGGAGAGCCCCAGCAGGGCAAATGCGACGGCTAAATAAGCAAACTTGCGCATGACTCATCTTATCGCGCAGCCACGCCCCAGAGCCGCAATCTGGACATTTTGACAATTACAAAAATCTGGGCGTCACACGTTCCTCCCGGAGGGAGGATGTGAAAATAGCCCAGGGTGAAACCCTGGGTTGATGATTCATCACGTATTCTCCGTCCCGTAGGGCCGGAGTGAAACTTCCCTTACATAGTGCAGCGGGATCCTATAGCCCTACACCCACGCCGTCGCCAGCATCCCCAGCTTAACCGCCGACAGTTTCAGCCCGTCGGCACGATCTTTGAAGTAAAGTTCGTTGAGCCGGTCGGAATCCAACTGCTCCACGCGCTGAAATCCAGCGCGGCGAAGCTCCGCTTCCATCTCCTCCTGCGTAAAGAAAAGCTGAAACGGCTCTCCGGCAGCCGCCACGCGCCCCGCCAAAGCGTCAAAGGCCTTCCGTCCCACTTCGCTCAAGGTCTCCGGCGCGACCGCGTAATCGAAGCTCACCCCGCTCCCCGCCGGCAACTGCGCAATCACGCCTAGCGTGGCCCGAAAGGCCGTGAGCGTCAGGTACGGAACCACT
>Ga0371490_1001930_pt1 | contig 10030 bp, 5 predicted proteins | sample MB2SIPfraction_FD_207959 | JGI IMG/M metagenome (GOLD analysis project Ga0371490, IMG submission 207959) | Lab enriched peat soil microbial communities from McLean, Ithaca, NY, United States - MB28FN SIP fraction | ecosystem: Environmental > Terrestrial > Soil > Wetlands > Peat | place: USA...
GGCCCAGCGAAAACATGAAGCCGATTCCCACCGGGCGCTTGCCTTCCTGCATCAGCTTGCGCGTCACGTTGTCGATGGCCGCAATATGATCGGCGTCGACCGCGTGGCGCAGGCCAAAGCTGTAGGCCAGCAGTGCCGTGCCCAGCAGCAATGGATAATGGCGAAACGCCAGAATCGCCCATAGCCAGGCAGCCGCGTTGAACGTGAACAGGATTCCGTAAATACCGATGACTTTGCTGCGCAGGTTAGCGGGAGCGTCGTCGAAGAGGTGCCGCAGCGCGCGCCACTGTGCGCTGCGGGAGGTCTCCGCGGTGTGGGTCAGTCCGGAATTGGCGAGGTCACGAATGTACCGATATTACCATTTTAAAAATCGTGCTATCAAGCGCTGAACGGCCGGTCGCAATCCCCCGTGCCCCATTCTTTCGCCGGTTTTTGGGCGAAAGAATGGGAAATAAGGGACCTAAGCCGTCTGCCACGGACCTGTTATTCAGGTTTTGAGAATCGCACCTGCACGACAGGCTGCTACGCCTGCGCTACGGGAGCGGCCTTTGGCTTGGCCAATTCCTTGCGAGCCGGGGCAAGAATGGCGTGCAGAATCGTGCCTTCCATGCGCGGCATGAACTCCACCACCCCGGCATCGCCAATGTCCTGAATCAGTCGGTTGATGATCTTGTAGCCGAGCTCGCGGTGCGCCATCTGGCGGCCGCGGAAGCGCAGGCTTGCCTTCACCTTGTCGCCATCGCCAAGGAAGCGGACCGCCTGGTTCTTCTTGGTCTGGTAGTCGTGCTCGTCCACCGTCACTGAGAACTTGACTTCCTTGATGGTGATCACCTTCTGGCGCTTGCGCGCGGCGCGCTCGCTCTTTTCCTTCTCGTAGAGGTAGCGGCCGTAATCCTGGATGCGGCAGACAGGCGGCACGGCGTTGGGCGACACCTCAACCAGATCGAGGCCGCGTTCCCGGGCAACCCGAAGAGCCTCGAAAGGAGCGAGTATTCCTAGCTGTTCGCCGTTTTCATCGATGACGCGGACTTCGCGCGCGCGAATCCGCTCGTTGATGCGGATAAAGGACTTGGCCGATCGTTTATCGAGTGCGATGGTGCTCCTCCGAGCGCCGCGCCGTGCGCGCCGGGACAGGGCGTCCCATGCGCCGCTACAGCACAAGTGCAAACTGAGTATAGCACTGGCTTGGCGTGGGTGAACAAAGGGTTTATGCGCTCGCGGAGGCCGTGATCTCACCCTCCGCATTGAACCCTGTCACCCGAACCCGCACCAACTGGTTCGCCTTGAAACGGCCCTCGAGTTCCACCGGCAGAAAGTTCTCGGTCAATGCCGTCGTGCATCCGCGCTCGGCCAGCGCTGCCGGCGTGTGCAGCGTAATGGCTTCGAGTTCGCGTCCCACAAACCGCCTCCGGTGGGCTTCGCTCTTCTCGGCGGCAAGCGCTCGCAGAGCGGCCATGCGTTCTGCCATTACCGCAGGCGCTAATTTGGCTGCTGCATGCAATCCCGTGCCCGGCCGCGCCGAAAACGGAAACAGGTGCAGGTAGCCGAAAGGCAGTGCGCGGATAAAAGCCAGAGTCTCCTCAAACTCGGCGTCTGTTTCGGCCGGAAAACCCACCATCACGTCGGCGCCGAGCGTGAGGTCGAGGCCGGCCGCGCCGAGAAGTGCCGCGACTTTCTCGGCATAATGCCAGGGGCGATAGCGCCGATGCATGCGCCGCAAGACCGCATCCGAACCCGATTGCAGCGGCAGATGCGCATGCCGCGCCAATCGCCTGCCGCCAAATTCGCGCATCAGCGCGATCAATGCATCGTCCCAATCCATCGGCTCAATCGAGCTCAGGCGCAGTCGCGGCAATCCGGTACGCTCCAGAATTGCTCGCACCAGTCCCGCGAGCTTTCCACGGCTTGAACCCTCAAAATCCGTTCCCCACCGCCCCAGGTTGATCCCGGAAAGCACCAACTCCTTGCCGCCCGCGACAACAAAACTCTCCACCTGGCGCATGACCACTGCTTGGGGCAGACTTTTCGACGGACCGCGCGTGAAAGGAATCACGCAAAACGTGCAGCGGTTGCCGCAACCTTCCTGAATCTTCAGGTTGGGCCGTGTCTGCGCGCCCGGCGCAAGCTGTGCGTCGCCCCAATGCACGTCCTCAATAAAGGAGTGGGCGAAGCGATCGTCGGCCCAGATGGGAGCGGAAGGCCCGCTCGCTCCCAGCAGTTGCGCCACCGGCACCAGTCGCGGCGGTACGCTTTTTGGTTGCTCCGTCCCGCGCGTCAACCCCAGGATGATCTCCGGCGCCAGCGCCTTGTGGCTGTTGCCCACCACCGCGGCCACGCCCGGCATCGCGGCAAGTTCCTCGGGTGCGCGTTGCGCATAGCAGCCAGTCACCACAATTTTGGCCGCGGGATTCTTGCGGTGCGCGCGGCGGATGAAGGCGCGTGCGGCGCGATCGGCTTCCGCCGTCACGCTGCACGTGTTCACAATCACCACATCGGCGGCCATGGGCTCACGTTCGCTCAGCGCGCGCAGATTTCCCGCCATGGCCTCGCCGTCGGCGCGCGCCGCCCTGCAACCGAAGTGCTCGATGTGAAATCCCGCCATCATCCCAGTTTAGTAAATTGAAACGACTCGCCCAGAGCAGGGCTGACAGTTTAGGCTTGGAACGGTTTTTTGTTGAGGAGAACGCATGCGCCACTCTCTCCGTTTCTCGCGAATCGCCGGCCTCGTTCTCTGCATCTCCGGCGCATCGTGCTTGCTCTCGCCTCTCGCGGCGCAAGTCGCGCCGCAGCCCCGCATTCTGGTCTATACGCGCAACTACACGCCAGACGGCAAGGGCTACGTGCACGACAATATCGCCGACTGCGTGGCGGCAATCCGCAAGATGGGCCAGGAGTCCGGAGTCGTCGTTGATGCCTCAGACGACCCGGGCGTCTTCACGGACGGCAACCTGCGCCAGTACGCCGCCCTCGTGTTTGCCAACAGCAACAACCAGGCCTTCAGCAACGATGCCCAGCGCGACGCCTTCAAGCGCTACATCGAAGCCGGTGGCGGCTTCGTCGGCATCCACTCGGCCTCGGGATCCGAGCGGGATTGGCCCTACTTTTGGTCCGTATTGGGTGGCAAATTCGTGGCTCATCCGCGCCAGCAGGCGTTCACCGTTCGCGTCGTCGATCCAAACTTCGCTGCAGTCAAAGGAGTGCCCGCCGAGTTTACATGGACCGACGAGTGCTACTTCCTCGACCACCTGAACCCGGGTATCCATCCGGTTTTGGTAACAGACCGGACAAAACTTGCCACGGAGCCGATGACGATCGATGTAACCAAATTCCCAGTCGACTTGCCGCTGGCCTGGTACCAGGAATTCGACGGCGGGCGCGAGTTCTACCTGGCGCTCGGCCACAACAAGGAAGACTACGCGAATCCCCTGCTCTACGGGATCATCAGGAACGGGATCTTGTGGGCGATGAAGCCCGGGCACCAATAGAGCCTGCACGGTTGTACCGCGCCGCGTAAGCAGTGGGTCAGATTGAGCCCGTCGTGAAAGGGCACGACTTCAGTCGTGCCGCAAAAGCCCCAGAATAGCGGCGAGCTTTAACCCCTGAGGGAAGATTTTTCAAACTGACCCACTACCGCCGCGTGCGTCCGCAGGCAAGAATGCGGTCCCTGATGCAGTGGTTCTACCACTTCGCTATACTGGAAACATACGGTTTTTATCCGTAGATTCAATCCACGCGATGCCATCTTCCGCCGCAGCTCAAATCCCGGTTCCCGCCCCGGATGAACTCAAAAGCCAGACGCGGCACATCGCAGGTTACGTTTACTTCACGTTTATCTGCTACGTTTCCATCGGGTTACCGCTCGCGGTGCTGCCGCCCTTCGTGCATCTGCGCATGGGTTACAGTGCGGTGCTGGCCGGGTTGGCCATCAGCATCCAGTACATCGCCACTCTCGCCAGCCGTCCCTGGGCGGGCCGCATCTCCGATCACATGGGCGCCAAGGTCTCCGTGCTTTGGGGCATGGCCTGCTGTACCGCCAGCGGCGCGTTCCTGGTTGGCGCGGCAGCCTTGTCCAACGTGCACTGGCTCAGCTTTACTGCGCTCATCGCCAGCCGTTTGGCGCTCGGCGTAGGCGAAAGCCTGGGCTCGACAGGATCCACGCTCTGGGGCATCACGGCCGCCGGCCAGGAGAACACCGCACGCGTCATCGGCATGAACGGCATCAGCACCTACGGCGGTATGGCGCTGGCTGCGCCGCTCGGCGTCGTGCTCGACCAGTATTGGGGCCTGGCCTCCATCGGCGTGCTCACCATCCTCATTGGCGCGGTCAGTTTTGCCATTGCCTGGCACAAGGATCCCGTTCCGGTCGAACCCGGCGAGCATCTTCCGTTCGCGCATGTGCTGGGCCGCGTGGCTCCGCACGGCATGGGACTGGCGCTGGGCGGTGTCAGCTACAGTGTTCTGGCCACCTTCGTCACGCTGTTCTACCATCATCGGCACTGGGACGGCGCGGCACTCTGCCTGACCGCCTTCGGCGTCGGCTTCGTCTTCGTGCGCGTCTTTTTTGTCAGGACCATCAGCCATTTCGGCGGCTATCCCGTGGCCATCGTTTCGCTTTTGACTGAGGCTGTGGGCATGGTTCTGTTGTGGCAGGCCGTTGCGCCGTGGATGGCCATGGCCGGCGCAGCCATCGGCGGATTGGGCCTTTCGCTGGTCTTTCCAGCCATCGGTGTGGAGGCGGTCAAGCGCGTTCCCGAGTTCAATCGCGGCACCGCGCTCGGCGTTTACACCGCCTTTGCCGACGTCTCCTTCTTCCTCGTCGGCCCCATCGCCGGCGCCATCATCGGCTTCTTCGGCTACTCCAGCGTCTTCCTCTTTGCGCTCATCAGCGTGCTCATCGCGCTGGGCATTGTCGTCGTGCTCAAAGAGATGCAGGTGGAATGAGCCCGGCCCAAAAACCCTCGTAATCGGGAGATTTCTCGATCTGCGCTGGCCTCTTATTGCCTATTTCGGCCACAATCTTCACATTGACTTTCTGTCTAAAGATTCTTACATTGAGTCACGGAATGATCATGTCCGGTCAATCCTCCGTTCGTATAACTTTCGCTCGTAAAATCATCCGCTCGCAGAGTTTCTGTTCCGTTCACAACCAGCTTCTGGGCATTTCTTGAAAAGGGGGTTCGTGGTGCATCACACTCTGAATGATCCGACGTGCATCTTGAGTCTTATTAGGAAACCAACTGCCATAATTCACCTTCGTCGATGGGCTCTTCGGTTTGCCTTCGTCCTCACGCTTTTGCTTCCTCCGGTCCTCTTCGGCCAAGCCACAGGAAGTATTTCCGGAAATGTGATCGACAAATCCGGATCGGCCATTCCCGGGGCAGCTGTGACGGTCACTTCCCAGGCAACGGGTCAGGTTCGTGCTGCGAAAACAGATGACACCGGCCATTATCTGGTTCCTTTGCTTCCCGTTGGCGTCTATACCGTGCATGTGGACGCAACCCACTTCAAAGGCGCCGAAACCAAAGATCTGCGCCTGCAGATTGATGAGGCCAGAGAACTGGATTTCACGATGGTGCCGGCAGGAAATGTAGAAACGGTCTCCGTTTCCGCCGCCGATGCGGTCGCCGTCGAAACGGCCAATCCCTCTCTCGGTCAGGTGATCACTTCGCAACAGGTCACGCAACTGCCTCTCAACGGCCGCGACTTTGTTCAGCTGGCCACACTTACGGCGGGCGCCACGTCCGAGACGAATCCCGGCAGCTTTTTCACCCAGGGCAGCGACAGCGAAGTAGCCGCTCGCGGCTCGTACTCTTTATCGGTGGGCGGTTCTCGCCCCAACAGCACGGATTGGCTGCTGGACGGCGTAGACAACAACGAGCTGACCGCAGGCGGCATCGGCGTGTTCTCCTCCATCGACGACATCCAGGAATTCAAAGTCCTCACCTACACTTACTCGGCCGAGTTCGGCACGCGCGCCGGACCGACCGTTCTGGTTACGACGAAATCGGGAACGAACGACTACCACGGATCGCTCTTCGAGTTCGTCCGCAACACCGACCTCGACGCGAGAGGCGACTTTGACACCTCAACTCCCAAGTTCAACCTGAACCAGTTTGGCGGCTCTTTCGGCGGGCCTATCCGCCGCAACAAGACGTTCTTCTTCGTAGATGGCGAGCAGAAATATCAGCGGGAAGGCATCACCTACACCGGCCTCGTACCCTCCATGGCCATGCGCAGCGGCGACTTCACCGACGATGCGTTCGGCAACAATATTTCGGGTTCCTCAGGCGCTGGTTTTATTCCCCAGATTGCCAACCCGAACATGGTCGGCGCGTCCACCAGCTTGACCGCCTACCCCAACGTTTACTTCCAGTGCAATAACTCCGGCGTTCCGCTGCCAGCCAATGCCCAGGGCCTTCAACCCCAGGGAGTCAATTGCAACAAGATTCCCTCAAACCTCATCAACAGCGCCGGGCAGGGTATGATGGCCCTCTATCCCGCGCCCAACGTCAACCTGGGCAGTACTACCGCCAGCTATAACTACGTCGACGAGCCCGTCCGCTCCCTGAACGAAACCAAATTCGATGCCCGTCTGGATGAGACGCTTACGGCTTCAGACAACCTGTTTGCCCGGTTCAGCTACGACCAGGCGTTCTCTTTTGCCCCGGGCGGCGCTCCGGCTCCGCTGCTCGCTGAGGGAAACGCCTTCGGCAGCAATGAGACCCTCATCAACCACGCACGCAACGTCGGCGTCGGCTGGAGCCACGTCTTCTCGCCGCGCACCCTCAACACGGCCACCGTCGGCTACGACCGCATCTTCGACTACATTGCCTCGCAGGATAACTACACCTGCGAATCGGCCAAGCTGGGAATTGCCAACTCCGATCTGGGCTGCTCGTCCACCGGTACCCCGATTGCCGGTAACTCCTACAGTGAAGGACTGGTTTCGGCTCAGCTCCAGGGCGGCTATTGGTCCCTCGGCGATCGCGGCTACTCGCCATTTCAGGGTGGAACCGACATCTACTCCTTCAAGGACGATCTCGATCTGATCCGCGGCAAGCATGAAATCCACACCGGCATCGATTTCCGCGGCAATCAGATGAATGTCGGAACGGAGGAATTTTCAGACGGCTTCTGGCTCGTCGGCACCTTTGGAAACTTCAGCGGTGTAGGCCTCGCGCCCGGCAATCCCGAAGCGGACCTGCTGATGGGAATGGTCGGAGGTGCCATCCACGACCAGACATACGAGGGTATCGTCACCGGCCGCCGCTGGAAGATCTACCGCCCCTTCGTCGAGGATGACTGGCGCGTTACCCCCTCGCTCACCTTCAACCTCGGCCTGGCGTGGGATATGACCACCCCCATCACCGAAGAGCATGGCCGCATGGCGGACTACATCCCGCAAACAGGACAGCTTCTCATCGCCGGCAAAAACGGAGTCAGCAACGCGGCGGGCATCAATATGTACTGGGGCGCATACGAACCGCGCGTCGGTCTCACCTGGAAAATCCTCGGCAGCGACAAGACCGTGCTGCGCCTCGGCTTTGGTATCTATCACGATTCGGCGTGGAGCCAGGGCGCCCAGGGCCTGTGGCAAAATCCGCCCCAGCTCGGCGAGTCCGATGTATTCCCGGCTACTTTTTCAGCGGGCTGCGCCTTTTCAACTTCATACTGCGCCACCCTGTCCGGCGCGACCGTCGAAAATCCCCCTACCCCCTCCACCGGGTTTCTATCCCTTCCCACTCCACAAAATGCGGCCAGCTACGTGGGCACGTTCAATTACGAGCCGACGAACTTCCAGCCCGGCAGAGTTCACCAATACAACGCCAACATCGAACGGGAGTTGCCCGGCAATGTTTTGCTCACCGCGGGCTATGCGGGTTCGACCGGCGGCCATATTCTGGTCATCGGCAACGACCTGAATGTCAACAGCCCCTCGGCCTGCGGAACCGTATCCGGCTATACGCTCGGCTGCCTCCCCAGCGGCGCTCCCTACATCTATCCGTACAACCCGCCGAATTACAACGCGATCCTGCTCATGGGCGACGTGGGCAAAACGCACTACAACTCCATGCAAATCAAAGCTGAGACCAGGACGCCCAAGCACGGTCTTTATGCGCTGGTTGCCTACACTTACTCGCGCACCTACGACAACGGCCTTTCCGACGGCCTGGGCTCGGAGCTGAGCGCCCCTTACTTCCCGCTGCCCAACTGGCAAAATCTCGATTGGTCCCTGTCGCAGATCAATCTCAATCAAAGCTTCACCGGCAGCGTCATCTATGACCTGCCTTTCGGCAAGGGCAAGACGTTCGGCGACAACTGGAACCCCACCACCAACCTGCTTCTCGGCGGCTGGCAGGCAACGCTCATTGAAAGAGTCTCTTCCGGATTCCCCGTTCCCCTGATCGACGGCGCTAACAATTCGGGCACAACCTTCAATGCTGGCGGCAACTCCAATAATTACAACCGGCCAAATCGAGTGCCAAACTGCAACGCCCAATCCGCCGACCACAGCAAGTACCAGTGGATTAATGCGGCTTGCTTTGTCGCTCCGCCGTCCGGCGAGCTCGGCAACGCCGCACGCGTCCCCGTCGTCGGACCAGATTTTGTCAACTCAGACTTCTCTTTGATCAAACAATTTGCTTTGCCGCGGGAGGGGATGGGCCTGAACTTCCGCGCGGAGTTCTTCAACCTCTTCAACCATCCCGAGTATGGCTCGCCAGTCAACGACATCAACGCCACGGGATTCGGCAAGGTGAACTCAACCGTCAATAATCCGCGATTGATACAGCTGGCCTTGAAACTTTCGTTTTAGAGGCGTTACGGCGGTTCTCCAATTCCTGTGAAGTTTCAGGAATTGGAGAATTGCCGCAGGGAAATGCACTCTCCGAAGGCGTCCTTCTCGAGCGCGATCCTCGGCCTTCGGCTGGAGATCGCTTCAGCGATCTCTCAGCATTCCTCAAACGCAGAACGGCCACCCCTTGGGGTGGCCGCCGTTTTTCTGATCCCTGATCCCTGTTCTCGGCTTTATCTCTCGCCCTTGCGCCAGTTCACCAGATCGCCCAGCGTGGTCGTCGAGCTGGAGACGGGCGCCTTGTGCGCGGTCTCCTTGTAGTGCTCGACCGTAGTACGGCTTGCTTCCTGCCCGCTCACGGCACGCAGGCTCAGACCGACCTTCTTTTCTTCCACGTTGATCTTGATGATCTTGAAGTCGTGCTCCAGGCCCTGTTCGAGCTTGGAGTGGTCGCCGCCTTCGCCGGCTTCGGAGATGTGGCACAGGCCCTCCACGCCCTCCGCAATCTCGACAAAAGCGCCGAACTGCGCGGTGCGCAGAATCTTGCCATGCACCACGTCGCCCACGCGGTGCGACGCGAAGAAGCTCTCCCAGACATCCGGCTGCATCTGCTTGATGCCCAGGCTGAGGCGCCGGTTCTGCGGCTCCACGCCCAGCACCACGGCCTTCACCTTCTCGCCCTTCTTCACCACTTCCGATGGATGCTTCACGCGCTTGGTCCAGCTCAGGTTCGAGACATGGACCAGCCCGTCAATGCCGTCCTCGATCTCAACGAACGCGCCGAAATCGGTCAGGTTGCGCACCCGGCCTTCGACGATGGTTCCCTGAGGATACTTGTCGCTCAGGTTCTCCCACGGGTTCTCCAGCAGCTGCTTCATGCCCAGCGAGATGCGGCGGTCGGCCGGGTTCACGCTCAGCACCACCGTGTCCACCTCGTCGCCCGGCTTCACCAGCTTCGACGGATGCTTCAGGCGCTTCGACCAGGTCATCTCGGAAAGGTGTACCAGGCCCTCGATGCCCTGCTCCAGCTCCACGAACGCGCCGTAATCGGTGACCGAAAGTACGCGGCCGTGTACCTTGGCGCCCACAGGGTAACGCTCTGAGGCATCGAGCCACGGGTCGGGCGTCAACTGCTTGAAGCCCAGTGAAACCCGCTGCTTCTCTTTATCGAACTTGAGCACCTTGACCTGGATTTCGTCGGCTACGTTCACCAGGTCGCGGGGATGCGTCAACCGG
>Ga0371490_1001941_pt1 | contig 9992 bp, 7 predicted proteins | sample MB2SIPfraction_FD_207959 | JGI IMG/M metagenome (GOLD analysis project Ga0371490, IMG submission 207959) | Lab enriched peat soil microbial communities from McLean, Ithaca, NY, United States - MB28FN SIP fraction | ecosystem: Environmental > Terrestrial > Soil > Wetlands > Peat | place: USA...
TACCTGTGGATTCTGGGGCTGGCGCTGCTCAACGTGTGGGGCTTCAGCTACTCCTGGCTACAGTTGGCCCACAACCTGCCCCGCGAGTGGTCGCTGGTGGGGGATCTAGCGCAATGTGCGGCTATTTGTGCGCAGATCGGCATGGTTACAGCCTTTTTGGACTACCGGCCGCAGCGCTGGCAGAAGGCTGCGTTGCAGGCCGCCGTGGTGCTGTGGATTGCGGCCTCCATGGGAGCCGATCTGGGCGCGCTGGCGATCCGCTACCGGGTGCTGGCGTGGCTACCGGTACTGCTGGCCGCCTACCTGGCGATGCCGCTGCTGCTCCTCCTCAGATTTCGGCGCGGCAATCGCGAGGCAGGCATTCTGCTGATCCCGGTGCTGCTGTGGAGCGCCAACATCTACATGCAGGTGCTGATCTTCTTCCTTGCTTTCCTGCCTGGCATTCCGGCCGCGACCGTGCAAAAGCTCAACAATGATCTGAACAACTGGAGCTTCGGCGTCCTGACCATTGGCTTGAGCGACGTGTGCAACTTCTTCTTCTGGGCCTCGCTTGGCACCATTCTCATCTGGCGCTCCAACCGCCTGAGCCGGGAGCAGTCGCGGCTGGAAAGCGAACTGGAAGCCGCGCGCCAGGTGCAGCAGCTGATTGTGCCGGAACAGGCCGCGCAGGTTCCGGGCTACGCCATTGAAGCCGTCTACCAGCCGGCCAGCCAGGTGGGCGGCGACTTCTACCAAGTCATCCCCACCGAGGGGGGAGAACTGCTGGTGGTGCTGGGCGATGTCTCCGGAAAGGGACTTCCCGCCGCCATGCTGGTGGCCGTGGTGGTTGGAGCGGTCCGGACCGTGGCCGCCTTCACTACCGATCCGGCGCGGATTCTTGCCGAACTGAACCACCGCCTGCTGGGCCGCTCGGCCAACGGCTTTGCCACCTGTCTGGCCCTCGTCATCAACACCGCAGGCCACGTGACCTGGGCCAACGCTGGCCATCTGCCGCCTTACCTGGGCGGCCGCGCCCTGGAATCGCCCGGCGCGCTGCCCCTGGGGATTGCAGGCGGCGAAGTGTACCGCAACCTCACCTTCCAGCTGGAACCCGGAGCCGCGCTGGTGTGCCTCTCCGACGGCGTCGTGGAGGCCCAGAACGCCAGCGGCCAGTTGCTGGGTTTTGAACGCACCCTGGAACTGAGCAACTCGCCGGCCGCAACCGTAGCCGCCGCCGCGGTCGACTTTGGCCAGCGGGACGACATCACGGTGCTGCGGATCGAACGCGAAAGGCTGGCGATTCCGGCGGCCTGAGCCGGACAAACCCTCCCCGACGCCACCGCTTTGCGATTTTCAGCTTGGCTGGTAAGATAAGAGAGGTTGTGGGGCTGTAGCTCAGCTGGGAGAGCGCCTCGTTCGCAACGAGGAGGCCAGCGGTTCGATCCCGCTCAGCTCCACCAACACACTTTCCCTCCGCACACAGTCAATTCCCAGGCTGTATCTCTTCTCCAGTCGCTTTTCCCAGCGCCCGCAGGTACGCGTCCAGCGTGGCTGTATGTCCCACGACAAGTTTTGAGACAAACCGGAAGACCGGGTTATAAACATCGCCGTCCTCGGTGATCTGCACCCGCGTTCCGCCCGCCACCGGTTCCAGCACAAACCTCCAACTTCCGCCGTAGGGCAGGTTTTGGGTGGCAATCCGGCGCCGAATTGTGTGCGGAGGCATTGCGTCTTCCAGCGCATACGCAATGGTTTCCCCCCGCAGCGAGGTTTCGCGTTGCAACTGTGTGCCGTCGGCCCCGGTGACCAGCTCGCAGACCTTCAGGTCAGGCCGCCAGCTCTGGTTGCCTGCGATCAGGGCAAAGAGCCGCTCCGGGCTGGCCTTGAACCGGGCAGCCCGCGTCGCTACGTGATGCTGGGGCAGCAACGCTCCAATCACCCCAACCATCGCGATGAGCGCGACGACCACCGCCACCAGAATTAGAGCAATCTTCATCGGTCCCTCTCCCGTTTTCTCCGCTTCAGCAGAATCGCAGCCGCCTGGGCCAGGCTTTCCAGTCCGGACAAGGCGCGTTCCGCTTCGGGCGGTTTCATCAGTTTCAACATTTGTTGCACCAGTTGCCGGTTCAGCACCGTGTTCTCTTCCTTGATGCGCTGTCCGGTCGGCGTTAAGGTCAATGCTGCCAGCCGCCGGTCGTGCAACTCCGTTCCGCGCGCCACGTAGCCGGCGCGCACCAGCCGGGCAACGGCAGTACACATGGCAGAGCGGCCCACCCCCATATGCTCGGCGAGCCTGGTGAGCGTAATGGGCCGCGACGCATCCAGATGATGCAGCACACTGGCCTGCGTTTCCGTCAGCGGCTTGCCGGCCTCGTCCCTCCGGGCGTGCTCGCGGTGGCACGCCAGATAAATTGCCGGGTAGGCCGCGAGCAAACGTTCCACGTTGATGTCCAACATAGCTGGTAGCATCGCGGGAATGGTTCGATCCGTCAAACGTTTTTCTCTTGGGCCACCGGTCTGGCAAATTAATCTTGAACTATGTTGCACGAATTCATTCTTCCGGGGTCTGTGTGCAGGCGGCTCCATGGCTGAGCCGATCTCCACACTCGTTCACGAGTCCGCACCGGCCCACGAGCCCGCTCCGGCGGCGCTGCGGCCTCTGTGCGTCGATCTGGACGGCACCCTGGTGAAGTCCGACACCCTGATCGATTCGTTGATGCTGCTGGCGCGCACCAAGCCCGCGCTGCTGGCCAAGCTGCCCGGGCGCTTGCTGCACGGCAAGGCCGCCTTCAAGGCCTTTGTCACCGATGCGGTGACGCTGGACGTGGCGCACCTGCCCTACAACCGCCCGCTGCTTGAGTACCTGCGCAAGGAGCGGGCCCGGGGCCGGGCGATTTATCTGGCTACCGGCGCCGATGAACGGGTGGCCAAGCGGGTGGCCGCGCATCTGAACCTGTTTACGGGCGTGCTGGGCTCGGACGGCGCCACCAACCTGATCGGAGCCCGCAAACTGGACCGGCTGCGCACGCAACTGGGCGTGGAGGCCTTCGACTATATCGGCAACGACACACCGGATCTGCCCCTGCTGGCCGCCGCGCCGGAGCCCATGGTGGCCAACCCCAGCCTGCGACTGCAGCTGGCCATGCGGCTGCGCAAGCTGAAGCCCGCACGCACCTTTATGGAACGGCGCTCGCTGGTGGCCGCACTGCTGAAGGCCATGCGGCCGCATCAGTGGGCCAAGAACCTGCTGATGTTTGTGCCGCTGCTGCTCTCCCACTCGCTGACTCCACTGCGGATTCTGCACGCCCTGGCGGCGTTTTTCTGCTTTTCGCTCACCGCTTCCTCGGCTTACATTGTCAACGATCTGCTGGACATCGACGCCGACCGGAGACATCCGCGCAAACGGTTGCGCCCGTTTGCCGCCGGCGATCTGGGCGCTTTTGCCGGGGCGGTGCTCACCGCTTTATTTCTGCTGACCGCCTTCATCGGGGCGCGGCTGATCACCACGCAGTTCTTCCTCTGGCTGGGCGTCTATCTGGCGTCCACACTGGCCTACTCGTTCTGGCTGAAGCGGATAGCGCTGGTGGATGTGATGATGCTGGCCGGGCTCTACATCCTGCGCCTGATTGCGGGCGGCGCGGCCACGCATACGCCCATCTCCCACTGGCTCTCCGGCTTTTCGCTGTTCCTGTTCCTCTCCCTGGGCATTGTGAAGCGCTTTGCGGAGCTGGAGAACTTGCGGGCCTCGGGATCGACGCCCAAGAACGGGCGCGGCTACCTGATTGCCGATCAGCAGCAGTTGCGCAGCTTTGGCACGGCCAGCGCCTACGCCGCGGTGGTGGTGTTTGCCATTTACATCAGCTCCTTCGACGTGACGCGGCTCTATCGCCGGCCGCACCTGCTGTGGATGGCAGTTCCGCTGATGCTGTTGTGGCTGAACCGGGTGTGGTTGCTGGCTTCGCGTGGCGAACTGGACGAGGACCCGGTGGCCTTTGCGCTCACCGATCGCATGAGTCTGGCCATCGGCGTGGCCGTGGCCGTCATCGCGCTGCTGGCACTGTGACGCCCGGCTTCCCCGGTCTCAGAATCGAGAACGAACTGACTTCGCTCCCACCCTGGCCGCAAAAACAAGAACGCGGCGAGGGTGGGGCACCCAGAGAGTTACTGCGGGAAAGAGTCGGGAACGAACTGACTTCTTTCCCAGGTCTCAAAAGCGAGACCTGGGGCACCCAGGCTCTACTGCTCGTCTGTCCTGAGTCCCGAGTCCCTAATCCCTGGTCCCTAGCTTTTAGCCGCCAGTTCCTGATCCTTGTACTGCAGCTCATAGAGCTTCCAGTAAAGGCCGCGCTCGGCCAGCAGCTCCTGATGGGTGCCCTTCTCGCGCAGGCGTGCCTTGTGCATCACCAAAATCGTGTCCGCCCGCTGCACGGTGCTGAGCCGGTGGGCGATGAGCACGCTGGTGCGGCCGGCCACCATGCGCTCCAGTGCGCCGCGAATGCGCAGCTCGGTGTCGGTGTCCACGCTGGAGGTGGCTTCGTCCAGGATGAGGATGTGGGGATTGAAGGCCAGCGCGCGGGCAAAGTTGACCAGCTGCTTCTGACCGGTGGAGAGCGAGTTGCCGCGCTCGCGCACCGGCTCGTCGAATCCCTTCGGGAGGGTCTCGATAAAGTCCAGTACATTCACATCGTGGGCGGCCTGGCGCAACTGCTGGTTGCCGATAGCATCATTGCCCAGACGGATGTTTTCGGCGATGGTGCCGGTGAACAGGAAGGGGTCCTGGAGCACGACGGCAAAGTGGGTGCGGAGCCGGCTCAGATCCTGGCGGCGCAGGTCCACGCCGTCCAGCAGGATGGCGCCCGCGGTCACGTCGTAGAAGCGCATCATCAGGCTGGTGAGGGTGGTTTTGCCGGCGCCAGTGTGGCCCACAATGGCCACCGAGCTGCCGGGCTCGACCGTGAAGCTCACATCCTTCAGAATCCACTCGATGCCGGCGATCCGGTTCAGCTGCTCCGCGGCGGCCTCGGGGTCCAGCGCCTCAGCCTGCGTCACGGCCTCGTGCTGCGCGGCGGTGAGCTTCTGATAGGTAAACCAGACGTGGCGGAACTCGATGCGGTTGGAGCCGTCGCCCACTACCGGGTGGGCAGGGCTCACGATCTCCGGTTCGGTATCCAGCAGCTTGAAGATGCGCTCGCAGGCGGCCATAGCGGCTTGCAGGATGTTGAACTTGTCGCTCAGATCCTGGATGGGCCGCCAGAAGCGCTGCGAATACTGGATGAACATGGTGAGCACGCCGATGGTGATGGCGCCGCCCGCAACCACGCTGACCCCGCCGCGCCAGAGCACCAGCGCAATGGCGATGGAGCTGAGCAGCTCAACCGCCGGATAGTAGAGCGCGTAGGCAAAGATCGTGTCCTTGAAGGCGATCATGTGCTGCTCGTTGACGGCGGAAAAGTCGTGGAAGGCGCGTTCTTCGCGGTTGAAGAGCTGCACCACCTGCATGCCGGCCACGTGCTCCTGGGTAAAACTGTTGATGCGGGCAATGGCGGAGCGCACGCGGCGGTAGCTGGCACGTACGGAGTTGCGGAAGAAGTGCGTCACCAGGAGGATGGGCGGTAGTACGGCAAAGGCCAGCAGCGCCAGCCACCAGTTCATGCGCAGCATGATGCCGGCCATGATGGTGAGCATGAAGAAGTCGTTGACGATGGAGAGGATGCCGTCGGTGAACATGTCGTTGACGGCGTCCACGTCGCTGGTGAGGCGCGTCACCAGCCGGCCCACGGCATTGGTATCGAAGAAACCCACGTGCATCTGCTGCATGTGGCGGAAGATGTCGCGGCGCAGATCGAACATGATCTTCTGGCCGATCCACTGCATCAGGTAGGTTTGCACAAAGGCCAGGCCGTAGCTGACCACCAACGAGGCGATGTAGACCAGGGCCAGAAGGTTGATGCCGGCCAGCGGATTGGCGGGCAGATGGCGCGCGATCCAGTCGGTGGTGATGTGCGGACCGGAGATGAGATAGCGATCGACGGCCACCTTCACCAGATAGGGACCGGTCACATCGCAGAGAGCCTTGATGGAGACGGCGATGGAGGCAATGGCGGCCTGCAGCCAGTAGCTGCGCAGATACACGCCCAGGCGGCGCACCAGTTTGCCGTCGTAGACCTTGCCGACCACGTCGTCATCCGCTTTGCGCGCAGGCTGCTTGGATTTTTTCTGTTCTTTGTCTGCCATCGGTGGGGTGGTCCGACTCTCCAACTCCATTGTAAGGGGCGGGGAGGACGCGGAGGTGCAGCGGACACTAGTGCGGCTTGCCAGCCTCGGGACGCGGCGCGGCAGGCTTCTTGTTGGGGCTGGAGATGCCCATGCTCATCAGAAAATAACCCAGGGCCTTGCGAACCATCGCGCCGAAGTTCATGGGGAACGCTCCTTGTGGCTTGCTGGGGACAGTGTATAACGGTGGCAATAGGGAATAGGGATTAGGGACCAAGGGAACGAGGGATCAAGGGAGATCGCGATCTCCCCGCATCTAGAACCTAAAACCTACGGCTTTGGCTTCTGCTCGAGGCCCTCCGGCAGCGCGGGCGAGGTGGTGGGTCGGAGGATGACCAGCGCGCCCACGGGCAGCGGCTTGGCGGCGTTGGCCAGAAGAAGCGACACCTGCCAGATCTCGCGGTCGGTGAGGACATTCCGGTAAGCCGGCATGCCGGTCAGCCGAATGCCATTGGCCACCTTCCAGTAGGTCACGACCGGCGGATCGTCGCTGACGCCGACGATGCCGTTCTTGCCATGCTTTTCCCACAACTGCGGGGCCTGCGGAACCATGTGCGCGGCAAAGGTGGACGGCTTGCTGTGAAAGCCGTGGCAGGCGGCGCAGGAGTCGCGATAAACCTCTGCACCCGACACCAGATTCGATTCGTCAGCCGGGATGGACGGCTGCTGTTTGGCATCGTGGGCAATGCGATGCGCAAGCGCGGAATGGGCCAGCTGCTCCTCCATGGGGAAGGGCTTGTCTGCCACCGCTACCGGCGGAAAGCCGAGGTGGAACCAGCCCAGCACCCCCAGAGGCACCAGCGCCACCCCTAATACGATTCCGATTACGAGACGCGACATGAATGAAACCTCACTTGTTGCATCGGCAGAAAACCAGGGCGCTTGATTGCAGCGGCCTTTACCAGAATATCCGCCTGAGGCCCGGCACACCGTTTCGGGGAATGCACTGCGCCCCCGAGGGGCGTGTGCGTCGGCAGTCAATTTGTTGGCCCGAAGCCGTCTGCCGCATGCAATGCCTATCGATCCGGCCCTCAAATCGTGTCCTGCTGTCCCACCCTTTCCGCAAAGAACGCGGAAAGGATGGGGCACCCAGAGTTGGTTCTTGTTGATCGGCCCCATGGATTTGCAGCGTACTGTCCCACCCTAGCGACAAAAACAAAGGCGTCGCGAGGGTGGGGCACCCAATTATCCGTATTTACGAGCCGAATCAGTAGAGGATCGGAATGCCGGCGATGCGCTGCTGCCATTCGGCCGGACCTGTCTGGTGCACACTGACGCCCTGGCTATCGACCGCCACGGTCACCGGCATGTCCTGCACGTCGAACTCGTAGATGGCCTCCATGCCCAGGTCGCCAAAGGCCACCAGCCGCGAAGCCTTGATGGCCTTGGCTACCAGATACGCCGCGCCGCCCACGGCCATCAGATACACGGCCTTGAACTCCTTGATGGCCTCGATGGCCGCCGGTCCGCGCTCGGCTTTGCCCACCATGCCCAGCAGGCCGGTCTCAGCCAGCATCTGGCGGGTGAACTTGTCCATGCGGGTGGCGGTGGTGGGACCGGCAGGGCCGACGACCTCGTCGCGCACCGGGTCCACCGGGCCCACGTAGTAGATGAAGCGGTCCCGGAAGTCCACGGGAAGCGCTTCGCCACGGTTCAGCATGTCGGTCAGCCGCTTGTGGGCGGCATCGCGACCGGTGAGCAATTTTCCATTGAGGAGGAGCACTTCGCCGGGCTTCCAGGTGAGCACGTCTTCGCGGGTCACGGTATTCAGGTCCACGCGGCGAGCGTTCTGGGGCGCGTACTCCAGCTTGGGCCACTCATCGAGATTCGGCGGATCGAGATAGACCGGGCCCGAACCATCCAGCACAAAGTGCGCATGGCGGGTGGCCGCGCAGTTGGGGATCATGGCTACGGGGAGGTTGGCGGCGTGGGTGGGGTAATCGCGCACCTTCACGTCGAGCACCGTGGTCAGGCCGCCCAGACCCTGCGCGCCGATGGCGAGCTTGTTGACCTTCTCGTAGAGCTCCAGACGGAGCTCCTCGGCACGATTCTGCGCGCCGCGTGCGGCCAGCTCCTGGATGTCGATGGGGTCCATCAGCGATTCCTTGGCCATCTGCATGGCCTTTTCCGCGGTGCCGCCAATGCCGATGCCGAGCATGCCCGGCGGGCACCAGCCGGCACCCATGGTGGGCACGGTCTTGAGCACCCACTCGACGACCGAGTCCGATGGATTGAGCATGACGAACTTCGACTTGGCCTCCGAGCCGCCGCCTTTGGCCGCCACGGTAATCTCGACCTTGTCGCCCTTGACCAGTTCCACGCTGACTACAGCGGGGGTGTTGTCGCGGGTGTTGGTGCGCGCGCCGGCCGGGTCGGCCAGGATGGAGGCGCGCAGGGTGTTGTCGTGGTCCAGATAGGCGCGGCGCACACCGGCGTCCACCATCTCCTGCATATCCATGGTTGCCGGACCGCTGCCCGAGCCGAAACGGACGTCCATGCCAAGCTTCACAAAAGCGGTGACGATGCCCGTGTCCTGGCAGATGGGCCGTCGGCCCTCGGCGCACATGCGGCTGTTGATCAAAAGCTGCGCAATGGCGTCCTTGGCCGCCGGAGCCGGTTCGCGCTCGTAGGCGCGAGCCAGCGAGCGGATGAAGTCGGCGGGGTGGTAGTAGCTGATGTACTGGAGCGCGGCGGCTACCGAGGCAATCAGGTCGTCCTGCTGAATCACGGTCATGGAATGGCTCCCGGGGAAAAACTGGAACGCTCTTAGGGTAATGGATGGAGCATGACTTGCGCTTGGGAAGCGCGTCGGGAGATGCACAGCGCCCTTACAGGGCGCGGACGGTGGGCGGGCGCTTTCCCAGCACGTCGCTACGCTCCGTGCTGGGCTATTGGCACTGCGCCCCTTTGGGGCGCACGCAAAAGCAGGAAAGTTATGGGCACAAGGGAGGCGAAGCCGGCTGCTGCATGTAATGCGGCGAAGCCGTCTGCCCCACCGCAGGTGGCTGCATGTAATGCCGTGAAGCGGGCTGCAACACCGCAGGTGCCCGGTTCGGGCGCACGCAAGGCCGGAAAACTATTGGCACGAAGGTGGCGAAGCCGGCTGCTGCATGCAATGCGGCGAAGCCGGCTGCCCCACCGCAGGTGGCTGCATGCAATGCCTAGCTGGCGGCGCGCCAGTGGGTGCGGCGGAACTCGGACAGCTCCTTCACGGCGCGCACCAGAACACCGTCCCAGTCGCCGGGCGTGGTCTGGCGGAGCAACTGCGCGGTGGGGTACCAGGGGGTGGTTTCGCGCTGCTGCATCCAGCGCCAGTCGGAGAGGAACGGGAGCAGAATCCAGACGGGTTTGCCCATGGCGCCGGCCAGATGCGCAATGCAGGTGTCGGTGGTGACCACCGCGTCCAGCGTGGCCAGCAGCGCCGCGGCTTCGGCCAGATTCTTCTCCTGGCTGGACCCGTCGGCAACCAAGACATCGTCCGGGAGTTCGTCAATCTGCGCCGCCGGTTCGCCCTTTTGCAGGCTGATCCACTCAAAGCCCGGCGTGCGCAGCAGGGGCAAGAGCGTGGAAAGCACGGTGCTGCGCTGGGCGTCGGCCTTGTAGCGGGAGTTGCCGGCCCAGCAGATGCCGATGCGGGGACCCGCCCCAAGCGCGGGAAAACGATGCTGCTTTTCGTGGACCAGTTCCGGCTCGGCGGCCAGATAGGGGCCCATCCAGGGAACGGTATCGACGATGGTGAC
>Ga0371490_1001942_pt1 | contig 9987 bp, 8 predicted proteins | sample MB2SIPfraction_FD_207959 | JGI IMG/M metagenome (GOLD analysis project Ga0371490, IMG submission 207959) | Lab enriched peat soil microbial communities from McLean, Ithaca, NY, United States - MB28FN SIP fraction | ecosystem: Environmental > Terrestrial > Soil > Wetlands > Peat | place: USA...
CGCTTGTGATATCGTTTTTACTGGATGCCGGCCTTCATTGAAGCCAGGGAGCTGCGCAAAACCTATCGGGTTGGCAAAGTGGATGTGCCCGCCCTGCGCGGTGTTTCCTTCGACGTGCAAAAGGGAGAGTTCGTCACGGTCGTGGGGCCTTCGGGCAGCGGCAAGTCCACGCTGTTTTATCTGCTCGGCGGACTGACCCGCACCGACTCGGGAAGCGTCACCATCGACGGCGTGGATTTCGCCACGCTTTCCGACGGCGAGCGCACACGGTTGCGCAAAAGCAAGATTGGATTCGTCTTCCAGAAATTCAATCTTCTGCCGACTCTCAGCGCGCGCTCGAATATCGAGATCGCGGTCGACATCGCCGGCCTGGGCGCGCCCGATCCCGCGTTCCTGAAGCAGATCACGGAAATGCTCGGCATCGCGCAACGGCTGGAGCATCGGCCCAACGAGCTTTCCGGCGGTGAGCAGCAGAGAGTCGCGCTTGCCCGGGCCCTCATCAATCGCCCGGCCATCGTGCTGGCCGACGAGCCCACCGGCAACCTGGATTCGAAAAGCTCGGGCATCGTCCTCGACATGCTGCGCCAATCGAACAAGGATTTAGGGCAGACCGTGCTCATGATCACGCACAATCCGGAGGCCGCCGAGTATGGCGATCGCATGGTCCACATGCGTGACGGCCAGATCGTGGCGCCGGATGAAGATCCGCAGTGGTCGCCGCATCATCCGGCTGAACACTTGGAGTCCTGATCGCGACAGGGGTTTTCGTCGAAGGCCGCAAATCTGAAAGGCGCAAACTCTACTCTTCAGCCGGGTTTGGGCAAGCCAAATAGGCAGACATGCCACTAGATTTAGAGTTAAGCTTTTCCGCTCCAACGCGGGAGGCCCAGGTGGCCAGACGATTGGCCTCAGCGTTGTTCTCACGCCGGACGTGGGAGATCGAGAAATCGAGCGACCGGGCCAATTTCCGGCAAATCCAATTCAGGGAATAGAGCCGCGGGCTTCGGCAGTTGTACTCGCCCCTCATCTGCCTGACCACTACTTCGGAGTCTGAAAACACGTGGAGCGCCTTGGCCTTGAGCTTCAGCGCGCATTGCAGCGCTTCCAGCAGGGCAAGGTACTCGGCGACATTGTTGTCCTGGCGCCCGACGCACTTGGCGATTCTGATGGTGCCGTCCGCGGAGCCGTCCATTACCACGCCAATGCCAGACGGGCCGGGATTCCCGAGCGAGCCGCCATCGACGTGGGCCACGAGATCTGACATTGGTGTTGGTAGCTGATAACCACCATGCGTGAGCTGCTTCGCGAAGTCAAGATGCTTATCTGGTTCCTCCAAACATTCGTTAGTTGCTTTTCACGCCTTCGAGCGCCTGTGTATTCTTCTGTGGATAAATAGACAATAATTTAATCTGTCATTCATTAAACCGCAACAATTCAATGGGTTGCGATTTTGTAATTTGATCCCGCGCAGAACGCCGATTGCACCAAAAAAGGGCGTTGACAATCTTCGAGCAACTCTCTAAGGTTGCTCCCGTCGACGGCTGAAAGGGTTGGCTTAAATAAAACTTTGCCAGTCCGAAGTAAGCTGAGTGATCAGTCCGGCGGGGTGACCCGGCGGACAGCCAGACCTGAAAAAACCGACGGCTCTGCGAGGAGTAGTTGGGGTTTGGGACCGCGAAAGCGGTGATCGCATCAAGGGCTGTGACGGTGCATGCATCCACGCTGTTAGCTCCCTCGCAAGAGCTGGCGGCTAGAGCATAACCAATGTCACAGCCTTTACCTTTTCCGCGTACTTACTGCCGCAAGGCTAGTCTCCCTGAAAAATATTCTTCCCGGTCCTGATGTGACTCGACTTTGACAGGTCACGATTTTGCTCGCCGTTTTGCGGGGACGACTTTGTCTAACGCATGACGCAGATCGGCAATCAGATCTTCGCTGTCTTCTATGCCCACCGAGTAACGGATGAGGGCCTCCGGGATGCCGCTTGCCGCGCGTTCCTTTTTGGTGGACTCGACGTGGCTGGTGGTGGAAGGTGGACCAGCGACCGTCTCGACGGCACCCAAGTTCGCAGCCAAATGTGCGTAGCGCAAACGCGGCAGAAAAGATTTCACCGAATCGAAGCCGCCTCGGATGGCAAAGCTGAGTACGGCTCCGAAGCCGCGCATCTGGCGGCGGGCAATCTCGTGATGTTCGTGGGACTCCAGCCCGGGATAAAAAACCTTAATTACACTCGGGTGCGATTCGAGAAATCGCGCAATCTTCAGCGCGCTCTCGTTCTGCCGTGCGATCCGAAGATGAAGAGTCTTCATTCCTCGAAGCAGCAGGTAAGCGGCCATGGGATCGAGGCAGGCGCCTGTGATCTCACGAAAGTGATAAATGCAGCCTACGAGATCGGCGGCGCCGCAGACCACGCCGCCGAGCGCATCCGCGTGCCCGCCGAGGAACTTGGTGGCGCTGTGAATGACGAGGTCGGCGCCGAGTTTCACAGGCTGTTGGTTGATGGGCGTGGCCAGCGTGTTGTCCACAATCACGATCGCACGGTGGCGATGGGCCACGGCGGCAAGGCGGCCGAGATCGACAACTTTGACCGTCGGATTCGTGGGACTTTCCAAATACACGGCCTTGCACCCCTGGCCAATTGCGGCTTCGATTGCTTTGTGATCGTTCGTATCGCAGAGCGCCACCTGGATGCCGAATCGAGGCAGGAACTCGATGAACAGCTTGTTCGTGCCCCCGTAGGTGTCGTGAATGGAAACGACGCGATCGCCGGGAGACAGGAGGGCGAAGAGCGTGTTGCTGATCGCTCCCATGCCGCTCGAAAAGCTGGTTGCGGCTTCCGCCGTCTCCAGATTCCGTACCTTTTCTTCGAAGGCGGCTACGGTTGGATTTGTGTTCCGGCTATAGATATGGCCATGGGTCTTTCCTTGCGCCACCTGGAGCCACTCGTTCACATCGTCGTAGCCGAAGGAGACGCTTAGGGCAACTGGGATTTGAGTGGCGCGCTCCCAATGCTCGCCCTGCTCACCCGCCCACACTCCGCGGGTTCCAAGTCCGGCGTGATTTGTTTTGTTATCGCTCTTGTTATCGGTGCGTTGCTGCACAGAAGAGTGCCTCCTTAGTTGTTCGCCAGCCACATTTTCTCAAGGCAGATAAGGAGCGTGGAGTTCGGCTCTCCGGACTTTCCGAAAAACGGTAGACCTCGGGCACCCGCCTTGGACAGCGCATCGCGTCTGTAAGCTACTTGGCCACGCTGAAAGTTGTCCAGGCATGCGCGTCCATGTCCCGCAGGAGAACTTTCTGCCAGGAGAACTCCGGATGCGCGCGCATATGATCGGCCGCTTTGAAGTCCATACCACAAGCATGACCTGCGGCAGCGGCAAAACTCATTTCTGCCGCCCGGTTCGCGTCGGTAGCCTTATTCTGGACCGCCCCCGCTATACCGAAAGGCGGCTCCCAAGTCTGGGAACCTCGGGGCGAAAGATCGATGTGGCCGTCCAGTGTGCGTTCGTCCGCATCTTCTTTTTTCTCGTACGTGTCGTAGTGGTCGGCCAGAAAGCGCTCGGCCGCCGCCAGGTCGATCTTGCCTTTGTTCTCCGCCATGAGCTGATCCCAGCGGACGTGACGGGCGTTGGAGCTCAAACTCATATCATGGGGGTCGAAATCGGTCTCTTCGCGGATGAGCTTCTCGCTAATCGGGAAATTCGAGCCCACAAAATACCCGTCGTTTTTGCGTTCCAGGGTGGCGTTCTTTAGCCCCAGTTCCAGGCGGCCGATTTCATTCTTGCCGATATCGGCGATCAGCCAGGCGTTGGCATAGCCGCCGTTATTGCCTGCCTTCATGATGCGCGCAAAATCGTCAATGGAAGCGGAGTACTGCGCCGCCTTGCGCGCCCGCACAAATTCCGGAATCCCGTCGGGGTCGTATCCGGAGAAGTGGCCAATCGTAGTTTCCGTAATGACGATCCCGGCCGAGTTGGTCACGAAATCGTCGGCGCTGTGGATGACACCCGGCAGGCCGTCCATGATCATGCGGTTGCCCTCGGCCGGAACGATATCGAAAATGATTGTCCAGCGTTCGCCGTCCAGGTAATTCGTCCAATTATTGTGGGCGATCACGACCTTGCCGTCTTTGGTATAGCTGCCGGTGGCAACAAACGCGCTGCAATGCTCGGGAACCGCCAGCGCAGCCGTGGACTTGATCCCGTGTATACGGTCGTATTCCTTGACGTAATAACTCCATTCTTCGGCGGCATTCAAAGCCACCACATCCCACAGATCGATCTTCATTCCGACGCCGTGAGCATTGGCGCCATCGGCGATGCCTTGCAACTCCTCGCGATACTCCTGCTCAATGTGCGGCCACATCATGTTTTGCGCGGCATCGCGGAAGAACTGCCAGTCTTTCTTACTGTCGTGGGTCGCTTCGAGGATGGTGACTTTCAGCGTGTCTTCAATCTCCGGCGCCAGTAGGTAGCCATTCTGAAAGCCGATTTCGTGCGGCGTTCCTTGCAGATGCACGAACGTCCACCCGTTATTCTCGGGCCGCCGGAAAGCGCCCTTCAACTCGGTCTCCGGCGTGCCCGCCTGGGGTGAAGACGCACCAGAAAACGACAAAGCCATTGCCGTCAAAACAAGCCCAGCCAAAACTACCCACCGTCGGCGCATGTGCGACTCCCAGGACTTTGAATTCGGCGTATTCTAACAGAGTTCGACGGGAATACCGCCGGGCCGCCGCGCTGCAAGAAGAGCGCGGGTGCAGTGAATTGTCAGGAAATGCGCAGGTGCAGTAGAATGAGGAAACGAGCGGGAGTAACTCAGTGGTAGAGTGCGACCTTGCCAAGGTCGAAGTCGCGGGTTCAAATCCCGTCTCCCGCTCCAGCGCTTTTCCCGGCTAGCAAATCCTCCATCGTCTCTTCCCTGGCATTCATTGGCATTGTCTTGCATGGGCGAGAAAATGCCTGCCGATTGCCCTATTTCTGGCACAGGCCGACGACCGGGATCGATTTGAATGGCAAGCGGATCTGGACTTGCCGGGTGTCGCCGCACTGGCTGAGCTCCATCTTGAGGAGGGCGCCGCGCTGCAACCTTGGAAACCCTAATCGTGCAGAACGACGTGGAGCAGCGAGCTGTGGACCTGCAGACCGCCGTTGTAATGAATGAAACCCAGTTTCCTGAACCGGTTCATGAAGAAGCTGACCCGCGAGCGGGTGGTACCGATCATTTCCGCCAACATCTCCTGGCTGATCTTTGGGACTACCTTCTCGGGTATGCCTTCCTTGCCAAAATGAGCCAGCAGCAGAAGGATCCGGGCCAGCCTCTTTTCGCTGGAATTGAAAAGCTGATCGACCAGATCTTCTTCGTAACGGATGTTCCTCGTCAACAAATAAGCCACGAACAGGTCAGAAAGCTGGTGTTCGCGATGAAGCGTTTCCATCATGGCTTTCTTGTCGATTCGCAGAACAGCGCAATCCGTCATGGCGGTCGCCGAGTCCATGCGGAGCGCTTGGCCGGCAAGCGAACCTTCGCCGAAGAACTCTCCATCGCCCAATATGCCAATCGTTGCTTCCTTGCCTGTCTTCGAGACCACGGTGAGTTTTACCTTGCCCGTCTGGATATAGAACACCGCGTCAGCGGCATCCCCTTGCGCAAAAATTCCTTGTTTCCTCCTGAAGAGCAAAGAGGTTCGGCCCTCGCCGATGGTTGCGAGGAACGCATGGGGATCGAAATCGCGCTTCTTCTTGGCCGCTGCCCTTGGACTTATGGCATTATGCCCGGTTTGAAGCGCCGGGTCGATTGGGGCCTGGGGGCCGATTTTCCTGCCGCTTGGAGAACCGTTGAGTTGGCGAGCAGGAGCCATAAGCACCTTCTTCCGCCTACACAAGGGAGACTTAATTTTACCACCTTCGTGGGCACCGTCAATGTCGGAAACCCAAGGAAACCAAGGGCCCATCATGCTGGGTGGACCAAATCGGGAAAACCCGCGTTGAGGGGAGTTGTGTTTGATGGCTCAAGAAAGTGATCCATTCTGCACAGTATTGTCAGAGCTAGCGAGCGAATCTATTCGTGTCTCAAAAGGGCAGTTTGCCCACCCACACCAGAGGGCCTGACCAAGCCGACCCAGATTTGGTTTGCCCGGCCGTCCGGGTGGTGACAGACATGAGGTTATCCATGAAGAGAGCGATGTTCGTACTTGCGATGTTGAGCCTCGGCACGCTGTGCTGGGCAGGGTCGGCGCTGGAAGATGCCACCGACCGGCTGAACAACGCCACCAGTGTGATGCACGAAATCATGGGAATGCCCGACAAGGGAATCCCGGAAGAAGTGTTGCACCACGCAAAGTGCGTAGGGGTTATACCGCACATGGTCAAAGGCGGCTTTATCTTCGGAGCCAAAGAAGGCAAAGGCGTAGCTACCTGCCGCACGGCGGATGGCTGGAGCGCGCCAGCGTTCATCACGATTTCGGGCGGAAGCTGGGGACTGCAGATCGGTGTCGAGGCTGTGGACGTGGTATTGATCTTCCAGAGTGATAAAGCGATGCAAAGACTGATCTCGAGTAATTTCCAAATTGGAGGGGACGCATCCGCGGCAGCTGGTCCAGTGGGACGCCATGCCGAGGCCGGTACGGATTGGAAGTTGGATACAGAGATCCTGACCTACTCCCGTGCCAAGGGTGCGTTCGCCGGGCTCACGTTGGAAGGCGCGTCGCTGCGTCAAGACAGTGATTCCCGGCACGCGATGTACGGAGACGCCACCACAAAGGCTTTGCTTTTGGGCGAGGTGCCAGTCCCGCCTGCGGCCCAGCCGTTCATTGCGGAAGTTCGCGGCGCAAAAGCTGAGGCCAGAGTCGACGAGCATAGGTAGAAGTTGCGGAGTTGGGATCGCCGCTGTTTGTCATTCAGCCGGCTTTGGATGGTCAAGTGGCGGCCGAGTCCCATCATTTGTTTGCTTATCCGCTCGCGCGGAGCAGTTCTCTCGCGCCGGTGGATGAGATTTACATGCGTGTGCTCGCAACGCGGGTGACCTTCGAGACACTCCCAAAAGGCGGAGTGTCCCGTCATGCCACGCTCGGGCTATAATTTTGGCTCAGTGGTCATGCCCAGTTACGCGTTGGTGTCATACGTCCGCAATCCGGTTGGCGAGTTCGTGGAAAAACTGCGCCGGGAACTCCACCCGACCATGGCTCACATGGCCGCCCATCTCACCATTCTTCCTCCCCGGGAGTTGACGGGAACCGAAGAAGGAGCGCTGGAATTCCTGGAAGAGGCCTGTGGCCGCGTCGTTCCGTTCCGAGTCGACTTCGGAGACGTGGAAACCTTTCTGCCTACGACGCCGACGGTATTCATCGAAGTCACGGAGGGTGCTCCGCGGATGCGCGAACTGCACGATCAAGCCTGTGGGAATGGACTGCGCTGCGAGGAGAGTTGGCCCTATATTCCGCATCTCACGATTTTGAAAACGGAGAGGGATGAGCAGGCGCGTGCGGCGTACGTGGTGGCGCGGGAGCGATGGGCGCAGTTTCCCGGCAAACGGCAGGTTCACGTGGAAGAGCTGGTGTTCGTCCGCGAGACGGACGGTTGCTGGCGGGACGTGGCGAGGGTGCCGCTGGGACACGGCCAATTGTCGTCAAAATCATAGTCCGAGAAGTCTACGGAAAGAGTCCGCAACGCGATCCCAAACCAGCCCCCCAGTAACCCTTGAAAACCCTTAATTAGCGGGCAGTTTCACGGATCTTCGGTACATGTACTTTCCGCCCGTTGCCAACTCCATTGGCTGGATTACCATAGATTCAACGGGCTGCAACCCGAGCGCCGGATCCCAGGCTGCGGGCTTGATCGAAACTCTAATTCGGAACTTCGATCGGAAGAGTGCATATGCAAATTGGGGTTTATGGATCCGGCTACCTCGCAACTGTCATCTCCGCCTGCCTCGCCGACTTCGGCACGCCGGTCTGCTGCTGTCACGCCGATGGCTCGCGCATCATGGACGTTGCCAAAGGCAACATACCTTTCTTCGAAAAAAATCTTCAGGAAGTAATTCGGCGCAACGTTCGTTCGGGACGCCTGGTGTATTCGGCCGATCCGGAAGACTTGGCGCGCAAGGCACAGGTAATTTTTCTCGCCGAAGATTTCGCGGAGGGACTGGAAGAACTCGTGATGCGACTGGCGGCCGCGGCGGGCCGCTTTCAGGTGCTGTCGATCGTCACGCCGGTTCGGGTGGGTTCGACCACGAAGATTGAAAAAATGCTGAAGGAGAAAGGGCTGAAGAGCCTGCTGGTGTGCCAACCGATGTTCTTCACCAATGGATGCGCGGTCGAAGACTTCAATTGGCCCGACCGAATCATTCTAGGAACGCCTTCGAGCGAAGCCGTCTCTTCGTTGAAACAGATTTTTCATCCGCTGGTGATGCGCGGCGTTCCGGTGCTGGTTACGAATTACGAAACGGCGGAGTTGGCGCGCGAAGCGACTACAGCATTTGTGGCGACCAAGATTTCATTCATCAACGAAATTGCGAGCCTCTGCGAACACGTGAACGCCGACGCGGTCAGCCTGTCGCTCGCGCTGGGGTTGGACAAGAAGATCGCCCCGCGCTGCCTGCAACCCGGCGCTGGCATGGGTGGGATTTTCGCCGAGACTGACATGGAATCGCTGACCGGGCTGGCGCGGGAGAACCGTGTCGACCTGAAAGTGCTGAATGCCGCTCGCTCGGTGAATCTGGACCTGGCGAACCGGCTCATGCAGAAAGTGGCCGACGCGATCGACAGCGTGCAGAACAAAGATGTCGGCATTCTGGGCCTGGCTTTCAAGCCGAACACCAACTCGGTTGCGGGATCGGCGTCTCTTCAACTGGCGCAGAACTTGCTGGCCGGGGGGGCGCGCGTGCGGACTTACGATCCGGTGGCGATGCCCGATGCGCGGCTGCAATTGAACGGCATGGTGAAATATTGCGAGTCAGCCTACGGAGTCGCCGAAGGAGTCGATGCCCTGATTGTCGCGACCGGCTGGCCGGAGTTCCGGACACTCGATTTCGCCAGGATCCGCCATCTGGTGAAACGGCCGATCATCATCGACACCAAGAATCTGCTCGACTCGTCGCGTCTGCGCGCCATGGGATTCCAGTACATGGGCGTGGGCAGACCGTAACTGCCGGACCTGCAATTCTTGATCTCAATGTCATTCGTGCGCCCTCGACTGCGCCGCTTCCTTGGTCGTTCCACGAACCGTTGATTCAAGTGCTGCCTGGCCAATAGAGTGGTCGTGAGCAAACTCGCAGAGCTTCCAGCTCCCACAACGGGACTTGCCGGGCGACACCCCTTGCCTTGGCTCGTTCGTGTAGTGTGCAATATGGAACAGACAACGCATCTGGAAACTTTCTAGGATTGCTGTAACAAAGACCCATCGGGCCGCCATTTCTGCCAACCTTGCGCCTTTGCGATTGAAAGAAAGGCGCTGGCCCACCCCAGACCCTTAAGGAAGGAAATCCCATGCGGGGCATAGTTCTCTCGCTTTCGCACCTTTCTTCGATGGTGTCGGTCAGCTTGTTGGTGCTTTCCACACACGTCCTGTGGGCGCAGAGAACGTCGACACTTGAGGAGAGCGCTGTCCAACTTCCTGATGCCCCATCACGGGTCGCAATGGTTTTGGAAGCCCAAACACATCTTCATCTCACCCACAAAGGATTACTCTCGAGCTTCAAGCAAAATCAGGGCCAGCTCGAGTGGCGGATTAGATTCTTTCCCGATCACACAGGCTACGATCGTCTGTCTATCAATACCAATGCCGCGCTAAACCAGGACACGGGAACGGCTGAATTCTGGGGCAAAAACAAGTACTTCATGGGCAGCGCTCCGACCAGGTGGATGACGTTTGCTCCCACCTTCGGCCACGTCCATCAGGAGACGATCCGAGGCGCCAACGACTTGGAGTACTATGGCCACCACATCCCATGGGCTGGCTCCGTCATCCTGCGAATCGGTCAGCAGGCCAAAGC
>Ga0371490_1001944_pt1 | contig 9980 bp, 7 predicted proteins | sample MB2SIPfraction_FD_207959 | JGI IMG/M metagenome (GOLD analysis project Ga0371490, IMG submission 207959) | Lab enriched peat soil microbial communities from McLean, Ithaca, NY, United States - MB28FN SIP fraction | ecosystem: Environmental > Terrestrial > Soil > Wetlands > Peat | place: USA...
GAAACTCAGGACGCCCGATACCCCAGGCAGCGAGAAGTCCAACGGGAAGGCCCGCGGAAGCGATTGTGGAGCGTTTTTCTGGAGGATGTGTACCAGTAGCATGGCGGCATCATAACCTTCGGTGGCCGTAAGGTCCGCCTCGATTCCATAGAGCTGACGGAAGGCTTTTTGGAACGACAGCAACCGCGCTTCGCTCGGCTTGTCCAAAGCTATGGCCGGCACCAGAAATCCCTCGGACGCCTGGGCCGAGGCAGCCACGAAGGCCGGCGAATTACAGCGACTTGGTCCCGCCAGCTTCCCGGTAAACCCGGCCTCCCGGAGGGTTCTGGCCAACTTCCCCGCCGGAACAGGGTCGAGCCAGACCAATACCCCCGAGGGCTGGTCCTTCAGAACCTGAGCGGTGAAGGACTCGAAGTTGGTCAGACTTGAGTTGACTTCGCAAACCCTCTTGAGTTTGCATTGTGCCGCCGAGGCGGCCCGATTTAAGTCGAGCGAGACTTCACGCCCGGCCCGGCCATCGGGCACCAAAGCGACCCACCGCGGCGGATCTGAGTTGTGAGTCATCAGGCCGGCGAGTAGAAACCGGGCCTCCTCGATCGTTGTGGGGGCAATGCGGACCATCCACGGTACGCCCGTTCGACTTACGGAAGAATCAGCACAAAGCGAGACCACCGGAACCGCGGTGCGGCCCGCCACTTGCAGGGCCAGATGCGTTGCGGCCCCATTTGGGGGGGCGATCAAACCCTGGGCTCCATCATCGAGCACCATGCGGGCCGCTTCCACGGCATCCGCGCCCCATTGCCCAATTCGTCCCCGAATCACGAGGGAGACAATTGGAGTGGGTGCCTGGTTCGCGTGTTCCACGGCGAGCAGTACCCCCGCGCGCAAGCTCGCCGCCTCCGCTTCCTCAGGAGGCAACAGCAAGCCGATGACTACTTTGCTTGTCTCGGATGCCGCCCAGGCTGGCCAGAGGCAAGTGGCGCCCACCAAGAGCGCCGCCGCCACGACTAGGGGCACCCAGCCCGATCGCAGGAAAGGTGGATTGGCTATCAGCACGTCCGGACCGGGACCTTACCGCTTGGCCGCAGCCCGCACCTGCGGCGGCGGTTTCGCCGGTGCCGCTGGCTCGTAATGCCACTGGCCGCCCTGGTACTGAGCCAATATAACCGGGGCAATATTGTCCCAGCGGCCATCGAAACGCATATAACCCGTGACACCGGTGTACTCATCTATCCTGGTCATCAATTCCTGAATCCGGTAGCGGTTCGGACCGGCCTTCTTGATGGCTTCGATGAGCATCTGCGTCCCATCATAACTGTAGCCGGCATATACGTCGGGTTTGACGCCGAAGCGTTGCTGGAAGCGCTCGCAGAAACCCCTCCAGGCAGGATCAGTCTTGCTCGGATCGAAAAAGTAAGCCGCGGTCGTGCCTTCGGCGGCCGTCCCCGCGGTCTTGGCATACTCGGGCTCAACCACCCGATCAAAACCGAAGAAAGCCGCCTTCACCCCGGCTGCCCGCAACTGCGCTGCCGCCAAGCCGGCATCGGCCGGGTTGCCCCAGAACACCACGGCATCGGGGTCCGCTTGTTTCACCACGGCGATCTGTGTGCTCAGCGCCCGGTCGCCGTCCCGGAAGTTGATCTCCTGCAACACCGGGTGCCCCAGGCGGCGAACCGCGTCCACAAAGGGTCGGACGCCCATTCGGCCAGGACGACTGTTGGTACGCATGACCACGATCTTCTTCAACCCCTTCTCTTTTACCACAAGCAGGGCCAACCGGTATCCCTGCTGCCGGTTGTCGGGGAAAACGCGAAGCAGCCAGGGGATCTGGGTTTCGGTCAGGGTGGGATCAGGGTCGGAGCAATTAACCATGAAGGTCTCGATCTTCAACGCGGCCCGAAGAGCGACGTGCGTGGCGTCGCCATCAATGGTGCCAATGAAGGCCAGCACCTCATTATCCGCAAATTCGACAGCAATGTTCGCCGCGCTGCCCCATTGGGGCGAATCGGCCTTCTCGAAAAGCTCAAACGGAAGCTGGCCCGGTTTGCGGGCGGCGTTCGCCTCTTCGATCGCCAGGAGCACCCCCTTCTTGCTCATCTCGCCCCGGACTGCTTCGAGCCCATAGGGCGCCGGGCTTAACAGACCAATCTTCAGCGATTTGAGGTTGGGAGGATCGGGGTAATCCTTTCCCGGACCACGGAACGGCAGCCGAGTGAGCCAATAGCGGTAGTAGGGCTGGATATTGCGATAGGGCAGTAACTCGTCCGGCGCGTTGCCGTAGTAGGGGTAGTCTCCCTCGTCCTGCTTCTGCACTGAAGCGGCGCCGGCGGGAAGAATCGGTTCGGCGGGGTAGTTTGTGTTCGTGTCCGGCTTGTCTGTATATTTGTATTGAGCAGCGCCGGGAGACACGAAGGCCAGCAGGCCGAGGAGTATGAGCCGGGTTTTGTTCATGCGGCCTCCGCGCGGACGAAGGCGGCCCGCTCGATTCTCTCGCCATTGGTGTAAGCAAGTGAAACCTGGCCTCGCATCGGGAGGGTAGGGGATGTGATTTCCATAAGACGGCTCCAGAACGCTAGGGTTGTTTGTTCGAGGCGTGGGTAATGGGTTCCCGGGACGGGACGAACGTGGCGTGGCTCAATCCGTCGGAGGTAGCAAACCAGGCCTCCCGGTCATCCGCCCACAGGCCCAGCACAAAATCATTGGCGAGATGGGTTGACATTGTCTTCGTCTCGGCCGGTTGCCCTGGCCTCACAATTTCCATCAGTCCTTCGCCCTTTTCACTGGTGCGATAATTCACCCAGGTGTCCCCGTCCGTCACCGATACCCCGCGATCAGTCCCCACCCAGGCCACACGGCCTCGCGCCCAGATGAAATTGAGGAAATTGGATAGCAGCGGCGACTTCTTCTCCTGCCAGGTGCGCCAGCGCGAACCGTCGTAACGCGACATTCCGAAATAAGTCGCCTGCCATAGTATGCCGTCGTCCCAGGCAATCCAGGCGGTGATGTCATTGACAGGCCCGTCGTCCGGCACGAGGTCAAAATGGAAATCCCGATCGGGATCGCGATGCTCCTTGAAAACCGCGGTTGAAAACTCGTATTCCAAAATGCCGCCGCCCCAGACTCCGACGAAGACCCGGTCCTTTGCCCCCTTAACCGAATAGACCCACGGTTCGTGCATCACAGTGTTGCTTTGGTCGTAAATGGTCCACGAGCCGGTCTTCAGGTCCAGCACACCCAAACCCGCGGCCGTAGCCACCCAAAGGCTCTCGCCCACCACATCCAGGCCATAGACCACGTTGTTGGGAAGGCCGCTGCTGGTTTGGGTATAGGTCGTAATGCGCCCGGCGCTGTACCGGTTCAGACCGCGCATGGTGCCGATCCAAAGGTCTCCGCTCCGCGGATCTTCCGCCAGGCACATTATCATCGGATGCGTCAAGCCGTCCTCCGTGCCGATTTTGCGGAACTTCCCCTCCTCCCGAACCAGCAATCCTTTGTAAGTGCCCACCCAGAGCTTGCTGTCGCTGGTAGGCAGAACACAGTGGACCTTATGCGAGGGGATGCCGTCTTTCATCGTAAGATTGTCGAATCGCTCGATGAGCGGGAACGGGATGCCCGCCACCGCGGTCGAGGCGGCCTGGAGCCGAAAGGCCAGAGCTGCCAGGATCAGCAGCGACAGCGCCGTCGCCGTGACGAAACGTTTCTCTCTCATAGTTGGCTTCAATGGATGTTAGAGTGTCTTCAGGAATTCGACCAGATCATTGAGCTGAATCTTGTTCATATAGCTGCTCACGCCGTGGAGATCATTCGTGTTGTAAATGGTCCAAAGTTCTTCCAGGCTTTGCGCCCGGCCGTCATGGAGATAGGGCGCGGTATCGGCCACCCCCAGCAAGTGTGGGGTGTCGAAAGCTTCGGTGCTGTCATGCTGCCCTTTGGTGCCTATGTTAAATGGCAACCGCACCGAATACAGCGGAGGCGGATGGCACGTGACGCAGCGGCGGGATAAGGGAATCTCCTTGCCGTCCGGCGTCTTGGTCGCAAAGAAGATTGCGCGACCGCGTTCCTGGGCAGGTGTTAGCTTGCCGTCTTTGTTCCGTGCCACTCGTGGCGGCGGCAGCGATTGGATAAAAGTCGTCAGGTCGTGCAATTGCTTCGGAGGAAACGGATCCGTGCGCATGAGCACTTTGGCAAACCGGGGGCCGCATTGGACTTCCAGCGTGGGGTTCTTCCCATTCCACTTGAACGGTCCCGTGCCGGCCACTCCTTGGAGACTGCGGTTGTCCAAGAGGTTGTCGCCGATCCCATCGCCATCAAAATCATAGCTCAGGCCATCCACGTGACCGTCGGGGTGGCATGACCGACAGGAGAATTGATGCTGAAAAGTGTACGCGCCGGTGGTGAACACCCTTTCGCCACGGCGAACGGGGTCATCCATTCCCCCATCACCCAGCACGATTCTGCCCAATGGAACAAGCTTGTTTGCGTCCACCACCAGGATCGAGTCCTCCAGGTGTTCGGCAACCAGCAACGTGGCGCCATCTGGGCTCAGGACGAGTTGGCGCGGATTGCGCCGGGTAGGAATCCGGGCAGTGACATATTCAGCCGAAAGCGAGAGGTCGTAAATCGCCTCCTGTCTCTCGGCCGTGTTGGCTTTCCGCACCCAGTCGGCCAGACGGTCCAAATCCACCACCGTTACCACATCAGCGCCGCCCGAGGCCACGAAGGCCCTGTGTCCCGCAGCGTCAATCGCCACGGCGGAAGGATCGGCGAAATAGTCGTTGGCCTCGTCCAGGGGAATTTGAACAACGTCGCCCCGCTTGATGTCCGAAATGGCCAGACCGCTCGACATGACCCAGCCGCCGGCCACCTGGGTTATGGGAACCATGTTTCTTACTTTAACCACCGGAGTCAGGGCCCAGGAACGTGATTCGTCGAGGCCAACCCCTTCGGAAAGATGGGCCGATTCCAGGGCATCGCGCCGGACCACACGAGCGGTGGCCGGGTCAATTACCGTCACTTCCGAGGCCGGCATTGTCTTGATGCTGCTCAAGCCAACGAGCCGATTCGCCACGAATGCGCGTCCGCCGTCGGACGTGGCCGCGACCGCGAACGGCTCCCGGCCCGCTGCGGGACGGCCTAATTCCTTCAGCGGCGCCAGGGAAATCACCGAGATATCATCCGACATCGAATTGGCCACGATGAGGCGGTCACCCGCTGCGGTCCGACAGAACGCAACTGCGGTCGGCCCCATGCCCACCGGCAGTGACCCGGTTTCGTTCAGCATTTCGGTGTCCAGCAAGGCCAACCGATCAGCCTGTCTGCACGTGACGAACAACCTCTTGCCGCTCGCATCAATGGCCAATCCGTACGGTCCACCTTGCACCTTTGCCCGGCGCAGTACCCTGCGAGTGGCAATATCCGCTTCCGCCACTTCGTCACGGTCGTCCAGCGCAATATAGAGTCTCTTGCCGTCATGGCTGACTACCAGGCCGGCGGGCGAATCGTGATGGGGCCGTGGCTTGGCCCAGGGCAGCCGGTCAGTGGATACGAAATGGCAGTAGAAACAGTTTGCCTTCGCCAGCGGCTGCTGGCCAATCCTCCTGCGGACATGGGCCTCGCCTCCAAAGCGATGGCCCAGGAAAGCGACCGTGGCCATCAATACCAGGATGCCCCCCCGGATGAGAACGACTCTGGTCTTCATCTCACGGCGCTTTTTGGGTCTGGCTCGGCTCCGGTTCCGCACGCAAACACGGCACGCCGGCATACACCGCGAGCGGACGGTGGTTGTGGGGCGCCCGGTTGTGCGCCGCATGACAACCGGTGCAGGAACGGTTTTCCCCTGGTCGGACCCAAACGACGGGTTCAACGCGGCGCAAGACTTCCCCCTCCTGGTTCAAGGCCTCGAAACCCAGGGGCGTGTCGGCGGGAACCTCCGCCATGAAGGAGCCGTCCTCCTGCACTGGCACCTCCCCCAGCGAGCGGCAGCGCCCCGGCGAAACCTCCGCCAGCACCCGGATGCGAGTGACGATCGCGCCAGCCTGCGTTCCGGCGCCATTATACGTGCTGTCGTTCGCGTTCAGGCAGAGGATTTGGCCAGTGTTCTTGGTCGAATCCATGCTGCTGATCCGGCCCATAGGGCGCTGGCTAGCGCGCGCGGCCACCGCTTCAACGCAGTCCCAACTTGCATCCTCAGACATCAGCGGCGCACCCAATGCTTCTTCGTTCCTGCCCACCCGATACACCGTCCAGGCAGATTGTAAATTCTCCGCACAGACCAGGAGACCGCCCTCTCCATCCGAGCCCACCGACCGCACGCGCGCCTTGAGGCCCGGAAACAAATTGGTCCGGCTCAGAAACGGGCGCGCCATGCGAACACACTCCGCCGAACTTTCAGCAACCGTGCCCCCGAGACTCGAAACCAAAAAAACCACGCGACCGTCGGTCAGTAGCCGGGGCCGTCCGATTATGGCGGGGGAATCGTGCTGGCAGGCAAAACCTGTCATCTCGGTGCCATCGGTGTTAATAGTAAACAGCGAAAGGCCTCGCGGCGAAGCTGCTGAACCGGGCGGTGTGGCCGAAACAAACAGGATTCTGCCATCCGGAAGCACCGTCGGATCGGCCACCCCCGAAGTCCCGAAGCTGAGCCGGCGCGGCTGGCCGCCGGGCAGTTGCGCATAGAGCTGGGGCTGCGGCACAGTGGCGCCGGGATGGCCCAGCCGAGGAACGGGTGAAGCAAACGCCACGCTCCCATCCGGGAGCAACGCCGGAGCGGCTGCGCCGCCCGGCATCGAAGTCACCACGCGCCGATGACCTCCACCGATACGCGCTTCGTAGATCTGCCAATCGCTTTCGACGCCGGTCTTTCCCGCGAAATACACCCGCTCTCCGTCATAGGACACCACCGGGCCGCCGGCGGCGTGGAAGCCTTCGGATACGACGCGGACGGTCGGCGCGCCCCACGGCGCCGCGGCAACCACCACCCGGCTTCCTGCGGGATAGCTCAGGTCCAATCGGTCCCGGGCTGCCCCGGATCCGGCATGGCGCGGGGTCTGTGTCAGCACCAGCATCCCCATCGGAGCCGGCGGTTCGCCGAGGACGGTGGCCGCACACCCGCACAAAAGCGCGGCGCAGCATTTCGCCAACCCGGTCATTTCCGCTCCCCGGGTTCGCGAACTTTGAGAATCTGGTCCACTCTCACATCCGTCAAATCCTGCACCTGTTTGCTCGGCCAGCGGATCTCAATGCGGTCCACCGTGGAGGCTTTGCCCAGCCCAAAATGCAGGCGCCGATCGCCCTGCGAGAGGAAGCCAAAGGCGCAACGCGCCTCAGCAAAATACTGCCGGCCACCGGCGTTGACCTTCACCAGGGCACCGAAGCCGTCCCGGTTGCTCTTGGTTCCCTCCAAATCGAGCGTGAGCCAGTGATTCCCGGATTGATCCCGATTATGCAGGAGAAAACAGCGGTCCCCCATCGCAGTCACCAGGATGTCCATGCGCCCGTCGTTGTCGTAATCGGCCACACAGGCGCCGCGCGCCCGAACTTTGGTCCGGAAGTAAGCGCCTCCTTTGGTTGCCGCATCGGTGAAGGTGCCGTCCCCGCGGTTCTCCAGAAGCAGGCTCTCCCAGCCCACCAGGTAATGGGCGTCGCCATTGGCGATGAAAATGTCCAATTTGCCGGCATTGTCATAATCCAGAAAACAACCGCCCCAACCCACAAACTGCGCGGTCAGCGACCCCAGTCCCGAGGCCATCATCCGATCATCATAGATCCCCTTGGCCGTCCCCATATAGAGTGATCCATAGCCCAACCGCGTCACCAGGATGTCGTCGTAGCCGTCGCCATTGCAGTCGCCGATCGTGGCCGCCATCGAACCTGCCGCCTCGCCCATCGCGTTGAACGCCACACCCGCTTGCGGTGCCATGTCTTTGAAATGCCCCTTCCCATCGTTCGCCAGCAGTAGATTTGGCGTGCCGTCGTTGGAAAGGTAAAGGTCGGGCGCCCCATCCTGGTTATAGTCCAGCACCGCGACCGACATCGCCCGATGCCCGGGGATCTGAATGCCTGAGGATTCACTGATGTCTTCAAAAGTGCCATTGCCGCGGTTGCGGTAAAGCTTGTTGAATTGGGGTTTATAGGAGAGCGGTCCCGGATACGCATCCGCGCTGTAGTACAACTGGTAATTGGGATCGAAGGTCAGATAGTTCGCCACAAAGAGGTCCAGATACCCATCGTTGTCCACGTCAAGAAACACCGCGCCAATCCCCGTGCCGCCCGCGTTGGCCACTCCCGCCTTGTCCGTGACGTCCTCGAACGTCCCGTCGCCCCGGTTGTGGTAGAGAATGCAGCGCCCCACTCCCACGACAAACAAATCAACGTGCCCGTCGTTATCATAATCCGCGGCAACCGCCGCGGTGCAATATCCGGCGCCCTCCAGCCCAGCCTTCTTCGTCACGTCCTCAAACGTGCCGTCGCCGCGGTTGCGATACAGGGCATTGGGCCGGCGCACCGTCCCCGGCGCCTGATGCGTCACACCCTCCAGGGGACCGGTGTTGACGACGTAAAGGTCCATCAGCCCGTCTCCGTCATAATCCAGCCAGCAGGCACCCGCCCCATTTGACTCGATGATATTCGCGATCTTGGAATCGCAGAACTGATTGACAAACCGCAGGCCCGCCTTCTCCGTCACATCCTCAAACAGATCGTTCGGCTCCGCGGCAATCGGCGGCGTAACAGACAGCGCGGCCACAGGTTGTCGCGAGATGCTCCCGCGCGGCGCGGAACGGGTGACCGAACTTCGGAAAGCGATCACTACCGCCACGCCACCGACCATGGCTACGACCGCGAGGACGACCAGGCGCAGCAATCGCCGACGCGGTTTCCTGGCGACCGCGCCGGGCTGCCCGGCAGCCGGCGGGTCGCTCATTTTGGGGGATTCGGGCATATCAAGCTAACCACGAAGCACAACGCGCCGGGCAGCGAATCGGCGAGACTCGTGCCCACAGGCGCCAGGACAAATAATCACCGAACAGGCCATGCAATCAGCATCCGAAATCCAGGGAGAAAGGCAACCATGAAGACACGATTGCCTCGGAAATCCAGTTCAGCCCGCAAGCCAGTGCTGCAGCCGCTACCCGACAAAGTTTCAGGCTCACACCGGCAGGCCAAACCGCTCGGATGGGAGTTTCAGCTTTCAGGTTTCATCCCCCATCCTTGCCCCAGCTCCCTCCTTTCCGCCCTCTGCATTCGCTCCCGGCTGGCTTTGCGCGGCTTTCTGCTTTCTGCTTTCTACTTTCTGCTTTCGCTCGGTGGTGGCTTTAAGGTGGCCTGAGGGTCGCATGGAGGTCGCATGAGGGTGGCTTGTGGGTGGCTTGTGGGTCGCATGCGGGTGCCTACCGCTTGGCTAGTAGATGGCTTGTAGGTGGCTTGTAAGTGGCTTTGGGTGGCCTTGCGCCTTGCTTGCGGCCAGCCGATTCCCGGTTCGGCCTTCAGGTTTCGCCTTACAGTTTTCAGGTTTCAGCTTTCAGGTTTCATCCCTCATCCCTGCCCCAGCTTTCTGCTTTCTGCTTTTCCCCCGTTGTCTTGTCGTCCGTTCTCTGGTTTCCCCCTTCGTCCCCTAGCTTGTAGTCGGTAGTCAGTGGTCATTCGTCAGTGGTCCCGTAGTCAGTAGTCAGTGGTCAGTGGTCTTGATTTACAGGCTGACTCCTACGGTGTAACGTGACGCGCTATTTCGTGGACGGGGTTACTGTTTGAGTTCGTGGTGATTGCCCGCGCTTTGGCGGATTGGTTCGTGGAATTACCACTTCAAGGCGGCCCTCCAGCCCCCGGTTCCTCCCGCCCTGCACCAGACCCTGCCGGGAGCCTCAGGGTAGCCTCCGGGTAGCCTGAGGGTAGCCTCAGGGTAGCCTCGAATGGCGCGTAGTTAAGCGCTTTGGTTTTTGGTGGTTTTGCGAGAGCGCAGGTGGGCTTTCCAGTAATTGCGGGGC
>Ga0371490_1001945_pt1 | contig 9978 bp, 10 predicted proteins | sample MB2SIPfraction_FD_207959 | JGI IMG/M metagenome (GOLD analysis project Ga0371490, IMG submission 207959) | Lab enriched peat soil microbial communities from McLean, Ithaca, NY, United States - MB28FN SIP fraction | ecosystem: Environmental > Terrestrial > Soil > Wetlands > Peat | place: USA...
TCACGCCGGAATTCAAGGGCTTCCTCGTGAAGCTCGAGAAAGCATAGGAGGACGCGATGTCAAAGCTACTCCAGATTAAAGCGATCTCGGGACACGCAGGACCCGTGCCGGGCAAGGACGTATCCCAGGATTACGATGTTTGCAAACTGGTGGACGTGACCACTTGCATCGGCTGCAAAGCCTGCGAGGTGGCCTGTCTTGAATGGAACGGCTATCAGTTCCGTGACACCACCTTCCACAACACTTACCAGACCATGCCGGACACCGCATGGAATTACTGGAACCTGATCCGCTTCGACGAGCACACCAATCCCGATGGATCATTCCAATGGTTGATGCGGAAGGATCAGTGCATGCATTGTGCCGATCCGGGATGCCTGAAGGCCTGTCCTGCAGACGGCGCCATTGTGCAGTACACCAATGGCATTGTGGACTTCAATCAGGCTAACTGCATTGGCTGCCAGTACTGTGTCACGGGGTGTCCGTTCGACATCCCGAAGTTCAATCCGGAGACAAAGAAGGTCTTCAAATGCACGCTCTGCTCGGACCGCGTCAGCAACGGGCTGGAGCCGGCGTGCATCAAAAGCTGCCCGACGGGCTGCCTGCACTTTGGCAGCAAGGATGACATGAAGGACCTGGCGGAGAAGCGCGCCAAACAGTTGCGCGATCACACCTCTTATAAGAATGCAGGTGTGTATGATCCGCCGGGCGTAGGTGGTACTCATGTCATGTACGTTCTGCATGACATCGAACATCCGGAAAACTACGGCGGCTTGCCGAAGAATCCGTCCGTTGCCATCTTTACCGAAATATGGAAGGGCCCGATGAAGTGGCTGGGCGGCGGCAGCATCTTCCTGGGCTTGGTGGCGGCCGTGGTTCACTTCCTGCGGTGGGGACCGAAGGAAGCAGAGATACGTGAAGACCAGATGCCCCTGGCCGGAGAGGAGGCCAAGCATGGCGACTAGTAAACATGCCGTGTTGCGGACCGAAGTTCCCAGTGATCAGATCATGCGTTACACGTGGGTGGAACGCGTCTGCCACTGGACAACCGCGGCGACCTACGTCTATTGCGGCCTGTCCGGTATGGCGTTGTTCACTCCATACATGTATTGGTTTGTCATCGTGCTGGGTGGTGGGCCCACAGCCCGCTTCTGGCATCCCATCGTCGGCCTCGGTTTTGTGGCGGCGTTCATGTGGATGTTCATCATGTGGCGTGACGATGTGAAGTTCATTCCGGAAGACAAGGAATGGAACGAAAAGGTGATGTTCTACATCACCAACCAGGACGAGAAACTGCCCCCGCAGGCGCGCTTTGACTCCGGCCAGAAAGTATTTGTCATCGGCATGCTGGCCATGACTATTCTGTTGCCGTTGAGCGGCTTCGTGCTCTGGTTTCCCGAGTACATGCCACGCTCTATTCACTGGCTGCTGCCGATGGTGGCTTTCGTTCACTCCGGTGCCGCGCTTGTCACTGTTGGACTGTTTATCATCCATGTCTACATGGGCACGGTGATCGTCCCCGGCAGTTGGCGCGCAATTACCCTCGGTTACGTATCGCGTGGATGGGGCATGCTGCACCACCCGATCTGGTACCGCAAGGTAACAGAGCAGGAGGAGCGTAAGTGAAGCCGTCGCACTCCTGGACGGCCCGCATCGAGAGGGCGGAGCAACTGCAGGAAGAGCATGAGGCGGCCGCGGAACTGCTCGGCTTTTACGCCTCGCTGCTGCGTCTGCAGCAGTCCATTTACCAGGATATGATCTCGACTGGGCAGGCCGAGATCGCTCATCTTGCCCACTATGCCCCTTCGCTATTACACCTGGTGGAAACATCAGCACCGCAGGCGATGGCCGAACTCGCCCATGGCCTCCACCAAACCAAATGGGAGACGGTTCTTGCTACCCAGTGGGGTGCGCAACGGAACAATCAGACTGTCACCGCGGACTTCTTTGTCTACGCTCTGCTACAGCCTTACGCTGAAATTCTGTCGCGGGATACTCCCTCCGTTGATGGACCGCGTTGTCCTTATTGCAACTCACTGCCCCATCTGGCTGTGATGCGGCCGGAAGGAGATGGCGCACGCCGTTTTCTCTACTGCGGCTTCTGTGCTGCCGAGTGGGGCTTTCGGCGGCTGAAATGCGTCAACTGTGGAGAGGAAGACAAAGAGCGGTTGCCGAGCTTCAAAAGCGGGAAGTTCGAGCACATCTATTTGGCTGGATGTGAAAACTGTCATACCACGCTGAAATGCATTGACTTGGGTGTGGATGGCCACGCCGTACCTGCGGTGGATGATATCGCTTCCGTGTCGCTTAGCCTGTGGGCGCACGAAGAAGGTTATCGCCCGGTCAGCCCCAATCTCTTTGGTTTTTGAGTGCAATCTGTTGACCTTACCAGCTCTCCTTGTACCAGCTTCTTTCTCATGCCACCTGGTACAAAAATCGCCAGTCAGGTCAGGGGCGCGGGGCAGCCGTAATCCGTTGGGTAAGGATGATTTAGCACTTAATACTGGGGAAAGTGGATACGGCTGGGTGGCTATCCCTACTTCAGCACCAAGATTTTTAAGCGCCTCGCAGGCCATAGCTTACGGGGCGTTTTCTTTTGCTTAGCGCGGTATTCCAAGGGTTTTTCGCTCAAGGGAGTTCGAGGAGGATTCATGACGGACTTGACACCGGCAGGAAATCCACTACCATATGGTTGTGGATAAATTGGATACAACATTTGCGGCTTTGTCTGACCCCACCCGCAGGGCGATGATCGAACGACTCTCACATGGGCCGGCCTCTGTGCATGGATTGACGGAACCGTTTGCACTCTCGCAGCAGATGATTTCAAAACATATTGCCTGCCTGGTTCGGGCGCGGATTGTGATCAAGACGAAGCGTGGACGAGAGAGTGTGTGCACGCTCAGGCCGGAGGCAATAAGGACAGTCAGAGACTGGGCGATCAGCTATCGCCGATTCTGGGAAGAGAGTTTCGACAAGCTGGATGCGGTGGTGAATCAAATGAAGAAAGTGGAGGTCAGAGATGACAGAAAACACAGGTAACGAGACAGAGCGGATGGTTGTAACAAGAGTCTTTGACGCCCCACGCGAGTTGGTTTGGAAGGCGTGGACGGACCCGAAGTACGTGATGCAGTGGTGGGGACCGAAGGGGTTTACTGCGCCCGTTTGCAAGATGGATTTTCGCGTGGGAGGAAAATTTCTCTGCTGCATGAGAACGCCGGATGGGCAGGAGTTCTGGAATGCCGGTGAATACCACGAGATTGTTCCGTACGAGAAGATCGTTTCCTCCATGTACTTTTCGGACCAGGAGGGAAACAAGATTGAGCCTGCGCAATTAGGAATAGAACATGAGTCCATAGAGGGTGCGTACGACGTGACCATCTTTGAGGATCTCGGAAACGGCCAGACGAAACTCACCTTCATTGGAAATGAACCCATGGAGAGCGCAAAGAAAAGCGGGCAACTCGAGGGTTGGAACCAGATACTCGATAAAGTTGCCGAGGTTGTTGCGGGGCTGGCGCAGGCGGACTAAGAATTTGAAGTCTTGGCCGAACCCGTGCAAAGAACCACGCTAAAGCCGCGCGAAATCGTCTTCTCCTGGGCGACAAATCTGGCGTGGGGATCGTCGCTCAATTCAGCGCGGTTTTCCCTGGATGTACGTACCCCTTGGCTGCAAGCCTCCGGTGCGTGCAGAATCAAAGCAGGGAGACAGGGGCGATGAGCACGGTGCAACCCGCAGAACCGCAGGCCGCAGTGGCCATCGTGCGGGCGCGCGACACGGATTCGATCCTGCTGATGCGCCGGACCGAGCATCCCGATGACCCTTGGTCGGGACACTGGTCGTATCCCGGCGGCCGGCGCGAGAACTACGACGCCACTCCCCTGCAAACCGCGTTGCGTGAACTGCACGAGGAGTGCGGTGTGGAACTATTCTCCGCCAATCTGGAGCGCGTGCTGGAGCCGGTTGTGGCGCGACGGCGGCGCGGGCCGTTCATGCTGGTAGCGCCGTTCATCTTCCACGTGGATGAGGCGTTACCGACCACGGTGGATCCGGAAGAAGCGGTGGAGGCCGTTTGGATGCCGCTCAGCGAGTGGCGGGACGCGGCTCGGCACCGTCTGCGGACTGTGCCAAATATGCCGGAGACCTGTCTGTTTCCCGCGGTTGACTGGTGCTCTCACCCAGTTTGGGGATTTACCTACCGGCTGACCACCGAATGGCTTGGACTGTTTGCAGCCGGTCCGCTGGAAGCGGCGGGCGCGGCCGTGGCACAGCAGGTGCTGGATTTCCTTCTTGCCGGCGGCCTGCGCTTGAAGAGCGAATGGCAGCCCGTGGCGACACAGTCAGTGGACCCGATGATCCAGAGCACGCGGGTCGCAGTGGTGGAAGGCGTGATCCCCTCTGCCGAAGTGCTGGCGCGCTTCTCCTCACCAGTACAGGCCTATCCGGCGGTGAACCTGATCGAGGCGCTGCCGGAACTGGTGCGCATCATCGGCCTCAACTTCGAGGAGTACCTGATCCGTGCCGAATAAGCCGCTCGGCTAACGGCCCTGAAAGTTCGGCCGGCGCCTCTCGAAAAAGGAGCGGATGCCCTCGTGGTAGTCCTCGCTGTCATACACCTCGCGGCGCAGCGACTGCAGGCGCTCATAGGCCTCTGGCGTGATGGGGTGTGCCGAGGTGAGCACGCGCAGTTCTTCCTTCAGGATGCGCAGTACGAGCGGCGAACACTCGGCAATCTGTCCGGCCAGTTGCATCGTGAATCTTGCCAGCTCATCCCGGGGCACCATGTGATTCACTACGCCGCAGTCCAACAGCCGCTCGGCGGAGACCGGCTGCGCCGTGAAGAGCATCTCCTTGATGAACGGTATGTTGGCAACCTTCATCATGTTCAGGATGCCGGAGATGTTATAGGGCACGCCGAGGCGCGCCGGAGTAATGGCGAAGGTCGTGTCGGCGCCGCAAACTACGAGGTCGCAGCTCATGACCATCTCACAGGCGCCGCCCCAGACCGAGCCTTCGATCATGGCAATTACCGGACAAGGGTGGTGCTGAATCTCGCGGATCACGGTGCGCAGCGGGTCGTTGTAGGTGAGTGGATCGCGGCCGTTGGTGGGTAACTCCGTAACCTCGTGTCCGGCGGAGAAGACCTTGACACCCGGCATGGCGCGCAGAATCACCACGCGCAGGTTCTGCGCCTTCATCGCATCCAGCGCGCGTGTGACCTCTTCGATCAGCTCCGCGCTGAGGGCATTCACCTTGGGACGGTTGAGCGTGATGGTTCCGATCTCATTCGTGGCTTCGACGATGACGTTGGACATGATTTCCTCCCCACCCTTCAGTTTATTGCAGCTGGTGCGGATGCGGCATCATGGCCGATAAAATTCCGGCGGCACAGGCGCAATATGGTCCGCGGTGTTAAGCATACTTGCCGGGCAAAGCTCTCTCGTCAGGGACTGTTTTTCGCACAAAATTTGGTCTGAGCGGCAATTTTGTATCTGGTGCTATGAGAGAGAACTGGTACAAGAAAAGCCTATGGCACGGCAAGGAATGTGAGCCGGAGCGCTGCGTAATCAATCGGTTGCGAAGCGCATTTCTTTGTGGCGCGGTTGTGCCCTCTTCGGCCGGGCCGAAGAGGGTATCGGATTCAGCCAGCCAGCACCTGGGCAAAGCGCTCCACGGCCCAGTCGATCTCTTCCCGGCTGATGACGAGCGGTGGTGCAATGCGGATGACGCGTTCATGCGTCTCCTTGCAGAGCATGCCGAGTTTCATCAGGCGCTCGCAAAAGGGACGGGCAGGCTGGTTCAGTTCCAGGCCGATCCACAATCCCTTACCACGCAGCTCACGAACCAGCGGGCTGCGCAGCTCCGCCAGCTTGCGCATGAAGTAGGGGCCGAGTTCGGCGGAGCGCTCGCAGAGCTTCTCCTCGACGATGACGCGCAGTGCCTCGCGGGCTACGGCGCAGCCCAGCGGATTGCCGCCGAAGGTGCTTCCGTGGTCTCCGGGCGCGAAGAGTCCCATCAGCTCGTGGGATGCCAGCACGCCCGAGACCGGGTAGAAGCCGCCGGCAAGCGCCTTGCCCACGATCAGCACGTCGGGACGGGCATCCTCGTGCTGCCAGGCAAAGAGGCGGCCGGTGCGTCCCAGGCCGGACTGAATCTCATCGAGCATGAAGAGGACGTTGTGTTCGGCGCAGAGCTTGGCGGCTATGGCAAGGTATCCCGGCGGCGGCAGCACAATGCCAGCCTCGCCCTGAATCGGCTCGACGAGGAAGGCGCAGGTGTGCGGAGTGATGGCAGCCTCCAGCGCGGCGGCGTCGCCAAAGGGAATGATGCGGAAACCCGGCGTGAAGGGACCAAAATCAGCGCGGTATTGGGCCTCAGTGGAGAAGCTGATGACCGAAGTAGTGCGCCCATGGAAGTTGTTGGCGCAGACGATGATCTCAGCCTCATTGTGGCGGATTCCCTTGCTGCGGTAGCCCCAGCGGCGAGCCAGCTTGATGGCCGTCTCCACGGCCTCCACGCCGGAGTTCATCAGCAGCGCCATCTCGTAGCCGGTGATTTTGTGCAGCTCCTCCAGAAGCAGCGGCAACTGCTCATTGCGGAAGGCGCGCGAGGTCAGCGTGACCCGCGAAGCCTGCTCGGTCAAGGCCCGGAGAATGCGGGGATGGCAGTGTCCCTGGTTGACCGCCGAGTAGGCAGCCAGGCAGTCCAGATACCTTCGGCCCTCCACGTCATACACCCAAACGCCCTCGGCGCGCTCGATCACCACGTCGAGCGGATGGTAGTTGTGCGCACCGTAGCGCTCCTCAAGTTCCACAAAGTGCCGTGTTCCAGTAACCGAATCCATCACTGCACCCATCTTCATTTCCTCCAAGTTACTGATTCCAATTTATCCGGCAACGGTGGTGCATTCGGCTGGCTCCACGGCCACCGTCTCCCGGGTGTCATCCAAAGTCACCTGCGTTCCGGCCTCGCCGGCCAGCGCCTGGCTCAGATGTTCGCAATCGGTAATGATGCCCCGCCTTCCACCGGCGCGCAGGAAGCGCAGCACCGCCTCCACCTTCGGACCCATGTTGCCCTCGGGGAAGTTTCCGGCGCGGCGCAGCTCCTCAAGTTCGGCCACCGTGGTTTGCCGGATGGGACGCTGCATCAGCGTCCCGTAGTCGGCGTAGATGCACTCCACGTCGGTGGTGATCAGCAGAATATTCATCCCCAGTTGCGTGGCCAGCAGAGAGCTGGCCAAGTCCTTATCAATCACCGCCTCCACGCCGTGCAGTCCCTCCGGGGTGCGCACCACGGGAATGCCACCCCCGCCGGCGGCGACGACCAGCGTACCTGCCTGCAGCAACCGCCGCAGCGTGGCAATCTCGACGATCTCCACCGGGTTGGGTGAGGGCACAATGCGCCGGTAGCCACGATTGCGCTCAAAAACCGTGTTCCAGCCCAGCGACTGGGACTTCTGCTGCATCTCCTCGCGGGTGTAGAACATGCCTATCGGCTTGCTGGGATGCATGAATGCCGGGTCGGCCGCCTCCACTACGGTCTGGGTGATGATGCTGGCCACGGGGATGTCGAGTCCCACGCGGGCCAGCTCGTTTTCAATGGCCTGTGCCAGCGCGTAGCCAATCTCGCCCTGGGTAGAGGCGTCGCAGAGATCCAGAGTCTGTGAGTAAGCGCGGCCAGCGGCGATCTCAGAGCGCAGCAGTGCCGCACCCACCTGCGGCCCGTTGCCGTGTGTGATCACCAGCCGGAGGCCCTGGCGCAGCAGCGAGACGATGCCCGCGGCGATATGGCTCAGGTGCTCAGCCATCCGCGGACCGTCTCCACGCTCGCCAGCGCGGATCAGCGCGTTGCCTCCGACGGCGATCAGGGCAGACTGCGACATACAATCGCTCCCGTTCAGTGCGCCACAACCTGCATGGAGTCGCGGCGGGTCATGCGATCCGGCAGCTCGTACATCGTTTCCATGAGGACGGCCTTTTGCGTATGCAGGCGATTTTCCGCCTGCAGGAAGACAAACGAGCTGGGCGAGTCGATGACCTCATCCGTCACCTCATCACCACGATGTGCAGGCAGACAGTGCAGGAAGATGGCATCCTTATTCGCGCGGCGGAAGAGCTCGCTATTGATCTGGAAGGGACGGAAGATCCCGGCCCGATCTGCAGCTTCGCTCTCCTGTCCCATGCTGGCCCACACGTCCGTGTAGAGCACGTCGGCGCCGGTGGCCGCCTCAGCCGGATCATGCGTCGTCATGCAGCGGAAGCCGGTTTCTGCCCCGTGTACGCGCGCCCACTCCAGGCTGGAGGCATCCATCTCATAGCCCTCTGGGGTTGCAATGCGGACCTCGGCTCCCAGCAGCGCACCGGCAAAGAGCAGCGAGCGCGCCACGTTGTTGCCATCGCCGATGAAGGCCACCTTCAGCCCCTGGATGCGGCCCTTGGTTTCCAGTATGGTCAGGTAGTCGGCCAGGGCCTGACAGGGATGACTGAAGTCGCTAAGGCCGTTGATCACCGGAATGACGGCGTTGGCGGCCAGCTCCTCGATGGTGCGATGCGCAAAGGTGCGGATCATGATGGCATCCACCATGCGCTCCAGGTTCTTGGCCACGTCATGCACGGACTCGCGCTGGCCGAGGTGAACCTCGGCGGGACCGAGATATAGCGAGTGGCCGCCCAGCTCCTCGATGGCCAGATCGAAGGTGACGCGGGTGCGCAGAGAGGGTTTTTCAAACAGCATGGCCAGCGTCCTAGACTTCAGCGCATAGGCGTAGGCCGAGGGCGTGGACTTCACATGCCCCGCCAGCTCCAGCAGATGCCGAATGCTGGCCGGGGAGAGGTCGCGAATGGAGATAAAGTCCTTCACAGGCTGGCCACCTCCATAGCCGCGGGCCGATGGATATGCGTAAAGTGTCCCAGGATCTCCTTCAGGGTGGGGCCGGTGCGCTCCTCAAGCTCGTACTTCACCCGCACGCTGGGCTTGGCAAGCGGCAGGATGCGGGCGAGATCGATGGGCGTGGCCACAATCACCACGTCGCAGGGAGTGTTGGCGATGGTCTGCTGCAGTTCCAGCCGCTGCGTGGGGCTGTAGCCCATTGCCGGCAGCACGGTGTGCAGGTGCGGGAACTTCGCAAAGGTAGAGCGAATGGAGCCCACCGCGTACGGACGCGGATCCACCATGGTGGCCACGCCGCAGTTGCGCGCAGCAATCACGCCAGCGCCGTAGGCCATGCCGCCGTGGGTGAGGGTCGGACCATCCTCGATGACCAGCGCACGCTTGCCACACAGCAGCTCCGGTGTAGGCACGTCAATGCGGCTGGCCGCCTCCACCACGAGGGCTTGTGGATTGATCCGATGGCACCGCTCGCGCAGTTGCACCAGCTCGAAGCTGTTGGCGCTATCGACCTTGTTGATGATGAAGACGTTGGCCGAGCGGAAGTTGACCTCGCCGGGATAATAGCTGATCTCATGCCCCACGCGGTGCGAATCCAGCACCACGAACTCCAGGTCACTGCGGTAGAAAGACGTGTCGTTGTTGCCGCCATCCCACAGCACAATGTCACCGTCCAACTCGGCGCAGTCCAGAATCTGCTGATAGTCCACGCCGGCATAGACGATGGTGCCGTGCTCCAGATGTGGCTCGTACTCCTCGCGCTCTTCGATGGTGCAGTGATGACGGTCAAGATCGGCCATGCAGGAGAAGCGCTGGCAGGCCTGCTCCGCCAGGTCTCCGTAAGGCATGGGATGACGCACCACTACCGGCCGCCAACCCAGATCGCGCAATTCTGCGGCGATGCGGCGGGTGGCCGGGCTCTTGCCGCAGCCCGTGCGCACGGCACAGATGCTGATGACCGGCCGCTTTGACTTCAACTGCGTGTGCTGCTTGCCGGCTAAAACAAAGTCGGCGCCGGCAGCCACCACGCGCGAGGCCAGGTGCATCACATCCATATGCGCAATGTCGCTGTAGGAGAAGATGGCCTCGTC
>Ga0371490_1001946_pt1 | contig 9970 bp, 9 predicted proteins | sample MB2SIPfraction_FD_207959 | JGI IMG/M metagenome (GOLD analysis project Ga0371490, IMG submission 207959) | Lab enriched peat soil microbial communities from McLean, Ithaca, NY, United States - MB28FN SIP fraction | ecosystem: Environmental > Terrestrial > Soil > Wetlands > Peat | place: USA...
ACCCGGGAGGCGGTCCGCCCGCCTCCCGAAGCCACAGGTGGCGCATGGGTCCCGGCGGTTTTGGTTGGGATGTATGCGCCCCTCGAACCGGAATCCTACTTTTTCTTGTTAACCGCGTCCAGGATGACCGTGGCGACGTCAGAGCAAAGATTATTTTGGGAGATGCTTACGCAAAAGTGGGTCTCCTCCAGATCATGCTGGGCAAGTCTACCGACGAAGGTGGTCTCCTGAAGTCCCTGGAAATCCGGCGCCAATTGCTCGCCACGAACCCTAACAACGGAGGGCGGAAGGAGGCGCTCGCAAACTCCTGCGAGATGCTCGGGGACGCGGAAGTCTCTTTGGCCTCCCGCGCCCGGTTGACTCGGAATGTCCGGACGCAGGACTGGCGCAATGCCCGTTCCCACTATCAGCAAGCCCTCAGCCTCTATCTTGAACTCCAATCCAAAGGCGCGCTACGTGGCGAGGATGCTCGAGTTCGACGTGGACCCGCAGGGAAACACTCACTCCAAGAACTGGGAATGGAAGTGATTTAACCCTTGCCCCGGGGATCTGTTCGCGGTCGCCGGGGATTGATGCAGAAAAGGCTCGGCCGCTGCGGCAGCCGGGCCTTTTTGCTTCTTCCATAGCCGCTGGCTGCGGAACCACTAAGGAAAGGAACATGGTATGCGATTAACTGGGATACGATTCTTCTTTACGATGCTCGGGCTGACGCTGTCCGTTGTTGCTTTGTCGTCGCTGGGTAGTGCCCAGATTAGCTCGGCACAAATACCCTCAACTGGCGATGCGTACGGCGGGAAGTTCATGCGGCGCACCAGGTCCTGTAAGTGCGGGTGGGAGTACATGCACGGAAGGTTCCGGCAGCGCGCGTTGGGGGATGAATCAGAGCCAAGGCGCCGGCTTAGCAGGCTTCCCGCGGCGGTATACCTTAGGCTGACGCCGGACGCGGCCTAGAATTTCCGCATGTGAATCTCCGTCCCGCCACGCTCGAAGTGAACCTCGTCCATCAACTGGCTGACCAAGAAGATTCCGCGTCCGTGTTCGGAGAAAACGTTCTGTCCGGTAATTGGACTGGGAATGGAGGCTGGGTCAAACCCGCGACCGGGGTCACGCACCACAATCAAAAGGCCGCGAGATTCATCGCAGGCCACACAGACGTCCACTTTTTTGGAGGGATCATTGCCGCATCCATGGACGATCGCATTCGCCAGGGCCTCCTGGAGCGCCAGCTCGATTTCGAGTTCCTTCCCCGCTCCGCACTTCATTTCTCCAATGACTTGCATGACCCTGTCCACAATGGGTCGGATAGCATTGACGTCTGCACTGATCGTGGCTGTGAAGCGGACGCGCAGCCTGTCAGCCTCAAGATCACACCGCGGCATGGGTTCAGCAGTCAAGCTCGCACCTCGCTGGTCTTTGTAAGGACTCGGGGACCCTTCCCGGACCCTCTCTTCCGGGTCGAAAACGCTGCCTCATCTCTGGCTTCACTGCTCCGCCGACCCTGAGTCTCAAGCAGCAAGTTTTCCCCAAGGTCGAATTTCTCCATTGGCGCTATCTTAGGCTGCACCTTAGTGTAAGTCAACGCTAGGCGGTAACACGGTAAGCACGAACCTGTTGGGGTCGAGGCACAAGGTCTTGAGAACTGGTGGACAAGGCCGACTCGACTGCATGAGTCGTAAATTGCTAGGGTTGGAATCGCTTGCAATCATCAAGGAAGAAGATTAGAGTTGCTGGAAAGAAAACGTTTACAAGGTGGCTGTGTTGATGAAAACGAGAGCGGCGGTTCTTATCATGCGGGCAGTTTGTTTCCTGACCTTACTCTTGATGCCGGTGGTTCACGCCAGCGCGCAGATGCGGGTTGTCGCGGTCGCCGATTCGCACGGCGCCTATCCCGAGTTTGTCGCCATTCTGCAACGTGTCGGACTGATCGACGGCAACCGCCAATGGATCGGCAGCTCGAGCGTTCTAGTACAGCTCGGCGATGTGATCGATCGGGGGAAGAGATCTCGCGAGTGCCTGGACCTCCTGATGGATTTAGAGCGCCAGGCGCCTAAACAGAACGGACGGGTGATTCCAATCCTGGGCAATCACGAAGTCATGAACCTGATGGGAGACCTGCGCTACGTCGTGACCGAGGATTTTCAAGCCTTCGCGACGGAGCAGTCGGAAGAAAGGCGTGAGGAGGCTTACCGCGATTACAGGAAATTTCTCGCCAGCCACAGCGCCCACCATCATACGGCATATTCCGACGACGAGGCTGGGCGCCAGAAGTGGATGGCCGATCATCCGCTGGGCTTTTTCGAGCGCCATGACGCCTTCGAGGCGCAAGGACAGTATGGTCGCTGGATCCGCAGTCACGCCGCGGTGGTCCAAGTGGGTGACGCGCTTTTTGTACATGGGGGCCTGAATCCCACCCTGCACTTCAAAAGCATCGAGGAATTGAACGAGCGCGTTCACTCCGAGATTGCCCGCTTCGATTCGCTTTGGCAGTCGTTGTGCGATAAGAAAATCATTTGGCGGTACATGAAGCTGGAAGAAGCCCTCCGTCAGATTCAGGAGGAGTGGACGTGGATTCAGGCGCGTGGCCAGGTGGAGGATCGCGAAGCGGTGCAACAAATGCAAGAACTGGCTGGCCTTCAGAATTGGCTGATTGTTTCTCCCGATGGCCCGCTCTGGTACCGCGGCTTGGCTCTGGAACCGGAGGAAACACTGAAGCGCCCCGTGGAAGCGATGCTGGCACGGCTGAACGTGCGGTACATGGTGGCCGGCCATACGGTGCGGCCCAAGTTCGATATTACGCCTCGCTTCGACAATCATGTCTTTCTGATTGATACTGGAATGAATAGAGAAGTTTACGGGGGCCGAGGCTCGGCGTTGGAGTTCCGCGATGGAAGCGTCACCGCCTATTACACAGACCAGGAGCCTCAAGTCCTGGTGGGACCGGCGGGCGGCGCGGCTGCACCAACGTCCAGCGCCGATAAAAGTGGCGGCAAGCCACAGTCATGATCACTCACGTGCAAAGAATGTTCAGCATGCGCCGCGGCGAAGTCACCCGGGCGTCGCTCCTATTCTTCTACCTGTTCCTGATCATTGGCGCCTACATGATGGGGCAAGCGGCGGGTAACGCCCTGTTTTTGAAAGTCTATCCCAGGCATCTGCCTTACGCGATGATCGCGTCGGCATTAACCATCGGGGCCTTTGTCTCAGCCTACATACGGCTTTCCAACCGGCTGCGGCTGGAGCCGCTAGTCATCGCCAGTCTGCTCTTCTTCGCGCTGTGCTTCACCGGCTTCTGGTCGTTGACGCACTTCAAAGCGCCGTGGGTCTACTTGCTGGTTTACGTTTGGGTCTATGCGATGGGGGCAATGGGGCCGATGATGGGCTGGACACTGGCCAACTACGTGCTTACCACACGTGAGGCGCGGAGGGTTTTCGCTTTCATCGCGGCGGGTGGAATCCTGGGTGGAACGTTCATGAGCTTTTTTACGGCGGACGTGCTGGGCCACGGCCACATGCGGCCGCAAACCCTGTTTCTGGCGATCGCCTTCATCCTCATGGTCTGTGCGCTGCTGGTTAGACTGTTGTTTCGGAGCACGCAGCAGCGGCTGGCCGCGGTAAGTTTTGCCCCTACTGCCAGTCGCATGACGCCCAAGAACATCCGCCAGAGTTTCAAGGTGATCCGCAGCTCCCGCTATTTGTTGTTGGTCACGGCACTGATCGCCGTCGGATGCCTCACCACCAGCATTATGACGTATCAGTTCTTGCTGATTGCCAACTCCGCTTATGGCGGCCCCGCCGTGAGGCTCGCCGCCTTCTTTGCCCGCTTCTTCGGCTATATGGGACTGGCCTCGCTGGCGGTTCAACTGGCACTCACCGGGCCGCTGTTGCGCGCCTTCGGTATTCGCGTCGCTCTCTTCGTGCTCCCGGTGGCACTCATGGGCGGAACCCTCGGCGTGCTCATTGCCCCGACACTGCTCACGGTGGGCTTCCTGAGAGGAAGCCACTACATCCTGCGCTACTCGCTGGACAAGTCTTCGACCGAACTGCTCTATTTGCCGGTGTCGCCGGAGGTGAAGAGTCAAGTCAAGTCGTTCATTGACACCTTTGTGTGGCGGTCGGCGGATGGAATTGCGGGGGCCACGCTGTTGCTTTTTGCTAACGTGTTGAAGTTCAGCCCTGGCCATGTGGGTCTGGTTAACCTGGTTTTCCTAACCGGTTGGATTGCCGTCGCCTATGGTGCGCGTCGCGAGTATCTGAACGTCCTGCGGTTGGCTATTGAACGCCGCACCCTGGACCCGGAACGTACCGCTGCTTCCGTGCTGGACTCCACCACAACGGAGGTTCTGGCGCACGCCGTGGAGGGGGGTGGGGAGCAACAACTTCTCTACGGTCTCAGCCTCTTCGAGATGGGAGGCGAAGCGCGCTTTCATCCCGTGTTGCGCCGCCTGCTGGACCACCCTTCCCCAGCCGTGCGGCAGCGGGCCCTGCGCCTGCTCAACGACGCCGGCGATCTGAAGATCCTGCCTCAGGTCGAAAACCTCCTGACCGATGAAAGCCTGGAGGTCCGCACTGAGGCGCTTCACTACCTGGTAGTTCATGCAGGGCGCGATCCCCTCACGCTACTCAGCACCGAGCACGATTTTCCCGATTACGGATTCCAGGGTGCGGTGGTGGGTTTCTTGGCGCGCACTGGAGAACCGGATAACTTGGTGGCGGCGGGGTTCATCCTCCAAGACATGCTCGCACGCGCTGGCCCTGAGGCCGCACACTCGCGTGCCGAGGCCGCGAGGGTGCTGGGCGTAATTCCCCCGCCCTGCGGGCTGCACGCCGAATTGTCCAAGCTGTTGCTAGATGAAGATTTTGAGGTATTGGAGCAAGCGCTGCTTAGCGCGGGCAAAATCCGTGGCAGCGAGTTCCTCCCACAAGTCATTGAGAAGCTGGGCGAGCCGCGCCTACGGGGCCCGGCGCGCGCCGCACTGGTCCAGTACGGCCCCCAGGCGGTGCACGCGCTCCGGGACACCTTGAATGACGCCGCGGTGCCGCAGGCCATCCGCAAGCAGATACCGAAAGTGCTGGGCCGCATCCCCAGCCCCGATTCAGCCGCCGCTTTGGCTGAATGCCTGATCCAAAGTGATCCGGGAATGCGCTTCGATGTGCTGAAGGCGCTGAACAAACTGCGTTCCAGAGACCCCGACCTCGTGCCGCCACGTTCCGATGTCGCAGACATGCTAGACATTGAGCTGATGGGCTACTATCGTTCTTTCCAGATTCTGGCCGCAATTGACCCGAACGCTGGCGCTGTGATTCCCGGACCGAGCTCACGGGGCGGCGAGTCGGTACTGACGCGAGCCTTGCGCGAACGCATGGCTTACGAACTCGAGCGCATCTTTCGCCTCCTGGCTTTGCTCTATCCGTCCCGCGACATTCACAATGCTTTTCTCGGTTTGACCACGGGTACCTCACAACGCCAGGCCAATGCCCAGGAAGTGTTGGAACACCTTCTGCAGCCGGATCTCTACCGGCGGCTGGTCAAAGGGCTGGACGCGGAGGTCGCCTTGCCCGAGAAAGTGGACTTCGCCTCCCGCCTCTGTGGTTCTAGTGTGAAATCGAGGAACGAAGCCCTGCGCATTCTGCTGCACTCGGAGGATGCCTGGTTGTCGGCCTGCGCTCTTTATGCGGTGGGCAAAGAACGCCTCAGGGAATTGAACGATGAGGTGGACCACGTGGCGCACGCCGCCGACCCTCTGTTGGATGAGACTTGGCAGTGGGCCAGCGCGCGTTTGAAAGCCGCCGCCGTGGCTTAGGATCTTATATGCTTACGGTCATGGAAAAAGTCGCACTTTTGCAGAATGTCGAGGCCTTTCAGGCTGTTCCTACCCAAAGCCTTGCCCGCGTTGCGGCCATCGCCCAGGAAGTTGATTGCGAGGCGCGTCAGGCGCTCTACAACAATAACGAGGCCGCCGACAGCATGTTCGTTCTGCTCGAGGGCGAGGTCAGCCTGCTGCGCCCGGGACAGGAAGGGAAGAAACTGGGGCCCGGGCAGGTGGTGGGTCTTCTGGCGTTTCTGGCTGGCGATGCCCAGCCTGAATCGGCCGTGGCCACCCAACCGGTGCGCGCCCTGCGGCTCGACCAGGAAGATTTTTACGACGCGATGGCGGAGGACTTCAGCCTGACGCGCGGTATGCTCCGGGCGGTGGTGAGATTGGCAGCCGGCACGGGATGACCGCTACCGCAAACCTCTGGCTTTGGTCCAGCGTGAATGAGTATTCCGGGGGCAGTTCTGAGCCTCAGTAATAAACTGCCCCTTCACCCTTCTCGGCCGCCAGCTTTTGGAAGGTCCCGACGATTTTGTCCCGCCGCGCCAGCACCGCTTTGACTTCCCCCTTGCTCAGATGTGGCCGGGTCTTCTGGTAGACATCGTCAAATGTCAGCTCCTTCAGTTTCTGAAGCAATTGCCGGTCGCACATCACCAGATCTTTGGCATCGAGTAGAGAGTTGTAGTGTCGAAACGCGCGGGTAAAGTCGATTCGCCAGATCTTCCAATCTTCGGTGATGAGCACATTGGTGAGGTTGGGGTCGGTGTCGTAAATCAGCTCGTCGAACACCCGGACTTTGTACATCTGTTTAGCCCACGCATCCAGGTCGGGCGGATGCACATTTTGTTGATGCCGCGAGACCTCATCCCACTTCCACGGAATCCACCAGCTTAGGGAACCCGTCATGCCATTCCACTTCCGCTCTACATAAGGTGGAACCATGTCGTTCATTCCGAGCATTCGAGCCAGTTGGTAGGCTGCAATATTGTAGTGGTAGGAATCGACGAAGTTGTATTCGGTGTGACCGTCGGCGAACTCCATCTTAGGCTTGCGTTCGTCCACAGGCTGAAAGGAAGCGTCATGGGTAACGGTTCCGTCGGTCAGGGTTAACTTATACGGGTGCGTGATGCCCTTGCCGGTTTGCTTATTACCAATTACCTTGGCATTGAGCAGAAATTGTATCTTCTGGTCATCCGTGAGGTTGGGTTCATTCGCAAGACTAGATTGCCCAAAGGTGGAAATCCCGCCCGAGAGGCAGAGGCACACTACTGCGGCCAACGCTGACGAGCGCGCTTTTTGCAGCATAGAGCACCTTCTTTCATTCCCTATTTTCTTCGCAGATCAATTCGTGTGGCGTTCATCACCACACTCCCGCTGGGATAAGTGCCGAGGCAGATCACGTCCGAGCCTTCCTTGAATTCGCTCATGTCGATTGTCTTCGTGCCCTCGGTCCACTTTGTCGAGCTGTCCCAGTGGATCTTCTTTTCAATGTTCCCCTTTCGCACGTCCATCGTGGAAGCGTCCTTATCGAACCTGATGATGACACCGTGCCAACGGCTTTCCTTTGCGGCCGCAGGCGCTTTCTCCTGCCCATTGGCAAAAGCGTTGCCGAGGGCAAGTCCTACCACCGCAAATGCCGCGAATAGCACAATGACTATAACCTTCCTCATCGTATCCTCCTTTGATTCCGCGCCGGTCGGCGCGCTTGTGATTTGGCGAGTATCGATTGCGATAACTCGCTGTACGACACCAAAAGTGTCACGATAACTCTGGTGCCGCGAAGCCTTACGCTCAGCCTGCCGCCGCAATGAAGCAACACCCTCGCGCTGCTCAACGTATCTGTGACCGTGTTCTATTTAGGCAGTCGCAGGTCGATTCGGGTGGCGATGAACGCGCCTTTTTCGTCGGCCTTGCCCAGACAGATTACCCGTTCGTCCACTTTGAACTCGCTGTGGTCGGTAACCGGTTCGTTGAGTTTTGTCCACGTCGTCGAACTATCCCAGTGGATTCTCTTCTCTACGCCCGCCTTGTTGCGAATGTCCATAAAAGAGTTTTCGTTGTCGATCCTCACAATGTGGCCGCTCCAGCGGAGGTGCTTTGCGCTCGCGGCCGTTTTCTCCTGGCCATTGGCAACAGCGTTGTTGGCGGCAAGTCCTACCACTGCAAACACCGCGAACAGTAGAATGACGATGACTTTCCTCATGGTACCCCCTTTGATTAGGCGTCCGGCTGGCGCCCTTTTGGTCCGGTGAGTTTACTCGCCGTTGCCGCTACCTGGATGGGTGCAGTATAGAATCACTGATGATGGAAGTAAAGCACTTTTTGGGTGTTGACTCGACATGGAAGTTAGGTAAACAGTAGGCCGTTAATCGCGGGTAACCGAGCCCGGGTTCTCGTTCGCATTCCGCAATAGGCCCAGGGCGAATCGTGGAGGTTTAGGCGAACCAGAATCGGCGCATGGCGGGACCGCCTCTACGGCGTGTCGAGGGCACGCCCATCGGCGCGTGAATCCAGCTTCATATCCCATTGTCATCATGTCTGGCGCTTCAGGGGCACAGGTGTTTGAAGGGAAGTTCATGCGGCGTACCTGGGCATCGAGCAACTTCCGGCCTGACCAACGCGGTGACGGAGTGTTGCTGTCGGGGCGATTCGGGCTTTCACGCAAGTTTTGCCCTGTGCCGGGCAAAGCGAAACGACACACCGTCACCCGCATGCGGATCCCACCCACGTAGGGGCGCGCCGCATCGGCCTGCTTCGAGTGTTGACACCCTGCAGGTAACTGCCGCGAGCAAGCTTCGCGGGCTGCCTTCTCCGCTAGGCGCCGCCTGCCAGACGAAATAAGTTCTGTGGAGGCAAAACTGCGGCTTCAGAGCCGCGGCCATCTTCGCATATCGACTCGTGTGGCGTGCAATTTGCCCCCCCTGCCAGTTGTGTTGCGGCTATGGCATCTACGGCGCTACCACGTCGACTCGTGTGGCGTGGAAGTTGCCTTTCTCGTCAAGGTTACCAAGGCAGATGACATTCGCCGACCCTTCCTTGAGTGTGGTCCTATCGATGACTTTGCCCCCTTGGGTCCATTTGGTGGAGCTGTCGTAGTAGATTGTCTTTGGGAGCCCGCCCTTGCGAGAAACGTCCATGCAGGACATCTTTTCGTTGAATCTGACGATTGTCCCATGCCAACGCTGCTCATGCGTTGAAGGAGTGGCCTTCTTCTGTGGTTTCTCCTCTTGGGCCATAGCGCCCTGCATCATAAGCGCTGCTGCCGCGAATAGTGCAACCAGTACAAAGCCAATTACCTTTCTCATATCACCCTCCCATGGCGTTACGCGTGATTGACGCGTGCGCCGATTTCTTAGGTATCTGCTAATGTCGAGCTAATATAGACCTAACCCTCGACGAAGGAAAGTGCTTTTTACTCTATTTTTGCCCGCCGCTGTCTTCGAATTCCGTTACGGCCTTGAACCCATCAACCGGTTGAAAGACTGCGTCGTGCGTCAGGCTCCCGTCGCTCAGTCTCACTCGCCAGGGTTGAGTAATAGCTTTGCCAGAAATCTGATGGCTGGCTACAACCTTACCTCGCCGGAGGAAATCTTCTTTTTGCTCTTCGGTGAGATTGGGTTCACTAGCCGGAGTTGGTTCCTGTGCCGCAACCGCCAGGTTGGAAGTAAACAAGTGGCGGCTTCGACTCGATAGAACCCTGGTGGCGGCGCACTCCGGACGGTGGTGAGACGGGCAGCCGGCACATGATGACCCATGCGCCAAATCTCAATACGTCAATAAAGAACTGCCTCTTCACCCTTCTCGGCTACGAGCCTTTGGAAGGTCTCGACGATTTTATCCCGCCGCGCCAGCAACGCTTTGACTTCCCCCTTGTTCAAGTGTGGCTGGGTCCTGGCGTAGACTTCGTCAAATTTCAGTTCCTTCATTTTCTGTAGTAATTGCCGGTCGCACATCACCAGATCCCGGGGCTCGTGGAGGGAGTTATATCGTCGAAACGCGCGGCTAAAGTCGATTCGCCAGATCTTCCAACCTTCGGTGATGAGAAAATTCGTGAGGTTAGGGTCGGTGTCATAGATTAGCTCGTCGAATACCCAGATCTTGTACATCTGCTTATTCCAGCCATCTGGGTCCGGCGGATGCAGGCCCAGTTTAGCTCG
>Ga0371490_1001947_pt1 | contig 9970 bp, 4 predicted proteins | sample MB2SIPfraction_FD_207959 | JGI IMG/M metagenome (GOLD analysis project Ga0371490, IMG submission 207959) | Lab enriched peat soil microbial communities from McLean, Ithaca, NY, United States - MB28FN SIP fraction | ecosystem: Environmental > Terrestrial > Soil > Wetlands > Peat | place: USA...
TTTTCTGGGAACGCCGAACATCCTCTACCGCAACAACGGCGACAGCACGTTTACCGACGTATCCGAGCAGTCGCATATTTCGCAGTATGTTGGTAAAGGCATGGGCGTTTCATTTGCCGACTACGACAACGACGGCTTCACCGATATCTTTGTTTCCAACGACACCTTTCAGAACTATCTTCTGCACAATAACGGAGACGGCACATTCTCTGAGGTGGGGGTACTCTCCGGCGTTGCTTACAACGCGTTTGGAAACGCGGTCGCAGGCATGGCCACCGACTTTCGTGATATCGACAACGACGGCAGGCCCGATATCTTCGAGACCGCCATGTTTGGCGAAGGATTTCCCATCTATCACAACCTGGGCGGCGGACAGTTTGAAGATGTAAGCGGCAGCGCAGGCCTGACTCAATACACGAGCCGTCTCACCGCGTGGGGAGCGGGGATCTTCGACTTCGACAATGACGGGCTCAAGGACCTGTTTACGTCGGATTCTGACATCCTCGATAACTCCATGCAGCTGGCGCACCGCCCTTACGCGCTCTCCAACGGTATCTTTCGCAACCGCGGAAATCTCACTTTTGAAGATTTGAGCTCCAAAGCCGGGCGCAGCTTTTCTGTCCCGGCTGCTCATCGCGGAGCTGCGTTTGGCGACCTGAACAACGACGGCAAAATCGACGTTGTAGTTACAGTTCTCAATGGCCCGCCTGAGATCATGATGAACCGGACCCGGAACACGAATCACTGGATTCTTCTCAACCTGGTCGGAGTCAAGTCAAACCGCGACGGGCTCGGCGCGAAGGTGGAGATTACCACAGCCCTTGGCTCGCAATATAACGAGGCGACGACTGCGGTCAGTTACAACTCCTCCAGCGATAAGCGCGTGCACTTTGGACTGGGTTCGGCCACAATCATCGATCGAATAGAGATCGCGTGGCCCAGCGGCATCAAACAGGTGCTCACGAATGTAAAGGCCGATCAGATCCTGACCATCAAAGAGGCCGCCACAAGCGAAACCACATCACGGAGCGGCGCCGGCCGTTAGGCGGTCGGCCAGTTCGCTCTGCCCATTGCGCATGAGCAAATCGATCAATCCCCGCATGAATCGCTGGTCATTTCTTCCGTATACGGCCGCGGTTTCTGCGTTCAGGTCGGCGTCTGATTGCCGGTTCAGATGGAAGTATGCGTCGCATAACATGAAGATAAGTTCGGGCGTGACAGTCTTTGACTTGGCGAGATAGCTCGCCGCTTCTTCCCATCGTTGCTGGTGGTAGCGCACCTCGCCCATCTCAGCGATCGCAGCTTGATAACTCGGATCGTTGGCCAACTCGGCCTGGAACTCCGTCTCAGCACGATTCAGATCGCCAAGTTTCAGCTCGTAGATTCCCTCATACGTGTGCGCGCCGTGCACGTGCGGGTCGAGTTCCAGGGATTGGTGAAGATCCTTGAGCCCCTGTGTGCTGTCGCCCATATAAAGCTCGAGCTTGCCTACAAATACATACGAGTCCGCAGCTTCCGCCGTGGTGCCCTTAAATCGATCGAGGTACAGTTGGCGCGCTTCGTCTTTGCGGTGCTGTGCGAGTAATTTGCGCGCCTGGTCAATAATGGCGCTTTCGCGGGCTTCGCTCTCACTCGAGCCAACGAAGGTTGCCTGCGACATCATCAACTGATGCAGTGCCGCCTCGTGCTGCGCCTCCTTGGCCTTGCCCATCGCAGCGTAGGCGCGCGAAAGATAGAAGTGTGCCAGGAATCGCTCGGGATCGAGCTGCAGCACATGCTGCATCGTGTCCACCGCGGTCGCGTAGTCTTTCAACTCCAACTGGCAGTGCCCGAGGGCGAGCAGAGTATCTGCGTCATTTGGTTTGAAGGTCAGCAGGCGCGCGTAATGGTCCTTCGCGGCCTGCCAGTTGGATAATTTGATCTCAACCGCCGCCAGCAAATCCAGCGCGTTCACGTCATCGGGATGCGCAGCAACCGCTCGCGCCAGGCTTTGCTCCGCGCCCGCCAGATCCATCAACTTGTAGTCCGCCGCGCCAATGTCGTAATCGAGCCCCGGCAGTTTCGCGCCCATCTGCTGCGCCTTCTCAAGCCATCGCAGCCCCTGCGCGCAGTCGCTTCCGGTGCACAGCAACTCGCCATATTTTTGCCACACCGTCGCATTATCCGGCTCCAACTGCGCGCTCCGCGCTATCGCGCGAATCGCCTCGTCATCATGACCGTTCAGGTGATATGCCTGCGCCAGATAGAAGAAAGTATCTCCATCGCGGGGCTGCTGCTTTGCGCAATGTTCCAGCAGTTTGAGCGCCTCTTCGTTTTTTCCGGTCTGCAGCTTGTATACGCCGGTCTCGAAAAGCAAATCGGGATCGTTCGGCGCAAACTTTAACGCCTCTTCAAACGCCGCGCCCGCCTCGGCCGATTGACCCGCATCTTCAAGCAGCATGCCTTTGAGCTTCAGCGCCGGCGCGTACCGGGGATACTTCTCCAGGATGCCCTCGACGGCATGCATCGCTCCCTGCGGATTACCGTGCTGTGCGAGATCGAGCGCGTGGTGGAATTGCTGCGCGATCGCTTGCGGCGGGGCGCTGCCTGCACTCTGTGCCCGAGCAGTCAAGCAGGCGCCAGCCGTAAATCCAGCAATCAGCGCGGCCGCGGCCATCGCGCGCGTCAGCCGCGTTCTCCATACTCGTCTCTTTGGCCATCCATTCAGCAATGCTCTTTCACCGTGCAACTGGTCTGACCACGCTTCCCTTTGTTCAAAGCCCCGCGGCTTCACGGCAGATGCACCGAGTGTTCCGGCAGTTTGGTGTCTACAATTCCGTGCCCCTCTCGCACCACGTAAAACCGGTCGGCCAACAAGTGAGTCAGTGTCTCTTTCTTGCCGTCGGGCCACAGGACTTTTGCCTGGTCAACATGTTCGTGGCTGCCCAAGCCAAAGTGAAGGCGCAGATCGCTTTGCGACAAGTAACTCCCGCCGCTGATAAGCTCATTCATCTGCACCAGGTCGCCTGCAGTTACTTTCACGCGCGCATTCAAGGCAAGACGATTACATTCCGTTCCTTCAAGCGTAAAGCTCACCCAGTGGTTCGGCGGGCCGTGCTCGGGCCGCAGAATCATCGGCTCGCCAACAAGATTCTCAATCACTGCCTCTTGGCGTCCGTCGTTGAAAAGATCCCCGATCGCCATTCCGCGGCTCACCTGCGGAGTCTGAATGGCGGAGCCAACGCGGCGGCTCACGTTCCTGAAGGTGCCGTCGCGTTGATTCAAAAACAGCAGCGCCGGCTCAAGAAATCGCGTCGCAGTATGTGTTTCGTCTACCTGCGGATACACGTGGCCGTCGACCTGGAAGAAGTCCTGCCAGCCGCTATTGGCGAAATCGACGAACGCGGCGCCCCAACCCACATAGCCTTGCGTGCCCCGGGCAATTCCGGAGGCAATCGAGTTGTCAGTGAAGCTCATCCCACCATCGTTGGTATAAAGGGCCGTGTACTCCACATCGAAGTGTGTGATGGCCAGCGATATACGTCCGGAATGCATATAATCGCCGAATGCTACGCCCATGTTAGCCTGCTCAACGCCATCTTCGTTTGCGGCCACGCCGGCGAGCAGCGCATTATCCTCAAATTTGCCGGTCCCGTCGCCCTGATAAAGGTAGTTAGCCTCGCCATCGTTGGTTACAAACAAATCGAGCCTGCCGTCGTTGTTAAAGTCTGACCAGATCGACGTAAGCCCGAAGCGGCCTTCGGCATCGTCCACGCCGGCTTGCTTTGATATCTCAGTAAACGTGCCATTGCCATTGTTGTGGTACAGCTTGTCGGAAAGGCCCTTCAGCCCCCGCGGGCCACACTGGACCACGAGCCCGAGATACCTGCAAGCCTTCGTCGTACCGAATACGGGCAGATTGTCGAGATGAAAATCGACGTAGTGCGAGACGAATAGATCGGCGTATCCATCGTTGTCGTAGTCGCCAAAGGCCGCGCCGGTGGCCCACCCAGTGTCGCCGGCCAGGCCGCTCTCCCTGGTTACGTCGGTAAAGGTTCCATCGCCGTTATTGCGATAGAGCACCACGCCGTTGAGGCAAGCTACAAGTAAGTCGGGCTTGCCGTCGTTGTTGTAATCTCCAACTGCCGCGCCCATGGCCCAGCAGGGATAGCCGACGCCGGCCTTGTCGGTAACATCGGTGAAGGTACCGTCGCGATTGTTATGATAGAGCGCGCTGCGCGATCTTATACCAAGTTGCGCCATCTCCACGCTTTGCGCGTTGGTAAAGTAGATATCCGGCCAGCCGTCGCCGTCATAATCGATGAGAGCAACGCCGCCACTCATCGATTCGGCAATGAATTTCGCCTCAGGGCTCGACTTATGGACGAAGTTGATTCCCGTAGACTTGGTAATATCCACCAGTTGCGGGTAGTTCTCAAGTGGGCCCACGGCGGTGCGTTCGGCCTCGGCCTTCTTGCGCTCTTCCGGCGACAATGGCGTCGGGGTACCCATTTGCGCCACCGCTGCCGTCGCCTGACCCAGCAGCAGGAACACCCACAAGACAATGTGCGCTCGAATCCCCCACGTCATCCGGTCAAATACCTCGCGCCATCTCCAGCTCTTACTTCTCAGCGTTCTCGTCTGAGCGGATCTCGTCTGGCTGTATCAGCAGATCCTTATAAACAGCGCGCAGCTTTTCCTTCATCTCTTTATATTGCTGGTAAAGTGCCACCTCGCGCTTTGCATCCTCGGTGCGGCCCATTCTCTTGTAGAGCGTAGCCAGGCGGTAGTGCGCGGTTGCATTCGTCGGCTCCAGCCGCACTGAGGCTTCAAGCAGTGGCAGCGCTTCGTCGGGCTTATTCATCTCGAGCAGCACTTTGGCGAGTTCCAACTGTGCGTTTGCATCGTCAGGCTGAATCTCAATTGCATTCGAGTAGAGCTGATACGCGCCTTTCACGTCACCCTTCGTCAGCGCGATCCCGGCAAGTTGGCAAATGGCTTTCTCATCCCGTGGATTGCCGGCCAGCGCGGCGCGGTACTCCTGCTCGGCTTCTTTCTTGAATACAGGATCTGCAGAAGTATGCAGCAGTTCAGCCAGCTCAAAGTGCGCACCAGGCAGGCGAGGATTGATCGCAATGGCCTTTCGATACTGTGCGATTGCGGCGTTGGTGTTGCCCTCCTTGATTTCCTCGTGCGCCAGCAGTTGGTGCATCTGCGCTGAGTCAGGCGCAGCCAGTGAGAGGGCAAGCATCGCCTCGCCGGAAAGGTCAGCGTATGTCCGGTAAGAGGCATAAAGCACCTCGGGATTATCGGGCGCTATCTTTTTCAACTGCGCCAGTATGCCCGCGGCTTGGTCCAGGTCAGTACTTTTGGTGTATATGCCAACAAGTTCGAGGCCGACCTGCACTTTGAATTTCTCGTCATCGGTTTGCGGAAATGCGGCTTCAAGATCTTTGCGCCCGTTCGCCAGATCGCCGGTGTGCAGCTCCGCAATTCCCAGAATTCCCTGGATCTTGGCGAGATCCGGTTGCTTCTCAACGGCGAAGCGCAAATGCGGGATGGCTTCGGCCGTCTTGCCGGAGAAGAACAGAAGCACCCCGAGATTGCCCTGTATCTCGACATTCTCAGGATCGAGTTGTACCGCGGCTTTGAGTTCCGGTATGGCCAGATCAGGACGCTTTTCCGCGAGATAGCTCTGCGCCTTTTTGAGGTGCGCAGCGAGATCGGCCTTCTGGTCTACTTGCGTTTGCGCGTGGCATGCGCCAACCAGCACCAGAAGAGCGGCAACAATCAATCTGAACCGCGGAATCACAGGTCTCATTATAGGTGTTACAGCAATCTGAAATCGGGGCTGCACGAAGAAAGAGACGGCGACGAATCGCCGTCTCTTTGGGTTGAGTTTGCGTTCCGGCTAGAAGCTGATGCGCCCGCTCAACTGCACGTTGCGGCCGCCGACCGTCGTGCTGCTAAGTTTCGCAATGCCGGTGAACGGCTGGCCTGGGCCGCCACCGGTGAGGCCGAAGCCGCCATTGCTCCCACCTCCGATGGCGCCGAAGCTCGGGTGATTGAAAGCGTTGGTCGCGTCGCAGCGGAGTTGGAACTTAACCTGCTCCCAGATCGAAAACTCCTTGCCTGCGGAAAGGTCAAATTCGTTGATGCCGGGCCCGACGACTGGGTTTCTCTGGGCGTTGCCGAATTGTCCCGCCAAGGGCTGCGAGAAGGCAGCCTCGTTAAACCAGTTGTGCCAGCTCTTTCCGCCCTGCGGGGTAAGGCTGACACCAGGCACTCGGATCGGAAATTGGGTGCCCGCGTGCGTATAGAGTGATCCCGGGCTAGTTGGCTGGAACGGATTTCCACTCAACTCAATGACCGTTCCGGCGATCTGCCAGCCGCCAAACACCTCGTTCTCAACCAGATTTTTGTTGAGGAACGGTTTGCCTTTGCCGAAGGGAAGCTCATAGACAACGTATCCCTTGAATGCCTGGCGTTGGTCGAAGTTGGAAGGCCCGTAGTTCAGCGAGGCCTGGTTGAGGATGAGGCTGCTTGCATGTTGCCATTCCTGTGCCCCGGCGTGGCTGCCCCATCCTGACGAGTCCTGATCGTCGAGCATGTGAGACCAGGTGTAGTTGAAGCTCATGCTCAGCCCGTGAGTCATGCGCTTGGTAATCGCAGCCTGCAACGCGTGGTAGTTGGAGATCGCCTGGTACAAATTGCCGCCGAGTTGCCCTGCCTGGTAGTTCAGGTAGGGGCGGTACTGCGTGTCGTTGGACGACAAGTCGTTTTCGGGCACCGCGTTGAGGCTGGTTGGGAAGGAGAGATTGAATCCGTGACTTCCCACATAAGCAAGAGTGAGCACATAATCCGTGCTCAACTGCCGCTCGATGCCAAGGTTCCATTGGTGGATCTTGGCGATGGGAGTGTGGTAGTCGTTATAACCGCCGCCCTGGCCGTTGAACCGGCCCGGATCGGTGGATGCAGACGTGTAAGGCAAAGCTGCCCCACTGCCCCCGCTGCTGGTGCAATTCCCGCAGCCTAACGGGAAGAGGGTGCCAGTCCCGTCGAACTTTGTAACCGGGTAAATACCGTTCGATTGATCGTTGTAGCCCCCTGAGGAAGCCACCGACGCACCCATGCCGCTTCCGTAGTTATCCAGGCTGAAGTTATAGGAGTAGAGCCCGTAGCCGCCGCGGAGCGTCGTATTGGCCATCGGCTGCCAGGAGAATCCGATGCGCGGAAGCCAGGTGCTGTACACGTTTTTTTGCAGTGACGACCGTCCGTTTGCTTTAGTTTCGCCGTACCAGTAGGCGCCCAGGGTGCCATCGTCGTTCTTCACCGTGGGGTCGAAGGTAGCTTCGTTGCCGATCATCTCATTGAAGCCGTGGCTGATCTCGTAGCGGAGGCCGAGGTTCACCGTGAGATTGCGCTTTACCTTCCAATCGTCCTGGACGAACATCTGCGGTTTCTTCAGGCGAGCTCCGAATTCGGGGGTGTAGGATGCGTTCCAGTTGGTTGCATAGCCGAGCAGGAAATCAGCGTATTCTTCGCCGGAGGAGGAATTAGGCGAGGCAACGCCCTGTTCGTTGAGCGTCCAGTTTTCGGTATATTCACCGGAGAACTGCATAGTTCCGCCGTTAAGATTGCCCCAGGGGGTGGCGTCGTCGCGGTAAAACGCGAACTCGCCGCCAAAATGGAGAACGTGTCTTCCGCGGATCATGGTGACCACATCCGACGGGTCGAAGGCAAACTCCTTGTACGCCGCATTAGTGGCGGGATCGAGCCACGCATAAGGATAGTTGCGGACGTACTGGAGCGCTGGAATGATGTTGGCCTTGGCAAATTGCCAACCCAGCTTTTGCGGATAGTTCTGACCGGTAGTTGAATCAGAGAAGAAGTTCAACTGGTCGGTGTAGCCCATGCGGGCCTCGTTGACGATGTGGGGTCCGATATTCCACACATCGGTGATCTGGCCAACGTTGTTGTCCACGTCGCCGAGTTGGCATGCAAACGGGCAGGGGGTGACGGGGTTCGCGCCGTTTTCCTTCTCGTCGCCCTGGTTATCTGAGAGCGTGAGCCGGTTATTCGGGGTAATGTCGTAATCCAGACGTCCGAAGAACCTCCGCCATGGACGCGGCACCGAATAGCTGTCGTACCAGTTGTTCTGGACGACGCCGGTCGACAACAGGTTGCCCTGGACAAAGTGGCCTACGCTGTTGTTGTCCGCAGGGTAGTACTGCTGCAGATTCTTTGAGACATTGTCGAACATGGCTGTTGGAATTGCGTTCGAGCCATATTCCTCAATAAAGGACTTCCGGATCGGGTAAGGATTGCCGGCCGAGTCGGTCCCGATGGTCTGCGTGGTGGGATCGTAGAGGGTGTAGCTGCCGGTAAAGTTGCCGCTCATGATGTCGGTAGTTGGCACTGTCTGGTAGCCGGTGGAGAAGCCGTTGTTGTCAATCCGGTCGTAGCCGAAGAAGAAGAACGCCTTTTTACGGAAACGCGAGATTGGAATCGGTCCGCCGATGGTGCCGCCATAGTCGTTATAGCGAAGGAACGGGACTGACACCTTGTTTCCGAACCCGTAGTTGGCGGCGTTCAAGTCGTCGTTATCAAAGTACTCGTAGGCGGTGCCGTGGAATTGGTTGGTGCCGCCCTTGGTGATCTGGTTGATGATCATGCCGCCCACGCCGTACTGCGCGGAGAACGAAGAGAGGGAGACCTGGACTTCCGCCAGGTCGTCGAATACCGCCGGGTTGGCATTCTGGCTGGCCGGCAGGGTTGAAGTTGCGCCATCTGCCAGGACGTTGGTAAAGGGCATGTTGCCGTTGGAGGATGCTTCCTGGCCGGGGCTTGCGGACCCCTGAGCGCCGCCTGCGGTACCGGAGGTGCCGGGGAGCAGGACGATGAAGTTCTCCCAGCTATTGCCGCTGTTGTTCGCGATGCCCACCTGAGGAAGCTGAGCCATGGTAGAAGCTTCAAGAGTTGCCGTCTGATCGCCCGATTCTGTATTGAGCAGGGCAACGTCGGTATTCACCGTTATCTGCTGCGAGACTTGCCCCACCTTCAGTTGGACATCCACCGCAGAAATACCCACGTCTACCGTGATCGGTCCGCGAATTAAGGTCTCGAACCCCTGCTTGCCGAAGGTGAGCTTGTAGTGTCCGGCGACCACTGAAGATGTGTCATAAAGACCATCCTGGTTGGTCACGTAGTCTCTCGATATGCCGGTCTCCACGTTTAGAACGGAGACAGTGACGCCCGGAACGAGCGCCCCTGTGCTGTCCGTAACGGTTCCTCGGATGTCGCCAGCGTTTATGGCCTGTGCAAAGCCCATCTCTGTTCCAGCGGCCAGCAATAAGCCGGCCAATAAAACGAGGGGCGGAATCCATCGCGACGCAAATTTCATGTGCAGCCTCCTCAATTATTTGCTTCCCCGCCGTTACGGCTCGCGGCGGCCTTCAGCCATCTCCGGTGCCGTGCCGGATGCGCTTGAGTTAAAAGGCCGATATGCCTCGAAGTGTCTTAAGACAAACGGTTGTGTTTGGACATTTTGCTTGGTGCTTCAAGCGCGGCAGCGATTACAGCACATCTAAAGAATGACTGTCAAGCACAATCTATGGTTGTAGACAATCGTTTGATTTAGTGGTATTGTCGGCGATTGGGATCTGCGGCCCCGGCCTCTGGCCTCTGGTTTGCAACTCATTGCCGGACTCGGATCTCTTCGGACTATTGTTAAAACAAACGTTTGTTTAATAAATCGCTTTACTGAATTCTGAAAGCGTGGATTCCTCGATGAAACTTGCATCTCGGCGCACTTTCCTGTGTCAAATGGCATCTTCAGTCCCGGCAATGGTTTGCATGAAATCGCTTTGCGCGCAGGTACTGCCCGGGACTTCGTCCGGCCCGCCGCGAGGCTGGATCACTTCCAGCGACCGCAAATATGCGCAGTTTTCAATTCCAATCTGGCAGGAATCCTCGCCCGCGGCGGGCGGCG
>Ga0371490_1001950_pt1 | contig 9962 bp, 10 predicted proteins | sample MB2SIPfraction_FD_207959 | JGI IMG/M metagenome (GOLD analysis project Ga0371490, IMG submission 207959) | Lab enriched peat soil microbial communities from McLean, Ithaca, NY, United States - MB28FN SIP fraction | ecosystem: Environmental > Terrestrial > Soil > Wetlands > Peat | place: USA...
TATGGGCGCCCCACCCTCGCCGCGTCTTTGTTTTGTGGCTAGGTTGGATACAACAAACCTGCCATTTGAGTTCTTTGTTAAGGTTTTGTTACACTCATAGTCAGTGGAAGCGGCTTTTGCCGGGCCGGATTTCTCTTCGGAATCCTTCGGCTAAGGGCCGCGTCTAACTGTTAAAGGCTTGCAACAACCCCGTGGATGGGGGCACTTGCAGAAGCGGCCGGCCGCAAGCGCCGGAGCGCCTTCAGCAAAGCCAGTGCATCCACTGCAAGCAGAGTTAGCTTTCAACATCCCCGTTCGCTGCTCCCAAAAGGGGCGAGTGGACTGAAGGCGGAATACTGTGAACCTTGTTCTTGACGATCTGACGGCGGTTTCGCCGGAGGCAGGAAGTGCTTGTAGCCTGGAAAACTACCTGGCGCTCCCCGACCACACCATGGACGGCCGCATTGCGGAGGCGCGCGCGCGGCTGGGTACGACCACCCTCATCCTTGGCCACCACTACCAGCGCGACGAGGTGATCCGCTTCGCCGACGCCACGGGAGACAGCTACAAGCTCTCCCGCATCGCCGCCGAAACCGGCGCGAAATACATTGTTTTCTGCGGCGTGCACTTCATGGCGGAGAGCGCCGACGTGCTGGGCCGCGAGGGGCAACAGGTGATTTTGCCCGATCTCAACGCGGGCTGCTCGATGGCCGATATGGCTGAAATCTCGCAGGTTGAAGCCTGCTGGGAGGCGCTGGAGCGCCTCGGGTTGGCCGGCGAGATGGTGCCGCTGACGTATATCAACTCGACCGCCGCCATCAAGGCCTTCTGCGGCGAGCGCGGCGGGATGGTCTGCACCTCGTCCAGCACACGGGCCGCCATGGAGTGGGCCTTTGCCCGCAGTAAGCGCATTCTCTTTTTGCCCGACCAGCACCTGGGCCGCAATACCGGCTTCGCCATGGGCATTCCGCTGAGCGAGATGGTGGTTTGGGATCCATGGGGATTGCAGGGCGGACAGACGAAGCAGAACCTCGCGGCCAGCCGCGTGCTGCTGTGGAAGGGCCATTGCGCGGTGCATCAGCGTTTTTTGCCCAGCCACGTGGATGCGGTGCGCGCCAAATATCCCGGCATCCAGGTCATCGTGCATCCCGAGTGCCGCTTCGAGGTCTGCCAGAAGGCCGACGCGCAGGGTTCCACGGAACGGCTGATTGCGCTGGTGGAGCAGGCTCCCGCGGGCCAAATGTTCGCCGTGGGCACGGAGATTCACCTGGTCAACCGCATGGCGCGCCGATTCGCCGCCGAGGGCAAGAAGGTCATCACTCTGGACGATACCGGCTGCTTGTGCACGACCATGTACCGCATCAGCCCGCAGCACCTGGCCTGGGTTCTGGAAAATCTGGTCGAGGGCCGCGTGGTCAACCGCATCCAGGTCAAGCCGAGCGTCAAGCATTGGGCCAAAGTTGCGCTGGACCGAATGCTGGAAACAGCTAACAGCTATCAGCCGACAGCTTGCAGTTGAGAGCGGAAGGCGGAAACTGTAAACTGATAACTGTAAGCTGTGAGCTATCACCATGAAGACCTTCACTCTCGAAGAAGCGCAATCTCTTCTGCCGGTGATGGAGTCGCTGTTGAAGCGCGCCATCGAGGGCAAGCAGTTGGCCCAGCAGGTGGAGTCCGGCCTCTCCGAGTTGGCCCGGCGCATCTACATCTCCGGCGGCATGAGGGTGGATGCGGCCAAGGTGGTAAGCCTGCGCGCGGAGATGGAGGGGCACGTGCAGCGCGTCCGCGAGAGCATCGCGGAGATCGACTCCATCGGCGTGCAGGTGAAGGACCTGGATGCCGGACTGCTGGATTTTCCCTGCCGGCTGGACGACCAGGTGGTGCTGCTCTGCTGGAGGATGGGCGAGCCGGCCATCGAGCACTGGCACCCCGTCGACTCCGGCTTCAAGGACCGCCAGCCGGTCGATGAACGATTCCACCGCCGCTCCGCCTCCGGCAACCGGCCGAACTGAGAGAGATTCATTCGGCAAAGGCACAATTCCGGGATAATTAGCTGCATATTCTTCGAATTTGCGCTATTCTAGTAAAAATGGACAATTGAAGTCCTGAATGATTCGCGCTTCCCGCTCTTTTCGGAGACGGGATTGCGGACATTGTGTATGCTACGCGCAATAACCCGCGGAGAACGTCCACACCTGCCTTTTTCAGGGATCGCAGCTTCTCAGCTCCGATTAGAACCATTAACCCCAGCAACTTTTCCCGGAGGATTTTACGAATGCTATCCGTAGGCGCAATTTTTCCCAGCTTTGAACTGACCGCCGTAGTCGATCTCGACCTCAAGAAGGCCTTCCAGCCGATCACCGACAAGAGTTTTGCCGGCAAGTGGAAGGTCTATTTTTTCTGGCCCAAGGATTTCACCTTTGTCTGTCCCACGGAGATTGCCGCCTTCGGCACGCTGAACCCGGAGTTCGCCGCGCGCGGAGCGCAGGTGCTGGGCGGCAGCATCGACTCGGAGTTCGTGCACTGGGCGTGGCGCAATGAACAGCCCTCGCTGAAGAACCTGCCCTTCCCCATGCTCAGCGACATCAAGCGCGAGCTCTCCGCGGCGTTGGGCATTCTGGACCCCAAGGCCGGCGTCGCGCAGCGCGCCACCTTCATCGTGGACCCGGAGAACGTGATCCGTTTTGTCTACGTGACGGATTTGTCCATTGGCCGCGATCCGCAGGAGGTTCTGCGCGTGCTGGACGCCTTGCAGAACGGCGGACTCATCCCTTGCGGCTGGCACAAGGGCGAAGCGACCATCAAGGTCTAAGAAGCCAGGCGGGCATTGTGGTCTCCCACCCTCGCCGCGTTCCGGTTTCTCCGGCGAGGGCGGGAGACCTGTCTCTATAGTCTTTCGCCCGGTCTTACTCGACCACCACGCGAATCTCGAATCGCTCATCGTCCGGCGTGGGCTTCTCCCAACTGCGGACGTAGTGCAGCCGCAAAACCCCCTCGCCGGCGTGCTTTGGCTCAAACGTGAAGACCTGGAAGACAGGCCGGCCGACCATGACGGGCTGGCCCGCGCCGGGCTCCGGGGCCTCGGTCTGCGTTTGGTGAACCAGCTTCAACAGCGGCGTCGACTCCTTCTCGATGTACCACATAAACCCGGTGGTTGGATTCGCGCTCAGCCGCACTTCCAGCCGGTCCAGAAATTTGATGCGCACCACGCCGCCCTTGTCCGCGTCCGTGATGACCTTGGTAGCCGCGAAGGCCGTCTGTGCAAAGCAAGCGATGGCCGCCAGCGCCAACAGAGCAAGCCATCGTACGGATTGAACCCGGCGAACCGATCGATAAGATAGCATTGAGAGTACCCTCCGCGCAGTTGAAAGCGCGCTCGCGCTTCTTCACCTCGCACACAAAACATATACCGTTTTTGCGAGTGCTGCAATCGGATTCTTCCGATCTGCCACAGATGCGGAACAGCCCCGCACATACGAGCAGGGCCGTTCCGGTTGAATCGAAAATCGTTGCAGCTACTCAGTGTTTTTCCGCCGCCGAGGCGATCTTGGCTTCGGCTTCGGAGATGACACGCAGGGCCTCGGTGTAGGCGTCCGCGCGGTCGCCGGCTTCGTCCCATTCTTTGTGGCCGCGCGCCAGTTGCTCCTGAGCGCGTGGCACGTCGATCTCCTCGGGCTTGAGCGCGTCCGCGGCCAGGATGGTGACCCGGTCGCCCAGCACCTCGGCAAAGCCCCAACTGACGTTGTAGCGCGTCACGCTCGCCGGGCCGCTGGCTTCGCCGGCCGATTTCGAGTCTGCCCCGCCGTGCACGATCACGTCGCCCGCGCCCAGCTCGGCCACCAGCGGCGCGTGCCCGTAGAGCACCTCCATGCACCCGTTCTTCGCCGGCAGCTCGACCGCCGCCGCCGCATGATCGAAGAAGATGCGCTCGGGAGTGACCAGCCGCACGCGGAGTTGATTGGTTTCGTCAGCCATAATGTCCCTTCGGGACAGCTTACAGCTACCAGCTAACAGCTAACAGTTAAAAACTCCGGGGCTTGAAACTGTTAGCTGTCAGCTGTCTGCTGTTAGCTGCTTCTTACACCGTCGCCTTCAGCTTCTCGGCGGTCTCCAGCACTTCTTCAATCGCGCCCTTCATGTAGAAGGCCTGCTCGGGAATGTCGTCGTACTTTCCCGAGATGATCTCCTTGAAGCTGCGCACCGTGTCGGCCACCTTCACATACGCGCCGGGAATGCCGGTGAATTGCTCCGCCACGTGGAAGGGTTGCGAGAGGAACTTCTGCACTTTGCGGGCGCGCGCCACGGTAAGCTTGTCGTCGTCGGAGAGCTCGTCGATGCCCAGAATGGCGATGATGTCCTGCAAATCCTTGTAGCGTTGCAGAATGCGCTTCACGCCCTGGGCCACGTCGTAGTGATCCTGGCCCACAATGCGCGCGCTCAAGATTCGCGAGGTCGAGGCCAGCGGATCGACGGCCGGATAGATTCCCAGCTCCGAGAGCGGACGGCTCAGCACGGTGGTCGCGTCCAGGTGAGCGAAGGTTGTCGCCGGCGCCGGATCGGTCAAATCGTCCGCCGGAACGTAGACGGCCTGAACAGATGTAACTGACCCTTTGCTGGTCGAAGTAATGCGCTCCTGCAACTCGCCCATCTCCGTGGCCAGATTGGGCTGGTAGCCCACGGCCGAGGGCATGCGGCCCAACAAAGTCGAAACCTCCGACCCGGCCTGCGTAAAGCGGAAGATATTGTCGATGAAGAGCAGCGTGTCCGAGCCTTCCACGTCGCGAAAGTACTCGGCGACGGTCAGCGCGCTCAACGCCACGCGCAGGCGTGCTCCGGGCGGCTCGGTCATCTGCCCGTAGACCAGCGCGCACTTGGAGTTGGCCCAGTCGCCCGGCTTGATCACGCCCGACTCGCTCATCTCCAGCCACAGGTCGTTGCCCTCGCGGGTGCGCTCGCCCACGCCACCAAAGACGGAGTAGCCGCCGTGGTTTTTGGCCACGTTGTTGATGAGCTCCATGATGACCACGGTCTTGCCTACGCCCGCGCCGCCGAAGAGGCCGATCTTGCCGCCCTTGAGGAAGGGTTGAATCAGGTCGATGACCTTGATGCCGGTCTCGAACATCTCCTCGTGGGTGACCTGCTCGTCGAACATCGGCGCGGGCCGGTGAATGGGCATGCGCGAGGTTTCGCCGATGGGGCCCAGTTCGTCCACCGGATCGCCGACCACGTTAATCACGCGGCCTAGCGTCTGCTTGCCCACCGGCATGCGGATGGGGCCGTCGAGGTCGATGGCCTTCATGCCGCGCACCATGCCGTCGGTGGCCTGCATGGCCACCGTTCTGACGCGCCCCTCGCCCAGGTGCTGTTGGACCTCAAGAATGACGCTAATGGGCGTGGGGACTGTAAATCCGTCACTGGTGACGCGCAGCGCCTGATAGATGGGCGGCATTGTCGCTTCTTCAAACTGCACGTCCACCGCGGGACCGGAGACTTTGATAACCTTGCCGATGTTCTCTGCCATTTTTCTGCCTTTTCAATCCGAACTTTTGGGTGCCCCACCCACGCCGCGTTTTTGTTTTTGCGGCTAGGGTGGGATGCCACGAACCTACTGCGCCGCAGCGCCGGAAACAATCTCAATGATTTCCTTGGTAATGGCCGCCTGGCGCACGCGATTCATGTGCAGGGTGAGCGCGTCGATCATATCCGAGGCGTTGTTGGTTGCCGAATCCATCGCCGTCATGCGCGCCGCGTGTTCGGCGGCTACAGACTCCGTCATGGCGTGATACAGCATGGACGAAACGTATTGCGGCAGCAGGCCGTTGAAGAGTTCCCCGGCCGGCTGCTCGTAGATGTAATCCACCTGAGAGGTGCCGAACTTGCGCGCTTCCTCGTCGGCCTCGGCGGTGTCCACCGGCTCCAGCGTGATGCCCGCGCTCAGGGCGGCTTCGGCCATGCGTTCGCGCTCGGCTTCGGTCGGCTCCACGGCGCCGGTAATCTGCGGAATGCCGATCTTCATAATCGGCAACAGCCGCTCCACCACCAGCCGCTGCGCGATCACCGACTTGAATTCGTTGTAGACGATGTAGGCCGCGTCGATCTCCTCGTGCACGTAGCGCGAGATCACGTTCTCGGCCAGTTCGAAGACGCGGCTGACCTCCAGCTTCAAGAGCATTCCCGGATGGTCGCCGGTAACCTCGACCGGCGCCTTGCGCTCGCGGATTTTGATGGCATTGCCATTCGCGTCAGTCTGCTCGGTATAGACGGCTGCTGGATAGCGCCGGCGCATCTGGTCGCGCCCTTTGCGCCCCACCGCCTCGATGTCGATCTCCCGGACTGTGTTGCCGGAGATAAATTGGAAGGCCGTCTTCAAAATGTTGGCGTTGAAGGCTCCGGCAAAACCCTTGTCGCCGCTAACCACGATCAACAGCACCCGCTTCTCCTCGCGCGTGGCAAAGAGCGGATGGCGCAACTCGCCGGTCTCCTCGTCAAAAATATCGGCTCGCCGGGTCAGCGATTCCAGCACGCTGGTGATCATTTTGGCATAGGGCCGCGCCGAAATCGCCCGCTCCTGCGCGCGGCGCAGCTTCGCCGCCGAGACCATCTTCATGGCCTTGGTGATCTGCCGCGTGTTCTTCACGCTGCGAATCCGCCGCCGTAGATCGAGTACGTTTGCCATGGTCTTCCAGAGATCAGAGAACAGAGATCAGAGATCAGTTGACGTAGTTCTACTGCAATTGGTCTCTACTCATCCCTTTTCTCTAAACCCTAATCCTCGTTTCTTAATGTTCCCGCAGCGATCGGTTTTGCTGATCTCTGTTCTCTTACTTTGCCGCCAGTTCCGCCTTGAAGTTAGCGGAGTATTCCTTCAGCGCGACGTGCAGACGCTCGCGCAGGCCGTCGATGAGCGCCTTCTTCTTAGTCAACTCTTCGAGCAGCCCCTTCTGCGCGATCTCAAAGTACTTGTAGAGGCCGACCTCGAAGGCGCGAATGTCCTTGACCTCGAAATCGTCCAGGTAGCCCTGCGTTCCGGCAAACAAAATCACCGTCTGCTGCTGCCAGGTGAGCGGCTGAAACTGCGGCTGCTTCAACAGTTCCGTCAAACGGCTGCCGCGATTGAGTTGCTTTTGGGTCAGCGGGTCCAGGTCCGAGCCGAACTGCGCGAAGGCCGCCAACTCGCGATACTGCGCCAGGTCCAGCTTGAGCGTCGCGCCCACCTGCTTGACCGCCTTGATGGCCGCCGAAAAGCCCACGCGCGAAACCGACAGGCCAACGTTGACCGCCGGACGCACGCCGGAGTTGAACAGATCGGTCTCCAGAAAAATCTGCCCGTCGGTGATGGAGATGACGTTGGTCGGGATGTAAGCCGAGACGTCGCCCGCCTGCGTCTCGATCACCGGCAGCGCGGTCAGCGAGCCGCCGCCCCGCTTGTCGCTGAGCTTGGAGGAGCGCTCCAAGAGGCGCGAGTGCAGATAGAAGACGTCGCCCGGATAGGCTTCGCGGCCCGGAGGACGGCGCAGTAGCAGCGAAATCTCGCGGTAGGCCATGGCGTGCTTCGATAAATCGTCGTACATCACCAGCGCGTGGCGTTTCGAGTCGCGGAAGTACTCGCCGATAGCCGTGGCCGCGTAGGGCGCAATGTAAAGCATCGGCGCGGGCTCCGAGGCCGAGGCGGCCACGACCACCGTGTGCCCCATGGCGCCGGCTTCGGTCAACGTCTGGACCACTTGCGCGATGGACGACCGCTTCTGCCCGATGGCGCAGTAGATGCAGATCAGATCGTTTTTGGCGTTGTTGATGATGGTGTCCAGCAGTACGGCGGTCTTGCCGGTCTGCCGGTCGCCGATGATCAGCTCGCGCTGCCCGCGGCCGATGGGAATCATGGCGTCGATGGCCTTGAGTCCCGTGGCCATCGGCTCGCGCACCGGCTGGCGGTCGATGATGCCGGGGGCCAACCGCTCGATGGGCAGGGAACTGGTCGAGGCGACGGGGCCTTTGTCGTCGATGGGCTGGCCGAGCGCGTTGACCACGCGGCCGATCATGCCCTCGCCCACCGGCACGCTGAGAATTGTGCCGGTGCGCTTCACCTCGTCGCCTTCGCTCAGCTCGGTGTAGTCGCCCAGAATCACCGCGCCCACCGAGTCCTCTTCGAGGCTCAGCGCCAACCCGGCGATGCCGTGCGGAAAGCTGAGCAGCTCGCCGGCCATCACCTTGTCCAGGCCGTGCAGCCGGGCAATGCCGTCGCCCAGCGACGTAATGGTCCCGACTTCGTCCACCTGGACCTTGGAGTCGTAGTTCGCGATCTGCTCGCGAAGAAGTTGCGTAATCTCGTCTGCCTTGATCTGCGCCATGTTCGTCCTTTGAGGGACTAGGGACTAAGGGACTAGGGACTAGCTTGTTTTTCGTCAATCCCTTTTCCCTGCGTTAACCCCGAGTCCCTTAGTCCCTAGTCCCTTAGTCCCTGGCACTTGTCGCTATCCAGCGACAAGTGCTTCCTTCAGCCTCTCCAGCCGTCCCCGCACCGAGCCGTCATAGACCGTGGAGCCGATGCGTACCACCGTTCCGCCGAGAATCGACTTATCCAGCGTGAAGCTGGCCTGAATCTCGGCGCCCGCCAGTTTGCCCACTCCGGCCACGAGGCCGGCGCGGTCTGTTTCGCCGAGCTCGCGGGCGGTCACAATCTCCACCGGACGAATCCCCTGCCGCTCCTGCATCTCCGTGCGATAAGCCGCGGCCACATCCTTCACATCACCGATGCGGTCGTTGGTGATGAGCACCGCCAGCAGGTTGCGCAGCTCCTTCAGCAGTCCCAGCTTGGCGTTCATCTGGTCCAGAACCGCCACCTTCTGCAGTGCGGCGACGGCCGGGTTAATAAACAGCTCGCGCAACTCGGCGCTTGCCTCCCAGGTAGCCAGAAAATCGTCCAGCTGCCGTTCCAGCGCCGCCGCGTCCAGCTTCTGGGCGGTCACCACGTCTGCAAAGGCGCGGGCATAACGTGCAACAAAAGCTGCCATCTACTTCCGCCCTCCCTTGGCCGTGGCGTTCCCCGCCGCGCCGGTTAGGGCCGCGTCAGTCAGAAACTCGGCAATCAGCGCCCGATCGGTCTCCGGCGTAATCGCCAATTGCTGCACGGCCTGTTCGATGGCCAGATCGGCGGCAAAGTGTCGCAGTGAGCGCCGCGCCTGGGCCGCCGTGGCTTCCATCTCCTGTGCGGCGGCGGCTACGATGCGGGCGCTCTCTTCCTTGATCGTGGATTTGATGCGCGCCTCGTCCTCGCGGCTTTCCACTTCCACCTGGGCGCGAATTTGCTCGATCTCCCCGCCCAGCCCAGCGAGCTTGGCTTCGATGGCGCTCAGCCGCGCGTAGGCGTCTTCGGTCACCTTGCGGGCCGACTCGATGCCGGTGCGCACCTTCTCCGAGCGGCTGCGCAGCGTCTTGGGCAGCCAGCGAAACAGAGGAATGCCGATCGCCAGCACGATGATGGCGAAGTTGATGCCCTCGAAGATGCGCGCCGTGATCTCCACATCCAGATGCAGCAACCGGGCAATCGTCTTCACCATGGGGGAGTGCAGGTAAACGTCATTGGTGTCTTGCTCGGGCTTGGCCGCCTCGGGACTGGCCGTGCTATTTGCTGCCGGCGCCGGCTGGACCGCGGGAGCGGTGGTCTGGGCCGTAACGCGCAAGGGCATGGCCGCTGCGACGGCAAGAAACACTGCCAACACAGCAAACCGGACGGCCTGGAATGAAATGGGTTGAACGGAAGAACGCGCCAGCACGGTCGAATCTCTCAACGGGAACCCCCGGCGGCCACGGGCAGCACGGCGCGCACCACTTGACGGGCCAAATCTCCGGCGGAGGCCTGAATCGCCAGCCTGGCCTGCGCGGCCTCGGCTTCCAGCGCCGCCTTGGCCTGGTTGACCTTGAGCCCGGCTGCCTTGCGGGCGGCATCCACAGCCGCGTCGCGCTCCGCGGTCCATTGCTTCACC
>Ga0371490_1001951_pt1 | contig 9962 bp, 8 predicted proteins | sample MB2SIPfraction_FD_207959 | JGI IMG/M metagenome (GOLD analysis project Ga0371490, IMG submission 207959) | Lab enriched peat soil microbial communities from McLean, Ithaca, NY, United States - MB28FN SIP fraction | ecosystem: Environmental > Terrestrial > Soil > Wetlands > Peat | place: USA...
AGCGGTCACTCGGAAATTCTAGCAGCGCGACTTAAGTCACTGCATCGGCTGCCGCTATTGCGGTTCCATAGACTCATGAACCTGCAGATCAATACGACCGATTTTGATGAGCGCCCATTCATTGCCATCTGGGAGGTGACGCAGGCCTGTGACCTCGCGTGTGTGCATTGCCGCGCTTCCGCACAACCAGATCGCGATTCCATGGAGCTCAGCACTGACGAGGGGAAGCATCTGATCGATCAGATTGCCGCGATGAAGGTTCCGGTCTTTGTGCTCACGGGTGGCGATCCCATCAAGCGGCCGGATTTGTTTGAGTTGATTACCCACGCGCGTTCGGTGGGCGTGCGCGTGTCTCTAACGCCCAGTGCCACGCCCTTGCTGACAAGAGATATTGTTGCCCGGCTCAAGGAGGCGGGACTGGCGCGACTTGCCGTCAGCATGGATGGTGCGAGCGCCGCGACGCACGATGCGTTCCGGGGGCTGAGCGGCTCCTTTGCCCGGACACTCGACGCCGTCCGCTGGGCCAACGAGGCTGGACTCCCGGTTCAGATCAATACGACCTTCAGCCGCAGAAACATCGCGGAGATCGACGCCATCGTCGCCCTCATGAAGAGCCTTAGCATCACCCTTTGGAGCGTATTCTTCCTGGTCCCGACAGGGCGCGGAAAGCTCGATGACCTTTTGAATGCGGATGAATTCGAATCAGTCTTCGCGAAGATTTACAGCCTCTCGAAAACATCGACCTTCGATGTCAAAACTACCGAGGCGCAGCACTACAGGCGATTCGTGCTGCAACAGAGAGCTGTTGAACGGAGGGCTGGTTCCAGCCCCAACACGAGCCATGAGAAAGTTGAAGATGCCGTCGGACGGGCGCCACGAGGTCTGAATGATGGAAAGGGCTTCGTGTTCATTTCCCATACCGGCGACGTCTTTCCAAGCGGGTTCATGCCGCTCTCAGCCGGCAATATTCGTCTTGAGAATCTGTCTGTCATTTATAGAGACTTTCCTCTCTTCAAGGACCTGAGAGACATCTCGAAGCTTGAGGGAAAATGCGGATCGTGCGAATTCAAAGAGATCTGCGGCGGCTCACGCGCCCGTGCACACGCCCTGACTGGAAATCCGCACGCCGAAGAGCCATGCTGCTCCTACATACCGAAAGGCTATCTGCAACCGGCGCCGCAGGCAAGAAAAGCAACAACTCTTCATGTGCTCCAAGGCGCTTGAGAGCGGCAATCGACGCAGGTTCGGCGACAATCAAAGGAATGGATGTAAAGAGAGAGGATAAGCAATGGCGATCCAGATTGGCGCAAAGCCCGACAGCGGATTCAACGATCCTATTGGCATGCTTAAAGACTGCCACAGGAGGATCGAGAGCTTTCTTGGCATTCTCTGCGTGGTGCTTGGCCGCGCCAAGGGACGAGGCCTTACCAGCGAAGAGCGCGATGCGGTGAAGGCGGCACTGCAATACTTCCGTACAGGCGGGCAACGTCACACGGCGGACGAAGAAGAGTCGCTCTTTCCGCGCCTGCGTGCGTCCGACGCAACTTCTCTTGAAGAAATCAGCAGGCTGGAAGATGACCATCGAGAAGCAAACGACCTGCACGGATCGGTTGAGAGGTTGTACGCAACTTGGATTGCTTCTGGAGAGTTGACGCCAACAGATGCGCTCCAATTGCAGTCGGAAACCGGGCGGCTCAAGCAGCTTTACTCCGACCATATCCATGTCGAGGAAACGATCGTCTTTTCTCGTGCGGCTCAGGTACTGGACAGTCACTCCATCGCTGCGATCGGAACGGAGTTTCGATTCCGGCGCAAGTAGTCTCGCCCCGCCCCGTGGCGAACAGTTTTTCACGCTGCGGCTTCGTGCCGCGTCATGCATTCGCGGCCATTGGCGGTTCTGCTTCGTTCCTATATCGCGCGTCAAGAGGTGGATTATAATCCGTGGGTTGTTCGCTCAGTTCGTCCTGACTGTGAGGTCGTTGCCGCGACCCGGATTGAACGGTAGAGGCAGCGAGAGGTAACCGTTACGCGGATCGCGCACGTAGTCGATATAGCCTGGAGCTTCCGCGAATGCGTTCTCGCCGATAATCAGCGCACCAGGTCTTAGGTTGGGCTCCAACAGCTTGAGGATAGGAAGGTAGAGGGTGAAGGCACCGTCGAGCATCACCATGTCGATGTCACCGCCCACGCTGACCTTAAGAGTTTCCCGTGCATCGCCAACCCGAAACTCGATAAGGTCAGCCAAGCCGGCGGCGGCAATATTCGCCTCCGCTCGTTCGGCCTTGCTCGGCTCGAGTTCGGTCCCGATCAGACGACCGCCGCCATTGTCGCGGAGCGCGGCGGCCAGGTAGATCGCAGAAATCCCCATCGAAGAGCCGAACTCGACGATGCGCCTGGCTTGACATGCGCGAGCGCACATATAGAGGAAGCGGCCAAATTGCGGGGAGACATTCAGGAAATTTTCGGCGAGGCCGTGATATACGCCTTTCAGATCTTTGGTCTCGGCCTCAATGAATCGGGTATGCATCTGTTCTTCGCTGGCCGCGTCTCCGGCGAGAGTTTGCGCCAGCGATGCATCGGCCGCTTCCGCGTCCTGATGAAGACGTTCGAGAACCTCCGCTACTGTGCCGCTGCTGAGTGAATCCACGTGTCTGACCTCCGCCTGAAATGCGCCTCTTGACCGCGCACCAGGATTTCAATGTGAAGTCAGAATACGGAATCCATGACTTGACTACATATGGCTAACCGGACAAAATATTGCGATATGTGGTCAATATGTGCGGCACGATTTGGAAAACGTGGACAAGATTACTTTTTAATATCGAGCTCCGCAAAATAACGCCCAGGCGATTTGCCTAGAGTTTTACGGAACATGGTGATGAAAGCGCTCACCCCCTCATAGCCGAGATCGAGGGCCACGGCTTGAACTGACGCTCCTTCGGCAAGACGCTGCAGCGAAATAAGCATGCCGGTTTCGCGCTCGAGGATACGGGTTACGGTCCGAGGCGCGGCTCCAACTCTCCGCCCCCATTCATTGATTGTGGCGCGGTCGGCCGGATCGGCCATCATCGAAGCCGCGATCTTGCGCAGTCTGGCGTCGGCCGGCATTGGAAAGCTAAGATTCTCGACGGGAGACGCCGAAAGTTGGTCGAGCAATACCGTGGCGGTCCGGCCGTCGGCGCCATCGACATCATAAAGCACCGGCATCTGCGTGACGTGCAATAACAAATGATGAAGAAGCGGCGAGACTGACAGCGCGCAACATTGCTTCGGTAGCGCCAGGGCCGCACTCGGTTCGACGAATAGACAATAGACCTCGACGTTCCCGGAGAAGGTAATGCTATGGGGAACGTCGGCCGGAATCCAAACCGCGCAGCGTGGCGGCACGATCCACACGCCCTGGTGGGCTTCGCACCTTACGATGCCCCGCAAGGTCAGGGCAAGCTGGGCCTTCCGGTGCGCGTGAATCGCAAGCTCCATGCCCTTGGTGACCATGCTGCCGCCGATGGCGACGATAGCGCGTGGCACATTCTCAGGATGGAACTGCACGCTATTCGAGTCGGTATCGTCATCGAATGATCGGTAGAAGGGCATGGCAGGTGGTGTGACCGTTAACTTTCACTCTTGGAGCTGCGGAAGTCTCTTTCCAAAGACTGACTGATATCACTCATGATTCTGTCATCCTCGAAGAGAGGAATCTGTTTGGATTTTAGCCGATCGCGGGGAAGGCATCCCTCTCTTGGGCCGACTGTACTTCAGCGCAACGACGACTTCAAGCGGCACAGTCAATGCGACGCTCTTGCATGTGGTGACGTGAATGGTCCCGCATCTGCAGGCAAAGATGGATGCTGTCAGAGTACGGAAGGAGAATGCGTGAATCAGGCATTGCTTCCTCTTGGGGGCAGTTCGCTGCCCTGACAGAAGGCCGGGGCGATACGCAGAAACGGGCAGTGGCTGAGATTCGGCAGCGAGAGCATCATTCCCCGATCTGTCGTGCACGGATTCAGATACTGCAGGTAGGAGGGGAGCAGCCTAGGAAGATGACGAGAAATCGAAAGCTGATCGTAGGGGTTCACGGTGAAATGAACAACATCTCCGGGCCAGAGACTCATACGAGTTCTCGTTGGGCGATAGCGATTAACTAGAATGTGGCCGCGCGCGATCAGCCTTCTCGCTTCAGGAATGCTTCCTGCGAAACCCATACGAAACACAACGTTGTCCAGCTTCCGTTCCAATAGACTGATGAGGCTCTCGATGATACATATCGTCTCAAATGTCCATGCTTCCCTGAGAAGTTCAGGAAGATCCTTCGGGCGCAGAGCATAGTAGGAAAGAAGCATCTGATCGGGCAACTGCTCTGATAATCGAGTCAAATCAACCGAACGCCGGTCGGAAGATATAAATCGCCAAAACGCATGGGAGCTTGGCTTAATGTGGAGCGCGCTAAGTATACTCATGCATCTTCTCCCGACTACCGAAGTTGTAGACGACAGCACTTAATGGAATGGTCTGCGGCAACAAGGCTCGATCTCTCGGATACAACGAGGCTGCGCCAAAAGACTCTTCCGGCATCTGCCTACACGTCGATGCATTTAGTCCTGACAAGGATGAGGATGCATGGAGAGTCCTCTCTCTCGAACGGTGGCGGATCAGTCCAACCCTGTTTTGCCTTCAGCCCAATATGCTTTAGTCTTTAGCTCTGAAAAGCCTATATGCCGTTCTCGCAGCGCTTTCCGCAGCGACTGAATGGACTGCCCCTTTCCCGTAAAGATCCATCTGGGCATCGCTAGACTCGACGCCGCATCGACCAAAGATTGTTCTACCTCGGCATGATGAATCAGGTCCGGAGTCTTCTTGACGAGCTTTGCGTGAGGAAGCCCGATGCACTGAAGCACCTCTTCGGACTCGACCAACGAGGAGACCTCGAAGACATAGCGGTTGTGCCGCGCCCCGTCGCAGTTGTGAAGTGCCAAAGCGGCTGCAAAGGATGTCTCATCTCCGAAAAAGACGGAATCTCCATCAATCTCAGCAAAATTGAGAGAACTCCGAGGTCCCATGAAATGGCAAGTGGATCCTTGCTTCAATGACTCCGCCCATTCTGATCCAGGCCCGTTGCCGTGAAGAAACAGAATGAACTGAGCCACGCCTTCGCTCGGGTTCCAAGAAATCGGCGTATAGGTACGGGACTTCAGCTTGCCAAGATGGAACTGGACCTTCTCGCCTGGAATCCAGGACACTGCTTTCAGTTCCTCGCCCGCCACTTCCACGAGTCGAAAATGGCCACTTAAATTGGTTACCGCTTTGACAACGGCTGATCGCAGGAACAGTCTTTCGAATGTATCGGTCAGGAATTGCGGAACGGATGACATAAATACCTCCACGTCGGATCTTGTGCTGAAGCTGCCTGTTCTAACTTGGGCTAGCGGACTTGTGTTGGGCCGGTTGTCGTGCGAGAACGTAAGAGCCAAGTACAAGCAGGAGAGCAAGAGCCTGGCCCAGAAGTGTTTCAACCGTTGGGAAGATGGAGAGCCATAGCCCCATCCATCTGGGAATCTTGTTCACGAGCCAAAAGACGTTAGTTGTCGACAGCCAATGGGCCAGTTGCATTTCCTGCACTTGCTCACCCGTCATCACGAACAAGACCACACCGAGCATGATGCCGGTAAAGATGAGCATCTTCCGGTAAGGCAGGCGGCGGTGGGCGACGAATGTCAGTACCGCCACAATAATGCAGAGCGATAATCCGATGAGCACCCCGTAGAGGATCACCTTGCTTCCCAGCCGGAGCCGATAACTCTGCAAAAAGAGGACCACCTCGACTCCCTCGCGATAGAGCGAGGAGAATCCGAGAAGCCCGAGTCCAAAAATGACGCGCCTATTATTAGATTGTTCGCTCTCCGCGTCGAGCAAATCCCGTTTGCGCCGGTTGTGCATCGAGATCCAGCCCGTCCAGTACATCTTGTGGAAGAACCAGTTCATGACGATGAGTAGGACGAGGATCGCGAGCAGCCCTGTGGCGGCCTGAAGAGTCAGGGCGGACACTTTGTTGCTGATGTCGTCGAGAATGCGAACCGCAATGAACCAGGTAACGATAGTGGCGATAAATCCAATACCCGCGCCTGCCGCAACCGGTCTCTGATACTCCTGTTGGTTGCCCGTCATGCTGGCGGTGATTGCCGCCAGCACGAGGATGCACTCCAGCCCTTCGCGAAAGACAAGGATTCCGATATCAAGGGTCGCGGAGAAGCTATCGGGGGCTCTCACCGGAACCGGGTTCCCCTGTTGAGTCAGCCCCTGCCACACAAGCACAGTGACCACGAGAGTAAGGCCCGTGCCGAAGACCAGCCATCGTACTCGGCTCCCACGGTCTTTCATGAACGAGTTGCAGGGAGCTGACATCAGCGGATGCTCCCCTTTGCCAATTCGCCCGCGTCCTTCTGCGCCATAGAAACAACCCAGCTCACAATTCTCTCGTCAGGCAAAAGAGCCTGCGAAGGGATACGGTAGGTCAGCCCGTCCAGACGCTTGCGCAACCCGCCTTCAATCCCTCCGTAGGAAAGCAGCAGAGGCACGACCAGCGCGGTGCGGCCGCTCTTCGTCACACCTTCAACCTTTTGCCGGAGTTGTTCGGTAGCCGCATTCCTCACCGGATCGTCCGCATCGTCGCGCAGCGTGAGGCAATCGATCGAGGCATAGTGGGTCTTGCTTCTCAAGCGAACTGCAAGGATGCCCATGTCGTGAAGCCAGAGCTTGTTGTCATCTTCGGGAACTGGCCCGTGTGCGACGAGAATGACAACCTCGTGCGCTGGATCTTTGCTGATTGACGCTGCACGGTCTTCCAGAATGTCAGCAACGATTGGATGAGCGTCCAGTGCCGATGCCATGCGGATGGGCACCGCAGCGCTGACGGGCTTCATGGCATTCACGGCGGCATCTGGATCGTGCATGGCGCTGTGGTCCATCGTTCCGCCGTGTCCCATGGACTCGCCGTGGTCCATCGTGGCAAAGTCTTTCAGATCTTCCGGCATCTGCGCGCGCAGGCCCAGCAGATACGCGCTGCTATCGATTACCGAGCTATGCGAGCTGACAAACAGCGGCACGGCGATGATTTCGGTTACATGCCGACGGACCAACCGGTCAATTGCCGCTTGCATCGTCGAGCGTGTCGCCATGCCGAATGCAACCTCGGTGGGAATCTCAAGATCCACCCGGTCTGTTACATGACGGACTTCCTCGTTCCATTCGAGAGCACCGCCGTGCGCCAGCAGAAGAATGCCGGGCCGCGGCGGCTTCGGCGTGGATGATGCACTGTTTTCTACCGATGCTTGGCCTGCACCGGCGACCGGTATAAGAGCGAGCAGAAGTGTAATTAGCAAGATCCTTCTCATGGGTTCCTTCCTCAGTGCGTCATACGGCTTTGCGGTTGTCCCTGCATCTCGAGAACGCGTGCTTCTGCGTCGTGCGCTTTCCTGATTGCCGTGAGTTGTTCCATAGCGCCGCACATCAGCGTGGTCATCTGCAGAAATGCGGCTGGTTCCAGGTTGAGGGTGACCGGCCCGATGCTGACATGGATCGAGTTGCACTCGCACATGCGGACCCTGCCCAGTCCGGGCAGGTCCGCGAGGATTACATTGACGTCCTTCATAGGCTCTCCGTGATGGGTTATTCGTGCGGAAATGTGTAGCGTACGCCGACCCGGAAAGTTCTTCCGTAATCGGTGCGGTCATATGTGGGTGTGTTCGCGGTCAACAGGCTGTCACGGCTGTTACCCAGGTTCTCGATGGCGCCGTAAGCCTGCAGACCACGACGAATATCCTTGGAGCAGTAGAGATTCCAAATGGCGTAAGCCTGTTCGTGCTCTGCGGGGCTCGGGGTGATCAGGTATTTCCCGAAGAAATTCCCACGGACATTGGCGACCAGACCGAGACGGTTCGAGACGTATTCCGTGCGGAAATATCCCGAGTTGCGGCTGCGCTCGGTGAGTGTCTGCTTGTCCGTGACATCGTAGGGATCGAGATAGGCATAGAAACCGTCAACGCGGAGGTTGCGGTTCAGCAGCACGCTCCCTTTCAGGTTGATTCCCTGGGTGTATGCCTGATCGACGTTGGTATAGACGAAGGTCATCAGCCCCGGTTCCGCTCCGAAGGAAGCGGGGACACCGTATTCGGCCAGCAGTACTTCAAGCTCGGCCTCGTCCATTGGAATTCCGGCGAAGATGTAGTTGATCAGATGGTTCAGGTTATTGCGGTAGAGCGTGGCTCCGAAGCTGTAGCGGTTTACCTGATAGTCTCCGCCCACTGACCAACTTTCGCTGCGTTCCGGCTGCAGTGTTGGATTGCCGATCACCTGGTATCCGTATTCGGGATGCAGCAACAGGTAGTAGAGTTCTCCGATGGTCGGCGAGCGGAAGCCCTTTCCGTACGCGCTGCGCACGGTCCAGCGATCATTGATGCGATAGACAAGGCCGACCTTGGGTACGACGTGGCTGCCATAGAGGGAATGGTGGTTATAACGCCCGCCCACATTGAGAATCAGTTTCTTCCACGGTTGTATTCGATCCTGCAGCCACACGTCGTTTGTGGTGATCTGTTGCCCGCCGTCGTCGCCGACGATTCGGTTCAGACCCCGGTACGAATCCTGCACCCACTCGTCGCCGCCCTGGAGAAACTGCCATGAACCGGCCTGTTGTGAAACTGTTGCATCGGCGCGGTGATAACGCTCGTAGAGATTTCCGTAATCAAACTGCTCACCTAGACTGTTGTCTGTATTGATTGGCTTCTGTGCGGAGTTCGAATCGAACCGGGATTCATAGAGACGTGCCTGCACGGCTGTGGTCGAGGTTGGAAGAAAATCTCCGGTCAGAGCATGCGTCTGTGTGCTGTCATGGCTGACGGCATAGTCGTAACCGGAAGTGGCCGTTCCGCTGAAGTCCGCGCTCTTGCCGGTCGCGTCGTTATGGTACGCGTTGCCCGTGTACCCGATCGCGGCCTTTGGCGTGAAGTTGTAGCGCAGCTTGATCAGGCCATCATAGCGTTGGTTGTCAGCGCCCACCGTGCTCTCATCGTTGGGAACCAGCGTGTAGGAGTTGATGCGGTGCATTTCGAGGTCGGTGAATGCCGAGAATTTTCGCAGGTGTGTCCCGAGATTCAGATCGCCGTCGACCACGCCCAGGTTTCCGCCCGAGATGCGCAGACCGCCTTCAATGGGATGCGATGGTTCGTGCGTAATCATGTTGATGACGCCGCCGATGGCATCCGTACCGTACAACGAGGAAGCGGCCCCACGTACGACTTCGACGCGATCCAGTCTTCCAATATCCTGCTGGTCGAGATCGATGATGCCGCTGTTGATGCCCCGCGCGCCGACAATCGGAAGGCCATCCTGCAACACGAGTACATCCTGCGATGCGACGCCGTCGATCATCTCCTGCGATGATCCCGAATAGGAAGCGTTGTTGCGGGTTACAACGCCTGGCAGCTCGCTCAGCACATCGGCCACGCTCTCGAAGCCTGTGCGCTCAATACGCTGCTTTGTCTCAACATCGACGGGCAGTGGAGAGTCCTGTTGCAACTCTTCCACGCGTGAGCCTGAGACCACCGTGACGGTCTGCTGAACCGATGCCACCGCAAGTGCGATGTCGATGTTTTCGGCGGTGCTTTCGGATCGCACTTCCACCGGGCGAGTCTCTGCGGCAAAAGCCTCCGCTGAGGCGGTAAGGACATATTCTCCCGGCTCGATACCGGAGAAAGAATATCCACCACTCGCATCGCTCTCGGTTTGTTGCGCAGACCCGTTGAGCGCATTGCGCAGAGTGATCGAGCTGTGAGCTACCGCATTCCCTGAGGGATCAAGGATGCGGCCCGCAACAGATCTCTGCTGAGCCTGGGCATGAGCCAGGACAAGAAACAGGAATATGAGTACAACAATTGTCTTTCGCATCGCATCGCCTTTCGAAGATGTGG
>Ga0371490_1001952_pt1 | contig 9958 bp, 6 predicted proteins | sample MB2SIPfraction_FD_207959 | JGI IMG/M metagenome (GOLD analysis project Ga0371490, IMG submission 207959) | Lab enriched peat soil microbial communities from McLean, Ithaca, NY, United States - MB28FN SIP fraction | ecosystem: Environmental > Terrestrial > Soil > Wetlands > Peat | place: USA...
CCTCACCGGACTGCTGGCCCGGCGACTGGGGGCGGGAAGGTTCGGTCAGTTGCTCGCCCAGGTGTGCGTACTGGTTGCCCCAGTCTATCTGGGCGTCTGCCACATATTCTCGATGAATGCTTTTGATGTGGTTTTCTGGCTCGCCGCCTTCTACATTCTGGTGCTGATCTTCGACGGGGGAAGCCACGAGCTTTGGATCGCTTTCGGCCTGGTCGCGGGGCTGGGGTTGGAGAACAAGATCACCGTGCTTTCCCTCGGGTTCGGACTGGTGGTGGGGCTGGTGCTGAGCCGGCAACGCCGTCATTTCCTGAGCAGGTGGTTTTGGTTGGGAGGAGCGCTCGCTGGCCTGATCTTTCTGCCGTACGTTTTGTGGCAGATACCGCACGGCTGGCCAACTCTCGAGTTCCTGCGCAACGCAACCCGCTACAAGATGGTCAAGCTTTCCTTCCCCGCTTACTTTTCAGGCCAGATCATGCAGATGCATCCCTTCACCTTTCCCGTCTGGCTCGCGGGACTCGGCCTGCTGTTGCTTAGCAAGGCGTATCGAAAGTACCAAGCCCTCGGCTGGTGCTACCTTGCGGTCCTGGTTCTCTTCGTGGCGACGGGTGGAAAGACCTACTACCTGGCCCCAGCCTACTCGATGCTCTTAGCTTTCGGCGCCCTCTGGATGGAGAAGACGTTCACCAGCAAGGCTCTCCGTGCGGCGATCATGACGCTGATCGTTGCTGGCGGGCTCGTTACTCTTCCCGTCGCCCTGCCGATCCTCCCCGTGGAGGCGCATATCCGGTACTCGGCAGCCCTCGGATTAAAGCCCGACCCCGGAGGAGAGCGTCATCAGGTCGGTAGGCTGTCCCAGTATTACGCCTCCATGTTTGGCTGGGAGAACCTGGTTAGAGAAGTCGCCCGCGTGTATCAGTCGTTGCCTCCGGAGGATCGCGCCAAGTGCGGCGTCTTCTGCATGGATTACCACCAGGCGGGGGCGATCGACTTCCTGGGAAAAAAGTACGGGCTGCCCGATGCCTCATCAGGGCACAACAACTATTATTTGTGGGGTCCCCACAGTTCGTGGGAAGTGGGAATCGTCATCAGCCGCGGGCCCGACGACCTCGCGCAGCTCTTCGAGGAGGTCTCGCAGGAAGGTTTCATTCACGATGAAACCGGCTACGTTCAGCCCTCAGAAAACGATCTGTCGGTGTATGTCGTCCGGAAGCTGAGAAGGCCCCTTCAGTGGAGTCGGGTCAAGCACTACGACTGAATCGTGACTTCTTCCATCAGCACGGGAAGCTCCACGGACGGGCGTGTCAACCTGGGATTCTCTGGACTGTGAACTGGCGCGGGGAGCTTTTTCCTCAGCCGCGACGATTCTTCTTGCCGTTTGATGATATGTTAGGTGCAGTTCGTGACCTGATCTCGCCGAAGCCGTCAAGTCCGGAGCCCGCTGAAGATTCGGTCATTTTGTCGCTCCGCGGAGTTTTGCCTCCTTGGAGGAGAACGACCTATCTCGGAATTCCTTTGGCTGCAGAGCGAAAAAAGCACGAAGTGGGCGCTACCCTTGACCTCTGACACCCGGCGCCTGAAACCTGATCTACCCTTTCCCTCGAAACAGAAAAATCAAATCAATAATTAAAATAATCACCACCATGAGCTCCAGGACAAACGCTCTGCCTTGGTGGAATTGCTCGACCATAAATTTATAAAGGTTCTCAGCCGTACTGAGCTTCTGCTGGACCAAGTTCTTGTAGTCCGGGACTCCCACTTTGCCGGCGGCCAGACGATAAAGACGTGCGGAGAACATATCGCTCAAGAACTTAATTGCATTATCGGCGCGTTCGGTAAGCTCCGTGACGTCCAAGAGCAATGTATGGAGACGCGCTGAGGCTCGGGCCAGGCGCCAGCGGGCAAGAAACCCCGTCCCCTTCTCCAGAGACAGGTACACGCTCTTTAGCTCGCGCGTCAGAACTTCGTCGTAATGGCGAAATTCGAGAAGCTGCGAGTTGGCATATTCGAGAAGCTGAATAGTGGTAGCAGCGCCCGCCAAGGTGTCGTAAACAAACGCCGCGTTCCAGCCGACGACGACCAGGTCGGTGGGAGAATAGGACATGCTGGATTGGAGAACCTCGCGTCGCTCCCCTTCGGAGAGTGGAGCATTCTCACCCCGGACGATCTGGGCGATCTGGTCGCCGTAATCTTTGATGAGTTCAGCGGCCGTCGGTTGTCCTTCGATCTCTTTCACATGGAAGATGTAGTAGTCCTCATTCAACCATTGCTTGTAAGGCTTGAGCAGCGCTGGGGTCACCCGCTGGAGCCGCTGTCGAGCCAAGCGCTCGGCCTGCCGTTCGATTTCGAGGCCCGCGATATACCTTGAAGACAGAGCCACGAGCTTCTCCCAACTGCCTTCAAAAGCCAACTCGAACTCGACACTCAGCACCCCGTAGTCATAGTACTTGAGACGACCTTCCAGTTCCTCCCCGGTTGCCAGAGTGATCTTCCCTATTGCTTCCTCGACCGGAGGGCTCTCAAAACGGACATATTCCGGAGCCGGATGTTTGAAGCTCGGCTCTCGTCCTGCAGGTTGCAAGCCCAGAATGCGCCTCAATTCTTCTAACCGGATCTCCTCGCAAACGTCAAAGAGGATCAAAATCAATACGGAACCCTGAAGTTGTGCTGGTGACATTCGGACCTCGAATCTTGCCATACGGATAGCCTTATTATAAAAGTGGCTAGTGGCTAGTGCCTAGTGGATACTTGAGGAGCGGCGGTCGGCAGCCAGTGGTCAGTCGCCAGTGGTTGACTATTAGGCACTTGTAACTAGGCACTAAGCACTAGGCACTGCCCTTCACCAGCCACTAAGCGCTAGCCACTGCTGTTATAATCGCTGCATGCGTCCCGAGTTCCACGCTGTACCCTTTGAGGACCTTGAGAAGGCAGAACTCAACCTGGCGCGGCTCGAGCAGCAACTGGCGCCCACGCTGATGGCGCCGCTGGCCTCCCTGCTGGCCCATTCGCCGGATGCGGACGGCGCGCTGAATCTTCTGGAACGGTACGCGCAGGAAGCCTCGGCGGATGTGCTGGGCGAAATCGCGCGCCACCCGGTGGCCTTGTCCTACCTGGTGGCGATCTTCGGCTACAGCGGGTTTCTGGCGGAGACTCTGCTGTCTGAGCCGAGCCTCGTCATCCAGTTTGCTGGTGACCGCAACTTCACCAAACTGAAATCCAAAGAAGACTTGATGCAGGATTATGCGCGCTTTGCCACCACCAACCCCGACCCTTGGTTAGCGGCCCAGTTGGCGCGCTTCAAGCGGCGCAATTACTTGCGTATCGCGATGAGAGATATGCTGGGCATTTCGACTTTGGGTGAGACGACCCTGGAACTGGCCACCCTGGCGGACGTGATTTTGAGCAATGCCCTTCTTTACTGCGACGGCGAGCTGGAAAAGCGCTATGGACAGCCCCAGTACTATGACGCTCAGGGCCGCATCGCACGCAGCGGGTTCAGCATCATCTCGTTGGGCAAGCTGGGCGGCAACGAGTTGAATTACAGCTCCGATATCGACCTGCTATTTCTCTATTCCCACGACGGCGAGACAGCAGGCGGGAACGAGTCCATCGTCAGCAACAAAGAGTACTTTGTCCGCCTGGCCAATGCCATCACCCGCACGATTACGCAGCCGACACCCCAGGGCGAAGTCTTCCGCGTCGACCTGCGTCTGCGGCCGGAGGGGGAGCAGGGCGACCTGGCCATCTCGCTGAAATCGTCCCTGGAGTATTACGAGCACCGGGCGCGGGATTGGGAGTTGCAGATGTTGATTAAAGCTCGCCACTCCGCAGGCGACGCCTGGCTGACTCGCGATTTTCTGCGTGGTGTCGAGCAGGACATCTACGGCTCCCCGGGCGATTTTGAGGCCGTCGAGAGCGTTCTGCAGTCGCGGGAGCGAATCTCCAAGAGAATGCGGGAGAGCGGCGGGCAGGCGGTGGACGTCAAACAGCACCCGGGCGGCATCCGGGACATCGAGTTTTTGGCCCAGTGCCTACAGCGCCTCTACGGAGGCCAGGACGCTTGGGTGCGTTCCGGCGGGACCCTCTTCGCCTTGCGCAAGCTGAATGACAAAGGATGGCTCAGCGACCACGATTATGCCCATTTGACAAATTCTTATGTGTTCCTGCGTAAAGTAGAGCATTGCGTCCAGCTCGAGCTCGGTCAGCAAACCCACCGCTTGCCGGCCGAGCCGCGCGCCCTCGACCGCCTCGCCCGCCGCGTGGGCGTTGCCGCCGCGCCGGGAGATTCGCCGGGCAAAACGCTCTTGCACAAACTGCAAGATGGGTTTGAAAAAGTGGAGGAGATCCATCAACGCGTGATCCACCCTCGCACTCCGCCTGCCGGCGATGAGGGGTTTGAGCTCACGCCGCTTCCTTCGCTCACTCCCGACCTAGGCCAAGCCTCCTACGATTCCACCTTGAGTTTTCTGAACGCCCAGGCGCCAGACTTGGCGATTTGGGTCCGCGAGACGGAAATCCCCGAGCGATCCCGCAAGGTTGCGGCGAGATTCCTCGCCGCCTTGCTGGAGTCACCGGAGCGGTTTGCCCTAGTGGGCGAAAAACCTGAACTCCTGCGGCGCGCGCTGGAGGTGCTAAGCGAGAGCGACTACCTGGGCGACCTTCTTATCCGTCATCCCGAGGACATGATCGTTTTCGACTCCTCGCGAACTCCGCCCGCCGGCGCACAGATGGAAATCACTCTAAACGCATCGGAAGACGCCGAATTTCACCCCTGGGCGTCGGAGCCTGTCCTGGCCATGCGCCAAAAGATGGCGGTGCTTCGCAGGCATTTCCTGGCTCGTGTCCTGGAACTTGGTGCGGCGGATTTGGCGGCGTTAGAGTCGAGCTTTGCGGTTCTGAAGCGCTGGTCCGCCGTGGCCGCCCGTTGCATTTCCAGCGCCTTGCAGATTGCCGGCTCGGTGCTGGAGAGGAAAAACCTCCTGGAAGGCAACGGTCCATGGCCCTTCGCAGTGCTGGCGCTGGGCCGGCTGGCCCTGAACGAGTTTGACCTGGCTTCGGATGCCGACCTGATCTTCGTGACGGGCTCCGAAGTGGGACGAGACGAGTTGGATTTCTGGAAACGGCTGGCTGTGAAAATGATCGATGTCCTCTCCAGCTACACGCGTGAAGGCACGGTGTTCGCCGTTGATACACGCCTTCGGCCTCGTGGCCAGGAGGGAGAACTGGTGGTGACGCAGGAGGAATTGCTCAGCTATGTCCGGGAACACGCCCAGGTGTGGGAGGGATTAACCTACCTGAAAGCCTGCCACGTGGCCGGGAATGCCGAACTGGGACGAGGGACCATATCCGGGCTCGTGAGCGCGATCTTCGACCGCTTCGGCGCCCGCCCTGCGCTGGCCACCGAACTTCGCCAAATGCGGCGCAGGCTGGAAAAGGAAGTGCCGGCCCCGCCTACCAGTACCAAGACCGTTCCAGGGGGATACTACGACATCGATTTTGCCGTGTCTCTCCTCCGCCTGCGTGGACGCATCGCCACTCACCCGGGCGCCAACATGGCTGAGCAGATCGCCGCTTTGCGTTCCGTTGGGCTATTGAATAACGAGGACAGCAATGTCTTATTGGGCGGGGCGAACTTCTTTCGCTCCGTGGAGCATGCCATCCGGTTGGTGACAGGGAAGGCTGCCGAGGGGTTGCCGGATCGGACGGGTCACGCTGAAGGTGTCGAGAGTCTGGTGCGCCGTTGGGGCTTGATTGAGGGCCCGGGAACCCTGGCATCATCCTTGCTTGAAACGCGCCAGCGTGTGCGCGAGGTTTATTCCAAGCTGGTAGAGGCCGCGACGTAGCCCCCCCCCGGGCCACGCAGCCCGGGGTCAGCGGCTCTGCCGCCCTGCCTTGTGGAAGGGCTCTGCCTTTCCGAGAGGCCTCTGACGCGAACAACCTCCTCCGCGCAGGCTGGAAGGCTGAGCCTTACAGCCTGCACGGAGGAGGAAGGGGTGCCGCATTAGCCGGAAAGCCGGAGGCTTTCCGCAAGTCGGGGCGGCGGAGCCGCTCCGAGCGTCGAGGTGAGTTTGTGATCTGATAGCCGCGACGAGGAATCTCGCACTGCATTGGAAAGACTCAGAGCGAGATTCCTCTCCCGCGACTGCGGGATCGGAATGACAGCCTGAATAGGGTTTTCAAAGTGACCCCAAAAAAGAGGGCCAAGCTTTCCTTAGGAGCCTATGTCCGCAAACACGTCGCGTTCTCAATCAATGAGAGCCAAACAACGCGAAATTTCCATTGCTGCTCCTTGGGATGATTCCCGGTTTATGAGGGCCTGCCGCAAGGAGCCCGTGGATGCCACGCCGATATGGTTGATGCGCCAGGCTGGCCGGTACATGAAGGAATACCGTGAACTCCGCGCCAAAGTGCCTTTCCTGGAGCTCTGCAAGAATCCGTGCTTGGTCTCTGAAGTTACGGTGACAGCCGCCCGAAAGCTGGGTGTGGACGCAGCCATCATCTTCGCCGACCTGCTGTTGATTGTCGAGCCGCTGGGCTTCCGCCTGGCCTACGGCCAGGGCGAGGGGCCAATCATCAAGCCCGCATTGCGCTTGCCTCGAGAGATAGATCAACTTCGGGAAGTGGACCCACGGCAATCGCTGGCTTATCTTTACGACGCTATCCGCCAAACCCGCGCCGACCTCGATCCCAAATTGCCGCTCATCGGGTTTGCCGCATGCCCTTTCACGCTCGCTTCCTACCTCGTCGAAGGCGGCGGATCGAGAAACTACCGGCACACCAAGGGGCTAATGTATCGTGACCCGGGCGGCTGGCGCGCCTTGATGGAGCATCTGGCGCGCAACCTGGCAAGATACATCAACGGCCAGATCGCCGCCGGCGTTCAGGCTGTGCAGGTTTTTGATACCTGGGTCGGCTGCCTGGGCCCTGCTGACTATCGCGAGTTTGCGCTTCCCTACACACGGATGATGATCGAGGAGATTATTCCCGGCACGCCTATTATCCATTTTGGAACTGGCACCGGCATGCTGCTCGCGGACATGCGGCAAGCCGGCGGCGACATCCTGGGCCTGGACTCCCACGTCGAGCTTGACGACGCCTGGAAGCGCTTGGCCTACGCCGTGGGCGTGCAGGGCAATCTCGACCCCGTCGTTCTTTACGCCGGCCAGCCTTACATACGCGCCCGCGTCCAGAGGATTTTGGGCCAAGCCGCCGGCAGGCCGGGTCACATCTTTAACCTCGGCCACGGCCTCCTCCCTGACACCCCTTTCGAGAACGTGGTGGCCTTGGTGGAAATGGTCCACGAGTTGAGCAGTAGATAGCTGTTAGTCGTCAGCTCTCAGTCATCAGCCTGCTTGCTGAAAGCCGATAGCTGAGAGCTGATGGCTTTAGCCTGGCGCAGCTCACCCCCAGCGGCGGACAGCACTAGTTCCAAGTTGTCCAGGAATCTGACATACTGGGCAGCATGAATTCCCTTCGATTCCCAATCATCGTGTTGGTGTGGGCCGGACTATGCTCCATTGCGCGTGGCAAGACCACTTTGCAGTCGCCCTGGGACTCCCATCCCGTGAGTTCAACGGATGCTCCCTACGCCTGCCCGGCGGCACTCCAACTCCCGCATAACTTTGCCACGAATTCGTACTACATCGATCCGCGCCACTCGATTCCAGATCCCGTTCTCAAGAAGAGATACGAAGATTCGGTTGCCGAAATCGAGGAATTTTCGCGGGCCGTCGTGAAGGCGGCCGATGAATACCAAGCCAAAGGTAGCTCGGCGGCAGCGCAGTGCGTTTTCAGCCTGCTTGATTCCGCTGCACAGCAAAAGGTCCTGACCGGGACGATGGGTGGGCACCAAGCCTCGTACGTGCAGAGCTGGAATCTCGGGGCGTGGGCAGTCGCTTATCTGAAAGTGCGCGGCAGCGGGCTTGCTTCAGAGGAGCAAGCTCGTGCCATCACCTCCTGGTTGAAGAAACTCGCGGAGGAGAATCGCGGCTATTACGATGAGAAGCGCCGCGCACGCCATCCGAATGACTCAGACAATAACCATCTCTACTGGGCCGGGTTCGCCATCGCGGCCGCTGGAATCGTCAGCGACGACCGCAAACTCTTCGATTGGGGCATGGATGCCTACAAATATGGCGTGCATGACATCCGGGAGGATGGAACGCTGCCACGGGAAATGGAGCGCGGGCAAATGGCCCTGCACTACCATTTCTACGCGCTGGCACCGCTGCTCTTTCTCGCGGAATTCGGCGAAACCAATGGTCTGCCGCTCTATTCCGAGCGCCATTACGCCATCAAACGCCTGATTGCGCGCTGCATCAGCGGCTTCGAGGACCCCGGCTTCTTCCAGCAAAGAACCGGCGTCGCGCAAGTGACTGACCCCAAGACCCAGGCTTGGGAGATCAGTTGGGCTCAATTCTACACGCGGCGATTCCCGGATCCGGAAATTGCAAAATTAATGGGACAAGCGGAGCACCTGAGCTACACGACGCTGGGTGGCCTGCCGCCGCCGTAGTGTCTCGTTCAGGCCGACCTCATTTTTCCCCAAAGGTGGGGAATGTGCGTGACGACCGAAGCCGCAATCTCGAACACCCGGCGTTCCTACAATGCCTACGGAACGCGATGGCTAGGCCCTTTGATGTTTGAGCCTGGCGAGCGCTGCCGCGGGCGGCGCGGAACTACCCTAAACGCGATCGAAAAACCGGAAAAAGAGTGCCTGCTTTGACACCGGCGCGGCCTTGTCCTGAAGCACGGCCATCTGTTTTTGACTGAGCGGCGTGAACTCGCGCGCCAGTCGCACGTTTTCCTCGAGTTGCGCGACCGAGTCACACCCGACGATTACCGTAGAGACGGGATGCGAAAGCGTGTAATACAGCGCTTCGCGCATTTGCAGCGTGCCCGGGCCGGGGGCAATCACTACACCCTCCCAGGAATGCTTCTGCTCCTCGATGGGGGGCGGCGTCCAGGAAGAGAGAAGCCGTCCCCGTCCCGGTATTTTCATCCCGATGATGCCCATCTGTTGTTCGACGGCCATAGGCAGGAGTTTTTCCTGGAAGCTGAAGTGGTGGGGGTCGGCCGCGCTCAAAGCCATCAGGATGCAATCGAACGGAAACCGGCGCATGGCGTCCATCAGCGGTTCGGGACGAAAATGGCCCGTGAGGCCCAGAAAGCGGACCATCTTTTGTTCTCGGGCCTCGGTGAGCGCTTCCAGGGCGCCTCCCTTGCCAAAGATTTGGCTGACCTCGCTCATCGTGCCGACGTCGTGAAGCTGCCACAAGTCCAGATGGTCAGTTTGGAGCAGTTGGAGAGATTCTTCGAGCATGCGGAGCGACTCATCACGAGTGCGCTCCTTGGTCTTGCTGGCCAGAAATGCCTCCGTGCGCCGTTTCTTCATGACTTGGCCGACGTAGCGTTCGCTCCAGCGCTCGGGACCGCCGTAAATCGAGGAAGTGTCAATGTAGTTCACCCCCAGGTCCAATGCCCTGGTGATGATCGGGACCGCCACATCGTCATGATTCTTGATCTCCAGCGCCGCCTGGCCCCCTAAGCTGAAGATGGCTACTCGCCAGCCCGTCCTCCCCAGGTTTCTGGTAGGTATGGCCTCACGAGCAGATGGGTTCAATGACATACCAGGACGTGCAGGGATAGTTACGGGTAGCGCGGCTTGCGCGAGCAGGCCCGCCGTGACGGCTCCGCTAAACTTGATGAACTCCCGACGATTATGGCCTTTGCCATTGGATTCATTCTTCTTCACCTGTGCCTCCCGGAGCGACAGGCTTCCGCTCCTTGAATTCGAAATGCACAGACTTTAACCTGAACTTGGCCAATAAGCAATATGGGTGGGCGGCGAATGGGCGACTGGCGAATACGCCCTACGGGTTTGTCGGAGTGCATGCCCTACCCGCTGGCCAGCGATTTCAGACCACCGATTCAGAATTTTCCTTCTGTCAGGGCGGGGAAT
>Ga0371490_1001953_pt1 | contig 9954 bp, 8 predicted proteins | sample MB2SIPfraction_FD_207959 | JGI IMG/M metagenome (GOLD analysis project Ga0371490, IMG submission 207959) | Lab enriched peat soil microbial communities from McLean, Ithaca, NY, United States - MB28FN SIP fraction | ecosystem: Environmental > Terrestrial > Soil > Wetlands > Peat | place: USA...
GCAGCGCTGAGTACGGGCGGCCGCGCGAAACGCAAATTCTTATCAGTTATCAGTTTTTGGCGATTTCTGTCCCTGTTTTGACGGCTCTGGCTCGTCGGAAGGGCGGCGGGCAGAGGTTGCGCGGCAGCGGATCGGGATTTGACTGGTAGGAAATTGGTTTTGGGGCGCCCGCAGGTACTGAGCGCTGCGCGGGTGCCGTAGAGTTGGGATATCCTCAGCCCCCTGTCACTGCATAAACGCCCGATAGAACCGCGACGGCTGGCCGACTCCGCCAGAATCAAGGAACAGATACGGGCTGGACTGCAAATTGGTCAGGGAAAGCAGATTCATCCAGTTAGTGCCCGCCAGATTGGTGCTGTACTCCACCACGAAGTTGTTGCTCAACATGCCATTCAAATGCAGCAGCGGATAACCGGCCGAAAACTGCAAGGCCAGCGTCGGCGGGATAATTGCCGTCAGCAGCGCATTGGAACTCGTCGCGCTGCCCGCCGAATTGGTCACGACCACGGAATACTTTCCGGTGTTGGTTGCGACAACGGCCTGAATCGCGTAAGTGGCATTCGTAGCGTTCAGCTGGTTGGTTCCGTTGAATCGCCATTGATAAGTAAAGGGAGGCGTGCCGATGACGGATACGCTGAATGAGGCGCTGTTGCCAATCACCACTCTCTGACTGAGCGGCTGAAGCCCTATGCTCGGCGGAAACACCTTCACCGTCAACACCGCGTTGGAACTCGTCACACTGCCATAATCATTGACCACCAGCACACTGTAATTGCCCGCCTGATTGGTTCCCACGTTGGTCAGCATGTACGACGAAGAATTTGTTCCCGTCGTGGGGGAACCCAAGGGCGATGCGTTGAAATACCATTGGAAAACAAACGGCGGTGCGCCATAGACGGTGACGTTAAACGTTGCGTTGCTGACGAGGCCGACCGTCTGACTTTGCGGCTGTGAGGCAATATAAGGGAGATCATTAATGGTCAACACGGCATTGGAAGTTGTCACGCTGCCAGACGAATCGCTCACAATCGTGCTGTAACTCGCCGCATCCGCATCCGAAACATTGGCGATGGTTAACGTACTGTTGCTCACTCCCGAAAAACTGTGGCCCTCCACGAGATTTGTGCCGTTCTTCTGCCACTGGAAGTTCAGCGATTCGGTGCTAAATGCCCTAGCCGTAAAGGTAGCCGTGCTGCCCACATAATTCGTCTGACTCTCGGGTGACAATACCACCGTGAGGGCCGCGTTGGAACTCGTGGCGCTCCCTGCCGCATTCGTGATTACCACGCAGTAATTTCCCGCTTTGTTCGTCGCTACTGAGGGAATGGTGTAAAGGGCATTCGTGGCGTTAAGCAAGTTGGTGCCATTGAATCGCCACTGATAGCAAAGAGGAGGCGTGCCGGTGTATGAGACGCCAAAGGCGGCGCTGGTTCCCAGCAGCACCAGCAGATTCGTCGGTTGCCCTGTGATGACCGGCGGGTCAATCACGTTCAACTTCGCGCTAGAACTTTTCACGCTGCCGTAAAAATTGCTGACGATGACGGAGTAGTTCGCTGCATCATTGTCTGAGATATCCGCGATGGTGAGTGTGCTTGTGGTTGAGCCGGAAATATTAACGCCGTCAACGAGATTTGTGCCATTCTTTTGCCACTGGTACGCCATCGGATTAAGCCCTGTCGCGCTGGTAATGAAAAGCGCTGTCGCACCAGCAGTATTGGTCTGATTTTCCGGCTGGATAGTTATGAATGGACTGAGTAACAAGCGGAACACGGTCCCACGAGCCGAACCACCGCCGTTCCACGTCGTGCCGTAAAAACTGCCGTCGGTGCCCTGCGTCAGCGCGGCCTCGGGGTCTGCCCCATTCGTGAGGTCGAAGGAAACCAGCGTAGTCAAAGTGCCATTGGTCGTCATCTGGAACACGGTCCCATAACGCGAACTGCCACCGCCCGAAGTCGTGCCGTAAAAACTGCCGTCGGTGCCCAGCGTCAGCGCGGACCCGGGCTCCGCCCCATTGGTGGAGTTGAAAGAAACCAGCGTGGTCAAGGTGCCATTGGTCGTCACTTTGAACACCGTCCCATAACCGCTGCCACCACCGTAAAGAGTCGTGCCGTAGAAATTGCCGTCATTGCCCAGCGTCAGCGCGGCGGCGGGATTCGCCCCGTTGGTGCCAGAGAAGGAAACCAGCGTTGTTATAGCGCCATTGGTCGTCATCTGGAACACGGTCCCATAACCATAACTGCCCCCATCCACAGTCGTGCCGTAAAAACTGCCGTCGGTGCCCAGCGTCAAGGCCGCCCTAGGCGCTGCCCCATTGGTGGAGTTGAAAGAAACCAGGGTGGTCAAGGTGCCATTGGTCGTCACTTTGAACACCATCCCATAACCGCTGCCACCACCGTAAAGAGTCGTGCCGTAGAAATTGCCGTCATTGCCCAGCGCCAGCGCGGCGGCGGGATTCGCCCCGTTGGTGCCAGAGAAGGAAACCAACGTGGTTATAGCGCCATTGGTCGTCATCTGGAACACGGTCCCATAACCATAACTGCCGCCATCGTCAGTCGTGCCGTAAAAACTGCCGTCGGTGCCCAGCGTCAAGGCGACAGGCATCGCCCCATTCGTGCCATCGAAGGAAACCAACGTAGTCAAAGTGCCATTGTTCGTCATCTTGAAGACTGTCCCCGTGCCGAGCGGATACGCGGAATTCTCGAGGCCGCCGTACGCAGTCGTGCCGTAGAAGTTACCGTCGGCGCCCGGCGTTAAGGCCTCGCAGTAATTCCCGCCGTTAGCGGAGTCGAATGAATAAAGCGTCTGCAATGTCTGCGCACAAGCCAATGAGGTGGATGCCACAATCAGCGCCGCAGTCGAGAAGCTGAGCGACCAACCGGTCGAGTGGAGTGGAGGCGCGACGGGTTTAGACCAATGGCTTCCTGTGTTTCTGCCCTTTCGAGCATGGTGGCAAATGGCCATCAGCTCCTGCCCACGTTTCCTCCACCCCAGCAAGCGCCGCCCGTTGGTATAACCTCTGGGATGGTGAGCCGTCCAAGCCTGCTCGCCCAAAATCGATCTCGCAAATGCCTCTGCTAATTCCATAAGCAACTGGCCACACAACGACACCGCTAACAAACCAGCAAACCCTGACGGCCTACCACTGATTTCTCGTGGGCAATTGTTTACTCAGCCTCAAATCGGAGAAGGAGTCGAGGAGAATCTCTCCGCAATGCACTTTGCAGATGTTGTTCCACTAATGACAAGAAATGTTCGCTGCTGATTGGAAAGGCTCTGAATCTCTCCAACCACTCCTGTCCGAATCAATCCACCCCCTCCTGCCCCAATCCCCTTTCTGTTGGTATGATTTCAGTAAAAAGGTCAGTCCCGAATGGCCCTTCGATAAGGCCTAAAACCCTCTTTCCCTAAAGATAACATGGGGTGGTCAGGCTGAGAGAAATTCCGCAACCTGACCCCCAATGATAGAACTAACTTACAAGAGCAAGAGTAGAATCAAGACCACGGAGAAGTGAGCTACGCTCTCCACGCAACCAGAAACTGAAACGCTGGTCGAGACTGTGATGAGCGCCAGCCCGGTTACGTCAGCCGCAGGAGAATCGGCCCCGAGCTGCGACAGCGGGCCTCCACCACACCAGGTCATTAAGCTGGGCATCGACGTGCATCTGGATCGCTACGTGGTGGTGCCCAAATTGATGGCGGTGCGCCCCACCGCCACAACGGTTCAGCCCGCGCCAGTTTCTGGAGTGGGCTAAGAAACAGACGGCGCTGGCCCAGCAGGTTTACAGTTGTAAACGGGTCAGTTAATGAGATTGTATTATTTTCTTACCTCCTCCGGCGAACGTAATCGTGTCGCCATGCTCTTCTATCCGCAGCCCCAGGTTCAGGCGATTACCAGCACCGCTCGCCAACGAGGACACACGGCACTACCACGGCGAAGACTAGGGCAAAGCCAGTAGAAGGCAAATGGGAAAGGCGCAAGGGAAAGGCCAAAACTTCCCCGTGTGGAACGTGGCCGTCCACAAAGTGGAAGCTGGGCTCCCACCGGCAGGGCGATATGTGAACGGGTCGAGGAAGCGACCGTCGGGAGCCAGCCGTCTTACTTCACCGTATTGAACAGCGGCGTGAAGCCTTGAATCCGCACTTCCAACCGGTCGCCGGACGTGATCGGCCCCACGCCGCTCGGCGTTCCCGTCAGGATAATGTCGCCCGGCAGCAGCGTCATGTTTGTCGAGACAAAGCTCACGAGGTGGTGGCAGTCGAAGATGAGTTGGCTGGAGCTCGAATTCTGGCGCAACTGCCCGTTCTGGAACAGTTGAATGGTCAGGTCGTGCGGGTCAGCCTTCGTTTCCACATACGGCCCCAGCGGCGTGAACGTGTCGAACGACTTGGCACGCGCGTATTGAGTTTCCCTGTTTTGGATCGTCCGATCGCTGATGTCCATGGCGGCGGTGTAGCCGAAGATGTAGCGAGCAGCGGCGGCGGTCGAGACATTACGGGTCCGCCGGCCTATAACGATGCACAGCTCCGCCTCGTAGTCGGTCCGGTGACTGGGGAACGGAATCTCAATCTTGCCACCATCCGCGAGCAGCGAGGTGGGGGCCTTGAGCCAGATTAACGGCTCCTTGGGCAGCGGCTTGTTCTGCTCGCGAGCGTGATCGGCATAGTTCAGACCAACGGCGATGATCTTGGAGGGAGCCACTGGGGTAAGCGTCCGTACACCCTTAAGCGGTGTCGCTTTCTTGTCGAACGAAGGTGAGCCGAATACATCGCCGCGCACGCGGTAGATTTCGCCCTCAACTGCTTTCGCGTAGAACACCTCGTCGTCCTTTTGGAACCTGCCAATAGCTGCCATATTGCGTGCGGAGTCTAACCGCCGGCGTGGTGCCCCCGCAAGATGAATCGCCTGACCTGGTCACGGTGGGCACAGTATGTCTGCCATTGCGAGTTGGATGCCGGATTAGAGGCCGACATCCAAAAAAAAGGGCCGCAAACTGGTCGCCGAAGTGCCCGGGCAAGGCACCGCCGAGCTCCCTCCATCGGCGTCTCCTACCCCTTCGCACCTTTACGTTAAAAACGTTTCACGCATCACGTTTCACGTTTTACGCCTCACCGCACCACCCCGCCGCCGCCAAAACCACCTCCACCGCCGCCACCACCCGCACCAAAACCGCCCATGCCGCGAATCCCCCCGCTCATGCCGCCGAAAGGCATGCCAAATTCCGGGCTGCCCGCATAAGAGACGACGTGGGCTCGCTTGCGGAAGGCCTCCAGCGTCATCGCCCCTTTGGCGAAGGCGTCCGCGTCGGATTTCTTGACCCGAATGGTCATGATTGTCTGGCGCATCGGGCCTCCTACCCGACGCGTCACCATGACCTCACTCCCCGCCTCGCCTGACCCAGTACTGCGCTCGACATAAGCCTTGGCCTTGGGCTGGCCCGAGCTGGGGCCCCCAAAGACGCACACAGTTATCGAGTCGTCCGGTTTCAGGCCACGGATGTTGGTTGCGTTCTTGAGCGATTCCAGCAGGCCTTCTTTCAAGCGACTTACCCGCTCCTCGTCATAAGGTTCGCTTGGAGCAGCCATGACGCGTCCGCGACCACCCTGCCCGTAAAGCTCTTGCCTGGCGTCTTCCCAATCAGAATTGGCCTCCGTCTTTTCCCGCGGGCCTTCAGCATGTGGCGGCGGCAGAAGCGGAAAACCGACATTCAACATGAACAAAGCCCCGTACCCATCGAGATAAAGGCTGCGCAGCGGGCTGCCGGCGGGAGTATAGAATACATCTATCCCCATCGCCGTGGCGCCATACGGCTGGCCTCCATGGCCCCCTGCCCTCTCGGAGGCCGCCTTCTCCAGGATGTGCGACATCACCGCCAAATCCTCCTCCAATTGCGTTTGCTCCTTCAGGTCGGATTCCGAAGAGCGAATTACAAGCGCCTTGCTGGCGCGCTGCTCCAGGGGGGCCACCACTATATTCTGCAGCCGCTCCTCTGCCGGCCGCGTTGAGGCGGAACCGCCGCCGAACCGTCCGGGGCTGGCCTCCGGGCTGGCTTGGGCCAGGTCCTCTTGGGCGCGCTCCATCTGCTGTTGCGCCTTTGCAAAATCCGCCTGGGCTTCGGCCTGAGCCTTTTGGGCCTGCGCTTGCGCGGCTTGCGCCTCGACCTGGGCCCTTGCCGCCTCGTCCTGGGGGACTTGGATGGCCTCCTGGGCTTGGGACAACCCGGCTGGTTCCGAAGCGGTTTCTTGCGCGCGCGCGACCGTTGCGTTCAGCAGCGATGCCGCTGCGCTGATAGTGATGATTGACATGATTGCTTTCATATTCATTTCCTTAATTGTCTTGTCGCCTACTGCCCACTCGCCCCTTGCCCCTCGCCCCTCGCCACTGCTTACTGCCCTCTCGGCTGCCTCCCTGTCGGCTGCGTGTAATCCGCCACTTGCAGCAACTCCTGCTGGGCCTGCTGCAGGCTGACATCGGTGTTGATCGCCACCGTGTCCAGGTCCTTCTTGAGCAAAGCGTAATAGGCCGCCCCCACCTCTTCAGCCTGCCGCTGCGCCTGCGCCAGCGTTGTCGCCGACGACTTCTCAATCTCGCGGCGCAGCATTTCCGTAAATTCCCGCCGGATTTCGGGCTCAACCCGCGCCCGCACCGTCTCCAAGTCCGCCTGACGGGCGGTCAAGCGGCCAAAGCCGAACCCCAGACCCAGCACGATGACTGCCGCCGCCGCCCATTTCAGGAATGGCGTAACTGCCTCCAGCGGCGTATTCGCCCGGGGCAGTTTCCATCCGTCCAATTGACGCAGGCTGCGCTTCCAGCTTTGCAATTCTTCGCGGCATTCCGCGCAGCCTTGCAGATGCTCCTTGAGTTGCCGGCGCAGGTCCGGCTTGATTTCGCCGTAAACAAACTGCACCAGGTCTTCACGTTTCGGATGGTTCATCATACAAATCGTTCCTTTCCTAAAATCATTGCCTGTTCACCCTCGGTTTCTGACTCCTGCCTCCTGGCTCCCGAACGCTGACCCCCGACCTCTGACCTCTGGCTCCCGGTCTCTGCCCGCGGCGCCAGCTTCGGCTCCAGCATCCGGCTCAACCGGGCCAGCGCCTCCGCCATGCGCGAGTTCACCGTCCCTTCGGGTATCTCCAGGATCTCGGCGATCTTCGCCAGTTTCATGTCCTCGTAATGCCGGAGCACGACGACGGTCCGGTAAACCTCAGGAAGCCGGCCCAATGCTTGGCGCACCAGCTCACCTTCCTCTTGTTGCGCGGCCCGCCCGTCCGGTCCCGGGCCTTCGGCGGCGCATTCCGGCGCCTCACCGGGCTCCGGGTCCCGCACGAATTCCCGTCGGCGTTCCTGCCGCCGTAGTTCGTCGTAACAAAGATTAAGCGCAATCCGCCATAGATAAGTCGAGAACCGGCCCGTCACCTGGTACTCCTTGCGCCGCTCGAAGAGGCGCAGGAAGGTTTCCTGACGCAGATCCTCCGCCCGATGCGGGTCACCCGTCATCCGCGTGCACAGCCGCCGAATCGGCTCCTCCCAGCGCTTGACCAGCCGTGAGAACTCATGGTGATCATCGTGCGTCTTGACCCGCCACATCGCCTCCTCATCGGTCCGCGAGCACAACAACGACAACGTTGAAAACGCCAGCCCTTTCATTTGCTTATCGGTTCATCATCTGCGTTAACTGCGGGCGACCGTCTTATTCTGCCCCAACGGCGGGGCACTTCCAATACAGCTCTCTGTATAGGTTAAACGTTCGGGACGCAAAAACCGTCGGAAAAAGTTGCCGCAGGCAAAGGGAGGCATGGGAGACTCGCCGGGCATACATGGGAGACCCCCCGGGGTATAACTTCAGCCTCCACCAAGGCCAGTACTTTTAGAGGGGCTTATCAAACCGGCGGGTTTGACTTCGCTTGAATGCTCGTTTGGTTCGCATCCGCATTGTAATGCTCCCAATCGCGGTCAATCACAGCAACTCCGGGATCAGCGCTTTCGCCTGCTCTGACGTCAGAATCCGGCAGGCACTCCGGTCTGGAACCGGCGAGGCAGGCCCTCGCACCCGCCTATTCGCAACGGCCTTGAGGTTAGAGCCCGGCGCCGTGGATGGCGCTGACCAATGGTCCCAGCAGCAGATTCGGCGCGCAGCCGAGCACCACGACCGCCGCCGCCAGCAGGGCGAGGGCAACTTGGCTTAAGATCGGCGTTGGTAACGTCCCAGTGCCCGCCCCAGGCTCGGCGACGTAGATCTGCTTGAGCACCTGAAGGTAATAGTAGAGCGACACGGCACTCACGCCGAGGGCGACAACCACCAGCCAGAGCAAGCCCAGCTTCGCCGCATCGGCGTTCAAGGCGGAAGCGAAAACATAGAACTTCCCGAAGAACCCCGCCAGCGGGGGAATGCCGGCTAGCGACAACATGAAGATCAGCATGCAAAAGGAGAGCACTGGCGCCCGGCGGCTTAGCCCGGCGAAATCCGCCAGGCGGTCCTCCCCTGCCCTGCCCTCCACAACCGAAACGACACCAAACGCCCCCAGTGTGGCCAGCCCGTAGGTGACGACGTAATACACCAGCGCCGCCAGGCTTTGTTCCCCGTGCGGCAGAACTCCCAGGAGCATGTAACCCGCATGGGCAATAGCGGAATAGGCGAGCAACCGGCGCACGCTGCTCTGGACAATTGCCGCCAAGTTGCCCAGAACCATCGAAGCCGCCGCCAGGATGGCTAGCACCGGCACCCAACCAGGCAGATATGCCTGCCACGCGCCGCTGCCCTCCGCGCCTTTGAACCCAACCATCATCACCCGTGCGAGGATGAAAAAACCGGCGACCTTCGAGCTGGAAGCAATCAAAGCGGCGCTCGGGGCCGGTGCCCCTTGGTACGCGTCCGGCGCCCAGGAATGGAACGGCACCACCGCTACCTTGAAGCCGAAGCCGGTGACTGTCATCACGACCCCCAACAGCAGCAGCGGGTCGAGCTTCGGGCCTCTTATGGCTGCCGCGATTTGGCCGAGGTTGGTCGCGCCGGATAGGCCATAGAGGAGGCTCAACCCGAAGAGCGTGAATGCCGCCGACATGCCGCCGAACAGAAAGTATTTCAGCGCCGCTTCCGCCGAATTGGGGCTGCGCTTGTTGAAAGCCGCCAGGATGTAAAGTGAGAGGCTCGTGAGTTCGAGCGAGATAAAAATCATCAGGATGTCCTCGGAGCTGACCAGGAACATCATCCCCACCGCCGCCAGCAGAATGAGCGCATAGTACTCCCCCACGTGCGGCGTAAAGTCCGTGTCCACCGAAATGACGATCGTGAAGATCGTGAGCACCAACAGCGCAACCTTGATGAACTGGGTCAGGGGATTCACCACCAGCATGCCTTCGAGGAAAGTGGCGTGTTGGGGCAACACCAGCATCCAGGCAATCGCCGCGGCGCAGCCGACGCAAGCGAACATTGCGCCGATAAGCAACCGGAAGCGCAGTGTCAGGCCACGCAACGCCAGCAGGTCCACCGCCAGCACCACCCCTATGGTCAGGACCAGGATGGTCTCCGGCACCGCCAGCTTGAGCAGTTCAAGATAGCTCACTCCATTCATGGCGCGCCCCCCTTCGGCAGACCATCAAAGAGTGGCAAGCCAAAGCTCTGCGAGATAAGATCCAACAGCAACCGCGGGTAGAGCCCGATCACGAGCGAGGTCCCGATCAGGAGCACCGCACCGATCCGCTCCGGCATCGAAATTGGTTCCAGGGCCGCCTGCCTCTTCCCCTCTGCCCCGCCACCGGGGGCTGTAGCTTTCTGTCGCCCTGCAAAAAACGCCTGTTGCAGCGCACGCATCGCGTAGGCCACGCCGATAAGAATGCCGACCCCGGCCAGGACGGCCAGAGTCGGAAACGCCTGCCAGGCCCCGATCAGCACCTGCAGTTCCGCTACGAAGCCGCTGAACCCGGGCAGGCCCATCGAGGCGACGCTCGCGAGG
>Ga0371490_1001955_pt1 | contig 9946 bp, 6 predicted proteins | sample MB2SIPfraction_FD_207959 | JGI IMG/M metagenome (GOLD analysis project Ga0371490, IMG submission 207959) | Lab enriched peat soil microbial communities from McLean, Ithaca, NY, United States - MB28FN SIP fraction | ecosystem: Environmental > Terrestrial > Soil > Wetlands > Peat | place: USA...
TGCCGACGTAGTGATGTAATCCACCGGAATCGGATGACCCGGATTCTCCTTCTGCGCGGCGGCCACGTCCTGCTGAATACGATCAACTAACTTCTGGTTGGTAGGGCCATAGTTCGAGCCGCCGGAATTGGCCGCGTCGTAGCCGTTGGTGCCGGCTGCCGAGGCACGCGGGTGGAAGTACTCCGCGCCAGTGAAGGGCTGCGCCAGGATGCGCGAGCCGATGATTTTGCCATCGCGTGAGATGAGCTGACCGTTGGCCTTGTCATGAAAGAGCATTTGCGCGAGGGTGGTAACCACCAGCGGGTAGACGATGCCGAGCAGCAGGGTGGTTGCCAGGGTCATCAGGATTGCCGTAATCAGATTCTTCTTCATCGCAATGCTCCTTACGCCAGCCCGGCCATGGTGATCAGCACGTCAATCAGCTTGATGCCGATGAACGGCGCAATAATGCCGCCAAAGCCGTAGATAAACAGGTTGCGCCGCAGCAGCGCAGCCGCGCCCATCGGTCTGTACTGGATTCCGCGCAGCGCCAGCGGGATCAGCATGATGATGATGATGGCGTTGAAGATCACAGCCGACAGTACCGCGGACTGCGGTGTCTTCAGGTGCATGATATTCAACGCGTTCAGCACCGGGAAGGTGACGGCGAACATGGCCGGGATGATGGCAAAGTACTTGGCCACGTCATTGGCAATGGAGAAGGTAGTCAGGGCTCCACGTGTCATCAGCAACTGCTTGCCAATGCCGACGATCTCGATGAGCTTCGTCGGGTTGGAGTCGAGATCCACCATGTTGCCAGCTTCTTTGGCGGCCTGCGTGCCGCTGTTCATGGCCACACCCACGTCGGCCTGCGCCAGGGCAGGTGCGTCATTGGTGCCGTCGCCGGTCATTGCCACCAGCTTGCCCTCGGCCTGCTCGCGGCGGATGAGGTCCATCTTGTCCTTCGGCGTGGCCTGCGCCAGGAAGTCATCTACACCGGCCTCACGTGCAATGGCCGCTGCCGTCAGCGGGTTGTCGCCGGTGATCATTACAGTGCGAATGCCCATGGCGCGCAGCTGATCGAAACGGTCACGCATGCCGCCTTTGACGATGTCCTTCAGTTCAATGACGCCGAGTGCGCCACGCTGTCTTTCCGCCACCACAAGCGGCGTGCTGCCCATGCGGGCAATTTCATCTACCTGAGCACGCACCTCGGGCGGGAAGGGATGGCCGTTCTCCTGTACATAGCGCTCAATGGCATCCACCGCCCCTTTGCGAATCTGGAAGCCGTTCATATTCACGCCGGACATGCGGGTTTGCGCCGTGAATGGTACAAATTCCGCATGGTGATCGTGCAATTCGCGGCCGCGCAAGTTGTACTTTTCTTTGGCCAATACCACGATTGAGCGTCCCTCGGGCGTCTCATCGGCCAGTGAGGATAACTGTGCGGCATCGGCCAGTTCGGCCTCGCTGACGCCCGGAGCGGGCACAAAACGCGAAGCCTGGCGATTGCCCAGTGTGATGGTGCCAGTCTTGTCCAGTAGCAGTGTGTTGACGTCGCCCGCGGCCTCTACGGCCCTTCCGCTCATGGCCAACACATTGTGCTGCACCAGGCGGTCCATGCCGGCAATGCCGATGGCGGAGAGCAGTCCACCGATGGTCGTCGGGATGAGGCACACCAGTAGCGAGACCAGCACAAAGATTGTCTGCGGAGCGCCGGAGTAAACGGCGAATGGCTGCAAGGTGACCACGGCCAACAGGAAGACGATGGTCAACCCGGCCAGCAGAATGTTGAGCGCAATCTCATTCGGCGTCTTCTGCCGCTCGGCGCCTTCAACGAGGGCAATCATGCGATCGAGGAAGGTTTCCCCGGGGTTGGAGGTGATCTTCACCTTGATCTGGTCGCTGAGCACGCGCGTGCCGCCGGTTACGGCCGAGCGGTCGCCGCCCGATTCGCGGATCACCGGTGCGGACTCACCCGTGATGGCCGACTCATCCACCGAGGCGATGCCGTCAATGATCTCGCCGTCACCGGGGATCATCTCTCCGGCTGACACCAGCACGACGTCATCCACCCGCAGGCTGCTGCTGGGCACCTGCTCGGTAGTGCCCGTGGGTAGCAGGCGGTTAGCCACGGTCTCCGAGCGAGCCTTGCGCAGAGTGTCGGCTTGCGCTTTGCCGCGGCCTTCGGCCATGGCTTCGGCGAAGTTGGCGAACATGACGGTGAACCACAGCCAAAGCGTGATCTGCAGGTTGAACTTGAAGTCCTGATGCGGATGCAGGATGAGCAGCACGGTGGTGATGACACTGCCCACTTCCACAACAAACATGACTGGATTGCCCATCATCTTGCGCGGGTTCAGCTTGAGCACGCAGTTGACGGCTGCCGTACGAACGATTGCCGGATCCCAGATGGATTTACGATTCTTTGATGTGCTCGACATAGTGTCCTCAGAACGCCTTTCCCGCGTTCATCAAAAGGTGTTCCAGGATGGGGCCCAGGCTGAGGGCGGGGAAGAAAGTGAGCGCGCCCAGGATGACGATGACGCCGATCAGCAATACGCTGAACAAAGGCGTCGTCACCGGGAAGGTGCCCACCGAGGGTGGCACATACTTTTTGCGCGCCAGGCTGCCGGCAATGGCCAGCATCGGCACCTTCATCAGGAAGCGTCCGCCGAGTGCGGCAAAGCCGATGGCCGTGTTGTACCAGGCGGTGTTGGCGTTCAAGCCACCAAAGGCCGAGCCGTTGTTGGCAGCCGCCGAAGTGAAAGCGTACAGAATCTCCGACAGTCCGTGCGGGCCGGGATTGGCGATGGCCCAGGTGCCAAACTGCTTGACACTGCTGATGGCCGCCAGCACCAGAATAATGAGTGGAAAGACCAGGGCAAAGAGCATGGACATCTTCACCTCGTAGCCTTCGATCTTCTTGCCCAGATACTCTGGCGTGCGTCCCACCATCAGTCCGGCGATGAAGACCGTCAGGATGACGAAGACCAGCATGCCGTACATGCCGCTGCCCACGCCGCCAAAGATCACCTCGCCGAGCATCATGTTGATCATCAACACCATGCCGCCCAGCGGCGTAAAGGAATCGTGCCAACTGTTGACCGCTCCGCAGCTGGTATCGGTAGTGACAGTGGCAAATAGCGCGCTGTCGGTCACACCGAAGCGCACCTCTTTGCCCTCCATATTGCCACCTGGCTGGAACTGGCTGGCATGCTGTTCGACTCCGTGCAGCAGCGGGTTGCCCTGCGACTCCGCCCAGTAGGTGACGAGCACGCCGGCCAGGAAGAGCGCAGCCATCGCTCCAAACAGCGCCCAACCATGACTCGGCGATCCGGTCATGCGACCCAATGTGTAGGTCAGTGCGGCACCAATGGCGGCGATGGCGAAGATCTCCAGCAGATTGCTGAATGGAGTTGGATTTTCAAAGGGATGTGAGCTATTGGCATTAAAGAAACCGCCGCCGTTGGTGCCCCACTCTTTGATGAACTCCTGCGAGGCGACGGGCCCCTGCGCCACAATCTGCTCGGTCACTGTGTCCATGACGGGCTGGCCATCGGCGCCAATGGCTGCTTTGCCGTCGGCGTTCAGGTGTGGCACCTTCTGCGCCTCCACCAATGCCACCTTGTCATAGGGACGCAGGTTCTGCACTACTCCCTGCGAAACCAGCACCAGCGAGCCCACCACGCAAAACGGCAACAGAACCCACAGTGCGGCCCGAACCAGGTCTACCCAGAAGTTGCCGATCGTCTCCGCCTCGCGGCGGGCGATTCCACGGATGAAGGCCACGGCAAGGGCGATGCCCGTGGCCGCGCTGACGAAGTTGTGATACGCCAGTCCAGCCATCTGGGTGAAGTAACTCATCGTCGACTCACCCGAGTAGGCCTGCCAGTTCGTGTTCGTGGTGAAGCTGGCGGCGGTGTTCCAGGCTAGATGGCCCGGGCTGACGGCGGTGAACTTCTGCGGGTTAAACGGCAGCCAGTACTGCACCCGCTGCATGGTGTAGAGCAACAGCATGGAAACCAGGCTGAACAGCAGCATGGCCACGGCGTACTCCATCCAGCCCATCTCGCGTGCTTCATTCACGCCGGTCATGCGATACAGCAGACGCTCCACCGGGCGTAGGACGGGATCAAGGAAGGTCTTTTCCCGCGCGAATACCCGGGCCATGAAGACACCAAGCGGCTTGGTCACTGCCAGTATCAGGAGGAAAAACAGGGCAATTTGCAGCCATCCATTCAGCGTCATGTCAGAACTTCTCCGGACGCAACAGGGCGAAGACCAGATAGGCCATCATCAACACGGTCAGCACAAGCATTACGAGGGATTCCACGGGGACGCTCCTAGCGGATGCGATCGCAGAAGCGGACGTAGCCGGCTGCGAGGGCGAAGAAAGCTAAAGTCAGGGCAACGAACAACATATCTTGCATGGATTGCTCTCCTGGCGCGCTGCCGGGTTGGGGCAGTACTCCTCAGAATGATTGGATTGTGTGGGCGATAAACCTCGGCTAAAAGCTTCCTAAAAAGTTCCTAAACGCGCGGCAGCACCAGTCCCTCCGGACGGCGTGGCATGGGAATCAGATGGGGCAATACGGTAGGCGCCATCCGCTTTGTATGGAGCACTTGCAAGCGATGCGTGCCGGCACTGGTGGTCTTGTGCAGTTCCGACTGAAGAGCTATCAGCAGCCAAATCAGAAATCCGAGAGCCGCCACGCAGATGGCGAAGAAAATGATGAACGCCATGGCAACCTCACTTTCGCGGCCACAACGGGCCGCAATGAGATTGAACAACGCGCCGGCTAAACCTGGGATGAAAAGAGGCTTAATGGTGGCTAAACAACTGTCTGCGTTCAGCCTTGCGGGGTGGGTTCAAAGCGGTAGCCGACCCACTTTTCTGTGATGATGTAGCGCACCGAACCATCCTCGGGCTCCAGCTTCTTCCGCAGGTGGTTCATGAAAACGTGCAGATATTCCGGTTGCTGGGCGCTGCCCGCACCCCAGACGGCGTTCAGCAGAGTGCGGTGGGTGAGCACGCGTCCCGGATTGCGGAGCAGGTGCAGCAGCAGATCGAACTCCTTTGGCGTCAGGCGTACCTCGCTTCCGCGAACGTTAACCCGGCGGGTAAGCATATCCACGTGAATATCACCGGCGCTGATGCTGTCACCCTCGGCTGAAGTCGTATCCTGGCTGCTGCGACGCAGAGCGGCCCGGACGCGGGCCATCAGTTCGTTGATGTTAAACGGCTTGGTTACGTAGTCGTCTGCGCCGGCGTCAAGCGCCTCCACCTTGGGCTTCTCCTCGCCGCGCACGCTGAGGACGATGATCGGCAGGTTGCTTTTGGCGCGTACGCGACGGCACAGCTCCAGTCCACCCATATTGGGCATGGAAAGATCCGTAATCAGCAGCTCGGGCGGCCAATCGCGCATTACCTCCAGCGCTTCATTGCCATCAAAGGCGGTTCTTACCTGGAACCCGTGTGCGGAGAGCGTGGTGCGCAGCACGCGGGTAATCTGGCTCTCGTCATCCACCACGAGAATGCGACGGGGTTCGCTGCTCATTTCGGCTCCTGGGTCACTATGTGCACGTCCACCTTGGGCGCATCCTTCAGGAAATCATGAATGGCCGAAAAGTAGAGAAACTTGCGCCAACCTTTAAGCGCCGAGCGGCCGAAGACGACCTGCGTGATGTGCTTTTCGAGAACGACCTTGGCCACTTCCTCAGCCACTTTTTTGCCGCGTGTTTTGATGATCTGCGCGCCGAGGTTCTCGGCGAAGCGGATATTTTCCTCCAGCGTGCGCCGATACTCCGGATTATCGTCCTTGCCGATGTCCACGTAAATCACATAGAACTCGGCGCCGATGCGCTCTGCCATGCGCGCGCTGCGCGCGATCAGGTACTGTGCAATCGGGTTGGAGCTGATGCATACGGCGATGCGCTCGGTGATCGGCGTGCTGTCTTCAATGTGCTCACGCTGACGGTAGTTTTCCAGGCTGCGATCCACCACAGTGCCAACCTGGCGCAATGCCAGCTCACGCAAGGCGATGAGGTTGCCCTGGCGGAAGAAATTGGAGAGCGCCCGGTCGCTGCGCTCCACCGGGTAGATGTCACCGCGGCGCATGCGCGCCTGCAGGGCCTCCGGCGTCAGGTCGGCCAGCACGATCTCATCCACGCGCTGCAGCACCCAGTCGGGCACGGTCTCGCGCACAATCACACCTGTAATGCGCCCCACGATTGGCGTCACACTCTCAATGTGCTGCACGTTCATAGTGGAGATGACGTCAATTTCAGCGTTGAGCAGGTCCATCACGTCTTCATAGCGCTTGCGGTGTCGGCTGCCCTCGATGTTGGTGTGGGCCAGTTCGTCCACCAGTACGATCTCGGGGTGCAGGGCGAGAATGGCATCCACATCCATCTCGTCAAACATCGTTCCCTTGTATTCCATTTGGCGTCGGGGAACGGCGGGCAGGCGGCCGGCCAGCTCGGCGGTGGCCTGGCGGCCATGCGTCTCCACTATGCCGATGACAACGTTCTCTCCGCGGCTGTAGCGGCGGATGCCCTCCCCGAGCATGGCGTATGTCTTGCCCACACCGGGCGCATAGCCCAGAAAAAGTTTAAAAAGTCCGCGCTTCCGCGTCGGCGCGGCCTCTTCCAACCACTGCTCGGGTGTCTTTGGCATACGGGGCCTATTGTTGAACAAGTTTTTGAAATTGTCGAATGAGGGTACAATTCGGCCGTGCTCCGAACTTTACAAAATCAATACGCCCGGTACGTTTTGTCGGTCTTGCTGGTGCCGCCGATTGTCGGCTTTTGTTGGTATACGCATGCCAATGCCAGCACTGTTGGCTTTGCCTTCCTGCTGGCTGTCCTGGTGGTTTCCGCCGCGTGGGGGTTGCGTTGCGCTATTCTGCTTTCCGTCACTGCCACGCTGGCCTATAACTTCTTTTTCCTGCCACCCATTGGCACATTCACCATCGCCGACCCGCAGAACTGGATCGCGCTATTCACTTTCCTGCTAACGGCCATCATTGCCAGCCAGCTCAGCGAGCGGGCTCGCCGGGGGATGGCGAATGCCAACAGCCGGCGCCGGGAGCTCGAACAGCTTTACGCCCTGAGCCAGCAGTTGTTGACAGCCGACAACGTGCTGGCACTCGTCAATAGTATTCCGGGCAAGATTGTCTCCATCTTCGGTGTTCGTCATGCAGCCCTGTTTTCCGTGCATAGCCGCAAGGTGTACTACTCCGACCTGGATGCGCGTGACCTAATCCTCGAAGACGATTTAAAGCGAGTTGGCGGACGCGGCGAGCTAGTCACCACAAAGGAGCTGCGCATACGTCCGCTGCGCATCGGGCTCAGATTTGTTGGTGCGCTTGGAATGTTTGGCGAACAACTTTCCCCGGAGAGCATGGAAGCCATCGGCAGCCTGGTGGCCATCGCCATTGAGCGCGCCGGGGCCGTAGAGAAACTGGCCCACTCCGAAGCCGGGCGAGAAAGTGAACGGCTGCGCTCCATCCTTCTGGATAGCGTCACACACGACTTCCGCACACCTTTAACGGCCATCAAGGCCTCAGCACAGTCGCTGCTGGAGGGGATAGCGATGGACGAAAGCTCGCGCCGGGAGCTGCTAACCGTCATCGACGAGGAGAGCGACCGTTTGGACCGCCTAGTCGGTGAGGCGGCACGCATGGCGCAGCTCGACGCTCACGCCGTGGAACTCGATCTTAAGCCGCACGACATTCGTCAGGCCATTGATGCCGCACTAGCGGTGAACCAGAACCTGCTGGCCGGCCATGAGGTGCGCGTGCTCTTGCCGGAGGGACTACCCAAGGCGGTGCTGGACCTGCGCCACACCGAGGAGATCTTCTCTCAACTGCTGGACAACGCCGCCAAGTATTCGCCGCGTGGCACGCCAATCACTATCAGCGCCGAGCAGCAGGGACGCATGCTTGTAACCAGCGTCGCCGACCAGGGACCAGGCATTGAGGCCATGGACGCAAGCATGATCTTCGACAAGTTCTACCGCGGGCGCGGCCAACGTAAAACCGTGCAGGGCACAGGAATGGGCCTGGCGATTGCCAAGGCCATCGTCGAGGAGCACGGCGGCACCATCTGGCTGACCACACAGCCCGGCCATGGATCGGTTTTCAGCTTCAGCCTGCCCATCGCACAGTAGCCCAATTGCCAACCAGGCAGATACCCCCACCATCTCGGCTGACATAAACCATTTACTGACAATATGTTACAGCGCATGCCAGATCGCCATTCATGGCTTCTGAACATACGTCGCGCATTTTTCGTACGACGTGATTTATCGGAGCGCAGATGCAGTGAACAGTGCGCTGATTACCTTTCGGGATTGCCGCTGAAAGTATTATTTTGGCTTTTCGCTGGCAGAACAGCGATGTGTGATGGAAATCACGGCTAGGGAGGCATGGTGTTGTGTATTATGATATTGAAATTCAATTTCATATTCATTCCAACTTCGGATAAGGTCGTATATGCCGTCGCTTCACAATCCTGCCCATCTTCCCCTCTCTTTGTCAGCATATCGCTTCCGGCGTTTCCTTCACGCTCGCATGGCGGTGCTGGCCATATTTTTGCTCTGCATGAATGCCGCCCTGCCGGCACAACAATCGCCTCGCGGAGTGTTGAGCGGCACCGTGACGGACTCCTCAGGTGCGGTACTGCCCGGCGTCATCGTGCAGGCGCGTGCAGAGGGTACTGATTCCGGAGTCTCCGTTAGCAGCGGTGCAGATGGCATTTACCAACTGGCGTTACCTCCCGGTACTTATACGGTGCATTATTCCCATCCCGGCTTTGCCCCGCAGACGCGTTACGCTGTAACGCTCGCGGATGGCTCACTGCTGCGCCTCGACGTAGTAATGGAGGTAGAGGCGCACCGCGACGACCTTACGGTAAGTGTGGCTGCGCCCCAAGTGGAGACTGAAAGTACGCAACTTGGCGAGACGATCTCCGCCGAGGCTATCCATGCCGCGCCGCTAAACGGGCGCAGCTTCACGGACCTGCTGGCGGTGCAGGCCGGAGTCGTGCCCATCAGTTCGCAGCAGCCCAACGCCGTGGTCATGTCAGGCTGCACTTCGACGCCACCCTCGGGCGATCTCAACCCCGGCAATCTCTCCGTGAGCGGACAGCGCGAAACCAGCAATGGCTTCACGGTTAACGGCGCGCTCACAGAGGAGGATTTCAACAATGGAACCGCCGTGGTGCCGAACCTGGATTCAATCCAGGAACTGAAGGTTTTGACCAGTGCTTTTGATGCAGAGTACGGCAACTACGCTGGCGGCCAGGTGATGGTCAACACCCGGCAGGGCGGCAATCATCTGCACGGCTCGGTCTTTGAATTTCTACGCAATACCGCACTTGATGCGCGAAGTTATCTTGCAACCGAGCGGGCCACGTTCAGGCGAAATCAGTACGGCGGCACATTGGGTGGAGCTCTGCGCAAGGACAAACTCTTCTACTTTCTCGATTACCAGGGCACACGCATGACCCAGGGGCAGGAGACAGGCAATATCACCGTACCCAGCGCGGATGCGCGCCAGGGAAACCTGATGAGCCTTGCCAGCCAGTTGACCGGAACGGTCAGCACGGCCTACTGGGCCAACCAACTCAGCTCACGGTTAAGTCAATCTGTATGGCAGGGTGAGCCCTACTACGTCACAGGTTGCAGTATGAGCTCGCAGTGCGTATTTCCAAACGGCAGCCTGCCCGCAGCGGCCTGGTCGACACCGGCAGGGAAACTGCTGCAATACATTCCAGCACCGAATGTCGGCGATCAAACCTTCACCGACTCGGCGCACAACCTGACCTTGCAGGATAACAAGGGCGCGGCGCGTGTGGATGCCCTGACAAGAATGGGCAGCCTCAGCGGTTACTATTTCATCGATCAGTATGCGCTGGATAATCCCTACCCTGCGGCCGAGGGCGGAGCCAATGTTCCGGGCTT
>Ga0371490_1001966_pt1 | contig 9924 bp, 5 predicted proteins | sample MB2SIPfraction_FD_207959 | JGI IMG/M metagenome (GOLD analysis project Ga0371490, IMG submission 207959) | Lab enriched peat soil microbial communities from McLean, Ithaca, NY, United States - MB28FN SIP fraction | ecosystem: Environmental > Terrestrial > Soil > Wetlands > Peat | place: USA...
ACTCGCGCCGCACTTGCGGGATCACCGCGTCATTCACATACGCAATGGCATGGCGCAGCTCCATCTCAATCAACTCAACAGCCTCTTCAATGCGCTGACCGATGCCGGGCCCGCCCCAGTTCGGCGCGTTGTTTGTGCTCATGGCTCAGCCTCTTCGCTGGTAACTTCAAACACAGTACCTTCTTAAAAGTCGCTCGAACCTCCGGGCCGAGTCAATGCCCCGGAGAAGATGCAGGAACCGCAAAAATTACTATTGACGCACGCAAGTCCATTCCGCATGATTGCCTAGAGCACCCCCATTCACCTGCCGCATGCGTGCGGCGAACCTTTTGGGCTGCGGCGCTCACGGTTGGCCGCTCTCCCCTTTTTGCCGCAATCCGACGTACGGCTTCTCCGGGTCCATGCTCTGTCTGGCTGTTTCATTGTCGCCCTCAAACCGTTCGCATCTTCAACTGGCGGGTCACTCTTCTCTCGGGTTGAGCGTACGAACGCACCTTCAGTCAGCGAGGTTCCGAATCCCTTGAAAGACCATGCGTTCTCCTGGAAAGACGTTCGAAGCAGCGATTCGTGGGCATGCGGTAAACGGGGCTTCGGCCTGCTTCTGCGGGGCGACATGCTCGCTTTTGGGCTCGCTTTGGGACTGGCCCTGGGCGCGAGCAACCCGGCAACCGGACAAGCTGGTTCCGGGGCCGGTTCTGGGGCTGCGTCCGCGCCCGCCGTCTCCACCCAGTCGGCACAGCCCGGCGCCCTGGCTCCCGTATCAAACTCGAAAACAAAAAAGCCCGCAAAACCACTCGACCCATGCGACATCAAGAATGCTGGCGCATCCATGGTCGCAACCGGAGGCCTCCGGGAAGTCTCCGTGATCGGCGTGGGCGAAACTGATCGCACCGCCGGCGCCTCTGCGGTGGAGTCCAAGGTCTGCACCCGTTTCAAGGCCATCAACTGGTACGACCGTTTCATTACCGGCCCCGACGTGATGCGCTTCTCGCCCGAGCAAAAGTTTCGCCTGGCCGTGACCAACATCATCAACCCTTTCAACCTCGGCACCATCGTGGGTGAAGCCGGCATCGAAGTCGCCGCCAACTCGCACTCGCCCTACGGTCCGGGCGTCTACGGCTGGGCCAAGTTGTCCGGCACCAACTTTACGCAGGACATGACGGACCAATTCTTCGGCACCTTCCTCATTCCCGCCATCACCCACACCGATCCGCACTATCACCGCCGGCCAGATCTCAGTATCCCGCACCGCATTTGGCATTGCGTCGACCAGATCGTCTGGCAGCGCGATGACAGCGGCCGCCACACCTTCAACTACTCTGAGATCGTTGCGCCCGTCATCGACATCTCCATTTCGAATCTCTATGTGCCCGGCCTGCAGACGCGCTTCAGCGCCGATGCCGAGCGCTACGGCGTCGGCCTGGCCACCGCGCCCATCGACAACTTCATTACGGAATTCGTGCCTTCGATTGCCAGCCACATCCACACCCACGTTGTCCTTGTGCAACGCATCGTCAACCAGGTGGCCACGAATCCGCCGTAACTGCGGCGTTCCATATCGGTAAAGCAACCTTTGCCCCCAATTTGCGTCCTAAAGGACAAAGCACGCAGTGTTTCTGTGCCCTCCTGCTGTTGATGGCCGGTCGATTCTCGCGGCCTCGGGCCGGATTGCCCTGGGGAGTGGAAAAAGCCAATTTCACTGAAAAGGTTCAGCGCTTGGCAGGCGAAGGATTACTCCACATCGGAATCAAGAATCACGACCGTTCCTGGCGGGCAGGGCGTCCGCGCCTCATTCTTCTCCCGCTGCTCGGTCTGGCGCTTGCACTGGCCGCAAACCGTTCCGCCGTTGCGCAGGCGGCGCATTCCCCGGCTCCGCCCGCTGCTCCTGGGCAATCCGCGCAGGAATCCCCAACCCCGCAGAGTGCAACCCCGGTTCTGCACCAGCTCGCCGGGCCCTGCCTGGTAAAAAACACCGGCGCCACCATGACGGCTACGGGCTCCATGCGCGCCCTTGCGGTCTTCGGGTTCAGCGAAATTCCCGCCGATGCCGGCGCAACCGCCGTCGAGACCAAAGTCTGCGTCCCCTACCTGCCTATCATCAACTGGTACGCCCGATTTCTTACCGGCCCCGCGGTCAAGCCCTTTACACCCCGCCAAAAGGCTCTTCTCGCAGTGCACAACCTCCTGGACCCCTTCAACCTCATGACCATCGCCGGTGAAGCCGGCATCGAAGTCGCCGCCAACTCGCATACGGCCTACGGCCCGGGCTTTCGCGGATGGGCCAAGTTGTCGGGCACCAACTTTACCCAGGACATGACCGGCGAGTTCTTCGGCACCTTCCTCATTCCCTCGCTCGTCCACCAGGACCCGCACTACCATCGCATGCCCACGGCCAGCGTTCCGCGCCGCGTCTTCCACTGTGTTGCGCAAATTGCCTGGACGCAGGGCGACAACGGCCGCGGCATGATCAACTACGCCGATCTGGGCGGCTTCGCCATCGACGACGCCATCAGCAATCTCTATGTCCCCGGCCAGCAGACCCGGTTCAGCGCCAGCGCGGAGCGCTACGCCATCGGTCTGGCCCTCGCCCCCACCGACAATTTCGTCACCGAGTTTCTGCCCGACGTGGCCCGCCACATCCGCATCCGGGTCGTTGTCATCCAGCGCGTCATCAACCAGGTGGCGCGGACGGATAATACGGCGCAGTGAGCACGCACGCATTTCCGTTTGGCCGCGCAGTTCTCCGCTGCGACGACGTGCGAAGTTTCACATACATAAACTGCCAGTCAGGAGTATCATGTTTCGCGAAATTAGCGCCCAAAGGTGCTGTTATGCGAATCAGAAGGCTTTGTTTGCTGCAGGGACCGCTGTTTGCATTCTTGCTTGCATTCGCAATCATTTCTCCGTCAGTCTGTGCGCAGACCAGTGAATGGACCTGGATGGGCGGCAGCAGCGTGATTCCGCCCCCCGACGTCGGGCCGCCGGGAGTTTACGGAACGTTGGGCGTTGCCAGCGCAACGAACGTGCCGGGCGGACGGTATTACGCCGTAAGTTGGACGGACAAACAGGGTAATCTATGGCTGTTTGGCGGAGAGGGGCAAGATGCAGTTGGGACCTACGGCATACTGAACGATCTCTGGGAGTTCAATGTCACCACCAAAGAATGGACCTGGATGAGCGGGAGCACCACGATTCCTGGATACGGCGACGGCCAGCCGGGGGTCTATGGCCAGCTGGGCATTCCGGGAACGAAAAACACGCCAGGCGGCCGTTTTGGCGCTTTCGGGTGGACCGATCAGCAAGGCAATCTCTGGCTCTTTGGCGGCGGGGGATTCGATTCGACCGGAGCAATATTTGGCGATCTGAACGACCTTTGGGAATACAACGTCGTTAGCGGCGAGTGGACGTGGATGAGCGGGAGCAGCACTCTTCCGGTCGGTAACGGAAACAGTGGCTGGCCGGGGGTCTATGGGACGCTGGGTTCGCTCACAAGCGGCAGTTACCCGGGCGGCCGCGGTGGGGGCGTGGCGTGGACAGACCTACAGGGAAATTTTTGGATGTTTGGCGGGTCCGGTGCCAATGCGCAGGGTCAGATAAACGAGTTGAACGACCTATGGAAGTTCGTTCCCTCGACTCAGCAATGGGCCTGGATGAGCGGAAACAGCGCGATCGGAAGCACGGGTTGGTACGGAGTTTACGGTCAGCTGGGCACGCCTGCAAGTGGGAACACGCCAGGAGCTCGGCTGGATCCGGCCGCTTGGATCGATACCAGTGGCAATCTGTGGCTATTCGGAGGAAACGGCCAAGGATGGATGTCTGGGGGCCAGACCTCCAGCGGATTGCTCAATGACCTGTGGGAATTCAGTCCCACGACGAACGAATGGGCCTGGATGGGCGGGAGCAATCTGATCGGCAGCGGGGCCTCGCGCGGTGTCAGCGGGACGTTGGGCACACCTTCGGCGGCAAATAACCCTGGTGCCCGGTACGCTCCCGTCGTCTGGGTTGACTCCGCAGGCAATGCCTGGCTGATAGGCGGGAATGGATACGGCGTGGCAAACTGCGTAGGCCTCCTGGACGACATCTGGGAGTTCAACCCCGCGACGAACGAATGGGCGTGGATGGGCGGGCCCAGCGGGGTGGGCAGCACGAGCGGCGAGACTGGCGTGTACGGCACATTGGGCATCGCCGGCGCGGGGAATATTCCAGGAGGGCGCATGGCGGCCGCTAGTTGGACCGGCCTCGACGGAAAGCTTTGGCTGATGGGAGGCGAAGGTACAGATGCGAACGGCGCAGGCGGCTTCCTGAATGATCTTTGGGAGTACGGAGCTGCCGCCGCGGAGCCAACATTCAGCGTACCTGCAGGGACCTACGCTGCGGAGCAAAACGTGGCGATTTCCGACACGACCCCGAACGCAATCATCTACTACACGGCAAACGGAACTACGCCGACGACGAGTTCGGCCGTTTACTCCGGCTCTGTCACGGTTTCGTCGTCAGAGACGCTGCAAGCGATTGCCACGGCTAGCGGCTATTCCATCAGCCCGGTTGCCAGCGCGACCTACACCATTCCCCCGGACTTCTCAGTTGTGGCAACTCCGGCATCGACTACCGTGGCCGCCGGGCAATACGGGACTACTTCGATTTCAGTCACGCCCGCGTATGGTTTTAATTCCACGGTCTCTTTCAGTTGCTCGGGGTTGCCATATGGGGCCACGTGCATCTTCTCTCCGCAAACCGTGACGCCGTCGGCCGGTGTGGCCTCCACCACGCTGAATGTCACCACGAACCTATCGATGGCAACGATCCGGCGACCTGCAGGTCCACTGTTTCCAATCAGTGCACTTGCGGTTGTGGTGTGCTGCATCGGCTGGAAGAGGCGGCGGCTGTTCCAAGTCCTTCCGCTGATTGTTGTCGGCGTGATCGGGTTCAGCTTGCTCAATGGATGCGGCAGCGGGAATTCCGGAGGCGCCTCATCGGCTCCGCAATCGGCCACGTATACCATCACCGTCAATGCAACCTCCGGCTCGCTCGTGCACTCGACGACGTTTACGCTAACGGTGAACTGACATTCTGTCGGCGGCAGCAGCTGATGATTGCCGTTCGGCCGCCTTGCCGTGGTAGATTCACATCACAGGTCCCCGTCCCCCATCCATGCAGGCTTCAACCCATGCAGGTTTCAGCAATCTAGGTTTCTTCAGGCGCAACGGAGGTTATTCGAGAAAATGAAAAGCGTTCGCAGGTCCTTCTCTTTGAGTGCACTTTGCCTGGCTCTTGCATGCTTGCTGCTGGGCGTGATGAACAACCCAACCGCCAGGGCGCAAGCCGCTCCGCCGCCGATCGGTAACTGGGTCAATCAAAACAAGACCAATGGCCTGGTGGTCGAGCAGAACGGTACCTGTGGCTTCCTCGTCAACGGGAAGGCCAAGTGGTCCGGCACCTGCAAGTGGGAGACCCCCTCGGACAAAGGCGGGATTCTGGACCTGCAATACCCGATGCCTCTCGCGCCCGGGCACATCCGTTGGAGCGTGGTCTACGTTAATCAGACGACCATCACGCTCGATGGAGAGGCGTTCTACAAGCAGGGGAATTAGGGCGCGGCCAAGCGCTGGAGCCCCGAAACGCCGGCATGAGGTGCGGATCCGTGGGCGCACGTTTCCAATCGGATTGAGGTTGCCACGAGTATCAATTCACGGTGAGTGTCAACCTAGTGGTCTGCTGCATCGTCTCTGACGTCGCTGTCACGGTCACAGTCGACGTCTCAGGCGTCGGCGGAGCCGAAAACAAAAGCACTTGGCCGCAGCCTGACAGAAATCCCGCGCCGAGGAATGCAACGAGCAAAACTGCGCAGAGTCGCCAGTTCTGCCGCCTTCTCAACACCAGCAGGCAGGCGGCCAGCGCGAGCGTCGAGTCAGGAACCCACGGGCTGCCTCTCCGCTGCAGCTGCGCTTGTGTGGGAACGGCAATCGTCAGTTGTGAGGTAACCGCGCTCCCCGATGGCGTAACCGCCACAGGGCTGAAGGAGCACGTGACGCCCGATGGCAAACCCGAGCAGGCAAGGCTTACCGTGGAGTTGAATCCATTTTGCGGCGTGACGGTCACCGTCGATACTCCGCTTCCGCCTGCGTCCACGGTGAGTGTGTTCGGCAACATGGTCAATAAAAAGGTGGGAGAAGTGAGATTGATGACATAGCTGGCCGATGAAGCGGCGCTCGGCGCAGATCCACTGGCCACAGCGATCGCTTCGATGGTCTCCGAGGTGCTGACCGTGATGGGTGCGGTGTACACGGCGGAACTGGTCGTCGGCGCCGTTCCGTTGGTGGTGAAGTAGATCGTGGCTGCGGAATTCGCATCGCTCAGCGCCACCGTCTGAACCGACGTGTAGGTCCCTGCCGGCACGCTCAATGTTGGCTCCGGAGCAGCAGCCTGATACTCCCAAAGATCGTTCAGGTAGCCCCCGGCGCCGTTCGCATCGGGGCCAAAGCCACCCATCAGCCAAAAATTGTCATCGGTGCCGGTCCATCCCGCGGCCGAATAGCGCCCTCCCGGAATATTTCCCGCGCCGGCCACGCCCAACGTGCCGTACACACCGCTTTCGCCATTGTTGCCGTTCACTGTGCTGGGTCCGCCCATCCACGCCCATTCATTCGTTGCGGGATTGAACTCCCAAAGGTCGTTCAGGAAACCCGCGGTGTCTGTGGCACCGAATCCCTCTCCACCCATCAGCCAGGCATTGCCGCCGGAGTCGAGCCAGACCACGGGGGAAAACCGGGCACCGGGGATATTTGCTGCGGAAGGCACGCCCAAGGACCCATTGACACCGAGCGATCCACAAGGTGACCCATTGGTTGCGTGACAATTATTCGTGACCTGGTTGCTTCCCCCCATCCACGCCCATTCGTTCAACGTGGGGCTGAACTCCCACAGGTCGTTGAGAAAAGCGTTGTTGGATTCGCCGCCGGGTATCGATGCATAACCAATGCCGCCGAACAGCCAGAGATTACCGGTCGCATCGACCCAAGCGGCAGAAGAGTCCCGCGCGCTGGGTGTGTTTCCGCTCGCAGGTTTGTACAGTTGGCCGTAAACTCCGTACGAGCCACCCGTGCTGCTCCCGCTCATCCAGGCCCATTGCCGGGTTGAGGGAACGAACTTCCATAGGTCGTTCAACTCACCCACCTGAGCCTGCGCATCCGCGCCGTACCCTCCGAGCATCCAGAAGTTTCCCTGTTGGTCTGTCGAAGTGACGCCAAAACTGCGGCCGCCAGGGTAACTGCCGCTGGTAAGCGAGCCCAGCATCCCGTAAACGCCGGCTGAGCCCGGACCTCCCACCGTGCTGCTACCGCTCATCCACGTCCATTCGCCGCTGGCGATGTTGTATTCCCAAAGGTCGTTCAGCTCCCCGGCCCTCCCGGCTGCATCGACACCCGCGCCGCCAAAGAGCCACAAGTTGCCTTGCTGGTCAGCCCAGGCGAACGCGCCCGTGCGGCCGCCGGGAGTGTTATTCACTCCCGGAGTGCCCATTTGGCCGTAGACTCCCGGCTGGCCCCCGTTGTAGCCCGGAAGCGTGCTGCTCCCGCTCATCCACGTCCATTCGCGGGTGGTGACATTGAACTCCCAGAGATCGTTCAGTGAGCCGAAGTTCTCGACTGCATCTTCCCCGGCTCCGCCAAACAGCCAGAAATTTCCCTGCTTGTCCGTCCAGCTTGCGGCATAATACCGCCCCCCCGGCACGTTCTTTGCGTTGGCAACTCCCAGCGTTCCGTAAACTCCCGGCGGTCCGGGGTCAGCAATGGCGATTGGCGGAATCACGTCGCTGCCGCCCATCCACGCCCACTCGCTCGTCTGGGCATGTATCGGCGGGCAGACGAATCCCACGGCCCATAGGGCGAGGCAGATCGTCGCCAGGCCGGCTGATCGGCGAATTGTCCCTGGCGCTACTCTCGGTTTTTCTTGAAAACCTGACGCAAATGAAAGCGAATAAGGATTCATGGCGTTCCTTGCGAACCATGCTCCGAACATCTGGCCGGGGATACGCCAACGCAGCCCCGACCTCAGCGATCCGTTGGACCGCTCAAGGAGAATTGAGCAACTCAGGATCCAACACTGATGTTGCCCACAATTGTATGCCGAAATGACCTGCCCGCCGAACGAATACTTGCAGCCCAGCGGGGGATTGACGAAGCCCGCGTTGTTCCCGGAATCAACGCGGTAACCCTTCTGTCCACAGTCAGTTGCCCGACCAAATTCTCCCTTTTTGACCACCCCCATTCGCGGCCTCCATTTCCCCGTCCAGCCCCCGATTCCGCCGTTCGCTGCAACCGCCTTGGGCTTGCCGCCCAACCGCTTTACCCTCGTAATGACTATCCAGCCTCAGGAATCCCTTACCGGAAACCGCGAGGCCCCGAACCTTAAGTATTGTGCCGGGGCGAATCTCAGATTCCCCGGCGGCGTCAAAGAATTCATCGAGGAGACCGCATTCATGTCCAAAGCCGTCAAGTACGCCGAGAAGGCCGTTGTTTACGCCGCCAAGGGAGCCTGGGTTGTGTATGATCGCCTGAACCGCATCAGCCCCAACCCGTCGTTCACCCCCAAGTGGTCCGACAAGCCGCTGCAGAAGAGCTGGCAGAAGGAAAAGCCGCCTCTCGGCTGGCCGCGCACCACGGACTCGCTCTGCCCCAAGTGCGTGCCCGAGATCCGCAAGCAGATTCTCGACGGCAAGCTGCCTCACGAAGTTCTGCTCAACGAAAAAGTGGGCGAAATCAAGGCCCAGATCATTGAGCGCGATGGCAAGATCCTGATGGTCAAGGACTGCCCCAAGCACGGCCATTTCGAGGACGTGATGTCCATCGACGCCGCCTTCTTCAAGCACCTTGAGGAGAGCTTCCCCGGCCGCGACATCCGCGCCCACGGCGACGGCGACAAGAATCTCCACCATCACGGGACGTCGACTGTCACCCACGGCCGCGGTTCGGTGCTTACCATCGACCTCACGAACCGCTGCAACATGATGTGCGATCCCTGCTTCATGGACGCCAATCAGGTTGGCTTCGTCCACGAGCTGACCTGGGACGAAATCAAGACCATGCTCGACAACGCCATCACCATGAAGCCCAAGCGGCAGATGAGCGTGCAGTTCAGCGGTGGCGAGCCCACACTCTCGCCCTACTTCCTGGATGCGGTTGCCTACTCGCGCAAGGTTGGCTTCAACTCCGTGCAGGCTGCGTCGAACGGCATTGAATTCGCCAAGAGCAAGGAACTTTGCCGCGCCGCTGCCGAGGCTGGTCTGCGTTACGTTTATCTCCAGTTCGACGGCATTGGCAACGCCGCCAACTCGCATCGCAAGGTCGGTAACCTGTTCGACGTCAAGCTGCAGGCCATCAACAATCTGCACGAAGCCGGCGTGGAGATCGTGCCCGTCACCACCATCGTGAATGGCATCAACAATGAGCAGGTGGGCCGCATCATCGAGTTCGCGCTCGACAATCCCAAGAAGATCAGCTTCCTCAGCTTCCAGCCGGTCAGCTTCACGGGCCGCGACGAGGACATTACCGACGAGCGCCGTATCGCCCAGCGCTATACGCTTTCGCACATGGCCCACGACATCAAGAACCAGTGCGGATTCGGCGAGCCGGAGCGCGACTGGTTCCCGATTTCTTTCATGTCCACCTTCTCCGACTGGGCCGATCTGGTGCACGGGCCCAGCGCCGAGTGGGGCCAGCTCAGCTGCGGCTGCCACCCCAACTGCGGCATCGGCATGGCCATGATGATCGACAAGGAAACCAAGGAAGCCGCTCCCGTCACCGCGTTCCTGCACATGGATCAGGTGGCCAAGGACCTCGCCAAGGTGAACGACGCTGCCCGCGGCAAGTGGCTCTCGGTCATCGGCTTCGGCTTGGCGCTGCTGCGCAACTACGATCCCTTCCAGTC
>Ga0371490_1001968_pt1 | contig 9922 bp, 10 predicted proteins | sample MB2SIPfraction_FD_207959 | JGI IMG/M metagenome (GOLD analysis project Ga0371490, IMG submission 207959) | Lab enriched peat soil microbial communities from McLean, Ithaca, NY, United States - MB28FN SIP fraction | ecosystem: Environmental > Terrestrial > Soil > Wetlands > Peat | place: USA...
ATTGTGATGCGGGCGGGTTCCGGCGGGTGCAGCGAATTTCACGGAGTGTTGCGGCGCGGGCGGTGCGATGGGCCGCGCAGCTTCCGGGGCCACTCTCTGTTCGGAGAGCGGCGCGGGAGTCGCCGGCGCGACCCGATGCATGAAGGCGGGCAGTACCAGCGTAGCGCGGGGCAGGCGCGAAGCAATCGGCATAAGCAGCGGCATCAAGAAGGCCGCGGCGAGCACCACGGTCCACGCACACTTGAGGGCGAGCACGTTGCGGACGCGGAAGAGGCGCAGGATTACCCAAACGCCAATGGCGAGAGCGAGTGAGCGCAGGGCGGCGTCGGGCAATGCGGAGATGATTGAGGCGACGGTCATTTGCGGGCCTCCTTGGTTTTGCTGTGTGCGGCGCGGCCCGAGCGGTCTTCGTGTTGCCGCACTTCTGCGATACGCGCGGCCAGGCGCTGCAGTTCCGCGCGATCGAGGACTTTCGAATCGACCATGCCCACCAGCAGCGCTTCCACCGAGCCCTCGCAGAACCAGTCGACAATGCGTTTGACGGCGCGGCCGGCCACACGCTGGCGCGATTCCGCCGGGCGATACAAAAAAGTGCGATTCTCAACGGAGTGCGCGAGGTAGCCTTTTTCTTCAAGGCGGCGCAGCACGGTGCGTACAGTCGAATCCTTGAGAGGGCGGTCGAGCTGTTCGCGTACTTGTTCCGCGGTGACTGCGCCCAGCCGCCATACGATGGAGAGGATGTCCCTCTCCAGCTCTCCCAGTTCCGCAGGATCATGTCCGGATTGAGTGTTACTTGCCATAGTGTTACCAACTGTAACACGCAAAGCGATTCGCTTGTCAAGAGGGATTTCTGAATTTTCGAGAAAAAGCTGTGGCGAGCGTGGTGTTTCCGGCAGGACTATTTCGCTGGATCGGTGAAACAGGTTGCAGGCTGACCCGCGGGGCGCGAAAATAGGTGCGAGCATTGGAGGTGCCTATGAAAATGTCTGTCCCCACGGAATCTGCCTCTGCATTCATCGACGCGAAGATCAACGAACTCGGCGACTGGCGTGGCAAGACGCTCGCGAAGGTGCGCGAACTCATCCACCAAGCCGACCCTGAGATCGACGAAGAGTCAAAGTGGAGGGGAGTTCCCGTCTGGTCCCACGGGGGCATTGTTTGCACGGGAGAGACCTACAAGAGCGTCGTCAAGTTTACATTTGCCAAAGGCGCTTCGCTGGCCGATCCTGCCGGTCTGTTCAACTCCTCGCTCGAAGGCAATGTGCGGCGCGCCATCGACATCCACGAAGGCGAGAAGATCAATGAGGCGGCATTGAAGAATCTGATCCGCGCCGCAGTGGCGCTGAATCTCAAGGGCAAAAAGACGAGAGCGAAGTGACGAGATTTGTGCGATCCCAGGTCTCAGAATCGAGATGTGGGGCACCCCCGTTTGTGGTTGGTCGAGGTTCATAGACCGGGGGCTATTTGGCATGTTCAATTCCCGCCAGAAAAATGGTGAATCGGTAATTGGCCGAAATGTATAATCTCCTGCAATTGGAAAGGGGGACCTGGTCATTCTGGCTTTGTAAAAGGAGGTCGTACGATGACGAGAACTCTGGGCTTCGTGTATGGCGTGGTGGTTTACGCCATATTCTTCGTAACGTTTCTCTATGCGATCGGATTTGTGGGAGACTTTGGCGTCCCCAAGTCGATCGATCGCGGGGCACCCCAACCCCTTCCCCAGGCGATCCTGATCGATGCGCTGCTGCTGGGCGCGTTTGCGATTCAGCACAGCGTGATGGCGCGCCAGGGTTTCAAGCGCCACTGGACCAGGGTCGTTCCGCGGGTGATCGAGCGCAGCACATATGTGCTGGTTGCCAGCTTGCTGCTTGACCTTTTGTACTGGCAGTGGACGCCAATCCTGTCCGTAGTGTGGCAGACGGGAAGCCCTGTAGCTATTTGGCTGCTCCGCGGGCTCTCCCTGGCAGGCTGGCTGCTGGTTCTGCTAGGCACGTTCCTCATCAGCCACTTTGACCTTTTCGGTTTGAAACAGGTCTATCTGAACTTCAAGAACCAGCCCTACTCTTACCCGGGGTTTCGCACGCCCTTGTTTTACAAACTGGTCCGGCACCCCATCTATCTGGGGTTTCTGATGGCGTTCTGGTTCACGCCGACGATGACTGCCGGCCACCTTCTGTTCGCCGTCGCCACCACGGGGTACATTTTCGTCGGCATCTTCTTCGAAGAACGCGATCTGGTGTCGTTCCACGGAGAGGCTTACCGGCGGTACCAGGCGCGCGTGCCGATGATCGTGCCAGGGCTCAAGATGCCATCCACGGAGAAAGAGGCTGAAGAGCAGGGACAAGCGTAACCGGCAATTGAGCACTGAGTCCCGCCAAGGCGAAAAGATCGATGAGGTCGCCTTGGTGGGTATAAGTTGCGCCGGCAAATTCCTGCGCCTCGACGTTGTCACTTCGTGGGGTCGGTGACTCGGCCCATGAAGAGGATGGCTCCGCTCGCGTTCTCCCTGATGAGGAACAGGAAGGGATGGTCGGCGGTGAAGATAATAGGCGGCGGAGGGGGAGACAAGGGCCGCATGGCCGTGGCCATCTCCATCACCACCGCCGTGGCCGCCGCGGCCTCGGTCCCGTTCTCGTCCAAATCGATGTACGCCTTGTGGATGGCAGCGGAGATGACGAGACTTTTGTCGCCGGTCATGGCGGAAAAGTCTGCGATGTTTCCGTCGAAGGCGGTTTTCATTCCCAGGCCTTCGAGCGTGGAGCTCAGCTCGAACTGCTGGGTAATCTTGAAGCGCGGCAGCGAGACGATCACCTCGTGCGCGTAACTGAGCGACGCGATCCACTTATCAAGATTTGCGGCTGTGAGCGAGCGCTCCAGGGCGGGCAGGCCGTCGATGTTGTCGGGGAGCAGGATCAGCATCGAGATTTCGTCTTTCTCGTAAGGCATCAGGAGCGCCTGGAAGGACGGGCCTTTGAAGTACTCGTAGCCTCCGGAGTTGTGCATGGTGGGCGCTTGAATGGTTTTGCCCGCGGACAGGTGAAAATCCTCGTTTTCGGTTGCGTTCTTGCTGAACTGATCGGCCCACGCCGCCTTGAAATAAATGGCGTTGGTGAGAATCAGGCGGGAGAGCGGCGTGACGGCGCCGGGGCCGAGAAGATTCTGGATCTTGTCGTTGGTCTGCTTTTCGACCCACGCATTGATGGTGGCGCGCACACTGTCGGGGGCGGACTTGAAATCGACGGGGTGAAATCCCGCGCCGTAATTAGCTTCGACCAGCTTGAGATAGGCGGGGAGGAAGTTTTCATCCTTCTCGGCCCAAAGCGCGTCGGCCACGCTGAGAGCGTATCCCTGATGGGGCGCATTCATGCCGGCCAGCAGTGCGCCGATGGCCGGGTGCAGGCGCGCCGGTGGCAGCGTGAAGTGAAATACGCGCGCCATCTCGGTGGCCGTCTGGCCGTGCGCACCGGCGTAGGTCATGGCAAAGGCCGTGGAAATGCTTTCCGGCGAGAAGAAGAGATTGCCGGGTTTTGTGCTGAGCCGGCCGTAGAGATCGACGGCGAAGGCATTGCTGCCTTTGACGGCCTCGGACTGGTCGGCGGCTGGAGCGGAGATCGAGGTCGTGGGCGGCATAGCGGCAAGGGCAGTGTGGCCGGCAAATAGCGCGAGAAGAAGAGATAGCAGCGGCTTCATGCAAGGCTCCTGGATCGATGTGCAGAAAGGCACCAGCTGATCTTAGATCCCAACAGGGATCGCAGCAGGCAGCCTTTCTTGCATCAAAAAATCGTGGCCCGCCGATGCGCCGGTTTGCCGCTATCCCATCAGGCCCTTGTGGCCCAGCCAGCTACGCAGATAAGACGCCTGCCCGATGTGGTAAGTTTCGTGGATGGCGAGGAAGCTGACGATGCCGCTCACCTTGCCGTCGGTGCTCGGAGGCCCGCTTGTCGCAGGTTGGGCGAGCGCCTCCTCCGATACCGTGTCGAGTGCGCCGGCCAGCACGCCGGAGACTTCTCGCCAGGCATCGATCAGTGTGTCGGGCGAGGGATAGGCGGCGCCATCTTCGCATTTGCTGCCGCGCGCGAACATACCCAGCCAAGGCTGCGACCACTCCGTGCCCAGCCGTCCGAGCAGCGCCTTGCGCGTCCAAATCACGTGGCCCACGATCCACGCGATGTGATTGCATTTTTCGTCGGGGCGTCGCAGCCACTCTTCCGGCGAAAGATCGCTCACCATCTTCACCAGAAAATCGGAGTTGAAGCGATAGTTGTGTGCGGCCGTTGCGATAACTTCGGGGACAGGCACGGGACCTCCTGATATTGACCGAGCGTGGGACCTCTAGGCTCGGCTTAGATATGCGCCTTCACTGGTGTCGACGCGAATCTTTTCCCCTTCGTTGATGAAGGGTGGGACCTGGACCACGAGGCCGGTTTCGGTCTTGGCGGGTTTGGTGACGCTGGAGGCGGTCGCCGACTTCAATCCCGGCTCGGTTTCGATGACTTCCAGGTCGACGGTTTGCGGTAGCTCGATGCCCACCGGCTGGCCATCGAAATAACTCACCTTGATCTGAAGATTGGGGATGAGATACTCGACCGCATCGCCGAGTGTGGCGCTCTTGAGCACGGTTTGCTCGAAGTCCTGCGGGTTCATGAAATAGAAATCGTCACCGTCGGCGTAGAGGAACTCCATGGGGATTTCATCGACGACGACTTTCTCAATGGCGTCGGCGGAGCGGAAGCGGTGCTCGAACATGGCGCCGGATTTGAGGTTGCGCAGCTTGGCCTGGATGAAGGCGCGAAGGTTGCCGGGCGTGCGGTGCTCGACCTTGAAGACGGTGTGCAGCTGGTCGTTGTGTTTGATGATCATGCCCGGACGAAGTTGTGTGGCGGGAATCGCCATAGATGGTGCAGCTCCTTGCTGGATTTGCGCGCGATGCGCAATGAAATATGCCGTTTGGCCTTTCTATATATTGTAGCCCAGCGGGTAGTGCAGGGACCAAGGGACCAAGGGAACGAGGGAGCAAGCCATCCCAGCGGGCAACGGCCGCTCGCCGGGGTCCCCGGTCCCCGGCAAGGGCGCAAGAAAACGGCGCGCGTCGCCAAACGTTTGCTGCATCAACGCGGAAGGGCAACCGCAGATCCTTCGACGCCGTTCGGTCCAAAGGCGGACCAAACTTCGATCAGGATGACAACGGTACTTGGGTTACAAACTTTAGAAATCGGACTCAAACAGGCGCGATATAGAATAGCGATGAACCAACCAAGGGCCGCAAGGGAGAAAAATCAACGCATGAGCAAGCCAGTTTCTATCTGTGTGATCGGATCGGGTTATGTGGGACTCGTGGCGGCCGCATGTTTTGCCGAGATCGGCCACCACGTGGTCTGCGTGGACAACGATGAAGCCAAGGTGAAACAACTTCGTGACGGCGGCGTGCCCATCTTCGAGGAGCATCTGCCGGAGTTACTGGCCAGGCACCGCGGCCGCTCGGTTCTGTTCACCTCGGATCTGGGCGAAGCCGTGGAAAAGAGCGAGGTGGTATTTATCGCTGTGGGCACGCCGCAAGGCGACACCGGCGCCGCTGATTTGTCCTATGTGGAAGCCGTGGTGGCGGAGATTGCGCGATCCATTACCAGCTACAAGGTGATTGTGGAGAAGAGCACGGTTCCGGTATACACCAACGACTGGATTCGGCGCGTACTGCACCGTCATGGCATCGCGCTGGAAAGCTTCGATGTGGTTTCGAACCCCGAGTTCCTGCGCGAAGGCACGGCGGTCAAGGATTTTCTGCACCCCGACCGTATTGTGGTGGGCGCAAACAACGAGCGTTCCGCCGAAGTGCTCGAGCGGATTTACGAGCCGCTGACCAGCGGCACGTATTACGCCCAGCCGGGGGCGCTTTCCGGAATGTGCAGCGCTGCGCATCCTGCACGACTGGTGGTGACCTCGACGCAAAGCGCGGAGATCATCAAGCACGCATCGAATGCGTTCCTGGCGATGAAGATCTCGTTTATCAACGCGGTGGCAAACCTGGCCGAAGCCGTCGATGCGGATATCGAAGATATTTCCGTGGGCATCGGGCTCGACAGCCGGATCGGTCCCAGGTTTTTGCGCGCAGGGCTGGGATATGGAGGCTCCTGTTTCCCCAAGGACGTAGCCGCGTTTCACTGGGTGGCGCAGGAACGGGGCGTGGATTTTCAACTGCTCGAAGAAGTGCGCAAGATCAACGAGACGCAGAAGGAAGTTTTCTTCAACAAGGTGCGCTCGGCATTGTGGACCTTGCGCGGCAAGCGGCTGGCCGCATTGGGCCTGGCCTTCAAGGGCGAGACTGACGACATCCGGGAGTCACCGGCCATCAGCATGATTGAAATGCTGCTGCGGGCGGGCGCGATTGTGACGGCCTTCGATCCCGCGGCGATGGAGCGCGCCAGGGAAGTGTTGCCGCCCACGGAGAAGATGCGCTATGCGAGCGATCTGTATGAAGCGGCGAAAGATGCCGACGCGGTGCTGATTCTGACCGACTGGAAGGAGTTTGCCACGGTGGACCTGGCGCGGCTGAACCGGGCCATGCGCTTCCCGATCGTGATCGACGGGAGAAACCTGTACAAGCCGCTGGAGATGCAAAGCCACGGATTCACTTACGTGAGCGTGGGCAGGCCGACCGCGTATCATGCGCAAGAGGGCAAACCGCGCAAGGGGTAAAGGCAGTAAAGAGTGCGGGTGTGAGTGTGAGCGGACAGTTCCCAGTTCATGTTCTCAATGGTCAGTGAACAGGGGGTTTCAAAACAGTGGGCAGTTCCAGATCGCTTGCCACACTCACACTCGCGCTCACCACTAACCACTCACCACTAACGGCTGTTTTTTGGAGCACTCAATCTTGACCATGCACGTTCTCGTCACCGGCGCAGCCGGGTTTCTTGGTTCGCACCTTACCGGCCGCCTGTTGAGCGACGGCTACACCGTTCTAGGCGTAGACAATCTTTCGACGGGAGCTCTGGGAAACCTTGCCCATCTCAGCGGTCATCCGCGCTTCCGGTTTGAGGAGCGGGACATCTGCACGAGTTTCGATCCCGGCCCGGTGGATTACGTTTTCAATCTGGCTTCGCCGGCCAGCCCGCCGGAGTATCTGCGCCTGGGCATCGAGACGCTGCGCGTAGGTTCCGTAGGCGTGGAGCATACGCTGGAGATCGCCGCGCGTTACAACGCGGGCTACCTGCACGCCTCGACTTCAGAGTGCTACGGAGACCCGCTCGAACATCCGCAAAGCGAGAGCTATTGGGGTAATGTGAACCCGGTGGGCCCGCGTTCGGTCTACGACGAGGCCAAGCGGTTTGCAGAAGCGCTGGTGATGGCCTACCACCGTTCCCGCGGAGTGAATACACACCTGGTGCGCATCTTCAACACCTACGGCCCGCGTTTGCAACCGGGCGACGGCCGGGTGATTTCGAACTTCATGATGCAGGCTCTGCGCGGTGAGCCGCTGACCATCTACGGCGACGGCCAGCAGACGCGCAGCTTCTGTTATGTCGACGATCTGATCGAGGGCATCATGCGCCTGGCGCATAGCGAGGAGCACTTCCCGGTCAACATCGGTAATCCCGTGGAGTTCACGATTCTGGAGTGCGCGCAAACGGTTTTGGACATCACGGGATCGAAGAGCGAACTGTGCTTTGTCGATCTGCCGGTGGACGATCCGGCGCGGCGCCGCCCCGATATTACCAAGGCGCGGACGCTGCTGGGATGGGAGCCGCAGGTGCAGCTCGCAGAAGGGCTCCAGAAATCGCTGGATTATTTCAGAAGCAAGCTCGCTCATGAAACGGAAGTGAATCGGCCCTGAAGCTGACGTACTATCCCACCGTTTTCCGCAGAACACGCGCAAAAGGATGGGGCACGGAAAGGTTCTTCCTCCCAGAGCGGTCAGAAATCTACGGCATTTCTCCTTCAAACGTAGTCCTTTCGAGGGGCGTGCGGGGTTGCGATTTCTTGAGAAAATCGCAACCTGGCAGTCGTGGCTTCGGGACACATCAGAAGGAGAAATGCGTTAGCGCGGGGGCTCGTAGGGCTCGGCGCGCAACAGATTTGAAAGAATGTTGCGCTCATCCGGCGAGAAAGTGCTCTGGTAACGCGCGGAGTTGAGCACGGTGTCACGCTGATCGAGCGGCACGGAGCTGAGATCCTGAAATGCGTGCTTGACGAGCATCTGGCGGTCCGGCGGCAGCGCCTGATAGCGGCGGCCGGCCTGGCGCACCTGCATCTGCTCCTGCGGCGACATACGTTCCAGCATCTCGCTGCGAGCCAGGCGGCGATCGCGTTGCGCCTCCGGCATCTGGTTTAGCTGGTGCAACTGCTGGACGAGCCGCTGCTGCTGAGCGGGAGCCAACCGGTTGAAGCTGGGATCGTTGCGCAGCAGCCGCTCCTGTTGATCGACAGGAAGGCCACGGTGCTGGTTCAGCCAGTCGCCGAGATGTCCGGGAGAGGCAGCGCCGGGATAAGCGTTTCCGGGACGCGTAGCCGGAGACTGCACGCCATACGCGCCATTTTGGCCGTACGCTGGCGCAGGACGCTGGCCGCTGTTATATTGCGGATTCTGCTGATAAGGCCGCTGCTGGTTCTGGTACGGTCTCTGCTGGTTCTGAACCTGCGGCTGTTGATTCTGGTACGGCCTCTGCTGATTCTGATTCGGCCGCTGTTGATTCTGGTACTGGCGTTGCTGGTTCTGGTTGCCGCGCCGCTGATTCTGGCGGGGAGGACTCTGCTGCCTGCCGGCGCGCGGCTGGTTCTGGCCGAGACGCGCCCGCATGGCAGGAGCGGGGCGGAATTCAGCTGGGCGCTGAGAATGCAGCCCGGCCGCGGGCAGGCAGAGAAGCAAGGCGGCAGCGGCGGGCAGACAGAAAGACAGGACCGCTGCGGCGGTCGAGGCCGCCTGACGCATTCTTTCCGCGTTCCAAGTCCCGTTCACAAGTCGTTCTCCCGGCAGCAGGCCAACATCTCAAAAAATCAGTCTCCGCTCTCGTTGCTGGAGAGAGATTCCATCTGGTCCAGCACTTGAGCATTGCTATCGAGCGTCTGCAGATCGTTCACGGCAGCGGCAAGCGGGGCGGGCTGCGGGGGCTGCATCCAGTCGGTGACGCCAAGATAGGTGCCGCCGCCCAGCAGCAGCACGATGGTCAACGCCATGGCGGCCAGAGGACGCACGTGCAAGCCTGGACCATACGCGATGCTGGCGCGGATGCGAGCCATTCTGCCCGCCAGCCAACCGGCCGGCGCGGCTTCGCGCTCTTCCCGCATCCTGGCGCCCAGCCGCGTGAGAAAGTAAGGGCTCGGCTCGGGAGCTTCCCAGGTATCGAGCAACTGCATGGCGGCCTTGAGCTTTGCAAGCTCGGCCTGGCAGTCGCCGCACTCGGCAACATGCGCTTGAACCTTGGCAGGCACAGCATGTGGATCGAGCAGCAGATCGGCCAGTTTCTCGTCCACCATTTTGCAATTCGTCTTTGTCTGTTTCATGGTTTGCCACCCCGCTCTCTGCCGGTTGGTTCCGGCTTCTTTCCCGCCTTCCAAATCAAACAAAATCCTTCAACTTTTCCCGCAGCGTCTGGTAGGCGCGGAAGAGGAGCGACTTGGTTGCCGACTCGCTCAGCTTGAGCACCTCGCCGATCTGGCGGTAATCCATCCCCTGGTACTTGTGCATCAGCACTGCCATGCGCTGCCGCTCAGGCAGCGCCATCACGTGAAGGCGAATCGCGGCCATGCGCTCCTCGCGCAGCAGCCGCTCCTCCGCCGAAGGCTCGTCGTCGGCCAGATCCGGAGACGTACCGGTCTCCTCGTCGGGCTGGTCCAGGTACACGGTTTGCGCCGTGCGCTCGTTCCTGGTGTCGCGCGCGTAGTTCACCGCCAGGTTGGTCGCGATGCGGTAAAGCCAGGTGGTAAACCT
>Ga0371490_1001970_pt1 | contig 9917 bp, 5 predicted proteins | sample MB2SIPfraction_FD_207959 | JGI IMG/M metagenome (GOLD analysis project Ga0371490, IMG submission 207959) | Lab enriched peat soil microbial communities from McLean, Ithaca, NY, United States - MB28FN SIP fraction | ecosystem: Environmental > Terrestrial > Soil > Wetlands > Peat | place: USA...
GTGGCGGCGGCGGCTGAAGAGGCCAGCGCCAACACTCTGTCGATAGCGTCGGGCATGGAGCAATCCTCCTCAAGCCTATCCTCCGTGGCCAGCGCCACCGAGCAAATGAGCGCCACGGTGGGCGACATCTCCGCCAATACTTCCAAGGCGCGGGCCATCAGCGAACAAGCTACCGGCCAGGCACAGACCATCACCGAGCAGATGCAGAAGTTGGGCCAGGCGGCGCAGGAGATCGGCCACGTGACCGAGACCATCACCAACATCTCGGCGCAGACCAACTTGTTGGCGCTGAACGCCACGATTGAAGCGGCGCGGGCGGGAACGGCGGGCAAGGGCTTTGCAGTGGTGGCCAACGAGATCAAGGAACTGGCCAAGCAGACGGCCGAGGCTACCGAGGACATCAAGACGCGAATCGCCGGGATTCAGAACTCAACGGGCTCGGCGATGACCGACATCGGTAAGATCACGACCGTGATCAGAGAAGTTGGCGGGATCGTGGCAAGTATCGCCGCGGCCATCGAGGAGCAGGCGACGGTGACCAAGGATGTGGCGGGCAACATCGCGCAGGCATCGGGCGGGGTGCGGGATGCCAATGAGCGCGTCTCGCAGACGGCGGAAGTATCAAAGAGCATCGCGCGCGACATCGCTGGCGTCAACCTGGCGGTCGCCGGCATCCGGCAGGGCGGCGAGCACGTGCAGGCCAGCGCCGCCGAACTGTCCAAATTGGCCGAACAACTCGGCGCCCAGGTGGCGCAGTTCAGGGTATGAAGGAGCAGAGATGGCAACAAGTATTTCCAATCCTGAAACCATTGAGGACCTGCTGATCGCAACCTTCCAGCTAGGCGACGACGGCTTCTTCGGGATCGACGCCACCTTGATTCAAGAGGTGGCCATGGTGGGTGAGCTCACACCGGTCCGTCATGCACCTGACTATGTGGCCGGTATTCGAAATCTGCGTGGCCGGGTCATTACCGTCATCGACTTATGCGTGCGGCTGGGCCTGGGATACGTGGAGATCGGCCCGGAGAGCCGCATTCTAATAGCCGACTGGAAGGGCGAGCCTGTCGGGCTGCTGGTCGACCGGGTAGCGGATGCCATCTCGTTGGAGGCCAGCGATCTGGAGCCCGCTCCTCCGAATCTGCATGGCGTGCAGATGCAGAAAGTGCGTGGGGTATTTCGCAGCGGCGAGCGTCTTGCGGCGCTGCTCGATCTTGCCGCCGTGCTCGGCGCCGATGACCGCGCCGGCAAGCCGCTGTCAAACGAAGAAAAGGGAGGATAGACGTGAGGGTTCTGGTGGCCGACGATGCGGTCCTCTTCCGGCGGCTGCTTGCGGATGTGCTGGCGTCGCTTCCTGGAGTCGAGGTGGTGGGAAGCGCAACCAACGGCAAGATCGCCGTCCAGAAGGTCCGGGAACTAAAACCAGATCTTCTCACACTCGACATCGAGATGCCGGAGATGGACGGCTTGGCGGTTCTGGATGCACTGCTCCAGAGCGGCAAACCGGAGGTCGAGATCATTGTGGTGAGCGCGCTGTCCCGGCGTGGGGGTGACCTCACCATGCGAGCCCTGGAGAAGGGCGCTTTCGATTTCATTACCAAGCCGGAGGCCGCCACTCCGGAATTATCACGCGAGGCGCTGCTGCGAGAACTGGCTCCACGCGTTCGCGCCGTTGCCCATCGCCTGGAAGTTCGCGCAATCTTGCGCGGACATTATCCCGTGGCCAGGCCCGTTATTCCCGAGCCCCGCGTCGCCCCCGAAGCCGCGCCGGCAGACTCATCGCTCGACGGGATAACAGCCCGGATGCAACGCCTGTCGAACCCGGCAAAGCCGGAAATGGTTCTCATCGGCGTATCGACCGGCGGACCTGTCGCTTTGACCCAGCTTCTGCCTGCAATTCCGAGGGATATCGGAGTGCCCATCATCATCGTGCAGCACATGCCGCCCATCTTTACCAAATCGCTAGCCGATAGTCTGGCTACAAAGTGCGTTGTGGGAGTCCGTGAAGCGATTCACGGTGAGGCTCCCGAGCCGAACACGGTTTACATCGCGCCCGGCGGCCGGCAGATGCGGCTGGGAGCGGGAACGGATAATCGGCCGATACTCGAACTGACCGACGATCCTCCCGAGAACAACTGCCGGCCGGCTGTGGATTATCTTTTTCGTTCAGCAGCTACTCGTTTCCCTGGGCGCGCCATGGCTGTGATTCTGACGGGAATGGGCAGCGATGGAACGCTCGGCTTGCGTCTGCTCAAACGCCACGGTTGTTTTGTCATTGCCCAGGACGAGGCAAGCTGCGTGGTCTATGGCATGCCCAAGGCCGCGGTGGACGCGGGTGTGGCGGATGTCGTTCTTCCCCTGGAATCCATCGCCAGCCGGATCGCTGCCGTCGTCAAGGGGGGCCGGGGATGAGCATTGCGATTACGCGCGAGGAAATGCCTGTGTGGTCCCGCTACATCAAAGAAATCTGCGGGATTCATCTGGACGAATCCAAGGGATATCTGGTGGAGACGCGTCTCGGCGGTTTGCTATCCGAATCCGGCGCCGCCAATTTCTCCGAACTCTTCTACAAGGCGCGGGCAGACAGCAGCAGCAAACTCCGCGGCAAGATCATTGAAGCTATCACCACCAACGAAACTTCTTTCTTTCGCGATACCTCTCCCTTCGAATTGCTTCGGCACAAGCTGATTCCCGACCTCATCGACGGACGCAAAGGGAGTGGGGCGCGGACACCCATCCGCATCTGGAGCGCCGCATGTTCTACCGGCCAGGAGGCGTATAGCACGGCCATCACGCTCAAGGAACTGCTCGGGGATCTGACGCGCTACGACATTCGCATTCTGGGCACTGACATTTCCAACAAGGTCGTGGCCCAGGCAAGCTACGGCGAATACAACCGCATGGAACTGGAACGTGGCCTGCCGCCGGAGACGCTGGCGAAGCACTTCGCGGTATCCGGGGAGCGATGGAGAGTGCGTGACGAGATCCGCGCCATGGCCACCTTCCGCACCATTAACCTGCTGGAGCCGTTCTCCTTTCCAATCCCTTTTGACATCATCTTCTGCCGTAACGTGGCCATCTACTTCACAGAAGTGGACAAGATCCGCTTGTTTCATAATCTCGCCAAGTATCTGGCGAAAGATGGCTGCCTGATCATCGGCTCCACCGAGTCTATCTCCGGGCTTTGTCCGGAACTCGAACCCAAACGCTACCTGCGTTCCGTTTTTTATCAGTGGAAGGAGCTGTCATGAACGAGAATATGCGAGATTCCAAGACTTGTTCATCGCAGAGCCTGGCAGTCGTCGAGTACGCATCACTGGCTGAGGCTGTCGAGCAGGCCGCGGACAGCGTCGTCGTGACCGACATTAACGGAAATATCCAGTATGTGAATCCCGCATTCACGGCAATGACCGGATACACCAGCAAAGAGGCCGTGGGGCGGAATCCGCGCGTTCTCAAATCCGGACTTCATAGCAAGGCGTTTTATAAAGAGCTCTGGGAGACCATCCTGTCCGGACATGTCTGGCAGGGCGAGTTGACGAACCGGCGCAAGAGCGGAACCATTTATCACGAAGAGATGCGAGTCGCGCCTGTGCGAGGCTCAATTGGCGAAATTGTCAGCTTCATCGCGGTCAAGCGGGACATCACTGAGCGCAGGGAGTCCGAACGAAAACGCCGGGAGGATGCACAACGGTTCCGCGGCATTTTTGAGAACGCACCGTCCGGCATGTGCGTGACCGGGTTGGACGGCCGATTCATTCAGGTCAATGAGGCGCTTTGCAGAATGCTTGGATACTCCACGGAGGAGATGCTCCGAACCTCTTGGGTGGAACTTGTCTGCCCCGATGATTTGAAGTCTTCACTCGAGAAGATGGAACAACTGGTTGCTGAGCCCGGAACCTACGTAGTGGATGAGCTGCGCCAAATCGATCGCCTTGGAAACCTGATTTGGGCGCGTGTAAGGGTCTCGCTGGTGCGAGACGACGAAGGCAGCCCGCTCTATTTTGTAGCCCATGTCGACGACATCACGGAGCGCAGAAGAGCTGAGGAGGCGCTGCGCGAAAGCGAAGAGCGCTTCCGCTCCATGGCGGATAGCAGCCCTTCAATGATGTGGGTCACCGGCGCTGGAGGCGAGATTGAGTACATCAACCGGTTGTACCGGGAGTTTTCCGGTGTCACCTGCGAAGAGGCGCAGGCGGGCAAGTGGCGCTCACAGCTTCACCCGGACGACGCGCCCGAGTATCTGGCGGCATTCGACAGCGCGATAAGGGGACGCACATCGTTCAGCGCGGAAGCGCGAGTCCGGCGAACCGATGGCGAGTGGCGGCTGGTGGGTTCTCGCGGCGAACCGCGTTTTTCGCCGCAAGGTGAGTACTTGGGGCACATCGGCCTCAGAGCGGATATCACCGAGCGCAAAAAGGCCCAGGAAGAGCGCCAGTTTCAACACTCTCTGATTCGCACAATACACGAGGTATCGCTCGACGGAATTCTGGTCGTAAACGGCCAAGGCAAGGTCGTATCGCGCAACGCCAAGTTCCTCGACGTTTGGCACATCCCTTCCGAGGAGGTTCCCGATCATCCGGTCAATATCACGACGGGCGTCGCGGATAACCCGCACTTGTCGGCGTGCCTTGAGCGCGTCAAAGAGCCGGACGCCTACTTGAAGCGAGTGCAGGAACTTTACGCCGATCGGGATGCTAACGATCACTGTGAAATTGAATTGAAGGACGGCCGGACGCTCGAACGCTATTCCACCAGCCTGCGGAATGAAGATGGCGAGTACCTGGCGCGCGCGTGGTTCTTTCGAGATGTCACCGCACGCAAGCAGGCCGAGCAGGAGAGCCAATTCCATCACTCCCTTATCCACGCAATATTTGAAGGATCGCTAGACGGAATTCTCGTCGTGAACTCCGACAACATTGTCGTGTCGCACAACAAGAAGTTGCTGGACGTTTGGAGAATCTCTCTCCCGGAGATTTTAGACGATCCGGCGCGCAGCATTGTGGGCGCCCATCAGCAGCGCCTTCTGTCCGCGGTCCTCCAGCGCGTAAACGACCCGGAGTATTATCTGAACCGGATTCATGCGCTTGATGTTAATCCAGATGTATCAGAACGCGGCGAAATCGAGTTGAAAGACGGCAGAACACTGGAGCGCTATTCCACCAGTCTGTGGAGTGAAGGCGGCCAGTACCTGGGGCGCGCGAGGTTCTTTCGAGACGTCACCGAGCGCAAGCAGGCGGAACAAGCCTTGCGCGAAAGTGAAGAGCGCTTCCGCATCATGGCCGACGGCTGCCCGATGCCGATGTGGGTCACCGGCGCCGACGGCGGGATTCAGTTTATCAACCGGGCGCTCCGGGAGTTTACCGGCGCCGGCTACGAACAGGTGGAAGGCGACAAGTGGCAGTTGCTTTGTCACCCGGACGATGCACAAGGGTTTATCGAGGAATCCATACGCGTGGTGCGGGAACGCGTGCCTCTCAAGACCGAGGCGCGCTTCAGAAGAGCCGATGGCGAGTGGCGGTGGCTTGCGGCAATCGGAGAACCGCGTATTTCGCCGGCCGGCGAATTCCTGGGACATATCGGCCTCGGCACGGACATCACCGAACGCAAGCAAGCCGAGCAAATCTTGGTCGAGAGTGAAGATCGCTTCCGCATCATGGCCGACAGTTGTCCGATTGGCATCTGGGTGACCGACACGGCAGGCAAGATGCTATTCATCAACCGGACATACCGAAATTTCTGCGGGACAGCCTCCGAAGAGGTGGAACCGGATGCGTGGATGTTCCTGATTCACCCGGACGAAGCACCGGAGTTTTTCGAAGCATTCGATTGCGCGGTGAAAGACCATAAGCCTTTCAACGGTGAACAGCGCGGCCGGCGCGCCGATGGCGAATGGCGTTGGGTGGAGTCGTACGCGGTGCCCCGTTTTTCGCCGGACGGGGAGTTTCTGGGACTCGTCGGCACCAGCAAGGACATTACGGAACGCAAGCAAGTGGAACAAGCCTTGCAAAGCAGCGAAGAGAAGTTTCGCGAATTGACGGAAAACATTCATGAAGTCTTTTGGCTGAAGACTCCGGAATCGGATGAATTCCTTTATGTCAGCCCCGCGTATGAACAAGTCTGGGGAAGGAGTTGCGCCAGCGTCTATCAGAACCCGGCCTCTCGGGAGGAGGCGATTCACCCGGACGACCTGGCCCACTCGCGCTTAATGTTTGCCAGGCAAATGCAGGGAGAAGATGTCGAGTCGGAATACAGGATACGCACGCCGGAAGGGCAAGAGAAATGGATCCGCAGTCGGACTTTTCCCATTCGCGACCAAGACGGCAAGCTGATCAGGGTCGCCGGAATTGCGGAGGACATTACCGAACGGAAACGCCATGAGGAGGAATTGAGTCGCGCTCAAGCGGAAGCCGAGGCCGCCAACCGTCGCCTTTCCTCTCAAAACTCGATTTTGGATTGCGAACGCAAGATACTTCGCACCTTTATGGACAACATACCCGATTTGATGTTCGTGAAAGATGTCGAAGGCAGGTTTGTCGTCTCCAATCACGCGCTGGCACAACGCGCAGGAGTGGAAATACCGGAAGATATGGTAGGGAAAACCGACTTTGACTTCTTTCCGAGCGAAATCGCCGGGCAATTCCATGAAGACGATCAGCGCGTGATCCGCTCGGGTCAGCCGATCTTCGATCATGAAGAAACAATCGGTGTGGATGCGACAAACCAGCCCTGTTACCTGCTGACCACCAAGGTCCCGCTCTTCGATAGCGAGGGCCATGTGACTGGAATCGCGGGCATGGGACGGGATATCACAATGCGCAAGACAATGGAAGATGCGGTTCGCGAAAGCAACCTGGAACTCCAGGAGGCAACGGACTGGGCTACTAAGCTAGCCTTGGAGGCGGAGGAGGCCAATCGCGCCAAAAGCGAATTCCTGGCCAACATGAGCCACGAGATCCGCACTCCCATGAACGGTGTCCTGGGCATGAACAGCCTGCTGCTTGGCACCGATCTTGACTCCGAACAGCGGCACTTTGCGGAAGTGGTTGAAGCCAGCGCCAAATCGCTGTTGACCGTAATTGACGACATTCTGGACTATTCCAAGGCCGAAGCGGGCAAGATGGAAATTGACTCCGTGGACTTCAACCTGCGTGTCTTGATGGAAGATTTTGCTGAAGTGATGGCCGCCCGAGTCGGGGAGAAGAAGTTGGAATTCGTCTGTGCCGTGGCGTCCGATGTGACCGCGCTCCTACAGGGAGATCCAGGACGCTTGCGCCAGGTGCTGCTGAATCTTGTCAGCAATGCCATGAAGTTCACGCGCCAAGGCGAGGTCGTCGTGCGCGTGAGCTTGGTCTCGGAAACCGAGGCAGAGGCATTCTTGCGCTTCAGTGTCCGGGATACCGGCATAGGAATTCCCGCAAACAAGCTGCCCATGCTCTTCACCAGCTTCACTCAGGTGGACGCCTCGACCACGCGCCAATATGGCGGCACGGGACTGGGCTTGGCAATTTCCAAAAAGCTGGTCGAGCTCATGGGCGGCAAAATCGGGGTAGAGAGCAAGGAACACGAGGGCTCGGAGTTTTGGTTCACTATCCGGCTTGCCAAACAACTCGCGAACAAGCCAGTGGATGCTTCTCCGGCCTCTGTGAAGGGCGCGCGGATTCTGGTGGTGGACGATAATGCAACCAATCGAGAGGTGCTTACCGCTCAACTGCAATCGTGGGGTGCGATCGTGGCCGCCGTGGAGAGTCCTACGACTGCCCTGGCCTGCTTGCGGTACTCGGTGGCCGCCGGAAGCCCCTTCCAGTTGGCGATGCTGGACATGATGATGCCTGAAATGGATGGGATGGCTCTGGGGCGCATAATTCTGGCCGACGAAACTCTGAAGGATATCCCTCTGGTAATGATGACTTCCATGGGGCAAAGGGGGGATGCCCACCGGTTCAAAGAGATCGGATTCACGGCATATCTCATTAAGCCGTTGCGGCAGTCAGATCTGTTTGACTGTTTGGTGGCAGTGTTGGCAGGAGAGCGGCAAAAGGAGACACGGGCCCTGATTACCCGGTACAGCTTGCGGGAAGTGCGCCGCAGCAATGCCCGCATTCTCTTGGTTGAGGACAATCTCACCAACCAGGAAGTGGCTGGCGGGATGCTCCGGCGGTTGGGTTGGCACACGGATGTCGCTGCGGACGGCGAGAAGGCCGTGCAGGCGCTTGAAACACAGTCCTACGATTTGGTGCTCATGGATGTGCAAATGCCGGAGATGGACGGATATGAAGCCACCCGGCTGATCCGCGATCCGCATTCTTCGGTGCTCAATCACGATGTTCCCATCATTGCCACTACCGCCCATGCCATGCAAGGAGATGCAGAGAAATGTCTTGCGGCCGGCATGAGCGATTATATCTCCAAGCCAATCGATGCGAATATCCTGGCCAAAGTCGTGGAGAAGTGGCTGACGCGAAAAGTGCACAGCGCCCCTGAGGAAGCTCCCGTCGAATCTGACACGGCCGGCAAGGCGCCGCCTCCGAAGTCGGAAGTCGAGTCCCTGATCTTCAATCGCGAGAAGTTTCTGGAGCGCATGATGGGGGACGTAGAGTTTGCACGCGATGTGGCGGCTGGGTTTGTGAAAGAGCTTCCCACGCTGCTGAGTGGGTTGAAGGAGGGTATCGAACAGAAGGATATTGAATCCGTCTGGAAACAGGCCCACAAGATGAAAGGCTCCGCTGCGAACGTGGGAGGGGAGGCGCTTAGGGACGTGGCCATGAAGGTGGAACAGGCAGGCAAGGCTGGCGACCCGGAAGAAGTTACTCGCTGGATTCCCGAGCTGGAATTGCAATGTGCACGATTGAATGAAGCGTTGCAAAAATGGGGAAATTGACCCTTTGAAACAAATCGTTCAAGAAAAGTTTCCGACCCGTCCTATGATCACTCCGCGGAATCTGTGATGTCAGCGACGATGGCGTGACCGCGAGCTACGTCTACAACGCGCTGAACCAGAGGGTGCAAGGACGATGGGCGGCGCGGTGACCATTTACGTCTTTAACGCTGCCGGCCAACGGGTCTCGACGTGGCTTGGGGCGACGCAACTGGAGGGCACGTATTACTGGGGCGCGCGTCCGGTGGCCTTCTACTCCGGCGGGTCCACGCACTTCGAGCATCAGGACTGGCTGGGCACGGAGCGGATGCGCACCACGTATAATGGCGGCGTGGAAGGCTCCTTCTTTTCGCTGCCCTTTGGCGACGGCCAAGCGACGACCGGCCTGGATGAAAATATGTACCACTTCGCCACGCTCGACCACGATGTGGTGAGCGACACCGACCACGCGCAGTTCCGGCAGTATTCCAATGCCGAGGGGCGCTGGCTCTCGCCGGACCCCTACCAAGGCAGCTACCAGTGGCGCAACCCGCAGAGCTTCAACCGCTACACCTACGCGGGGAACAATCCGCTCAGCGCGGCCGATCCCAGCGGGCTGGACCCAACTGGCAGTGATTGCTCGAACAGCGGAACCGATGATGAAACGGATTGCGCCATCAACGACGGCAATGACGGCGTCTATGTCGATTCTTATATGGGGTACAACGCCAGTTATCCTCAAAATATTTGGGTGCCGTGCGATGCGCCCGGCGGACAGAACTTCCACTTAGGAAACAACAAAAACTGTCCGAACAAACGGGACCACCTCATTACACCCGGACAGTCAGCTGGATACGCTACCTACCAATTTGATCTGACAGCAGATCGGTATTTAGCGAGGGACGCCTTAAGTTCTAGGTCTGTGACCGGCAGCAACAATACGAAAACAACGACAGCAAATACCGGAATTGAAGCTTAGAGCTTATCCGTAAGTAGAGGAAGGAATGTAACTCTGGACTCCAGACCGGCTGTACTGGCGGCGTCTACTCCGTCAGACTTCTCC